>Ga0182736_1000293_pt1 | contig 87773 bp, 74 predicted proteins | sample eDN5th30CKraftBY_FD_128882 | JGI IMG/M metagenome (GOLD analysis project Ga0182736, IMG submission 128882) | Enriched backyard soil microbial communities from Emeryville, California, USA - eDNA 5th pass 30_C Kraft BY (version 2) (version 2) | ecosystem: Environmental > Terrestrial > Soil >... | reverse complement strand
TGGATCTGGGCCTTGACGACCCACACCGGGCCGCCCAGTTGTTCAGCGGCCTTGACGGCCTCGTCCACCGAGAACACGGGGATGCCGCGCGGAACGGTGACGCCAAATTTCTTCAGAAGCTCTTTGCCCTGATACTCGTGGATTTTCATGCGGAGCCTTCGCTGTCGGGTAGACGTTGAATGTTCGGTTGGAAAAGACCAGCGCCATGACGGGTCATGCGCCTGGATACGGATGGGGATAGCCCAGGCGTAGCCGCGGCCGGGCAAACAAAAGCCCACGGACCTGTGCTCTGGACGAGCAAAGTCGCGGGCTGTCGCATAGCGAGGCGATTGGCGGTTACGGGCATGCGCTAAGGTGCCGATTGCATCGGGGGCGCCGGCGGGTTCCGGGCGTGGCCGGGAGGCAATGGGCAGGCGATAAAACGGCGAGAGTATAGCACCCCTGCCCCCCGGGGCCCCCGGCCTACTGGACCACGACGGTCAGGGCCGAGCCCGCCGGCACCGCGACGGTTTCCGAATACGACGCGCCCGACGGCCGGCGCACCAGGGGAAAATGGCCCGAGGCCTTGAGCGTGGAGGGCGAGCTGGACGGCAGGTTGCGCAGCGAAGCGTAGTCGGGGCCGTTGATCGCGGGCAGGTCGTAGCCGTCCTGCGTCCGGCGGGGATAGCCGAACCCGGCCGGCGACGACGCGGGCAGCAGGGCAAGCGCCGCGCCCCAGTCGCGCAAGGCGGCGCGCGCGCCCGCGCCGCCCGCCTGCTTGACCGCCTGGTCGAGCAGCGTGAACGAATCGGTGGACGAGGTGCGCCGCAGCAGGTCGCGATAGAAACCGGTGCCGTATTGCCTCAGCAGATAGCCCCCGTAGTTGGCGGCGATGGGATACGAAAAACAGCTGGATGACACGCTGGCGTCCCAGCCCCGGATGTAGTCGCAGTTCTGGCTTTGATGGAGCCAGTTGCCGTAGTCCCCGTCCCGCAGCGGGTTGAAGCCCGGCACCACCCGGCCCGACGCCAGGTCTTCCATCATCAAGGCCGTGGTCTCCTCCAGCCAGACCGCGAAGCGGTTGTCCGGACTCACGCCGGTGCGCGCGGCGCGCTGGTAGAAATTGACCATATGGGTCATCTCGTGCGCCAGCGTCGTATAGCCCGTGTTCCGGCCGGCCTGGCCGCCCAGGTACATGGTCTCGGTGTCCAGGAACAACACCACCGCCTCGTTGCTGAGCGCCTCGTAACTCTTCAGGAAGGCATTGGCGCTGAAGAAATAGCCGATCACGCCCCAGGGCTTGCCATCGGGCGTGATGTTGGACAGCACGATGTGCAGGTCCTGGTCGGCACCGATATACCCGCTGCCGACGGTGGCGCCCCAGGGCGCGCCCGCGAGGTCGGTCACGATGGGATAGACGGAATCCTGGTTCGACGAGAACCGGCTCCGCAGGCTGTCGAGCAGGGCCTCGCTCACTTTCGCGCCGGAGCGCTCGCCATCCTGCACCCAGATGTTCAGCCAGCGCCCGTCGGAGGCCGCCCAGCGCCGGGCCAGCGTGGCCTGGAACCGCATGCCGCCGCTGTCCTGCCATTCCCGCGTGTCGCCCTCGACGGCGGCGCGCACCACGGCGGCGGGCCCCTGCCGCGCCGAGGACTGGGGCTGGGACGCGCGGTCGACCGGCGGCTGGTAGTCGCGGATGTGCGCGGGAATCTGGTTGACGCCCGGCAAGTGGTCCGGATCGGCAGGGGCTTCCACTTTCGACGCGGTGGCAGGCCGGTCCGCGACGGATGCGCTGATCGAGGCCATGCCGGCATCGCGGTCGGACACATTGGTGAAGACCAGGGTGACCGTGCGGCCGCCGACGCCGTTGAGGGCGATCGGTACCGAGGTGCCTGAGTTCGAACCGCTATTGTCGTAGCGCCAGATGCCCACGCCGCTGCCGCGGTAGGTCTGGGCGTCGGAGGCGCCGCATTGCGCGCCGCTGCACGCCACGGACAACGCGCCCGACCCGGATACCGCATCGCCCCCGCCGCCTCCGCAGGAGGCCAGCAGTGTCGCCAACGAGATCCCGGCCAGCGCCCGGATGGTAAACACGGTGTTGCGATTCATCTTGCCCCCGCCGAAGAAGCTTCCGCGCAACATACCATGGCAGGTGGGCTAGCGGATGGATTGCACCTGCAACTGGGCCGGCATCCCGCCGCCGGCTTCGCCGGCGGAACGGGTCACCGTGCCGGTGACCGTGACGGTGCGGGCTTGCAGATCCTGCATCTGCTGCCGGCTCAGGCCCCGCAGGTCCCACTGCCGGTCGCCCGACTCCAGCACGGCGACGATGAAGGGTTCATTGCCCTTGAGCACGAGGCGCCCCTCCAGCGTGACCACTTCGCCCGCCTGGGGGGCGGGCTGGGCGCAGGCCCACAGGCTGGACACACTCAGGCACAGGGCCAGCAACAATGCGCGCATAGCGGCCTCGCGGCGAAAGCGGATGCTGCAAGTGTACGGGGATTCAGCGTGAACAGGCCCTAGTCCAGCTCGTCGAGGTCCACGCCCCGCAGCACCTGCCTGATGGTGGCCTGGCCAAAGCCCCGGGACATCAGGAAACGCACCTGCTTCGCACGCTGGCCGGCATCGGCGGGCAGCGTGCCGAAACGCTTGCGCCATACCTCTCGGGCCCGCGCCAGCTCGGTGGCGTCGAGCGTGTCCCGCAACTCGGCGATCTGGGCGTCGGCCACGCCATGTTGGCGCAGTTCATGCATGATGCGCATGGTGCCCTGCTTGGCGGCCAGCCGGTGCACCACGCTCTGGGCGTAGCGCTCGGTGGACAGCCAGCCTTCCTTCTCCAGGCTGTCGAGCACGGCGCGAACCTCGTCCTCTTCCCCGAAACGGGCAAGCTTGCGGCCCAGTTCCAGGCGGCTGTGTTCGCGCCGGGACAGGTAGCCCACCGCCCGGGCCTTCAGCGAAGGCCCCGAGGCGGGCTTGCCGTCCTCAGTCGCCTTCAAGCTCGGTCACTTTGCCAGCGCCGGCGACCCGGGCAACAACCCCCAGGTTGTCGCGCACGCGGTTTTCGATCTCGATGGCCATTTCAACGCGCTCTTTCAGGAACTCGCGGGCATTGTCCTTGCCCTGGCCGATGCGTTCGCCGTTATAGCTGAACCAGGACCCGGACTTCTCGACGATGCCCGCCTGCACGCCCAGGTCCAGGATCTCGCCTTCGCGCGAGATGCCGGCACCGTACATGATGTCGAACTCGGCGCTCTTGAACGGCGGCGACACCTTGTTCTTGACCACCTTGACGCGGGTTTCGTTGCCGATGACCTCGTCGCCCTTCTTGATGGAGCCGGTGCGGCGGATGTCGAGGCGGACCGAGGCGTAGAACTTCAGCGCGTTGCCGCCGGTGGTGGTTTCCGGGTTGCCGAACATGACGCCGATCTTCATCCGGATCTGGTTGATGAAGATGACCATGCAGTTGGTGCGCTTGATCGAGGCGGTCAGCTTGCGCAGCGCCTGGCTCATCAGGCGGGCCTGCAGGCCGGGCAGGGAGTCGCCCATCTCGCCTTCGATTTCGGCCTTGGGCACCAGCGCCGCGACCGAGTCGATGACGATCAGGTCGACCGCGCCCGAACGCACCAGCGCGTCGGTGATCTCCAGCGCCTGCTCGCCGGTGTCGGGCTGCGAGATCAGGAGATCGGTCAGGTTCACGCCCAGCTTGGCGGCGTATTGCACGTCCAGCGCGTGTTCGGCGTCGATGAAGGCGCAGGCGCCGCCGATTTTCTGCATTTCGGCGATGACCTGCAGCGTGAGCGTGGTCTTGCCGGACGATTCCGGACCGTAGATCTCGACGACCCGGCCGCGCGGCAGGCCGCCGACGCCCAGGGCGATGTCCAGGCCCAGCGAACCGGTGGAGACGACCTGGATGTCGTGCTCGACCTCGTTGTCGCCATAGCGCATGACCGAGCCCTTGCCGAACTGCTTTTCGATCTGGGACAGCGCGGCGGCCAGGGCCTTGGCCTTTTCGTTCTGGGCAGCGGCAGCGGCCTTGGAAGCTTTGGTGTCGTCCATTCTGGGATCCTTGGGTTGATGGGCGAATTATTGCACTGCTCGATACTGTATAAAAAAACAGTATGAGACTGCAAGCGCCACGTGCAATAAACAACGCCGCCCGCGGGCCGCCCTTGCCTTTTCCTCAGTTCCCGCCCCCGGAATCGAGCAGCCGGACGGCATTGCCCCCCGCGACCGCCGCCTGCTGCGCCGGCTCCAGCGCCGACAGTCCGCCGACCGGGTCGGCGTCGCCGAACGGGTAATCCCCGCCCAGGACGAGGCGGTCCGCCCCCACGCAGCGCACCAGCAGCGCCAGGGTATGTGGATCGTACACGCAGCTATCGTAGTGGAAATCGCGCAGGTAATGGCTGGGCAGCTTGCTCAGGTTGCGCATGGTGTCCGGCCGGTACGTCGCGTTGCGGTCCAGCCGCCCCATGTAGTAGGGCATGTACCCGCCTCCGTGGGCCATGACGATCCGCAGGCCCGGGTGCCGCTCCATGACGCCTTCGTAGATCAGCGAGGACATGACCTTGACCTCTTCGATGGACTGGCCGATGGAATTCCAGAGCGCATGGTTCTGGAACCACGGGTCGCGCACCCCGTCGGGGTGGATGAAGGCGACCAGCGCCAGGTCTTCGATGGCGCCCCACATTTCCCCGTAGCGGGCCTCGCCCAGGTAGCTGCCCCGGTGGTTGCTGGGCAGGTTGGCCACGCGCAGCCCCATCGCCACCGCGCGCTCCATCTCGCGCAGGGCCAGCGCCATGTCGCCCAGGGGCAGCACGAACGTTCCCACGAACCGGTCCGGGAACCTGCGCACCCAGTCGGCCGCCATGTCGTTGACCAGCCTTGCCTGCCGGGCTTCCTCGGCGGGCTCGGCCCAGGCCCGGGACGCCACGACGTCGGCCGACGAAATCACATGGCGATCGATGCCGCGCGCCGCCATGTCGTCGACCTGCCGGTGCGGATCCAGCATGCCCAGGAAGCGTGGATTGTCGGCCGACAGCGGCCGCTGCCCGAAGCAGCTGGACACGCTGTGCGGCTGCGCCAGCTCGAAGACCTCGCGATGGATGAAGTGCGCATGGAAGTCGATGCAGCACGGGCACAGCGCGCGCCAGCCCGGCGCTCCCTCTTTCAACATGGATGGTCCCCCCGGATGGATGAAAGCCGATGGACCGGGCCGGCGGCGTGCCGGCGGCGCCGCGGCGCTCCCGTCAGGGCCGGGGCTTGAGTCCGTTCAGCACGACGTCGACGAAGAACTCGGCGAAGGCATCGAGGGTCCGGTCGTTGACCTTGCGGCCGCGCATGGCCTCCTGCAGCGGCCTGCCCGTCACGAAGAAGGAACAGGCCCCGACCACCAGCATGTGGAAGAACGCGGGATCGACCGCCCGCAGTTCGCCGCTGCGTTCGCCGTCCGCCATGAATTTCTCGGCCAGATAGCGGCCGCGCTGGGCCAGGTCGTTGAGGATCGCCCGGGCCGCCTCGTCGTCGGCATTGAAGATCCGGGCCACCATCACCTCGTGGTAATAGGGGCTGTCGACGTTGGCCTGCAGGACCGACCGGACGCGCTGCTTGAGCTTCTGGTCCGCCGTGCCGGCATCGGACAGGTACCGCAGGCTCAGCGCGGTGCGCTCGCCCGTGGACTTGGAGATGAGCTCGGCCAGCAGGCCGTTCTTGGACCCGAAGTAATAGCGCACCAGCGCGGGATCGACGCCGGCGACCTTGGCAATGTTGACCGTGCTCAACTCGGAGACGGGATGGGTCTTCAGGAAGTCCGCGGCCAGTTCGAGGATGCGGTTGCGGCCGACGGCGGACTCCGCGCCCGAGGGCCGCCCCTTGCCGCGCTTGCGCTCCCCGCCGGACTCCGAATTTTCCTTTGCCATGCGCGCCATGCCCGCCACCCGGTTCGATCCGGCGGGCATTATCGCACGCCCCCCTTCCAGCTCCGCCCCTGCGCGGCCGGCGTCTTCCTCCGGCGCAACGGCTATTCCGCACGGATGCCCGCCGTGTCGGCGATGCGGGTGGTCTGCGCGATTTCGCTCTGCAGGCGCCGGGTAAGGTCCGCGGGCGAGCCGGCAATGATCAGGCCATAGTTCAAATCGTACGAACGCTTGACGTCGGGCATCGCCAGCACGGCGCTCATGGCACGCGTCAGGCGCTCCTGGATCGCCTTCGGCATGCCCGCGGGCCCGAGCAGCGAAGACCAGGTGCCTACGGTGCGGAAACCGGGCAACGTCTCGGTGATCGCCGGCGTGTCGGGCAGGAACGGCAGGCGCCTGGCATCGAGCGCGGCCAGCACCTTGAGCTTGCCCGCCTTCGCGAAAGGCGCCACCGAGGCCAGCGTGGAGAACCCCATGGCCACGCGGCCGCCCAGGATCTCGGTATTCATGGGGCTGATGCCCTTGAAGGGCACGTGCAGGATGTCCGTGCCGGACTCCATCTTGAACAGCTCGGCGTTGAACTGCATGACCGAACCGATGCCCGCGCTGCCGTAGGCCAGCTTGCCCGGCCGCTGCTTCGCGTAGTGGATCAGCTCGGCCACCGAATTGACCGGCAGGTCGCCCGGCACGAACAGCACCTGGGGCGTCTCGTGCATCAGGCTGATCGGCGTGAAATCCTTCAGGATGTCGAAACGCACGTTGGCCGACAGGAACTTCGCCGTGACGGTCACGCTGGACGGCGCGAACAGCAATGTGTAGCCATCCGGCGGCGCGTGCATCACGCGCTCCGCTCCCAGGATGCCTCCGGCGCCGGGCACGTTCTCGATGACGACCGGCTGCCCCAGTTGCTCGCCCAGCTTCGGCGCCACGATGCGCAGGAACAGATCGGCGCCGCCCGGCGCGAACGGAGAAATGATGGTGACAGGCTTGTCCGGGAACTCGCCGGCAAGCGCGGCGTGCGCGCCCGCCAGCGCCAGCAGGACGCCGGACAGGAACCGGCGCGCGAGGCGCCCCGGCGGCCTCCGCCAGCGTCGCCCGCCCTGGTCCGCCGCGGCAGGCGGATGCTTCGCCGGCACGGCGTCGTTCATTGCATGCATGGATGTCTCCCGGTCGTTGTTGGCATAATTTATTTCCTTTTTTAGGAAATAACAACAGGAATTTCCATGCCTCGCGGATACCGGCAAAGGACGGCCAATCTTCTCGTTTCAACATTGCATAAGGCTCTTGACAATGCCCTCGATGACGACAAGAATCTCGCAATAAATTCCTTTATTAGGAATAAAAATGAAAGACGATGGAAGCGCCCCGACGCAGGAGACGATCATGACGCAGCGCCCTTTCTCCCACTCCCCATTCCTGGCGACCGATCCCGATGTGCTGGTGGTCGGCGCCGGCCCCGTCGGGCTGGCCGTCGCCGTCGAACTGGGCCTGCGGGGCATTTCATGCCAGGTCATCGACGAGGTCGAGGCCGTCGGGCACTGGTGGACCCGGGCCATGAACATGAACAAGCGCACCATGGAACACATGCGGCGCTGGGGCCTGGCCGGGCGGCTGAAGGCCGTCAACCACGTGCCGGCGGGGTGGCCGTCGCACGTCACCTTCCTCGATGGACTGGGCGGCACGCAATTCGCCTGCGTGCGCGCCGAAGGACTGGGCTGGCACCGGGTGCTGGACGACGCGGCCGAGGATGCGCTGTGGGTCGCCCAGGGCCAGGTCCAGGAACTGCTGCTGGACAAGGCGCGCGAGCTGGGCGCGCGCATCGCGTTCTCGTCGCGGGCCACGGCGGTCGAGATGCGCGACGGCGGCCGCGTCGCCGCCACGGTCCAAGACGTCCGCACGGGGCAGACACGTTCGATGGAGGCGCGCTACCTGATCGGCTGCGACGGCGGCCGCAGCCTGGTGCGCGGCGCAGCCGGGATCCCGTACGAAGGCGCCGGCGCCCTGTCGCGCCAGATATCCATGTTCTTCCATGCCCCCGACCTGCTGGCGGCCATGCGCAGCCGCGGCATCGCCGATTCAGTCATGTATTTCTGCGCCAGCCCCGAAGTGCCCGGCACCGCGCGGCTGATCTGCGGCGACCGCTGGGAATTCACCTACCGCCCGCCCGCGGGGAGCGGCGAAGACATCGACGCCCACGCGGTGATCCGCCGCCTGATCGGCCCCGGCCTCTCGTTCACGCTGGAAAGGACCTATCCCTTTTCCTATTTCGAACTGCTGGCGCAGCGGTTCCGCCACGGCCCCGTCTTCCTCGCCGGCGACGCGGCCCACCTCATCCCTCCCCTGGGTGGACACAACCTCAATCTCGGCGTGGGCGACGCGGTCAACCTGGGATGGAAGCTGGCGCACGTGCTGCGCGGCTGGGCCGACGAAGCCATCCTGGACAGCTACAGCCCCGAACGCCTGCCCATCGTGCAGCGCACCTCGAAGGAGGCCCACGCCAACTACGAACGGCTGCGCTCCACCTTCGACCGTCTGTCGGCCGTCATGCAGGCCGTGGACACCGGCCCCGAGGCCCGGGACCGGCGCGCGGAACTGAGCGCGCCCGTCGCCCGCGACCTCGAACCCCAGTGGTGGTCGGACGGCACCGTGCTGGACCAGCGCTATTGCGCATCGCCCATCCTGCGGGCCGAGGCCGGACCCGGCCCGGCCTACGACTCGACCCGCTATCCGCCTCACGCCGCCCCGGGCCATCGCGCGCCCATGTGGCGCATGCCGGACGGTACGCCTCTGTACGACCGGCTCGGCCCGGAATATACGTTGCTGGACACGGCCGGCACGCCACAGGCCGGCATGGCGGCGGCGCGCCTCGCCGCCGGGGCCGGCCTGCCGCTGCGCCATCTGCGGCTTCCCGACGCGGGACTGGCCCGCCTCTACGGCGCGCCGCTGGCCCTGATCCGGCCCGACCAGCACGTCGCCTGGCGCGGCGAATCGCTGCCGCCCGCCCTGCTGGAGGTGCTCGCGGGGCGGGCGGCGGACACCGCGCCATGATCCGCACCCTGGACATCCGCGGCACCGTCTACGCGTACGAAGCATCGGGCGCGGGACCCTTGGTCCTGTTCGGGCACGGTCTGTATTTCGACCGTTCCATGTTCGCCCGGCAGGCAGAGGCGCTGGGGGACCGTTACCGCTGCGTGCGCCTGGACTGGCCCGGCCACGGGGACAGCGGCTGGCGGCCGCAAGGCTGGACCGCCGCCGACCTGGTGGAGGACGTCGCCGCCCTGATCCCGGCGCTGGGGGCCGAACGCGCCATCCTGGTGGGCCTGAGCCAGGGCGGCGCCGTCTTCGCCCGGACCGCCCTGGCCCATCCGGAACGGGTTGCCGCGCTGGTGATCATGAACGCGACGCCTCACGCAACGGCGAGCGACGCCCGGAACCGGATGCGGCAGGCCTCCGAAACACTCGCGCACGGCAGCGCCCGCGATCGCGAGCAGCTGTTCCGGTCGATCGCGGACCGCATGTTCAGCCCCCACACCCGGGCCGCCCATCCCGAACGAATGGCGGCCGCGCGGCAGGTATTCGTCCGCCACGACCCGGCGGCGCTGGCGCTGGCGGTCAGGCTGGGCCTGAGCTATGAAGACCTCGTTCCCAGGCTGGGCAACCTGGCCGTCCCGACCCTGCTACTCTGGGGCGAAGATGACCTGATCAGCCCCATCGCGCTGGCCCGGGCCTACCTTGGGCAGGTCCCCGACGCGCGGCTGGCCGGCCTCCCGCTGGCGGGTCACTCCGCGCCGCTCGAACAACCCGAGGCCGTCACGCGCGAACTGGCCGCGTTCCTGCACGGGCTCGCCGCCGTCCGGCCATCCTTCCAACCTCCTCCCACCTCCGAGATACAACCATGACTTTCGATCCCCACGCGGGCCGCCACCGCATGCCCGTCGTCTTCGGTCCCAGCGCCGGCCCCCGGCAGGGACCCGACGGCCGGACTTTCGACATGAGCCGCGCCCCGCGCACGTCCGCCGCGATCAGCTTCCTGACCGAGCGCTCGCGCCTGGAAGCCCTGTTGCCTCCCGGCTGCGAACTCGACGGCCCGCCCGTCGTGACCGTCGAGCACACCATGCTGCGTGAACTGGAATGGCTGGCCGGGCGGGGCTATAACCTCCTGGGCGTCAGGTTCCCCGTGCGGTACCAGGGGCGCGAAGAAACGGCGCGCGGGCCTTTCCTTTCCGTCTTGTGGGAAAACCGTCCCGAGCCCATCATCACCGGCCGCGAGGAGCTCGGATACGCCAAGCTCTACTGCGAATTGCCCGAACCGCGCATCCTGCGCGGCGCGCACTGCTACGCGGCCAGTTGGGACGGCCACGAATTCCTGCGCATGGAAATCGATGGACTCGACGAGGCCACGCCTCCCGCCGCCCCCGCCGCCGACGGCGTCCTGCACTATCGGTACCTGCCCGCGATCTCGGGCGCGGCACCCTCCGTCAGCGAGATGGTGATCTCGCCCTCGGGCGGCAGTCCCATGCGCCATCGCTCGTTCCGGCGCGGCACCGGCCGGCTGGCGTTCGTGCGCTCGACCTGGGAGCAATTGCCCACCATGTACCACATCGTCAACGCGCTCGCGGACCTGCCCATCCTCGACATCACCGGTGCGTCGATTGCCGAGACGGTGGGCGCGAAAGACCTGAGCGATCAGCGCGTCCTGCGCTGACGAGGACGGACACCATGCCGGATACGACCACGACGCCATCGGCCCCCGCTCCCCGCGCCCGCGTGGAGCCTGACGCCCACTCGCCCTCGCTCTTCGCGCACTTCGTCCTCCAGACGGCCAACTACGAAGCGGTCAGGGACTGGTATCTGACCGTCCTGAACGCGCAGGTGGTCTACGACCGCCACGACCTGTGCTTTCTCACCTACGACGACGAGCATCACAGGCTGGCGATCCGGCATGTCCCGGGGCTGCGGCCGCCCCGCCCCGGAAGCTGGGGACTGCATCATCTCGCCTATGCCTACCCGACGCTGCGCGCCTTGCTGTCGACCTACCTGCGCCTGAAGAACCAGGGAATCCGGCCCTACTGGACGATCAACCACGGCCCGACCCTCTCGTTCTACTACCGCGATCCGGACGGCACGCAGATCGAATTGCAGGTCGACAACTTCCGCACCAAGGAAGAAGCCGCGGCCTTCTTCCATGGCGACGACTTCGCCGTGAATCCGGTGGGCATCAAGCTCGATCCGGAAGCGCTCATCCGCGCCTACGAGGCCGGCGTCCCGGAAGCGGAACTCGCGCGCCGTCCGCGCATGGCGCCGGGGCAGACGCTCGACGACATGCGGCCCGGGGAAACACCCGCCTAATATCCCGCCCTGGCGTAGGGATTGGCCCCGCGCCGGTACACCATCAACGCGCGCCGGTACCGGTTGACCATCTCCCCCCGCTGGTTGCGCGCCTCGGTCAGCACCGCCACCACGCCCTGGTCGGGCCGGGATCCGGACGGGCGCGTGCCCTCCACCGTGGACCGCGCCTCCAGCGTGTCCCCGGGCATCAGGTCGGCGCCGAACTCCACATCGGTCCACCCCAGGTTGACGGTGACCCGGCCGAAGGTGCGCGTGGACAGCGCCACCGCCACGCCGATCCCCCAGGTCTGCGGCACCACGGGTCCGGGCAGCCCCAGCGCCTGCGCAAAGGCATGGTCGTGGCTTTGCGGCTGCCACTCCATCGCGCGCAGCGCGTGCAAGGTGGCCTCCTCGGCCAGCAGGGTCTTGCGCGGGCTGTGCACGAAGGTCTCGCCCTGCCGCAGGTCTTCGAAAAAGAGGCCGGTCTGCTCGACCCAGGCGCCGTCCTCCCGCGCGGCATGCGACCGGAAGCGCTCGTCGTCCGCCGCCGTGGCGCCCGCGATGGCATCGGGTCCCGCCGCGCCATGCCACAGCTCGACCGCGTAGCGCAGCTCGGCCACCTGCTCGCCGCGCTGGTTGAAACCGCGCGTCAGCAGGCTGGCGCGGCCCAGGAACGCATCCACCGGTTCGGTGGCCAGCACTTCGGTCTCGACATAGAGGGTATCGCCGCCGAACATGGGCCGGGTCAGCGCGATGCTCGACATGGACACGATGCGGCGGCGCCGGCCGAAGGTCTTGGACGTCATGCCGATCAACCGCTGCAGGGTCAGCGTGCTGACCATCAGGGGCCGCTTCCAGTCCGTCAGCCCGGCGTAGCAGTCGTCGTAATGGACCATGGCCGAGTTGATCGAATCCAGGGCCTCGGACACGTTGTCCTGCTGGGAAAAGGTAATGCCCGGCCGATGGACGAAACGCTGTCCGGCGGACAGATGCTCGAAGCCCAGGCCGAAGCGTTCGGCGTAGAGGCCGTCGCCCAGATGGTAGTAAGCGGTATGCATGAAAGTCTCCAACGGCAGGTCAGGTCGGGGCGGCGGCACGCCGCAGGATGCGCAGGGCGCTCTGGTAGACGGGCTCGTCCACCATCGTGGCCCCCACCGCGCAGGCCCGGCGGCCCGCGCGCTCGTAGGCGGCGGTGATCTCGCCCGCCCACGCCAGCCTGGCCGGATCGGGCTCGAAGGCCCGCACGATGATGGGCCACTGGCGCGGATGGATGGCGAGCTTGCCGTGGAAACCCATGGCGCGGGCCCGCTCGCAGTCGCCGCGCAGGCCGCCGTCGTCGTCGATGGCGATATGCGGCACGTCCAGCATGGGCACGCCGCTGCCGGCGATCTCGAACAGGAGGCGCCCGCGCACGTAGGCCAGCGCGTCCCAGGTGTTGTCCGCGCCGGTCTCGGCGCTGAAGTCCGCGGCGCCGAAGGCCATCGCCGCCAGCCACGGCCCCGCCTGGGCGATATCGGCCGCACGGCGCACGCCCTGCGCCGACTCCACCAGCGCCATCAGCCGCAACGCGGGGTTGGCCGCGGCCGCGTGCGCGTGGATCATGCGCAGCCCGGCGGCATCCTCGGCCTTGGGCACCGCCACCAGGTCCAGCGCTGGCAGCGCGCCCGCATGGGCCAGCGCGTACAGGTCCTCCAGCCCCGCGGGCGTCTGTGGCGAGGAAACACGCAATGCCACCATGGGCGCCCCCTGGCCGGCCGGGGGCAACGCCGCCAGCCAGGCCAGCGCGTCGCGCCGGGCGGCCGCCTTGTCGGCGAGCGGCACGGCATCCTCGAGATCGATGATGACGCCCGGCGCGCCGCCGCGCAGCGCCTTGTCGTAGCGGTCGGGCCGGTTGCCGGGACAGAACAGGAAGGTGGAAGGAACGACGGGGTGGGTCACGCGGGCTCTCCGAGGCAAGGTCGCGGCCCGCGCGATCGGATCAGCCGACCGGCTCTCGCCGCATCACGGTGCTGAACAAATGCCGCCCTTCGGGGAAGAGCCCCACCGAGGCGACGATCAGGTCTTTCTTCGTGCCGTAGTACCAGGTGCGCGTGCGCAGGGTCGGCGTGCTGAAGCGGGTCTGCAGCAGCTCGGCCTGCGCCCGGGTCAGCCGGACGGCATCGATTTCCTGGCGGATTTCGCATACCCGGTCGCCGCGCCGCTCGGCCAGCCATTCGGCAACGGAGGCCCGGTAGCCGTCCAGTTGCTCGAGCGCGTCCGCATACAGCGGCGGAATATGGTGTTCGCTGTAGACGACCGGCGGCGCGCCCTCGGCCTGGCGCAGGCCGGTCACCCGGACGAAGCGCTGGCCGGCGGGCAGCCGAAGCGCGCGGGCCGAACCCTCGTCGCCGTCGACCTCGCGGATGCTCAGGGTATGGAAGCGAAAGCCCCGGGTGAAGCGCAGGATGTCGTCCACCGTGTTGCCCACGTGCACGAAATTGCCGGAGGGCTGCGCCGACTCCACGCGGGTCCCGATGCCGGGGCGGCGGCTGACCAGCCCCTGCACTTCCAGTTCGCGCAAGGCCCCGCGCACGGTGATGCGGCTGACGTTGAACTGCTGTCCCAGTTCGTTCTCGGTCGGCAGCAGGCTGCCGGGCGGATATTCGCCGTCGCGGATCCGCCGGATCAAGGTCTGGGCCAACAGCTTGTACTGCGAGCCGGCACTGCGCTGGAACATGGGGCGACACGTCAGAGAACACCAAGGGTCCTTAGTCTACCTTGCTCCTCTTCGTCGATCCCGATGCTGGCCAGCAGCTCGCGGGTATCGGCGCCCATGGCCGGCGCGGGCCCGACGGCCACCGCCGGCCGCGACGTGCGCAACGGGCTGTCCAGCACCCGCAGCGCGCCGCCGTCCGCCAGGTCGACGCGGCGGATGCGGCCGTCGGCCTGGGCCAGGGGCGCATCCAGCGCCTGCCCCACGGACCACACGGGCGCGGCGGGCACCGTGCCGGCGAAGTGCCGCATCCACTCGGCCGTGGTGCGCGCCGACAGCGCCTCGTCCAGCAGTCCGGTCAGTTCCTCGCGATGCCGGCCCCGGGCGGCGAAATCGACGAAGCGCGCATCCGTGATCCATTCCGGCCGTCCGATCCGCTCGCACAGGTTGCGCCAGAATTTTTCCTTGTTGCACATCAGGTAGATCCAGCCGTCGCCAGTGCGATAGAGCTGGCACGGCGTGAGCGAGGGGTGCCCGGAACGGGGCTGGCGGTCGGTCTCGGCGGCGCCGTTCAGGTACCACGCCGCCACATAGTTGAGATTGAACAGCGCGACGTCGTACAGGCTGGTGTCCACGTCGCACCCCTGGCCGCTGCGCGCGGCCTCCAGCATGCCGCTGAGCAGCCCCACGGACATCATCACGCCGGTCATGTAGTCGACCAGCGACAGCCCCATGCGCGACGGCGCCGTGTCCGGTTCGCCGGTCAGCGAGAAATAGCCCGCCTCGGCCTGCATCAGGTAGTCGTAGCCCGGCCACGCCGCGCGTTCGCCGGTCCGGCCATAGGCCGATATATGGGCGCAGACCACGGCCGGGTTGACGTCCTTCAGGTCTTCGTAGGTCAGGCCGAGCTTGCCCGCGACGTCGCCGCGCAGGTTGTCGACCACGCCGTGCGCCGTGGCCGCCAACTTGCGGAACAGGGCCCGCCCCTCGGGATGGGCGAGGTTCAGCGTGATGCTTTTCTTGCCCTGGTTCAGGCTCTGGAAGAACAGGCTTTGCGCGCCGTCGGGCAGATCCGCCAGGAAATGCGGGCCGACCAGCCGCGACACGTCGCCCCCTTGCGCGGCCTGCTCGACCTTGATGACCTCGGCCCCCAGCGCCGCGAGCAACTGGGTGCCGAAAGGCGCCGCGCCGTACTGTTCGACGGCAAGAATGCGGAACCCGCGAAGTAGCGACATGAAGCTCCCCGGACAATGTTGGAAAAGGACATCTTGAGTTTGTTATAACAATATATCAAAATGAGAAAACAGAAAAGCCAGACGATGGCACCATTCGCGAGGAGACCCTTCCCATGAACAAACTGCTCTTGCTGTGCTGCCTGGCCGTGGGCCTGGCCGGCCAACCCGTCCTTGCCGACCAGGCGTTCCCCAGTAAACGGGTGCGCGTGATCGTCCCCTTCCCGCCCGGACAGGGCTCGGACATCCTCGCCCGCGCCATCGGCGACAAGCTGGCGCAGAAATGGGGGCAGCCGGTGGTGGTGGAGAACCGCGCCGGGGCCAACGGCGCCATCGCGCTGCAGGAAGTGGCGCGGGCCGAGGGCGACGGGTACACGCTGCTGGTCACGTCCAACTCCCCCGTCGTGATCAATCCCAGCCTGTACAAACATCTGCCCTACGACGTCGGACGCGATTTCCAGCCCGTCGCGCTGCTGGCCGGCACGGACATGCTCATGGTGGTGAACGCGCAGTTCCCGGCCACCACGCTGCCCGAAGTCATCGCCCAGTTGAAGGCGAACCCCGGCAAGTTCAGCTACGGTTCGCCGGGCACGGGCTCGACCAGCCATCTCAGCATGGAAGTCTTCAAGCAATTGGCGGGCGTGGACCTCGTCCACGTGCCCTACAAGGGCAGCCCGCCGGCGTTCACGGACCTGATCGGCGGTTCGATCAAGCTGATGATCGACGCCCTGCCCAGCGCCATGCCCCAGGTGAAGTCCGGCCGGGTCCGGGCCATCGCCATCACCAGCAGCGACACGCCCTCCACCATCATGCCGGACGTGCCGCTGGCCAGCCGTTCCGGGCTGACCGGCCTGCCGGGGCGCGCCTGGTACGGGATGTTCGCCCCCAAGTCCACGCCCGCCGCGGCCATGACGCGCATCGTCGCCGACGTGCGGGCGGTGCTGCAGACCCCCGAGATCGTCGCCAAGCTGCCCCAGCTCGGCCTGGAGGCCGTGGAGCCCATGACGCCCGAGGAATTCGGACGCTTCCTGGACAAGGAAACCGCCTACTGGGTCGACGCGACGCGCCGCACGGGGATGTATCAGATCGAATAGCAATAGTGACGGCGGCGCGCGCCTGGGGGACAATGCACCGGGGAACCTCGATGCATTGCCCCGACGCTACAATTCCCCCATGCGCATCCTCATCGCCGAAGACGACAACATCCTTGCCGACGGCCTGTCCCGCTCCCTGCGCCAGAACGGCTACGCGGTCGATGCCGTCCACGACGGGCTCGAGGCGGACTCCGCGCTGGCGGCCCAGCCCTTCGACCTGCTGATCCTGGACATCGGCCTGCCCCGGCTGTCGGGCACCGAAGTCCTGCGCCGCCTGCGGGCGCGCAATTCGCACATGCCGGTGCTGATACTTACCGCCGCCGACAGCGTGGAGCAGCGCGTCAAGGGCCTGGACCTGGGCGCCGACGACTACATGGCCAAGCCCTTTGCCCTGTCCGAGCTCGAAGCGCGGGTCCGCGCGCTGACCCGGCGTGGCGCGGGCGGCGGGCCGGCGGTGCTGCGCCATGGCCGGCTGGCCTTCGACCAGGTCGGGCGCGTGGTGACCATCGACGAGCAGATCGTCGAGCTGTCCGCGCGCGAAGTCAGCCTGCTCGAAGTCCTGCTGTCGCGCAGCGGCCGCATGGTCAGCAAGAAACAATTGGTGGACCACCTGTGCGAGTGGGGCGAGGAAGTCAGCACCAACGCCATCGAGGTCTACGTGCACCGGCTGCGCAAGAAGCTGGAACCCGGCGGCGTCAAGATCGCCACCGTGCGCGGACTGGGATACTGCCTGGAACGCGAGCCCGGCGTCCAGCACGGCGCGGCCTGACCCGGCCCCGGATGGACGACGAGCACAAGGGGCCGCAGCCCATCCCCGCCATCGAACGGCCGGCACGGTCGCTGTTCGGCGAGATCCTCGACTGGATGCTGGTCCCGCTGTTCCTGCTGTGGCCGATCAGCGTCGCCATCACCTACGTGGTCGCGCAATCGATCTCCGTCGCGCCCTACGACCGCAGCCTGGCCAACAACGTACTGGCCCTGGCCCAGCAGATCAAGGACGTCAACGGCCGGGCACGGCTGCAGTTGCCGGTCTCTGCGCGCGAGATGCTGCGCGCCGACGAGACCGACAGCGTGTTCTATCTCGTGCTGGGCAGCCGCGGCGAATACCTGAGCGGCGACCGGGAACTGCCGCTGCCGTCGCTCGAACGCCCCCTGCCCGGCATCGTGCAATACCGCGACGACGTGATGCGGGGCTTCGCGGTGCGCGTCGCCTATACCTGGGTGTCCCTGCCCACGATCCCGGGCGCGCAGCCGGCGCTGGTGCAGGTGGCCGAGACGCTCGAAAAGCGCTCGCAACTGGCCAACGAGATCATCAAGGGCGTGGTGCTGCCGCAATTCGTGGTGCTGCCGCTGGCCGTGGTACTGGTGTGGTTCGGGCTGTCGCGCGGCATCGCGCCGCTGGGCAGACTCCAGGCACGGCTGCGTGCGCGGCGGCCCGACGACCTGTCGCCCATCGACGACCGCGAGGTGCCGCAGGAAATCGCGCCGCTGGTGGGCGCCATGAACGAACTGCTGCTGCGCCTGTCGGCCAACATCGACGCGCAGAAGCGTTTCGTCGCCGACGCGGCGCACCAGTTGAAGACGCCGCTTGCCGGCATACGCACCCAGGCCGAGCTGGCGCTGCGCAATGCGAGCCCGGAAGACATGGAGGCCAGCCTGCGGCACCTGATCTCGGGCGCCGAACGGGCCACGCGCCTGGTCAACCAGTTGCTCGCGCTGGCGCGCGCCGAGGACACGGGCAGCCCCGTGGATGTCTCCACCCACGTCGACCTGCTGGCCGTCGCCAGCGACCAGACCCAGAACTGGGTGCACGAGGCGATGGAGCGCGGAATCGACCTGGGCCTGGAAGGCCCGGAGACGCCGGTCCCGGTCGCCGGCAACGCCCTGCTGCTGGCCGAACTGGTCAACAACCTGATCGACAACGCGCTGCGCTACACCCCGGGCGGCGGCACCGTCACCGTCCGCGTGGCGGCAACCGAGGCGGGCGCGACGCTCGATGTCGAAGACTCCGGTCCGGGCATCCCGCCCGAAGAACGCGAACTGGTGTTCGACCGCTTCTACCGTATCCTGGGATCCAACGCCGAAGGCAGCGGCCTGGGCCTGGCCATCGTGCGCGAGATCGCCCAGCGGCACGGCGCCACCCTGGCGATCGCCGACAACCCGCAGGACCCGGCCTGCGCACCGGCCGGCACGCGCATCACCGTGCGTTTCCCGCCAGCCTGAGGCCGGCGGCCGCTCAAAAACTCAGCCCCGCCTCGCGCGCCGCCATGTCGTGCAGCGCGCGGCGCATCAGCAGCCCCGGCTTGTCGGGCGCGAAATTCAGATCGAACTGCGGTTCGGTGTCGCGCTTCACCACGTCCAGTATCCACTCCAGCGCGTCCACGTCCTCGAGATAGGCCTTGGCCGACGCCTCGTACAGGTAGGCGTCCGCGGCGGGATCGTCGAGATTGGCGTCGCGGCTGTTGAACCACCAGTAGTGGATGCTGCCGTTGGTCTCGGGCGTGAAGGCGTGGGTGATATTGAAGCGATAGGTGCGCGGCGCGCCACCGGCATCGTGGTTATCGACGATGCGGGCGAAGGCCACGTGCAGGCCCGGCGAAGCGAAACGCGCTTCCGAATAGCGGTCCACCGGCTTGCCGGTCAGGCCGGTGGGCACGCCGTAGACGTCCGGCGGCGGCGAGTTCTTCAGCGCGCGGTCGATGATGACCACGTCGCCGACCTGGCGCACGTCCAGCTTGCTGCGCGCGTACTCCGGGGTACCGATCGCGCCGGGGTGCAGAAAGGGGAAATGGGTCTGGTCCAGCAGGTTCTCGTGCATCGACACATAGTCCGCCTTCATGTGGAAGCTGCCGTTCACGCTCTTCCACGCCGGGCTGGCCAGCCAGCCCGTGTCGGGGATCAGGGCCGGGTCGGCATGGTCGGGATCGCCCATCCATATCCAGACCAGCGGCGCGCGCTCGACGATGGGAAAGCTGCGCACCTGCGCATTGGTGGGGACCAGCGGCATGGCCGGCATCTTCACGCAGTGGCCCGACGGGTCGAAGCGCATGCCGTGATAGCCGCACATCAGCTCGTCGCCCTCCAGGCGTCCCTTGGCCAGCGGGAAGGAACGGTGCGGACACCGGTTGCGTACCGCCACCGGCTCGCCGGCCTGCGTGCGGTACAGGGCGACATCCACGCCCAGGAAGCGCCGGCTGCGCAGCTCGCGGGAGATCTCGCCGGACAGGCCCGCCACGTACCAGCAATTGCGCACCAGCGGCGTGGCATGGTCGGCGAAACCGCCGGGCTCGAAGGAAAAATCGGGACGGAGTTCGGGCATGGGGTCGGCGATGCGGTTCATGATGGCAGGCTCCTGCAGGGAATGACGGAATGGTCAGGCGTCCAGCACCAGGCGCGTCCCGCGGATCCGCGATACGCAGATGCACAGGGTCTCGCCGGCGGCGCGCTCTTCATCGCTCAGGTAGCGATCGCGATGGTCGATGGGGCCGTCGGCCGAGACGACCGGCAACGGGCACAGGCCGCATTCGCCGCGCGCGCAGTCCCACAGCACGGGCACGTCGGCCAGCCGCAGCGCGTCCAGGATGCTGGCGTCGGGCCCCACCTGGACAGTCCTGCCCGAGCGGCGCAGTTCGACCTCGAAGGCCGTTTCATCGCCCGTGGGACCGGCGGTGAACACTTCGCTGCGCACGCGCCCGGCGTCCCAGCCCAGCGCGGCACCCGCCTCATGGGCGGCGGCGATCATGGGCGCGGGACCGCACACATACACGCGCACGCCACCGGGCTGCGACGCCAGCAGGCCGCGCACGTCCAACACACCCGCTTCGTCGCTGTAGTGGAAACGGACACGATCGCCGGCCACCTCTTCCAGCAGATCGCGGTAGGCCATGGCCGCCGGATCCCGGCCGGCGTACACGACACCGTAGCGGCAGCCGCGGCGCGACAGGCTGCGCGCCATGGCGACGATGGGTGTCACGCCTATGCCGCCGGCGATGAGCAAGGTGCGGGTGTCGCGCCGGTCCAGGGGAAAATCGTTGACCGGCGCGGCGATGCGCACGCGCGTGCCCGGCGCGAAGCTGTCGTGGATGAAGGCCGAGCCGCGCGCCCGGTCTTCCCGCTGCACGGCGATGCGATAGACATGCCGCGGATCGTCCTGCCCCGCCAGCCCGCCGATCAGCGAGTAGTGCCGGACGATGGGACCCCGCGCCGGCGACACCATGTGCAGCGCCACATGCGCGCCCGGCTCGTAGCGCGGCAGCGGCCGGCCATCGGCCGATGCCAGCAGATATTCCTTGATGCGCGGCGTCAGCGGCCGGACCCCGGCCACCACGGCCTCGATGTGCTTGCTTGCCACGGTTGTCCTCCTGTTCGCCGTCAATCCAGGCGGATATCGGCGCCCTTGATGATCGGGCCCCACTTGGCGATCTCCTCATCCACCAGCCGGGCCATGTCGCGCGGGGACATGGCGTAGGCCTCATAGGTGAAGGTGGCCAGTTTCTGCCGCACGTCGGGCGCTTCCAGGGCGGCGGCTATCCCTTCGTTCAGCCGCAGCACGAGCTCGGCGGGCGTACCCTTGGGAACGAACAGGCCATTCCAGCCGCCCACCTCGAAGCCGGCCGGGCCGCCGGCCTGCGCCACGGTGGGCACCTCGGCATAGCCCGGCAGGCGCCGGGGCGCCGCCACGGCCAGGAAACGCACCTTGCCGGACTGGTACACGGGGCCGGCCGACACCGGCGTTCCCAGCGTCCAGCTGACGTCGCCCACGGCCACCGACTGGAACAACTGCGCCGACTCTTTGTAAGGCACGTGCATCATGTCCGTGCCGGTGGCCGCGGCCAACAGCAGCCCGCCCAGGTGCGCGGGACTGGCCACGCCCCAGGATCCGTACGAGACGCCCCCGGGCTTGGTCCTGGCGGCGGCGATCAGGTCGCCGATCGTCCGCCACGTCGAACCGGCGGGCACCACGACGAAGAAGTAGTTGCGCACGAGCGGCGTGACCGGATCGAAATCCTTGCGCACGTCGTAGGGCAGCCTGGCGAACAGGTGCGGCTGGGTACCCACGTGGTAGCTGTCCATGTGGACCAGCGTGTAGCCGTCGGGCGCGGCGCGCCGGCCTGCCTCGAAAGCGAGGAAGCCGCTGGCGCCGGGCCGGTTCTCGACGATGACCTGCTGCCCCAGCGTGGCGGTCAGCTTCTCGGCGACGATGCGCAGCAGCACGTCGGGCCCCTGGCCCACGGCGAATGGCGTCACGATCTTGACCGGCCGGACCGGATAGCCCGGCGCGGCGGCGGCGGCAACCGACGACGCCGCCAGGACGCCAGCGGCCAGCATGCGCGAGATCCACGATTTGGACATGTTTGGTCTCCTCTTCCCAGGGTGGGTACGGTGGGCGTCGCTCGCGCCCGATTGTGGGAAAGGATTTTATTAAGGAATAATAGAGAACATTTATTCAAAAAATAGCTATCAGTAAGCTCGATAGAGAACAAATGGACGCCATCACGCAACTGCGCACTTTCACCACCGTCGTGGCCTGCGGCGGTTTTTCGGAGGCCGCCCGGCAGATGGCGGTCGTGCCCTCGGTCGTGGCCAAGCGCATCCGCCAGTTGGAAGCGACGGTGGGCGCGCGGCTGTTCGACCGGACCACCCGCACGGTGCGCCTGACCGAAGCGGGCGAGAAACTCCATGCGCGCGCGGGCGTGCTGGTGGCCAGCTTCGAAGACCTGGTGCAAAGTGTGGAGCGGGACGCCTCCAAGCTGGTGGGCCACCTGCGGATCGCCACGCCGACCACGCTGACCACGGTGCGGCTGGGGCCGCTGTTCAACGCCTTCCTGCGGCGGCACGACGGCATCACCATGGAGATCTCGCTGGTCGATCACTCCACCAACCCCGCCGAACGGGACTATGACCTCGCCATCAGCGGACGGCCCGCCAGCTACGAGGGCGTGGTCGAGATTCCCCTGTGCCCGGTGGACACCGTGCTGTGCGCCGCGCCCGGGTATCTCGCGCGCCACGGCCGGCCGCGCCACCCCCAGGCCCTGACCGAACACGCCTGCCTGGTCTTCAAGCCATCCGGCCGGGCCTGGCACTTCCGCAGCGCCCGCGGCGGCATCAGCGTGGACATTCCCCCTCGTCTGGTGGCCGACGACAACCTGACGCTGCGGGATGCCGCCCTGTCGGAACTCGGCATCGCCGCCCTGCCCTCGTATGTCGCCCGCCCGGCCCTGGAAGCCGGCACGCTGGAGACGGTACTGGACGATTTCCCGCTGCAGGAGACCTGGTTCAAGGCCTACGTCCCGCGGCGCAAACAGCACGTCGCCCGCGTCGCCGCCCTGGTCGACTGGCTGGCCGGGCACCTGCGGCCGGACGTCCCGCCAGCCGGCTGAGTCCCGCCAGCGGCGGGCCGCGTCTCGCCGCCGCCACGCTTTGGCCCCGCCGCCCAGCCTGCGGGAAACTCCCAGGCGCGCCCGCGCCCGCCCCGCCCCCAGGCGCCGCGCGGGTGGCCGGCACGGGCCAGGCCCGGCCATATCACCAGTTCGTGAAGATTCAGTTCCCCGTCAGTAACTCGTCAGTGCCGCGTCAGCAAGTATTTCTACTCTGGTTTCAAGCCCGAGGCTCCCGTGGCTAAGGGCCAGTCTGCATATCAACTATTACTCATTCCCAGCAGGCCCACCCAGGAGACATTCCTTCATGAGCACCACCGTCAACAGTTCAGGGGCGCCGACTCCGGCCGCGCGTCCCATGACCAAGGAAGAGCGGCGCGTGATCTTCGCCTCGTCGCTAGGCACGGTATTCGAGTGGTACGACTTCTACCTATATGGCTCCCTGGCGGCCATCATCGCCAAGCAGTTCTTCTCGGGCGTCAATGACACGGCGGCCTTCATCTTCGCGCTCCTGGCATTCGCCGCGGGTTTCGCGGTCCGGCCGTTCGGTGCCCTGGTGTTCGGCCGGCTGGGGGACCTGGTCGGACGCAAATACACGTTCCTGATCACGATCCTGATCATGGGCCTGTCGACCTTCATCGTGGGGATACTGCCCTCCTACGCGTCCATCGGCATCGCGGCTCCCGTCATCCTCATCATCCTGCGGCTGGCCCAGGGCCTGGCGCTGGGCGGCGAGTACGGCGGGGCGGCCACCTACGTGGCCGAGCATGCCCCGCACGGCAAGCGCGGCGCCTACACGAGCTGGATCCAGACCACCGCCACGCTGGGCCTGTTCCTGTCGCTGCTGGTGATATTGGGCGTGCGCAACGCCACCGGCGAGGAAGCCTTCGCCGCCTGGGGCTGGCGCGTCCCGTTCCTGGTCTCCATCTTCCTGCTGGCGATCTCGGTCTGGATCCGGCTCAAGCTGCATGAGTCGCCCGCCTTCCAGCGCATGAAGGCCGAGGGCAAGCAATCGAAGGCGCCGCTGACCGAGTCCTTCGGCCGGTGGGGCAACCTGAAGGTGGTCCTGCTGGCGCTGCTGGGCCTGACCGCCGGCCAGGCCGTGGTCTGGTACACGGGACAGTTCTACTCGCTGTTCTTCCTGACCCAGACCCTGAAGGTGGACGCCACCACGGCCAACATCCTGATCGCCATCGCCCTCCTGATCGGCACGCCCTTCTTCCTGGTGTTCGGCTCCCTGTCGGACAAGATAGGCCGCAAGCCCATCATCATGGCCGGGTGCCTGATCGCCGCCATCGCCTACTTCCCGCTGTTCAAGGCCATCACGCACTACGCCAACCCGGCGCTGGAAGCGGCGCAGGCCAAGGCTCCCGTGGTGGTCGTGGCCGACCCCAAGACCTGCTCATTCCAGTTCAACCCGGTGGGCACCGCCAAGTTCGTCAGCTCCTGCGACCAGGCCAAGTCCTTCCTGGCCTCGAACTCGGTCAACTACAGCAATGAAGCGGCTCCGCCGGGATCCGTGGCCAAGATCAAGGTAGGCGACACCACGATCGAGTCCTTCGAGGGCGCGGGACTGCCGGCGGCCGAATTCAAGACGCGCGGCGACGAGCTCAAGGCGCGCCTGACGACGGAAATCCGCAACCACGGCTACCCGGCCAAGGCCGATCCGGCCCAGGTCAACAAGACCATGCTGGTGGTGCTGCTGACGCTGCTGGTGATCCTGGTCACGATGGTCTACGGCCCGATCGCGGCCATGCTGGTGGAAATGTTCCCCACCCGCATCCGCTACACTTCGATGAGCCTGCCTTACCACATCGGCAACGGCTGGTTCGGCGGCTTCCTGCCCACCACCGCCTTTGCCATCGTGGCGGCCACCGGCAACATCTATAATGGGCTGTGGTATCCCATCGCGGTTGCCGTGATGAGTTTGGTCATCGGTACCCTGTTCGTCAAGGAAACCAAGGACAACCGCCTGGAGGACTGACCCCGGCAAGGGCGCGGCAAAGCCGCGCCCCGCTCCCGCGATGCGGCGCGCCTGCAACAATTCGACCAGGCACCGGGTGCGCCGAGACTTCCCACCATCGCAAAACTTGGGTTATCGTAACAAGCGTTACAATCCCGGCTTAGCCGGGTTTTGTTTTTCAGCCAGTTGGAGACCTTGCCATGCGGGCGACCGAGCCCCAGGCCACAGGCCGCACGCCGGGCAACACACCGAGTCTCGTCGCCGAGTCGCTCAGCAAATCCTTTCTATCCGGTAATGTGCGCGAGCGCATTCTGCGGGATTTGTCGGTTAGCATCATGCCCGGCGAACTGACATTGATTTCCGGGCCATCGGGCTGCGGCAAAAGCACCCTGCTGGCCATCCTCAGCGGCATGCTGCGTCCGGATGCCGGCATGGTGCGCGCCCTGGGCCAGGACCTTGGCCTGTTGCAGCTACACGAGCTTGAACGTTTCCGGCTGATGCATACCGGCTTCGTCTTCCAAGGCTTCAATCTTTTTCCCGCGCTGACGGCTGTCGAACAGGTCGTCCTGCCCCTGCGCTACGTAGGCCTGTCCAAGCAACAGGCCGAGGAACAGGCCTGGGCGGCGCTGGAAGAAGTCGGCATGGGCGGGCGCGCCCGCCAGCGGCCATCGGGCCTGTCCGGCGGCGAACAGCAGCGCGTGGCCATCGCCCGCGCGCTCGCCAAGGAACCCGAACTGCTCTTTGCGGACGAGCCGACCAGCGCGCTGGACGCCGGCAACGGCATGAAAGTCATCGACATCCTGCACCGCATCGCCAGGCGCCACGGCGCCACGGTGTTGTGCGTCAGCCACGATCCGCGCCTGATCAGCCATGCCGACCGCGTCCTGACCATGGAGGATGGGCGCATCCTGGACGACAGGCGCACCAGTGCGCTGGTCGCCGAAACCTAGGAATTCCCGAGCTCGTGCCTAAGCTTTTCACCTCTCTTCGCCTTGGCGTCCTGGTCACCCTGACCGGGAGTCTGTTCCTGGCCGCGTGTTCCCGCGAGCCGCAGGCCGACTCCCCCACGGCCGACCAGCCCCCCTACGCGGCCGTCGCGCGCGGACGCGTCGACGTCGAAGGCGGCCTGGTGCGCGTGGGCGCGGCCGTGGACGGCACCGTCGCGCGCGTGACCGTCCACGATGGCGACCAGGTCAAGAAAGGCCAGGCGCTGATCGAATTCAACCCCGCGGCGGCCCAGCTGGCCGTCGACGCGGCCGAGGCCGAATTGCGCCAGGCGCAAGCTCAGGAACGCGTGCTGCGCAGCCGCGTGCCCGGGCTCCAGCAGCGCGCCCAGCGGGTGACCGAGGCCGCGGCCGGCGGCGCCATCGACGGCCAGGCCGCCGACGATGCGCGCAACGCCGTGGCGCAAGCCGAGGCCGAGGCGGCGGCGACCCAGGCGGCGGTCGAGGTCGCGCGCCAGAAATTGCGTGCGGCGCAATGGACATTGGAACGCCAGCAGGTCCGCGCCCCCGTGGACGGCGAGATCGTGGGGCTGGACGTGCAGGTCGGCAACGCGATCACGGCCCAGACCGAACTGCTGCGCCTGCTGCCCAAGCGCCGCCTGATCGTCCGGGCCGAGGTGAACGAAGCCTATGTCGCGGCATTGAAAACCGGCATGCAGGCCGAGATCGTGGAAGAATCCGCCCCGGGCGGCACGCCCATCGCCGCCCGCCTGGAGCGCATAGGCAGCGTGTTCCAGGTCATGGCCCCCAGCGACGATCCGCAGGAACGGATCAGCCGCCGGGGGGTCGAGAGCCTGCTGTCGATCGAAAAACCCGAGAAATTGCGTGTCGGCCAGCGGGTGCTGGTCCGTTTCCTTCCCTAAAGGCTTGCCATGTTGCTCAGTCAGTACGCTGCCGACGAACAGCCCGGATCCGAATGGATCGTGTTGTGCGACTTCGACGGCACCATTTCCAAGCAGGATGTCACCGACACCCTGCTTGAACATTTTGGCCGGCCGGGATGGCAGGAGCTGGAAACCGCCTGGGAACAGGGCGAGATCGGCTCGCGCGAGTGCATGGCCAAGCAGATCGCGCTGCTGGACGCCAGCAAGGAAGAACTGGACGCCCTGGTGGCGGGCATCGAGATCGACCCGGCCTTCCCCGAATTCGTGGCCCAGGCGCGCCGCCTCGGCACACCGGTGCACATCGTCAGCGACGGCCTGGCGGGCGTGATCACGGCCATCATGGACCGCCATGGCCTGGCGGACCTGCCCGTGGTGGCCAACCGCTTCGAGCAGGCCGGCCCGCGCAGCTGGCGGCTGACCTTCCCCTACGCCGACGCCGCCTGCCGCAAGGCCAGCGGCACCTGCAAGTGCTCCTACGGCTCGGGCGTGCGCGGCCTGCACGAGAAAATCCTGTACGTGGGCGACGGCGCCTCGGACTTCTGCGTATCGGGCACCGTCGATTTCGTGCTGGCCAAGCATCGCCTGATCGACTATTGCCGCGAGCATGGCCTGGTACACATTCCCATCGCCGGCTTCGACGAAGCCCGCAATGCGCTCGACTTCATCCTGAAAGGCCAGTTGCACGCCATCGCGCAACCTCCGCGCGGCTTCACGATCGCTCCGGCGGCCGCCAGCACCGCCTGAACCCCGGGCGGTCCATTCTTCACCTCATGATCAAATCTGCGGATTTCTATTTCGAAGGCGGCCGCGCGGGCGTGCTGCTCATTCATGGCCTGACCGGCACCCCCAATGAAATGCGTACCGTGGGCAAAGGCCTGCACCGGGCCGGTTTCACGGTCTACGGCATGCAGCTGGCGGGCCACTGCGGCGACGTCGACGACCTCGTGCGCACCGGCTGGAAGGACTGGTACGCCAGCGTGCTGGAAGGCGTGGACCGGCTGCGCCGCGACGTCGACCATTGCTTCGTCGCCGGCCTGTCGATGGGCGCGGTGCTGGCCCTGAAGGCCGCGGCCGACCGGCCCGACGACATCGCCGGCGTGGGCGTCTACGGCGCGACCTTCCGCTACGACGGCTGGAACATTCCCTGGTACTGGCGCCTGTCGTTCCTGCTGCCCTGGTTCAAGCGCTTCAACCTGTTCCAGGACAAGACCTTCGACGAAGAGCCGCCCTACGGCCTGAAGGACGAACGGCTGCGCGCGGCGGTGTCCTCCAGCATGCTGGGCGGCGACAGCGCCGACGCCGGCCTGCCCGGCAACCCCTGGTCCTCCCTGGCCGAGCTCATCGACCTCTCGGCCACGGTGCGCCGCCAACTGCCCCAGGTACGCGCGCCCTGCCTGGTCATGCACGCCGCCGAGGACGACATGGCCAGCGTCGGCAACGCGCGCCTGGTCATGAACCGCGTCAGCGGCCCCGCCAAGCTGGTGCTGCTGCACGACAGCTACCACATGATCACGGTGGACCGCGAACGCCGCGAGGTCATCCGCGAGTCGGCGGAGTTCTTCTCCGAGATCGCGGCGCGGCGCGAAGACGCCACACCCCGGGCGGCGGCGCGATGACGCCGCTCGTCGCCCTGCTCTGGGCCCTGAACGTACTGGTGGACACCGGCGGCCAGCTTGCCTTCAAGGCGGCCGCCACCACGCCGGCCGAAGGCCGCGGCCTGCGCTACTGGCGCGAACTGGGGCGGCGCCCCTGGATCTGGATAGGGATCGCCTGCTATATCCTGGAGTTCGTCGTCTGGCTGGCCTTCCTGTCGCTGGTGCCGCTGTCCGAGGGCGTGCTGCTGGGCTCGATCAACATCGTCGCCATCATGATCGCCGGCCGCTTCCTGTTCAACGAACACCTGACGCCGCTGCGGGTGGCCGGCATCGCGCTGATCGCCGCCGGCGTGGCGGTCGTGGGGATACCGTGATGCGCCGCTTCTACCTGATCGGCTTCGGCCTGCTGATGGCCTTCGACACGCTGGCGCAGATCAGCTTCAAGTACGCCGCCAACCATGCGATGCCGCTGGCGGCCGACCTGGAATGGCTGGCGCGGGTGTTCGGCCAGCCGTGGATCTACGGCGCCTTCGTCGGCTACATCGGCGCGTTCTTCACCTGGATGTCGCTGCTCAAGCGCGCGCCCATCGGCCCGGCCTTCGCCGCCTCCCACCTCGAAGTCGTGACCGTCATGCTGGTGTCGGTCTGGCTGTTCGACGAACACATCACCACCAACCAGATGCTGGGCGCGCTGCTGATCATCGGCGGCATCGTCTGCCTGGCCTTCGGCGAGGCCGGCGAATCGCGGCGCCTCCACCCGGAGTCCGGCCGTGCCGACGCCTAGGCTAGCGGCCGGCGCCCACGGGCGCGACATTCCGCCCACGGCGGGCCTGCCGCTGCGCTGGAACGACCTCCTGCCCGGCGGTCCGGCGGACCTGGAGGCTCGCATCGCGTCCTGGCTGGGCACCCCGGCCCTGCAACTGGAATGCTCCGGCACCTCCAGCCTGGTCGTCTCGCTGCTGACGCTGGCCCGGCGCAGCCCGCGCAAGACCGTCATCCTGCCCGCCTATACCTGCCCGCTGGTGGCCCTGGCGGTCCACCATTGCGGGCTGCGGCTGAAACTGTGCGACCTCGCCCCCGGACATTTCGACCTCGACCCGGCCGCGCTCGAGGCGGCCTGCGACGACGATACGCTGGCCATCGTGGTCACCCACCTCGCCGGCCGCGTGGCCGACACCAGCGCCGCGCTGCGCTGCGCGGCCCGGTGCGGCGCGGCCGTCATCGAAGACGCGGCGCAAGCGCTGGGCGCCCGCCGCGACGGACGCAGCGTCGGCCTGGATGGCGACATCGGCTTCTTCAGCCTGGCCGCGGGCAAGGGCCTGAGCATCTACGAAGGCGGCCTGCTGCTGGCGCGCGATCCCGCGCTGCGCGACGAATTGCGGGCCACCAGCGCGCGCGCCGTCGGCAGCCGCCCGGGATGGGAAGCCCGCCGAAGCCTGGAACTCCTGGCCTACGCGCTGCTGTACGGGCCGCGCGGCATGCGCCTGGCCTACGGCAACCCGCAGCGCGCGGCCTTGCGCGCCGGCGATCCCGTCCGGGCCGCCGGCGACGATTTCTCACTCGACATCCCCATCCACCGGGTCGGCCGCTGGCGTCGCGGCGTGGGCGCGCGGGCGGCCCGCCGCCTGCCGGCGTTCCTGGACGACGCCCGGGACCGTGCCCTGCGCCGCCTGGGACGGCTACGAGACCTGCCCGGGGTACGCGTCATGCAGGACACCGCCGGCGGCGACGGCGTCTGGCCGTTCTTCATGCTGCTGCTGCCCGACGCGCAAACGCGGCAGCGGGCGCTGGACCGGCTGTGGGGCGCGGGACTGGGCGTGGGCCCGCTGTTCGTGCACACCCTGCCCGACTACGGCTACCTGCGCCCCATCGTCGCCGACGCGCCGGTGCCCCACGCCCGCGATTTCGCGGCGCGCGCGTTGTCGATCACCAACAGCCACTGGCTGGACGACGAGCGGTTCGAAGCGATCTGCGCAACCCTGGCCGCGCTCCTGGCGGCCTGACGCGCCGCCGGTGCGCCGGAACTCAGAGAAAGCGGTCCAGGATGCGGCGGCTGGCGCGGTCCAGGCGCTCCAGGTCGCGTATCAGGAAGTGAATGCCGTGGCCGTCCGAGATCAGGAGCTTGGACTGGGAAATACGCCGGATGTCCTGTTCGCTCTTGAGCCATAGCCGGGCTTCGCCGCGGTTGGTCCGGACGGTCCAGGTCGTGGGCGTGACATAGCTCGCCACCTGCACGATGCGCTGGATCTCGGGCATGAATTCCCGCTGCCCGAGTTCTTCCCGCACCAGTTCCCGCGCCGCGGGCGGCAGGTCCGCCAGGCGGGAGATCCACGCCACTTCGTGCCCGCCCGGGCCGACCAGCGAGATGTCCTCGGATTCGGTATCGATGGGGAAGGCGCGCACGGGCGTCACTTCCTCGGCCGGGCCGCCATCGGCGGGGGCGCAGATCAGCCGGCCATAGGCATTGCGGCTCAGCGTATAGGGAAAGCTCATGCCTGCTCCTCGTCGTCGCCGTCCCAGGTGCTGTCGCTGCCGGGCGGATCGAGCTGCCGGGTCTGCGCCTGGTGCAGGCGATAGTAGGCGCCGCCCTTGGCGATCAGGTCTTCGTGGCGTCCCTGCTCGACGATGCGGCCACGATCCAGCACCACCAGCCGGTCGGCCCGCCGCAAGGTGCTGAGCCGGTGTGCCACGGCGATGGTGGTACGCCCTTGCACCAGGTTGTCGAGAGCCTTCTGGATCTCCTGTTCGGTCGAGGTGTCGACCGACGAGGTGGCCTCGTCCAGGATCAGGATGCGCGGGTCGATCAGCAAGGCCCGGGCGATGGAGATGCGCTGGCGCTCGCCGCCCGACAGGGCCTGCCCGCGCTCGCCCACCAGCGAATCGTAGCCATGCGGCAGCCGCAGGATGAACTCGTGCGCGTGGGCCGCGCGCGCGGCGGCGATGATTTCCTCGCGCGTGGCCTCGGGCTTGCCATAGGCGATGTTCTCGGCCACCGTGCCGAAGAACAGGAAGGGCTCCTGCAGCACCACGCCGATGTTGCGCCGGTACCCGGGGATGGACAGCGCGCGGATATCGACCCCGTCCACCTTGATCGACCCCTGCGAGACATCGTAGAAGCGGCAGATCAGGTTGACCAGCGTGCTCTTGCCTGAGCCGCTATGCCCCACCAGGCCGATCATTTCGCCCGGCGCGATGTCCAGGTCCACGCCGCGCAGCACGGCGCGCGTGCCGTAGCGGAAGGTGGCCTCGCGGATCTGGATGCGGCCCTCCACCCGGCCCAGGGGAACCGGATGGGCCGGTTCGGGCACGCTGGAGACCCGGTCCAGGATGTCGAAGATGCGCTTGGCGCCCGCCGCCGCCTTCTGCGTGACCGAGACAATGCGGCTCATGGAATCGAGCCGCAGGTAGAAACGGCTGATGTAGGCCAGGAACGCGGCCAGCACGCCCACCGAGATGTGGTGGTTGGCGATCTGCCAGATGCCGAATATCCAGACCACCAGCAGGCCGACCTCGGTCAGCAGGATCACCGTGGGCGAGAACATCGACCACACGGTATTGACCTTGTCGTTGACCGCCAGGTTGTGGTTGTTGGCCTCGCGGAAACGCGCCACTTCGCGCTTTTCCTGGGCGAAGGCCTTCACCACCCGGATGCCCGGGATCGTGTCGGCCAGGACGTTGGTGATCTCGGCCCAGTTGCGGTCCACCTTCTCGAACCCGTGCCGCAGCTTATCGCGCACCAGGTGGATGAGCCAGGCGATGAAGGGCAGCGGCAGCAGCGTGACCAGCGCCAGCCAGGGATCGATGGAGATCAGGATGGCCGCCGTCATCAGGATCATCAATACGTCGGTCGCGAAATCCAGCAGGTGCAGCGACAGGAAGACGCAGATGCGGTCGGTTTCGTTGCCGACGCGCGTCATGAGATCGCCGGTACGCTTGCCGCCGAAGTACTCCAGCGACAACTGCTGCAGGTGTTCATAGGCGGTGGTGCGCAGGTCGGCCCCGATGCGTTCGCTGACCCAGGCGAGGATATAGGTGCGCGACCAGCCCAGCACCCAGGCCACCAGCGCCGCGCCCAGCAGCCCGGACAGGTAGAACGCGGCCAGGTGGTAATCGATAGGCTTGCCGTTCTGGAACGGAATCAGCACGTCGTCCATCAGCGGCATGGTCAGGTAGGGGGGAACCAGCGTGGCGGCGGTGGACAGGACCGTCAGGATGAAACCCAGCAACAGCTTGCCGCGATAGGGGCGCGCGAACCGTCGCAGCCGCAGCAGGGCCCAGCCCCGGTCCTCGGGCGGCGCGTCCGCCTCGCACGCCGGGCAATCCTGTTCGCCTTCCGGCAGCGGCGCATGGCAACGGGGGCAGGCCGGCGCCAGGCGGGCCGCCACGCCCCCCTGCGTAAGCGCCGCCAGCTGGCGCTCGAACTGGTCGGCCAGCCGGACGGCGCCGGCATGGTGGGCCATGGTCGTCCGCCACATGGCCAGCCGCGCGTGGGCGTCGATCAGTTCGGCCCCGACCACGCCGGCATGGTCGGACAACGCCAGCCGCATGCCCTCGCGCAGCGGCCAGTCGCGCCACCCCGGCGCATCGGCCGAGGCCGCCAGCAGCCGGGTTTCGGTCAGCACCAGCGCCCCCCGGGCATAGCGCAATTCCGTATCGAGATCCAACTCCAGCCAGGCGCAGACAGTTTCGCCCTCGGCCAGCGGCGGGGCCGCCTGGCCACGCCAGGCATCGGGCAGGGAGGACAACGAAAGAGACGCGGCAGTCATCGGCGGGAGGTGCCCCAAATAAGCAACATAGTATTTGTAACTATTTATAATTCATGGAAATATGTCAGTCTCACGTAAGTATTATAGTTCCCACCAACTTCCGTTGTTCGAGAAACCGATGCGTTGTAGTGCCGCATCTAGGGGATTCCCTAAACCATGTATTCCATCTTGCCTGCCAGGCAAGGGGGCAATACATTTCCGCTCATCTGACCGTCATCGGATTGACTCGAGTACGCCCCGAGAGCGTACACCCAGCTCGCATCGTGCCCTCCGGACCTTCGTCCCAACTTCGCAGCCTGCCCGCGCCGCCTGCACGCCCCGGTTTTCCATTCCGCGCCGTGCGCCCGCCCCAGACCCATTTTCGTCATGAAACGCAAACACATTGAATTCCTCGATGTGCTGTCCCTGCGCGGACCCAGCATGTGGACTTATCCGCCCGTCCTCGAGGCCTGGGTGGACATCGGGGAGCTCGAGGACTTTCCGTCCAACCTGATTCCCGGTTTCTACGAGCGGCTGGAGGCCTGGCTGCCGACCCTGATCGAGCACCGCTGCAGCTACGACGAGCGCGGCGGGTTCCTGCGCCGCGTACGCGAGGGCACCTGGCCGGGCCACATCCTCGAACACGTCACGCTGGAATTGCAGAACCTGGCCGGGCTGCCGGGCGGCTTCGGCAAGGCGCGCGAGACCTCCACGCGCGGCGTCTACCGCGTGATCGTCAGCGCCTACCAGGAAGAAGTCACGCGCGCCGCGCTCCACACCGCGCGCGATCTCGTCATGGCGGCCATCGAAGACCAGCCCTACGACGTGCCGGCGGCCATCGAGGCCCTGCGCGACCTCGTCAACGAATACTGGCTGGGCCCCAGCACCGCCAGCATCGTGCAGGCCGCCGAAGACCGCCGCATTCCCTATATCCGTCTCAACCAGGGCAACCTGGTGCAATTCGGCTACGGCGCCGCGCAGCACCGCATCTGGACCGCCGAGACCGACCGCACCAGCGCCGTGGCCGAAGGCATCGCCTGCGACAAGGACCTGACCAAGAGCCTGCTGCAGGCCTGCGGCGTACCCGTGCCCCAGGGCCGCGCGGTGGACAGCAAGGACGACGCGTGGGAAGCCGCGCAAGAGATCGGCCTGCCGGTGGTGGTCAAGCCCAGCGATGGCAACCACGGCCGCGGCGTGTTCCTGGACCTGCGCACGCGCGAGGCCATCGAGACCGCGTTCGGCGTGGCCAGCGGCGAAGGCAGCGGGGTGATCGTCGAGCGCTGCGTGCCCGGCAACGAACACCGCCTGCTGGTGGTGGGCGACCGGATGGTGGCCGCGGCGCGTGGCAAGACCGCTTCGGTCATCGGCGACGGCCGCGCCACGATCCAGCAGCTGATCGCCAGCCAGCTCAATTCGGACCCGCGGCGCGGCAACACCGAAGAACATCCGCTGAACCTGGTCGCGCTGGACTCCGCGGCCCGCATCGAACTCGCGCGCCAGGGCTACCACGGCGACACCGTCCCGCCCGCTGGCGAAGAAGTCCTGATCCAGCGCAACGGCAACGTCGCCTTCGACGTGACCGACGAGGTCCATCCCTCGGTCGCGGCGCACGTGCGGCTCGCGGCGCGCATCGTCGGCCTGGACATCGCCGGCGTCGACCTGGTGGCCGAGGACATCTCGCGGCCGCTCGAGGAGCAAGGCGGCGCCATCGTCGAAGTCAATGCCGGCCCCGGCCTGCTGATGCACCTGAAACCCGCGGACGGCCAGCCTCGCCCCGTGGGCCGCGCCATCGTCGACCACCTGTTCCCCAACGGCGGCGAAGGCCGCATCCCGCTGGTGGGCGTGTCGGGCAGCCACGGCATGACCGGCGTGGCCCACCTGATCGGACAGTTCCTGCGGCTGGCGGGCCGCCGCGTGGCCGTCGCGTCCAGCCAGGGCCTGTTCTTCGACCACCGGCAGGTCGACCGCGCCCCCGCGGACTGGAGCGCGGCACAGCGCGCGCTGATGAACCCCATGATGGAGGCGGCCGTCATCGAGAACGGCGCCCGCGCCATCCTGACGCAGGGCCTGGCCTACGACCGCTGCCAGGTCGGCGTGGTGACCGGGTTGGATCCCGCCCAGACCCATCCCGACCTGTCCATCGTCGAACCGCAGCAGATCTACAACGTGCTGCGGACCCAGGTCGACGTCGTGCTGCCCGGCGGCTGCGCGGTGCTGAACGCCGCCGACGACCTGGTCGCCGACATGGCCAGGCTGTGCGACGGCGACGTGGTGTTATTCGCGCGCGACGGCGAACTGCCCCGCATCGCCGAACACCTTGCCGCCGGCAAGCGCGCGGTGTTCGTGCGCGCCGATGCCATCGTGCTGGCCCACGGCGCGAACGACATTCGCCTGGCTCCCCTGGCCTGCGTGCCCTGCCTGACCGAACAGCCGGGCCTGCCGATCGAAAGCGTCCTCGCGGCCGTGGCCGCGGGCTGGGCGCTGGACCTGCCGCAAGACTGCATCCGCGCCGGGATCGAAACCCACGGCACGCCGGCCCCCGTGGCCGCCACGGCCTGAAAACCAGGGAAACGAGCACGGCGCCGAGCGCCCGCATCACAGGAAAACATCATGGAAGTCTCACGTATCCGTGCACTGCGCGGCCCCAATCTGTGGAGCCGGCGCACCGCGCTCGAGGCGATCGTCTCGTGCACCGAAGCCGAGCGCGCCATCGCCGGCATCTCCGGCTTCGAGGCGCGCCTGCGCGCCCGCTTTCCGGCCATCGGCCTGTTGCAGCCGGCCGGGCAGGAGCGCTCCGTCTCCATGGCCCGCGCGCTCGGGCTGGCCACGCTCGGGCTGCAATCGCAGGCCGGCTGCCCGGTCACCTTCGTGCGCACCGTGCCCACGCTGGACGCCGGCATCTACCAGGTCGTGGTCGAGTACACCGAGGAAGAAGTCGGCCGGCTGGCCCTGAAGTTCGCGCTCGAGCTGTGCCAGGCCGCCGAGCATGACACGCCCTTCGACCTCGACGCCGCGCTGACGCAACTGCGCGACCTGGACGAGGACATCCGCATCGGCCCCAGCACCGGCTCCATCGTGCAGGCGGCGGTCCAGCGCGGCATCCCGTATCGCCGCCTGACGCAAGGCAGCCTGATCCAGTTCGGCTGGGGCAAGAAGCAACGACGCATCCAGGCGGCCGAGATGGACCGCAGCAGCGCCATCGCCGAATCGATCGCCCAGGACAAGGAACTGACCAAGACCCTGCTGCATGCCACCGGCGTCCCGGTTCCCGAAGGGCGTCCGGTCGAGGATGCCGAGGATGCGTGGGCGGCGGCCCAGGAGATCGGCGCGCCCGTCGTCGTCAAGCCGCGCGACGGCAACCAGGGCAAGGGCGTCGCGGTCAACATCTCGACGCGTGAGCAAATCCTGGCGGCCTATGCGGTAGCCGACAAGTACGGATCGGCCGTCCTGGTGGAGCGCTACATCCCCGGCCACGACTTCCGGCTGCTGGTGGTCGGCGACACGCTGGTCGCGGCCTCGCGGCGCGATCCGCCCCAGGTATCCGGCGACGCCGTGCACACCATCCGCCAACTGGTCGACGAGGTGAACAAGGATCCCCGCCGCGGCGAAGGCCATGCCACCAGCCTGACCAAGATCCGCCTGGACGACATCGCCATCGCGACGCTCGCCAAGGCGGGCTACACGCCCGAGTCGGTCCCGCCCAACGGCGCGCTGGTCATCCTGCGCAACAACGCCAACCTGAGCACCGGCGGCACGGCCACCGACGTGACCGACGAGGTCCATCCCGAGTTCGCCGCCCACGCCATCGCGGCGGCGCGCACGGTGGGCCTGGACATCTGCGGCGTGGACGTCGTGGCCGGCACCGTCATCAAGCCGCTGGAAAGCCAGGGCGGCGCCATCGTGGAAGTCAACGCGGCCCCTGGCCTGCGCATGCACCTCACGCCGTCCTACGGCAAGCCGCGCGCCGTGGGCGAAGCCGTCATCGCCGACATGTTCGCGCCCGAGGACGACGGCCGCATCCCCGTGGTCGCGGTGGCCGGCACCAACGGCAAGACCACGACCGTGCGCCTGATCGCCCACCTGCAGGGCGTCAACGGCCAGTTGGTCGGCATGACCAATTCCGACGGGGTCTACATCGGCCAGCAGCGCATCGACGTGGGCGACTGCAGCGGACCGCGCAGCGCGCGCAACGTGCTGCTGCACCCCGACGTCGACGCGGCCGTGTTCGAAACCGCGCGCGGCGGCATCCTGCGCGAAGGACTGGGATTCGACCGCTGCGACGTGGCGGTGGTGACCAACATCGGCATGGGCGACCACCTGGGCCTGAATTTCATCAGCACGGTCGAAGACCTCGCCGTGGTCAAGCGCGTGATCGTCGAGAACGTGGCGCCCACCGGCACCGCCGTGCTCAACGCCACCGATCCCAACGTCGCCAACATGGCGGACAGTTGCCCCGGCTCGGTCATCTTTTTCTCCAGCGACCGCCATCACACGCTGATCACCACCCAGCGCGCCAAGAACCAGCGCGTGGTCTACCGCGACGGACAGGCCATCGTCGCGGCACGCGGCGCGGAAGAACATCGCATCCCGCTGGCCGACATTCCCCTGACCTACGACGGCGCCATCGACTTCCAGGTCGAGAACGCGATGGCGGCCATCGCCGCCGCCTGGGCCCTGGGCCTGGACTGGCAGGTCATCCGCCGCGGCCTGGCCAGCTTCGTCAACGACGCGCAGACCGCGCCCGGCCGCTTCAACCGCTTCGAGTTCCGCGGCGCCACGATCTTCGCCGACTACGGCCACAACCCCGACGCCATCCAGGCGCTGGTGCGCGCGATCGAACGCATGCCAGCCAAGCGGCGATCGGTGGTCATCAGCGGGGCGGGCGACCGCCGCGACGTGGACATCCGCCGGCAGACGGAAATCCTCGGCACCGCCTTCGACCAGGTCGTGCTGTACGAAGACCAGTGCCAGCGCGGCCGGGAAGACGGCGAGGTGCTGACGCTGCTGCGCGAAGGGCTGGCGGGCGCGACCCGTGCGCAGGACGTGCGGGAGATCCGGGGAGAATTCCTGGCCATCGACACGGCCATGGACGAACTCGCGGCGGGCGATCTGTGCCTGATCCTGGTGGATCAGGTGGAAGAGGCGCTGGCCCACATCGAGCAGCGCATTGCCGCGGATTGCGCGATCAGTGCGGCGATGCGGCAGCCAACAGGCCAATCAGTCGCGCATTGAGCGCGTGCTGCTGGGCCTGCCATTGGGCCAGGAGCGCCGGAGACGGCGCCTCCTGCCCGTCGGCGGCGCTCAGCCACCGCTTCCACCGGGTACGGTACTCGTAGTGCGAGACCTCGCCCGTGATGTCGCTGCCGATCACCCTGCCCGGCAGCGCCGCGAGCGCCCGGGCCACGTGCTCCTCGCGCAGGATGCCCTGGTCCCAGTTGGTACGGGCCACATCGGGGTGGAACACATCCTTGTCGATCGAGACATAAGTGGGCTCGGACGACGCCGCCAGGACCGGCAGCACCGCGTCCATCAACGCATCCGGGCCGTCGAAGCTTCGCACCGCGCCGCCCAGGCCCAGCAGCCGGGCCCAGCCCGCGTCCACGTTCATGCACCAGTAGCTGAGCTTGCCGCCGGCCAACGGACGCAGGTAGTTTTCCCAACTGTGCGACCACCCCACGTCGCCCGACGTGATGCCTATCACGTGGACATGCGAGACGAAGGGCAACGCGGCCACCTTCCGCACCCACGAGCCGCAATGGATGCCGAACAGGTAGCGCATATTGTCCGGATGGTTGTCGAACACCACCACGCGGAACGGCCCGCGCGCGCGCATACGCTCGATCAGGGGCCAGCTCAGGTGGTGGAAATCGCCGCTGCCCATCAGCACGGTGCCATGGCACGCCGGCATGACGCCGTCCAGCTCGCGCCGCAGGGCGCGGAACGTAGCCAGCGAGCAGCCGAAACGCACGGCCTCCTGCCAGGACTGCAGCGGCAGCACCGTGGCGCCGTCCACCTTGCCGCAGGCATCGTCGAAGTCGAGCACCAGCGGGGCCATGCTCATGCCTTCCCGTCTCCTTCGCTCCAGGTGCGGTCGCCCTCGAAGCGTCCCGCGAAGCGCTTGAGCACGGCCCGCAGCAGGGGATTGCGGATATAGACCGCGTGCCGCGTGAAGGTGAACGAGGCCCCCAGGTAGGACTTGACCTCGGGGTCGGTCCAGCCGGCGATGTAGTGGCGCAAGCCGCGCTCCAGCGCGTAGTCGAGATTGACCATCCAGCTGACGAAATACAGGTTGTTGTCCCGGGCCTCGGGATACTGGAATCCGATGTACTTGTCGACCAGGTTGCCGTCGCACTCGAAGCAGATGTTGTAGCCGATCATCCGGCCTTCGCGGCGGTACACGAACACGATCCCGCCGCTGTCCCCGTCCTGCAGGACCCGTTGGAAGAAACCTTCCGTCAACAGGTCGAAATGCATCTCGCTCTGGTCGTAGACATTCCGGTAGAGCGCGTAGAACTCCCGCAGCACGTCGGGCTGCGCGAAGCGGGAATCGCCGGTCCGGACCCGCTCGATATCCAGCGCCGCCCGCGAGCGCAGCTTGCGGCGGATATTCTTGCGCCGCGAATATGACACCCTTTCGAGATAGCCATCCAGGCTGGCGAAATCGATGGGTACATAGGCCAGCGCCTGGCCTTCTACCAGCACGAAGCCCTCGGCCTGGCAGGCCTGGGCCAGCGCCGCGGCGTAGTCGTTTTCTTCACGGCTCAGCAGCGGCGAATCCTGCGGCAGGTCCTTGACGATCAGGAACGGCTGCTGCCCGCCGTACTCGGCCTTCAACTGCTCGGCCAGGCTGGCCGGCGCCGTGCCCGCGGCCAGCAGCGCGTATTCCGATACGGTCGTGCCGACGAACGCGGTGCGCGGCTGCAACAGGCCCCGCCAGAAGCGAAAACCCGGCAGGCGCCGGACCAGGCGCTTGGCGCCGTCGTCGGCGGTGGTCAGCAGGTCGAAGCGCGCGCGGAACATCGGACCGCCGCTGGCGGTCACCCACGCAGAAAAGCCTTGGGGCGGGCAAGCCAGGAAATGGCCTACCAGCCCCTCGGGTTCCAACCGGTTCAGATACGGCCGCAGGAAGTCCGGGGTCGCCCCCGGACCAGCCACCTCAACCGCCGTTCTTTGCACGAGTCAGCAACTGGTCGAGCAGCGCCAGTCCCTGGTCGATCTCTTCCGGCGTAATGTGCAGCGAAGGCGCGAACGTGATGACGTTCTTGTAGTAGCCGCCAACGTCCAGGACCAGGCCAATCTTCTTGCCCTTGTAGTCCAGGTCGCCGGACAGGCCGATGTCGACCATGCGGTCCAGCAACGCCTTGTTGGGCGTGAAACCGTCTTCGGTGCAGATCTCGGCGCGCAGGGCCAGGCCCAGGCCGTCGACGTCGCCGATCTCGCGGTGGCGCTTCTGCAGGTCCTTCAGGCCCTCCAGGAAGTGCTTGCCGCTGGCCATCACCATGGACTCGTAGTCGACCTCGGCCAGCATCTTCATGGTTTCCAGGCCGACGGCGGTACCGAGCGGGTTGGACGCGAAGGTGGAGTGGGTCGATCCCGGCGGGAACACGGTGGGGTTGATGAGTTCTTCACGCGCCCACAGGCCGGCCAGCGGATTCAGGCCGTTGGTCAACGCCTTGCCGAACACCAGGATGTCGGGCTGGACACCGAAGTGCTCGATGGCCCAGAGCTTGCCGGTACGGTAGAAACCCATCTGGATTTCGTCGACCACCAGCAGGATGCCGTACTGGTCCAGCACCTTCTTCAGGCCCTTGAAGAAACCGGCCGGAGGCACGACGTAGCCGCCGGTGCCCTGGATGGCCTCGACGTAGAACGCGGCGTATTCGGCCTGCCCCACCTTCGGATCCCAGACGCCGTTGTACTCGGTCTCGAACAGGCGGGCGAAACCGGCCACGCAGTGCTCGCTATATTCCTCGGCCGTCATGCCGCGCGGGCGGCGGAACGGATACGGGAACGGCACGAAATGGGCACGCTCGCCGAAATGGCCGTAGCGGCGGCGATAGCGATAGCTGGAGGTGATGGCCGAAGCACCCAGGGTACGGCCGTGATAGCCGCCCTCGAAGGCGAACATCAGGCTCTTGCCTTCCGTGGCGTTGCGCACCAGCTTGAGCGAGTCCTCGACCGACTGCGAGCCGCCCACGTTGAAGTGCACGCGGCCCTTGTAGCCGAACTTGCGCTCGGCGTCCTGCGCGATGACCTTGGCCAGTTCGATCTTGGTCGGATGCAGGTACTGGCTGGCGACCTGGGGCAGCACGTCCAGTTGCTGCTTGAGCACATTGTTCAGGCGCTGGTTGCCATAGCCGAAGTTGACCGCCGAATACCACATCTGCAGGTCCAGGTACGGCGTGCCCTGGGCATCGTACATGTAGCTGCCTTCGCAGCGATCGAAGATCTTCGGCGGATTGACGTAATGGACGGTATCACCGAACGAGCAGTATTGCGCTTCGTCGGCAAGCAGTTGGGATTCGGAGCTCATTAAGGGAAACCTCGGGGAGATCAGTTGCGGCCGCGGGCCTTGTGGGCTGAGCGCCCACCGCTTATCGTTCTGGGGAGGCTCGCGGGAATGTCCCCGGCGACCTTCCCGGCCCTCCGCCGTTGCGCAGTATCGCAGAAAAGGCGTGGAGTGCCCTTGTCGACGCGGCCGGTGGGCTGCGCCTGTTGCAAGAGGCGCATAGGGTAAACGGCCGAGATAGACATTTCCATTACCATTGGGTTAGGGAATTCCTGGACTGCGGCAGTATAGCCCGCCAGTTGCCCTGGCCGTCCCGCTCGCTCCCGATGCCCGGCAGGCAGTCAGAGTAAGATCACGCCTGGTCGCGTTGCGCCCCTCGTCGCCGGGCCGCATGCCACCTCCTCGCCCCACAGCCCCTCTGCGCGCCTGGTCATGCCCTTTTTCCGCTTTCCGCAGTCCCCTCTTTCCCATCCCGGTCTTCGGCGGACGCTGGTCCTGGCCGCCGCCGCCCTGGCCGGATGCGCGAGCGCTCCTGCCCCGGACCTGCATGCCGACGTTCCCGCGCAGTGGCACAACGCCGCGCCGGCCGCCGCGGGCGCGGCCGCGCCCGCCGAATGGTGGAAAGCATTCGCCGACCCGCAGCTCGACGACCTGGTCCGGCAGGCACTGGCCGGCAACCTGACCATCGCCGAGGCCCATGCCCGCCTGCAGGCCTCGCGCAAGCTGCATGGCGTGGCCGACGCGGCCTATCTGCCCAACCTGAACTTCCGTACGCGCGACGCCGTCGCGGCCGACGCCAGCAGCTCGTACTTCCAGGCCGGGTTCGATGCCACCTGGGAACTCGGCCTGTTCGGCCGGGGCGAAGCCACCGAGCGCCTGGCCCGCGCCAACGTGGAGGCCGCGGCCGCCACCCTGCAAGGCGCGCGCGTCAGCGTCGCCGCCGAAGTCGTGCGTGCCTGGCGCGAACTGCGCAGCGCCCAGGCCCGGCAACGATTGCTCAAGGGAGCGGTCGCGCTGCAGGAACGCCAGGTGGAGTTGATCTCGCTGCGGGAGCGCACGCGCCTCGCGTCGCGGGTGGAGGTCGAGCGGACGCAGGCCGCGCTGGAACAGGCGCGCGCCTCCCTGGCCGACCCCGGCCTGGCCATCCGGCAGAGCGCGCTCAAGCTGGCCGTGCTCCTGGGGCGCCACGAACCCGACCCCGCCTGGACCCGCGAGCCGGATGACGCCACGAACCCCGCCGTGCTGGCGGCCATCACCAGCACGCCCGCCGACATGCTGCGCACCCGCCCCGACATCCAGATGGCCCAGGCACGGGTACTGGACGCCGCGGGCGCACTGGGCATCGCCCGGGCCGACCTCTACCCCCGCCTGGGCATAGGCGGCTCGCTCACCGTGGCCAGCAACTTCGCGAACAACTTCAACCGGCGCAACACGCCCACCCATACCCAGACGATCTTCTCGCTGGGCCCCCTGATCGACATCCCCCTGTTCGACTGGGGCCAGCGGCAGGCCGCCGCCCACGCCCGCGGCGACGAACTCGACGCCGCGCTGCTGGCCTATCGCCAGGCCGTGCTGGAAGGGTTGTCCGAGGCCGAGTCCGCGCTGGTCGAGCTGGACCAGTACCGGCAGCGCCGCGAGGCCGAGGAGCGCGCGCTGCAGGCGCTCGGACGGGCCGCCGACCACGCCGGGCGGCTGACGGCCTCGAAGCTGTCGAGCGAATTCGACAACGCCGACCTCGCCGCGCGCCGCATCCAGGCCCAACTGGCGCTGTCGGCCACCACGCTGGCGCAGGACCTCGCGTTCATCTCGCTGCACAAGGCCGTGGGCGGCGCCCCGGCCTGGCGCGGCGAGGAACAGTCGTCCTCCCGGAACTGACATGCTCGCACGCAAGACTCTCATCCACGAATGGCCGCGCTTCCTGCCCGCGGTGGTGGCGGTGGCCTTCTCGGGCCTGCTGCTGCTGGCCCAGGCCAGCCTGGTGCTGGGCATCTTCGGCAACGCGGCGGTCTACATCACCGCGTCGAACGCCGATCTCTGGATAGGTTCGCCCGGCACGCAAAGCATCGACCAGGGGCTGCCGCTGAACCCCGATATCGAGATGCCCCTGCGCATGGACCGCGGCATCGCCGCGGTGGAGCCCTTCTACCTGCGCTCGGCCGAATGGCGCAGCCCCCAGGTACGCGGCGGCATGAGCGTGGCCGTGTCGGGCTTGGACGTCAGGCCGGACGGCATGCTCTTCTCCCGGCTGCTGTCGCCCGACCTGCGCGAACGCCTGGCCGAGATCGGCACCATCGTGGTCGACCGCGCCGACCTGCACAAGCTCGGAACGCGGCAAGGCGGGCAGGCGACGCTCAACGGCCATCCGGTGCGCATCATCGGCGTCATCAGCGGCCTGCGCGCCCTGGACGGCGCCAACGTGCTGGCCTCGTCCGACACGGCGCGGCTGATCAGCACGCCGGACGAAGGCGACCTGCCGACCTACTTCGTCGCCAAGCTGCGCGACCCGTCGGAGGCGCAGGCGGCGCGCGCGCGCATCGCCAACCAGCGCAGCTTCGGCGCCTACGAGGTCTGGAGCAGCAAGGAGTTCTCCAGGAAAACACAGTTGTACTGGCTGCTGCAGACCGGCGCCGGCGCCGGCGTGCTGTTCCTGGCCGGGGTGGTGTTCCTGGCGGGCGCGGCCATCACCAGCCAGACGTTGATCGCCGCCATCGCCGGTTCCATGCGCGCCTATGCCACGCTCAAGGCCATGGGCGTCAGCGTCTCGTCGCTGCGCACGGTCGTGCTGAAGCAGGCGTTCGGCGTCGGCGTGACCGGCACGGCGCTGGCCGCCATCCTGTGCGTCGTGCTGCTCACGATCGCGCGCGCGCAGAACGTGCCGGTGCGCATGACGCCGGCGGTGGCCGCGATATGCGCCCTCCTCGTCATGGCCATCGCGCTGATCTCGGGATTGTTCGCGGTCCGCCGGCTGCATCGCGAAGACCCCGCGTCGCTGCTGCGCTGAGCGCCGGGGCCCGGCCCCCCGTCAGTCGTGCAGCGGCCGCGCGTCCTGCGGCCAGTCGCGGCCCGTCGAGAACATCGGCAGCAGACGCCCGGGGTCGATGCCCATGGGGGCCAGGACGGGCCGCAGTGTCCGGGCCCGCGCCGCCACCGTTTCGGTATCGGGCAGCGCGCCAGCCGACGCCAGGATGACCCGGTTGGCGCTGCGCAGGTTGTAGAACGCCCCGAACACCTCGGCATAGGTCGCCGATTCGTTCGCATACGACCCGCTGGACGAAAACGTATTCGCCGCGAGCACGCCGCCGGGCTGCAGGATGGACCGCACCTCGCGGATGAACTCCACGGTCGACAGGTGCCTGGGGATGTAGGCCTCGTCGAAGGCATCGAGCATGACGATGTCGTAGCGGTCGCCGCGCCGCGCCGCCGCCTGTACGAACGCACGCCCGTCAGCCACTTCCACCCGCATGGACGGCCCCGTCCTGAAACCGAAGAACCGTTCGGCCACGCGGGCCACGGCCGGATCGATCTCGACCACGTCGACGCTGGCCTCGGGCACGGCCTTGGCCAGCGCCATGGGCAGGCTGCCGCCGCCCAGCCCGATCACGAGGATGCGGCGCGGATCCGGGCGCAGGTACAACGAGGCCATCATCATGCGGGTGTAGTCGAACAGCAGTTCCTGGGGCCGCGCCGGCAACTGGCATGTCTGGCGCCCGGGCGCCTGCACGCTGCCGAATTTCATGCAGCGTTCGCCCCCGGACTCGTAGACCACGATGTCCTCGAAAGCCGATTTTTCGTTGTGGAGAATGGTCTGCGCCGACAGCGGCGTCGCCGCCGCCAGCGCCAGGACCGCCACGCGCGCCGCGAGGCGCGTATGCCGCATGGACATGGAATCCCGCTCCAATGTCCTTGCGGACAGGGGTCGTCAGTTGTTGAGGATGATGCTGGCGATGACGCCGGAAGCGATCGCGACCAGCAGGTACTCGGAGCCCATCTGTACCCACTGGTAGCCCGGCTGCGGCCGATAGAGCCTGCGCGAGTGCCAGTCGTTCACGACATAATAACCGCCGCGATGGTAGTTGGGCAGGCGGTCGCCGCGCGCCCAGCGATGCGGCGGAGGCGGCGCCCATCCGCGGTGGACGACGCGCGGCCCATCGCGGTAGCCGTCGCGATAGCCATGGCGATAGTCGCGGTCGCGGCGGTGATCGTCCCAGCCGCGACGATCTCCCCGGTCATGCTTGTCGTAGTGGCCGTGGCCGTGGCCCCGGTCCCAGCGGTCTCCCTTGGCCTGGGCCGCAGCGCCCAGCGCGAGGCCGGCACAGGCCATCGCGATCACCACCGTTTTCTTGATCATCATGTCGTTTCCTTCTAACCCTGCGCCGCACCGCACCGCACGGGCGAGCACACTTGGCTTTCGGCAAGCTGACTGTACACCGCGGCAATATTGATACATTGCTACATACGTAATCAAACGTGTAGCCGCGCCGGTCCTGAGCCGGAATCCCCAGGCACGGCGCGGGCCGGACGATGTTGCAATGAGCCGGGCGGACTGTCCCGCCGGCACGACACCGCCGCGGTCAGGCCGTCGGGCCGGACTCCTGCGCCAGCAGTTGCTTGAGGACGCGGCGGATACGGATCGAGCCGGTATCGGTGGCCAGCAGCACCGGCTGGGCGTCGAACAGGTCGGCGGTCCCCAACAGGCGCTGCTGCGCCTCGATGACAGGCTTGTCCTCCTCGACAAAGACGCGCGTCATCAGCGCATGCCGCAGCCGGGTCATCTCCTCGTCGTCCTGCCGGTACTCGCGCGTCAGCCAGTACCAGTAATGGGACGACGTGCGCGTCTCGGGCGTAACGATATGGGCATTGAAGGTCCGCAGGCCCTGCTCCGGCGGCGCCCCCATGGGCGTGACGCTGATGTCCAGCCGGAGCAGTCCGGCCGGGCACCAGGTCACGCGATTGACGAAATCCACGGGTACGCCGGGCTCCGGCAAGAAGCGGTCGTAGACCGGCGGGGCCGCCTGCCCCCGGCTGCGCAGTTCGACGACCACCTCCGTGCCCTGTTCGGACACGGCGGGGCGATTTTCGACGAAGGCGCCGCCGCCCAGCGTGGTCGCGTGCAGGTACTCGACATGGCTGAGATCGGCGACGTTGTCGACGATCAATTGATAGTGGCAGGCCGACGGCATGGCGCCGCGCGACTGCGCGGTGGCGGGAACGCGGGCCATGTGGCCGAGGTCGGGCACCCGGGCGGGATCGGCCACTTCCGGCGCCCCCATCCAGATCCACAGGATGCCGTCGCGCTCGGCCATCGGAAAGGCCGGCACGCTGGCCTTGGCCGGGATGGCGCCGTGCGGGTTCTCCACGCAGCGCCCGCCGGCATCGAAGCGCAGGCCGTGATAGATACAGCGCAGCGTATCGCCCGCCAGCGTGCCGCGGCTGAGCGGCGCCACGCGGTGCGGACAGCGGTCCAGCAGGGCGACAGGCGCGCCGCCCTCGCGGCGGAACAGCACGACCGGCTGCTCCAGGAAAGTGCGCGACAGCAGCGTCCCGGCGGGAAGCTCCTCGCTCCAGCCCGCCATGTACCAGCAATTCCTCAGGAACTCCATGCCATCCTCACGACATGCGGCATTGCGCGTGGAAACTATCCTTGGCGTCGGACAAGGGCCTGGACATGGTCTTCAGGCTGACCCGCCCCTGGGCATCGCGCGCGGCCACGAACATGTAGAAATCCTGGATCGGATAATTATTGGTGTTGAAGCGGAAGTTGCCACGCACCGACTTGAAATCGGCCGCGCGCAAGGCCTTGCCCAGGACCGCCTTGTCGTCCACCTTGCCGCCGGTGGCCTTCAGCGCCGAACCGATCAGCCGGGCGGAATCGTAGGACTGCGCCGCGTACTCGGACGGAATGCGGCCGTATTTCGCCTCGAAGGCCGCGACGAACTGCCTGTTCTCCGCATTGGGCAGGTCCGGCCCCCAGTTGCTGCTGTTGAACACGCCCAGCGCGGCTTCCTTGAGCGCGGGCAGGTTGGTGCCGTCGGCCGCCGCGTTGGTCAGCAGCGGAATCTTGCCCAGCAAGCCCGCCTGGCCGTAGGCGCGCACGAAGGCCACGCCGTTGGCACCCGGGTAGAAGGCATAGACCGCGTCCGGCCGCGCGGCCGCGATACGGGTGATCTCGGCCGAGAAGTCGAGCTGGGCCAGCGGGGTGTAGATTTCGTCGGCCAGCGGCTGGCCATAGTTGCGCTTGAAGCCGGCGACGAAATCCTTGCCGGCCTGGTAGTTGGGCGCGAGCGCGATCACGCGCGCATAGCCCTGCTGCCTGGCATAGGTGCCGCTGGCCTCGGCGAACTGGTCGTTCTGCTTGGCCGCCGAGAAAAAGAAAGGCGTACAGGCGGACCCGGCCGTGGGCGACGGCCCGGCGTTGCCCGACACCATGAACACCTGCGCCGAGGCGAACTTGCGGGTCACCGCCATGGCTACGTTCGAGAAAGTCATGCCAGCCACCAGCGCCACTTTCTCCCGTTCGATCAATTCGTCGGCGATCTGCGTGGCGACCTCGGGCTTGAGCTGGCTGTCCCGGCGCACGATGGCGACGGGGATGCCGCCCAGCTTGCCGCCCTCCTGCTCCACCGCCAGCATGAAACCGTCGTACATGTCCTGGCCCAGCATCGCCTGCGGGCCGGACAGCTCTCCCATGAAACCGATCTTGACCTGGGCCTGCGCCGCCGGGGCCAGGCATGCCAGGACCAGCGCCGCGGCCAGCGGATAATTCTTCTGCATGAATCGTCTCCTGTCGGCGCGTGGCGCCTCGTTCTCGAAAGGCCCACCCAGACCCGGGCCCAGCCAGCAATCTACCGGCGCCCATATAATTTCAATAGCAAATATTTTCAATAATTAGTATTTGATTTTCGGATAATATTCGGCGCGTGAAGACCGATCTGAACCTGTTGCGCGTCCTGGTCGCGATCTATGACACCGGCAGCGTCAGCGCCGCCGCGCAGCGCCTCGCCATGAGCCAGCCGGCCGCCAGCGCCGCGCTGTCGCGCCTGCGCGCCTCGCTGGGCGACCAGTTGTTCGTGCGGCGCGGCTCCCGCATGGAAGCCACGCCGCGCGCGCAACACATCATTGCCCGCACGCGCGAGGTCATCCAGGTCATCGACCACGAGATCCTGCCCAACCCCGAGTTCTCGCCGGCCCGCTTCGACGGCGAACTGACGCTGTGCATGAGCGAGATCGGCGAAGCGGTCTTCCTGCCCGCCCTCTACCGGCGCATCCGCGCCGAGGCGCCCGGCGCGCGGCTGCGCACCATCGGCCTGCTGCCGGCCGAGCTCGAAAGCGCCCTGTACGAAGGCCGCGCCGATTCGGTCCTGGGCTACTTCCCCGACCTGCAATCCAACTTCATCTTCCAGCAGCGGCTGTATTCACACGATCTGACCTGCCTCGTGCGGCAGGCCCATCCGCTGGCTGGCCCAGGCATGACGCTGGATGAATTCCTGGGCATGGACCACGTACTGGTGCGCGACGACGGGCGCAGCCAGGAGATGTTCGAGCAGGAACTGGCCGCCCGCGGCATCGAACGCAAGATCGCGCTGCGCACCTCGCACTACATGAGCCTGGGCACCTTGGTCAACGACAGCGACCTGATCGTCGTGCTGCCCCGCGCCGTGGCGGAACTGCACGTGCGCAGCGCCAACGCGCGCATCATCGAACCGCCCTTCCCCATCCGCCGCTACGACCTCAAGCAGTACTGGCACCGGCGCTTCCACCACGACCCCAAGAGCATCTGGCTGCGCACGCTCATCCAGGACGTCCTGGGCGACCCGGCCCCCGCCGCGCCCTAGCCGCCACTGGACAACCCGCCCTGCTTCGCGCTGTACTCCATCATCAGCCACGGCTTCCCCCCGCCCCCAAAGGCTCTTCAAGCCCCAACAGGAGTTGCATCATGTCGATCGAAAAAGTCCTCTACGTCGCCCACGCAACGGCCACCGGCGGCCGGGACGGCAAGGCCGCCTCTTCCGACAACGCGCTGGACGTGCGCCTGTCCACGCCCAAGGAACTGGGCGGCGCGGGCGGTCCCGGCACCAACCCGGAACAGTTGTTCGCGGCCGGCTACTCGGCGTGCTTCCTGGGCGCGCTGAAATTCGTCGCCGCCAAGGAGAAGGTCAGCCTGCCGGCCGACGCCCGCATCGAAGGCGCGGTGGGCATCGGCCCCATCCCCACCGGCTTCGCGATCGAGGTGGAGCTCAGGATCTCGCTGCCTGGTGTCGAGCGTGCCACGGCCGAGTCCCTGGTGCAGAAGGCCCACGTCGTGTGCCCCTACTCCAACGCGACCCGGGGCAATATCGACGTCACGCTCACGGTGGTCTGACCCGCCGCGCGGCGGCGCGGCGCGGAATCGTTCACTTCGTTGTCACCCGTGGCAGGTAGCCTGCCCGGCGTCTTCCCCACGCGAACACGACGAACATGACCGATACTCTCCCGCGCCGGCGCTTCCTGCGCAGCGTTGCCCTGGGCGGCGCCGGCGCCGCCTCCACCCTGGCCCTGGCCGCCTGCGGCGGCGGCGGCGACGATCACCCCGTCGACGTCAGCTTCACCCATGGCGTCGCCAGCGGCGACCCGCTGGCCGACCGCGTCGTCATCTGGACCCGCGCCGTCCCGGCCACCGGCGGCGACGTGGACATCAAATGGGAATTGGCCACGGACGAGGCCTTCAAGAACGTCGCCAAGAGCGGCTCGGCCAGCGCCCGCGCCGACCAGGACTACACCGTCAAGATCGATGTCGCCGGCCTGGCGGCGGGCACGGCCTACTGGTACCGCTTCAAGCACGAAGACAAGGTTTCCGGCGTCGGCCGCACCCGCACCCTGCCCACCGGCCCGGTCAGGCAGGTCAAGCTGGTGGTCTTCTCCTGTTCCAACTACCCCGCCGGCTACTTCCACGTCTATGCCGAAGCCGCCAGGCGCGGCGACCTGGACGCCGCCGTCCACCTGGGCGACTACATCTACGAATACGGCCGCGACGGCTATGCCTCGGAACAGGCGCAGGCCATGGGCCGGCCGTCCGAACCGGCCAACGAGATCGTGTCGCTGGCGGACTACCGGCGCCGCTATGCCCAATACCGCAGCGATCCCGACCTGCAGGCCGTGCATGCCGCGCTGCCCTTCATCGCCGTCTGGGACGATCACGAGATCGCCAACGACACCTGGGAAAATGGCGCCGAGAACCACCAGCCCGACACCGAGGGCGACTTCGCGCTGCGCAAGGCGGCCGCGGTGCGCGCCTATCACGAGTGGCTGCCCACGCGGCCGCAGTCGGCGCCGAACGTCATCTACCGCAGCTTCGACTTCGGCGACCTGCTGTCGCTCCACATGCTCGACACGCGCGTCCTGGCCCGCGCCAAACAACTGTCCTACACCAGCTATTTCGGCGCGCTGCTCGGCAACCCCGATCCTGCCGCCGGACTCGCGCAATTCGCCGCCGCATTCACCGCCGACGTCGCCGCGCCCGGCCGGCAACTGATGGGGCAAGCCCAGACCGCCTGGCTGCGCGACCGCCTGGCTGCCTCGAACGCGACCTGGCAGGTCCTGGGCCAGCAGGTGCTGATGGCGCCGGTGCACCTGCCCATGCCGGTCCTGCTCGGCCTCCTGGCCGCCACCGGCCAGTTGGGCGACGTCGAGATCCCCGCCCAGTTCGCGATGGACCCCGCCGCCTACGCCCGGCTGGCGGCCCGGCAGCAGGCCGGTGACCCGACCCTGACCGCGCAGGAGCGCGCCATCCTGGCCATGCCCTGCATCCCGTACAACCTCGATTCCTGGGACGGCTACTGGGCCGCGCGCGAGACCGTGCTGGGCATGGCGCGCCAGTTGAACAAGAACCTGGTCGTGCTGGCCGGGGACACCCACAACGCCTGGGCCAGCGACCTGCGCGACAAGGACGGCGCCGCCATCGGCGTGGAGTTCGCCGCTTCGTCGGTCACCTCGCCCGGCTTCGAGGAATACCTGGGCGACGGCGTGCCGCCCGCCCAACTGGCCGCCCTGCTGACCGGCCTGGCCAACCTCTCCACCCTGCCCGCGGGCAACAAGTGGGCCGGCAGCCTGAAGTACGCCGACACCAGCCTGCGCGGCTACATGGTCCTGACCGTCACGCCCGAACGCATCCGCGCCGACTGGCAGTACGTCGACACGGTGCATGCCCGCGCCTATCGCGCGTCGTTGGGCAAGAGCCTGGCGACGCTGCCGGGCGCGGGCAACCGCAAGCTGGTCGAACCCTGACCGGCCCGGTGCTCCGCCGCCTGTCGGCGGAGCACCGGAACGGGGCCCCGCGCGCGCCGTTCCGGTGCGTTTCGACCCGCATTTGTGCATCGCAACATTTTTCTGGCGATCCGGTTTTTCAGGCGCTACCATCAAGGGAATCCATCAGGATTCCCCGAGCTGCGATGCACAACGAAACCCGCTCCACCCTCTTGTCCGCCGCCATTGCCGTCCGGTCCGAACTCCAGTTCCACTACCACGGCGCCACGCGCGTCGCCCATCCCCACTGCCTGGGCGCCACCACCGACGGCACCCTGATCGTGATCGCCTGGCAACTCGACGGCCGCTCGGGCGACCCGCCCGGCTGGCGCCTGTACAACGCCGACAAGATGAACCGGCTGGTCCGCACGGGCCGGCGCTTCGAGCCGCTGCCCCATCCGCCCTACAAGCTGGCCGGGCTGATCAGGACGCCGCACGAATCATCGTTCGACGAGGACGGTCTCTTCGACCTGCCGCCGCTGGCCAGCCAGCAGCGCAAGAATCGTGGAAGATGGCTGAGGACGGTCTGACCCGACGCCTCGCGGCCATCCGGTCCGCCCCGTCAATTGGCCTCCCCGTCAACCGGCGACACCGGGCTTGCAGGCCTTGCCCATGTTGGCCTGGATGATGGCGCGATCCGCGTCGTCGGTCTTGCCATCATGGTTGAAGTCGTACCAGCTGGACTGGGCGACGCCCTCGTGCAGGTTCAACCGGCTGAGTTCGGTCCAGTTGTCCAGGTCCTTCTGGTCGACCACCCCGTCGCGGTTGCCGTCGCCCGGGCAGTTCTGCGTATCGTAGTTGTAGTTGTAGTCCGCCACCCGGTCCCGCTTGTCCATTTCTGCCTTGAGCGTGGCATAGGCCTGCTGCGCCTCGCCATCCAACGCGGCGGTGATGGTGGGCGAACCCGTGGCGATGGCGCTGCCGCTGCGATCCAGCGTGGGGTTGGGAACCGCCATGTCGATCCGGTAGAGCTCGTCGGTGTTCTTGTTTTCCACGTACGCCGAGTTGACCGGATTGGCGGTATCCATCGTGTAGGCCTTGCGGTTCAGGCGCACCAGCTTGTAGCTGCCGTCGCTGACGGCCTTCTGCGAATCGGGCAGGATGTCCACGGGGTCGTCCGCCTCCAGGGCCTTGCGGTAGGACAGCACCTGGCCGCATTGGCTGAAGCCTTCCGCGGGCACGCCCGCCAGCCCGGAATCGGCGCCATACCAGACGCCGCTCTGGTCTTCGCACAGAGCCTTGTTCGGGAAGATGGTGAAGCAGACCTGGGCGCCCTCCACCACGCAGGGCTGGGGCGTGATGTCCGTGGCCGGGTTGGTGAAGTTGGTCCCCATCTCGGAGAAGTTCAGGGCGCGGATGGCGCCTTGGCCGGTGTTGTTCAGGTAGGCCAGCATGGGCTGGCCATCCACCGGGCGATTGGCCGGTACGTTGGCCTTGACGTCGGCCCCGGCGATTTCCGCGAACAACTGGTACAGGTCGGGCGAGCTGACCTGGTGCGGGACTTCCCGGCCCGGTTCCTTCACGATGGGTCCGGCCACCAGCAGCGGCACCGACACGCCGGTCTGATACGGGAAACCCTTGGCGCGGGTGGGATCGAAGCGGCCCGGCGCGGTGAACTTCACGCTGTTGACGTAGGTGCCGTTGTCGCCCGTGACGACCACCATCGTATTGGTTTTCTCCGGCTGGTAGTTCAAGGTGCCGTCATCGTTCCAGGTGGCCAGGCCCAGTTCCACCAGCAGGCGGCCGATCTCCTTGTCCATGGCCTCCACCATCAGGTTGGTGACGATGTGGTCATCGACCAGGGCCGTGATCTGGCCCGGGGCGCCTTCGATGTCGCTGGCCGGCGAGCACAGCAGGTTGTCGTTGCGGCCCGGGGTCGATTCCGACACCAGCGACAGGGGCGGCACTTGCAGCGGCGCATGGATGGCGGAATAGCCGACCGACATCATCCAGGGCGTGTCCTTGGACTGCCCCTTGGCCCAGGCCACGGCGCGGTCGGTCTCCATGGTGCTGCGGTAGCCGCGCGCGGACGGGTCGGTGGCCGTGACCTTGCGCGAACGGCCATCGGCCCAGCTCTGGATGAACTCGCCGGTGTAGTAGCCGTTCTGCGCGCTGAAGTCGATGTAGCCGGGCCGGGCGGTCTGGCAGGATTGGCCGGGATCGAAGATCCCGCCGCGCTCCATGCAACTGCGGCCCGGCGTGACGATGTCGCTGCCGCGGGCGATGGACTCGCAACTGCCCGTGGCGAAATAGCACGCGCCGCCATCGGCGCCATTGACCGGATCCATCGTCGTGTTCGACACGAAGCCGCACTTGTGGGTGCCTTCGGCCACGGTGGCCAGGCCCGCCCGCGTGTCGATCGGATAGGGCGCGCCGTCCAGATAGCCGTCGAAGTAGTCCCACCCCAGCTTCCACATGGTCTGGTGGCCGTAGGGCAGGTTGGCGGCCGTGCCCAGGTCGGAGCCGGTCAGGTGCATCTTGCCGATCAGCGCGCTGGTATAGCCCTGGGTGCGCAGGAGCTTGGGCAGCGTGACCTCGTAGGGCGAGATCTCGGAATTGGCCAGGTCGGTGGACACCACCGCGTTCAGGATGTTGGTGCTGGACGGATAGCGGCCCGTGAAATAGGTGGCGCGGGTGGGGGTGCAGGTGGGCATGGCCCAGGCGTTGCGGAATTGCAGACCGGCCTTGGCGATGGCGGTCAGGTTGGGCGTCTTGGGCGGCACCGCGCCGCCGTAGCCGTAGGAGGTCAGTTGGTCGAGGCCGAAGTCGTCGATCACGATGAACAGGATATTGGGCTTTTGCTCCGCCTGCGGCGAAGGCTTGGCGCCGCTATCGTCCGAGCAGCTCGACAGCAGCAGCGCGGATGCGGCCGCGGCCGCCGCGCACAGGATGATCGGTTTGCCGCGCGGTATCTTTTTCATGTTTGTTCTCCCTTTCAAGTCCTGACCAGCCGGAATCCCAGGTGGGACATGGGGCTGTAGGGGTCCGAGCCGCGCCGGGCGCTGGGCCGGTACGACAGGCAGTAGTCTTCGTTGCACAGGAACGAGCCGCCGCGGATGACCCGCTTGGGCGCATCGAGCGGAACGCCGGGCTCGCCGGGGTCATAGGAATCGGCAGGCCCCTGGGGGTTGTCGATGGGGTGGGCCCGCAGCCTGGCCTGCTGCGCGAAGTAGTCGGCGCGATACCAGTCGGCCACCCACTGCCAGGCGTTGCCGGTCATGTCCAGCAGGCCGTAGCCATTGGCCGGAAAGGTGCCGGCCTCGACCGTGCCGGCCGCCCCGCCCGCGCGCGGGCTGACCACGGGGAAACGGCGCTCGCGCACGTCCCAGTAGTTGGCCTGGCGCGCGCCGTCCACCAGCGGCTCGTCGCCCCAGCCATAGGTGGCCTGCTCCAGGCCGCCGCGCGCGGCGAACTCCCATTCGGCCTCGGTGGGCAGGCGCTTGCCCGCCCACCTGGCATAGGCCAGCGCGTCGGGATGGCTGACCTGGACCACCGGGTGGCCGCCCTTGCCCTCGATGGAACTGCCCGGCCCCTGGGGATGGCGCCAGTCCGCGCCCGGAACGTAGCGCCACCAGCGGGAGTAATCGTCCAGGCGCACCGGCATATCGGTGCCGACGAACACCATGGCCCCCGGCACCAGCACATCGGCGGGCGGGCGCGGCGTACCGGGCGGCAGTTGCACGCGCACGCTTTCCCAGTCCGGCTTCTGTTCCGCGGTGGTGACGTAGCCGGTTTCCTGGACGAAGCGCGCGAACTGGTCGTTGGTGACGTGCGTGACGTCCATCCAGAAACCCGGCACGCGCACCTCGTGCGTCGGACGCTCGTTGGGATAGGCCAGCTTGTGATCGCTGCCCATCAGGAACGCGCCGCCCGCCACCCAGGCCATGTCCTTGGGCGTCTTGACGCCATCGCCAAGCAGGATGCGCGGCTTGTGCGCGGGGCGGCTGCGCCAGGCCTGCCAGCCCATGACGCCGGCGGCGCCGGTGCCGGCGGCCGCCAGGGCCAGCCCGCCGGCCAGCAGGCGCCGGCGGCCGTTCTTGGGGTCAGTAGATGCCATGGCTCTTGGGGCAGGTCTTGCCCAGGTTGTTCCGCACGATCTGGCCGTCGGCGTCGTTCGTGCGCCCATCCAGCACGTTGGCGATCACGAAGTCGTAGACGCTGGACAAGCCCCAGTCCCGCGCCAGCCGGCTCCAGTTGGAGAGATCCTCGGCATCGACCACGCCGTCGCGATTGCCGTCGCCCGGGCAGTCCGGATCGGCGGCGAGCATCTCGTCGAGCTTGGCGCGCAGGTTGGCGTAGGCGGCGTTGACTTCAGCGGTCGGGGCCACCAGCAGGTCGCGGTCAGGCGTGTCCAGCAGCGGCGTGGGTACGGCCTGGTCGACCTCGTACAGCTCCTCGGTAACGACCGAGGTGCCGCTGTCACTGGCACTGTCGTAGGCCTGGCGAGTGTTGCGGACCAGCTTGTAGCGGTCGTCGCGGATCGCGGCCGAAATCTCGGGCAGGATTTCGAGCTGGTCGCGGTCGGCCTTGTAGAGCGCCTGGTTGACGCTCCAGCACGAGCCATAGCCGGCGCCGCCATTGGGAACCACCGAGGGATCGTCGTAGCCCGCGCCCCACCATGTGCCCTGGTTGTCTTCGCACACGCTCTTGGAAACAGGGATCTGGGTGCAACTCGTGTTGATCACGCATGCGCCGTTGCGTCCGCCATCGGCCTGCTGGTTGTAGCCGCCGATGGTGAAATTGACGGTGCGCAGGCTGGGCTGGTCGGGGTGGGTCAGATAGGGCAGGATGGCCACCGAGTCGATCGTGCGCGGCACCGCCGCGTGCGCGTCAATGCCCGCCACCTCGCCGAAGAACTGGAACAGATCCACCATGTTGACCATGTGATCGACTTCGCGGTCGGGCTGCGCGACCTGCGGGCCGGCGATGATGAGCGGATCCCAGACGCCGGTCTGGTAGGCCGTCCCCTTGGCCTGCGACCCGCTGAACGGCAGCTTGACCGCCGAGCCCAGCGAACCGTTGTCGCCGACGATCACGATCACCGTGTTGGCGGCCTTCGGGTCGTACTGCAACCGGCCGTCGTCGCCGCGGCGCGCCAGCCCGGTTTCCACCAGCAGGCGGCCGAACTCGGAGTCCATGGCCTCGGTCATCTGGTCCTGGATGAGGCGGCCCGTGAGCGAACCGTTGCAGTCCCAGCCGTCGGCCACGGCGTTGCCGCTGGCCGGCACCAAGCCGCGGGGCGGCTGCTGCCAGGGCGTGTGGGCCGCGCTGTAGCTGACGGTGGCCATCCACGGCCGCGACGACGGGCGCGACTTGATCCAGTCGATGGCGGCATCGGTCTCGATGCGCGTGCGGTAGCCGCGCGAACGCGGATCGCTCAGCGGGACCTCGGTGACCTTGCCATCGTCGATGATCACCAGCGGCGAGACGTAATAGGCATTCTCGCGCTCGAAATTCAGCGTGGCGGGCGCCTTGCCGCAGCTCTGGTCGGGCACGAAGATGCCGCCCGCGGACAGGCATTGCAGGCCGGCCGCATCCTGCGAGGGCGAGGTGCGGCTGATCGTCGTGCAGCTATTGTCGGCCTGGTAGCAGGCCCCCGTGTCCGTGCCGCCGGCGGCCTTGCCCGGCACGAAGCCGCAGGCATAGGTCTTCTCGGCCGCGATGCCGCCGGCCGTCGAGTCGATCGACCCCGGCAGCCCGCCGATCCAGCCGTGGAAATGATCCCAGCCCAGCACGCTGGGCGTGGCGTTGCCGGCCTCGTTGTTCTCGGGGCCGGCCAGGTGGAACTTGCCGAACATCGCGCTTTCGTAGTTGGCCCGCTTGAGCAGCTTGGGCACCGTCACTTCATATGGCGACACCTGTGAATTGGCCAGATCGTTGGGCCCGATGGCCTGATAGATGCGGGTGCGGGTCGGATAACGGCCCAGGAAGAAGGCGGCGCGGCCCGGCGAGCATTCCGGCATCGACCAGGTATTGCGGAAGCGCACGCCGGCCGCGGCCACCGCGCCGATGTTGGGCATGCTGGGCGCGGTGGCGCCGCCATAGCCGAAGGCGGCCATCTGATCGATGCCCACGTCGTCCATCACCACGAACAGGATATTGGGTGGATTCTCGGCGGGCCCTTCGGCCTGGCCGTCCCCGCTGCCGGACGACCCGCCGCCGCAGGCGGCCAGCCCCATGGCGGCCGCGGCGCCCACCGCCACCAGGCGCTGGATATGTGTTTTCATTGGTATTCCCCCTGGGCTCGCGCAGCCGATCGCCCGCGATGGGCGCATCTTAGTCATGCCTGGGGCGCCGGTTGAATACCATGTACATGGTATGGTCGGCCCGGCGCTCTCTGCGATACTTGCTCACTCAAGAAATGCGCACTCGCCATGGGCCGATGGGACGGCCGCGGCAGGAGTGCGGCCAGGAGATCTGCAATGACGACGGGTCCGCTCAGGATTCTGCTGACCGAAGACGATGGGCCCATCCGCGAGCGCCTCGCCCGCATCATCGGCGAATGGCCCGAAGCGGACCTGTGCGCGGCTTGCGCCAACCTCGAGGAAACCCTGATCGCCATCGGGGCCAACGAGATCGACCTCCTGATCACCGACATCAACCTGCCGGACGGCAGCGGCATCGACGCCATCCGGTTCCTGGCCAAGCGGCAGCCCAAGGCCGAAGCCATGGTCATTTCCATCCTGGCGGACGAGCGCTCCGTCCTCGACGCGATCGAAGCGGGCGCGGCCGGCTACCTGCTCAAGGACGCCGACTCCATCGACCTGCTCGACGCGATCCGGGACGTCATGGCCGGCCGTTCGCCCATTTCCTCGCGCATTGCGCGCGTCCTGGTTCGCCGCCTGGCCGAGCAGGGGCAGGTTGCCAGCAACACCGAGAACGCAGCGGACAAGCCCTCCCTGACCGAACGCGAGATGGACATCCTGTGGGGCATCGCCAAGGGCTTCACCTATGGCGAGCTGGCCGACAAGCTTGCCATTTCCCGCCAGACCGTCCCGGTCCACATCCGCAACATCTACCGCAAGCTGCAAGCCACCAACCGTTCCGAGGCCGTGTTCGAGGCGTCGAGACTCGGGCTCATCAAGCTGTGACGGGAACACGCGCGCGCCGCTCGCACGAGTGGGGAAAACTGATCGCCTGGATTCTCCTGGTCGCCATTACGGCCGCGATCGGCGCACTGCCCCACCTCGTGGATACGTCCCCGCCGCAGGGCACGCTGGCAATCACCGACGCCCGTTTCATTCAGGAAGGAGAAAGCCCGGAACAGGCGGTCTCGCTGCCGCATCACTGGATGCCCGAGACACTCTACGAACTGACGACCGGCAGCTATCGCCTGTCCTTCCACGTCCCGGATGTGCCCGGCGAGTCCATGTTCCTGTTCATCCCCGCCGTGCGCCATCGCGTCGAGGCCTGGGTCAACGGCCGCAGAGCCGACGCGGCGCCGGACACCGTCTGGTCGGCGCCCACCAGCGGTTATTCCTTCCTGGCACGGATTCCCGACGGCGCGATCCAGGCCGGCGACAACGAAATCCTGCTGCGGCAGACCCGCAAGATCGGGTGGCTGCCGGGCCGTCTTTCCCAGGTCAGCGTGGGGACGGCCGCCGCGGTCATGCCGGCGTACCAGTTGTCGAACTTCCTGATCGAGGAAGTCCGTGCCATGACCTTCGCCCTGCACATCGCCCTGACGCTAGGCATTGCCAGCATCTGGACCGCGCGCCGGCACGATCCGGTATTCGGATGGCTGGCCGCGATGTCGATCACCAGCATCCTGATCGTTCTTACCCAATCGCCGCACGCCGCGCTGGGCACCCTGGAACAATTCCAGTCTATCTCGCTCGTGTCCGCCGTCGGCCTCATGGCGATCGGCATGGCCTTGGCGATCGTGGGGCGGCGGCGCCCCAGGCAATTGCTGCCGGCCGTCATCGCCGCTCCCGCGTTCCTTCTGGTCCTGGGGCAGACCGGGCTGGTCCCCTTTCCGGTGATCGGGCTCCTGAGCGCCTGCATCACGCTGTCCGCCTATGTCGTCGCCGCCGGCATCCTGGCGCATCAGTTCACGCAGAACAGGAACTGGGATGCCGCCATCATGGTGGTGCCCTGCGTGCTGACGGCCTGGTTCGGCGTGCACGACGTCCTCGTGGTGACCGGACGCTACGACGATCCTTTCCTGCTCGCCTCGTACGCCCGCACCTTGATGCTGCTGGCCATCATGGTCATCCTGATGGGCCGGCTGGCCCGCAGCCTCAACAGCCTGGACCACGCCAACGATACGCTCCGGCAAAAACTGGCGACGCGGGAAGCGGAACTGGGGCTGGCGCACGAGAAAGAAAAAGTCCACGCCAACCAGATGGTCCGCGAGCAGGAGCGACAACGCCTGATGCGGGACCTGCACGACGGGATGAGCGGCCACCTCGTCGCGATCATCGCTCTTTCCGAGCGCAACCCGGAAGGCGGCCAGGCCATCGAACGCGCGGCCCGCGCGGCGCTCGACGACCTCCGGCTGGTGGTCCACTCCCTGGACCTGGGCGACGGCGACCTGGGCGTGGCCCTGGCGGCCTTCCGCGAACGGCTCGAACCGCAATTGCGGCGCCTGGGCATCGCATTCCACTGGTCCACCGAGAAACTGCCGGCGGTGACCGGCGTCACGCCCCAGAACGCCCTGTCCGTGCTGCGCATCCTGCAGGAGGCCGTGACCAACGCCATCCGGCACGGCCCGGCGCGCCGGCTGTCGATCGAAGGCGGGACGACCGGGGACGGGATGGCGACGCTGCGGGTGTCCAACGATGGGGGCCGGCCACGCCTGGCCGGCGCGGGGAACGGGCTGCGCAACATGCAGCGCCGGGCTCGCGAGCTGGGCGGGCGTGTGGAGTTCACGATGGAAGAGGATGGCGCGAGGCTGTTGCTGGTGCTTCCGGCGCGGTTGCCGGAGTGAGGGCGTGGCTGCCATCGGCCGCTGAAAACAAAACGGCCCGCATCGCTGCGGGCCGCATGAATTCTGGTGGCGCATCCCTGATTCGAACAGGGGACCTGCGGATTATGATTCCGTCGCTCTAACCGGCTGAGCTAATGCGCCAAAAGCTAAGACCGCGATTATATACAGAACCAAAAAAAATTCGCAAACGGCCTGGACCACGCCGCCATCCACCCAAAAAAATGGCCCGACAGTAAACTGTCGGGCCAATAGGGAGCACACAATGCCGTGCTTCAATATGCTCGCGGGGGAAGCGCGGTATCGGTGTCGGACAACAACCCTGCCAGGCGTTGGGGATCTGCGGATTCCACCGGCGCCCTTGGCGGCAAAGCAATCATCTGAGACTTCAGTCTAGCCCGGAGGGACTGACAGAGACCTGAACAGCGCTGCCCCGTGGCGCGCCGGCAACCCCGCCCCCTCTGCTAAAATGGCCTGTTCCGCCTTTCTGCCCCCGGGCTATAACCCCGTCACGGCAATCCACATGAGCCATCCCACTCCCCGCAAGCTGTACATCCGCACCTTCGGCTGCCAGATGAACGAGTACGACTCGGACAAGATGGTGGACGTCCTGAACGCCGACCAGCCGCTGGAAATCACCGACCGTCCGGAAGACGCGGACATCATCCTGTTCAACACCTGTTCGGTGCGCGAGAAGGCGCAGGAAAAAGTCTTCTCCGATCTTGGCCGCGCGAAGATGCTCAAGCGCGAGAAGCCCGACCTGGTCATAGGCGTGGGCGGCTGCGTGGCGAGCCAGGAAGGCGATGCCATCGTGGCGCGGGCGCCGTATGTCGACGTGGTGTTCGGTCCGCAGACGCTGCACCGGCTGCCCGAGCTGATCGCCAGGCGGCGCGCCTCGGGCGTGTCGCAGGTGGACATCAGCTTCCCCGAGATCGAGAAATTCGATCATCTGCCGCCGGCCCGCGTGGATGGCTCCACGGCCTTCGTGTCGATCATGGAAGGTTGCAGCAAGTATTGCAGCTTCTGCGTCGTGCCCTACACCCGCGGCGAGGAAGTCTCGCGCCCGTTCGAGGACGTGCTGACCGAGATCGCCGACCTGGCGGACCAGGGCGTCAAGGAAGTGACGCTGCTGGGACAGAACGTCAATGCCTATCGCGGCAGGATGGGCGATTCGACCGAGATCGCCGATTTCGCGCTGTTGCTGGAATACGTACACGACATTCCGGGCATCGAGCGCATCCGCTACACGACCTCGCATCCCAAGGAAATGACGCAGCGGCTGATCGAGGCCTACGCGCGGCTGCCCAAGCTGGTGTCCTTCCTGCACCTGCCCGTGCAGGCCGGCAGCGACCGCGTGCTGGCGGCGATGAAGCGCGGCTACACGGCGCTGGAATTCAAGTCCATCGTGCGCAAGCTGCGCGCCGCCCGGCCCGGCCTGTCGCTGTCCTCGGACTTCATCGTCGGTTTTCCCGGGGAAACCGAAGAGGACTTCGAGAAGACCATGCGGCTGATCGACGAGGTCGGCTTCGACACGTCGTTCTCGTTCGTCTATTCGCGCCGTCCCGGCACGCCGGCGGCCGACCTGGCCGACGATACGCCGCAAACCGTCAAGCTGGCGCGCCTGCAGCGCCTGCAGGCGCTGATCAACGACCAGGCCGCGGCCATCAGCCAATGCATGGTCGGCACCACGCAGCGGGTCATCGTCGAAGGCCCCTCGCGCAAGGACCCCAACGAACTGATGGGCCGCACCGAGAACAATCGCATCGTGAATTTCCCCGCGCCCGCGCGGCTGGTCGGCCAGGTGGCCGACATCCGCATCACCACGGCGCTGTCGCACACGCTGCGCGGCGAGGTCGTGACGCGCGAGACGGCCGGGGGCGTGCCCGCATGACGGCCGCCTCCCGAGCTTCCCACCGCCGCGCCGCGCCGGTCGTCGTCTCGCTGGGCGACGACAACGCCCGGCTGTCGAATCTGTGCGGCCCGCTGGACGAGAACCTGCGCCAACTGGCGGCCGCCTACGGTGTCGAGCTGGCGCGCCGCGGCCACCGGATCACGCTCGAAGGCGAACGCGCCGACGCGGCCTCGGCGGCGCTGCAATACCTGTACGAACACGCGAACCAGCCGCTGTCGGTGGACCAGTTGCAGTTGAATCTGGTCGAACTGGGCGCGATGACCGCCGCCCACGATACCGACGAGGACACGCCGCCACAGGGTGCCCCGGGCGAAACGGAAGTCGTGCTGCGCTTGCCGCGCCGGCAGGACCTGCGCGGACGCACGCCGCGCCAGCGCGACTACCTGCGCAACATCCTGGCGCACGACATTTCATTCGGCATGGGCCCGGCCGGCACCGGCAAGACCTATCTGGCGGTCGCCTGCGCCGTCGACGCGCTGGAGCGGGAGTCGGTGCGCCGCATCGTGCTGACGCGGCCCGCGGTCGAGGCGGGCGAACGGCTGGGCTTCCTGCCGGGCGACCTGACGCAGAAGGTCGACCCCTACCTGCGCCCGCTGTACGACGCGCTGTACGACCTGCTCGGCTTCGAGCGCGTGACCAAGCTGTTCGAGAAACAGACCATCGAGATCGCGCCGCTGGCCTACATGCGCGGACGCACGCTGAACCATGCCTTCGTGATCCTGGACGAGGCGCAGAACACCACGCCCGAGCAGATGAAAATGTTCCTGACCCGCATCGGCTTCGGCAGCAAGGCGGTCATCACCGGCGATCCGTCTCAGGTGGACCTGCCCAAGGGCCAGCGCAGCGGCCTGCTGGACGCCTCGCAGGTGCTGGCCTCGGTGCAGGGCATCTCGTTCACCCAGTTCACCAGCGGCGACGTCGTGCGTCATCCGCTGGTGGCGCGCATCGTCGACGCCTACGAGAAACATGGCCAGCATGCCCCGGGCCGCTAGCACGCCCGCCGCCGCGCCGGCGCTGTCCCTGGCGGTCCAGTACGGGCAGCAGGAGGCCCGGCTGCCGCGCTGGCGGCTGCGGCGCTGGGTGGCCCAGGCACTACGGGCCCCGGAGCTGGCCGGCGTGGCGGGGGCCGCCCTGACGCTGCGGCTGGTGGGCGCCGCCGAGGGCCGGCGGCTGAACCGCGATTTCCGCCAGCGCGACTACGCCACCAACGTGCTGACCTTCGAATACGGCGCGGATCCGGACGGCGTGGTGGGCGGCGACATCGTCCTGTGCCTGCCGGTGCTGGTTTCCGAGGCCCGGGCGCAGAAAAAGCCGTTTTTGCATCACGCTGCCCATCTGGTGGTCCACGGCGTCCTGCACTCCCTGGGCTACGACCATCTGAACGACCGCGACGCCCGGCGCATGGAAGCCCTGGAAACCCGTATCCTGGCAAAGATGGCAATACCCGACCCGTATCGGGTATCCTAAACTTTTGCAACACTTGTCCAATTGGACGATGTCAGACACCTCCCCTAGTCCGGCGTACGCCTCGCGTACGCCCAGAAACCCACCCAGAACCTTCTTCGAACGGCTTTCGGCGCTGATCCATCGCGAACCGGAAGATCGCGAGGACCTCAAGGCCGTGCTCGAGGCCGCCTACAGCCGCGACCTGCTCGATGCCGAGGCACTGTCCATGATCGAGGGCGTGCTGGCGGTCTCCGAGCTCACCGCGGGCGACATCATGATCCCGCGCTCCCGCATGGACATGCTGGAGGTCTCGCAGCCGATCGACACCCTGCTGCCCGCCATCATCGAGACCGCCCATTCGCGCTTCCCGGTGTTCGAGGACAGCCGCGACAACGTCATCGGCATCCTGCTGGCCAAGGACCTGCTGCGCTACATGATCGACCGCGAGCTCGACCTGCGCACGCTGCTGCGGCCGGCGGTCTTCATCCCGGAATCCAAGCGGCTGAACGTGCTGCTGCGCGAATTCCGCAGCAACCGCAACCACATCGCCATCGTGGTTGACGAGCACGGCGGCACCGCCGGCCTGATCACCATCGAGGACGTGCTGGAGCAGATCGTGGGCGAGATCGAGGACGAGTTCGACGACGCCGCCGTCGAGCAGTCCATCTTCCCCGACGGCAAGAACCGCTGGCGGGTCATGGCGCTGACCAACATCCGGCGCTTCAACGAGACCTTCGGCTCGTCGCTGGACGACGACGAATTCGACACCGTGGGCGGCTGGATGGCGGGCACCCTGGGCCGCATCCCCCGGCGCGGCGACCGCATCGAACGCGACGACTTGCGCATCGACGTGATCCGCGCCGACGCCCGCCGCGCGCTCTGGCTGCGCGTCTCCCGCCTGGCCGCCGGCGCCTCGCCGACGGCCGCGCTTCCCAACCAAGGCTGACCCTGCTCGTGCCCACGCCCTATGCCGCGCTGGCCGGCGCGCTGATCCTCGGCATGCTGCAGGGGCTGGCCTTCGCGCCCGCCCCGTTCCCCGCCTGGTTCCTGCCGGTCGTGCAACTGGCCACCTTCGGCGGCATGAGCTGGCTGACCTGGCGCGCCGCGACCCTGCGGCACGCCATCTGGATCGGCGCGGCCTTCGGCGGCGGCACGTTCCTGGTCGGGGTGTCCTGGATCTATATCAGCCTGCACGTCTACGCGTTCATGGCGGCCCCGCTGGCTGCCATGGGCGTGGGCCTCCTGGCGGCCTATCTTTCGCTGTATCCGGCGCTGGCCACCGGCACGGCATGGTGGCTGGCGCAGCGGCCGGCCGCCACGGACGGCCCAGCCCGGCTGGCGTCGCCGCTGACCTGCGTCCTGGCGATGGCGGCGGCCTGGACCGGCTCGGAATGGCTGCGCGGCGTCCTGTTCACCGGCTTTCCCTGGCTCAACATCGGCTATGCCCACGTCGACAGCCCGCTGCAAGGCTGGGCGCCGCTGCTGGGCGTCTACGGCGTGGCCTTCACCGCCGCGCTGACCGCCTCGGGGCTGGTCTGGGCGGCCGGAGCCGTGGCCGAACGCGGCACCACCGGCATCGCGGCGGCGCTGCGCCCGGGGTGGCGGGCACCCGCGGCGGCCCTGGCCGCGCTGGTCGTCGGCATGGCGGGCTCGGCCTGGGACTGGGTACGCCCCTATGGCTCGCCGCTGACCGTCCGGCTGGTACAGGCCGATATCCCGCTTTCCGACAAATTCGATCCGACGCAGATCTGGCAGGGCATGGACCGCCACCGCAGCCTGGCCGAACCGCCGCGGGCCGATGGCAAGCCCATCGCTCTCACGCTGCTGCCCGAGACCGCCGTACCGGTATTCCAGGACCAGCTCAGCGCCGAAGCCTGGAAGGAATGGGTGGACAGCGCCGCGCAGCGTGGCGGCACGTTCGCGCTGGGCGTGGCCATGCGCGACATCCATCCCGACCGCGACTACTACTACAACAGCGTCATCTCGCTGGATGGCCACAGTTCGCCGGAACGACTCGTCGCCGGCCACGTCGAGCACCGCTACGACAAGCGCCACCTCGTGCCTTTCGGCGAGTTCGTGCCGCCCGGCTTCCGCTGGTTCGTGGACGAGATGGTCATGCCGCTGGGCGATTTCGACCGCGGCAGGGAGCGGCAGAAGCCGTTCGACATCGGCGGCCAGTACATCGCGATGAACATCTGCTACGAGGACGTGTTCGGCGAGGAACTGCTGCCCGCGGTCCGGCCCGGGCCGACCGACCCCGGCGCCACCATCCTCGCCAACGTCAGCAACCTGGCCTGGTTCGGCAATTCGCTGGCACTGCCCCAGCACCTGCAGATGTCGCGCATGCGGGTGCGCGAAACCGGCCGCCCCATGCTGCGCGCCACCAACACGGGCATGACGGCGGTGGTGGACGAACGGGCGCAGGTGGTCGGCGAACTGGCGCCGCACACCGCCGGCGCGCTGGACGCGACAGTACAAGGCACCACCGGGCTCACGCCCTACGCCCGCACCGGCAACACGCCCATCCTGTTCATCGTCGCGGCCCTGCTGGCAGTGCTGGTCTGGCTGCGGATCCGGCGCGTGGACTGACCCGCCGCAGCGCCCCAAGGCGCCATCCGTCCGCATTTCGCCCGGGCCAGTTAAAATCCAGGGTTTGGCCGTGCCGCAAGGCCGCCCTCGGCCGCATCTACTCCAACACCATGCTGACATTTCAACAAATCATTCTCCGACTCCAGGAATACTGGAGCCAGCAAGGCTGCGCCCTCCTGCAGTCCTACGACATGGAAGTCGGTGCCGGCACGTCGCACACCGCCACGTTCCTGCGGGCGCTCGGCCCCGAGCCCTGGCGCGCGGCCTACGTACAGCCCTCGCGCCGCCCCAAGGACGGCCGCTACGGCGAGAACCCCAACCGCCTGCAGCACTACTACCAATACCAGGTGGTGCTCAAGCCCTCGCCCCCGAACATCCTGGACCTGTACATCGGCTCGCTGCAAGCGCTGGGCATCGACCCCCAGGAACACGACATCCGCTTCGTCGAGGACGACTGGGAAAACCCCACGCTGGGCGCCTGGGGCCTGGGCTGGGAGGTCTGGCTCAACGGCATGGAAGTGACGCAGTTCACCTATTTCCAGCAGGTCGGCGGCATCGACTGCAAGCCCATCATGGGCGAGATCACCTACGGCCTAGAACGCCTGGCCATGTACCTGCAGGGCGTGGAAAGCGTCTACGACCTGGTCTGGACCGAAACGCCCGACGGCACGCGCGTCACCTACGGCGACGTCTACCACCAGAACGAAGTCGAGCAATCCACCTACAACTTCGAACATTCGTCGGCCGAGACCCTGTTCCGCCACTTCAACGACTACGAGGCCCAGGCCAGGCGCCTGGTGGAAGTGCCGCTGGCGCTGCCGGCCTACGAGATGGTGCTCAAGGCGGCCCACACTTTCAACATGCTCGATGCCCGGGGCGCGATCAGCGTCACCGAGCGCGCCGCCTACATCGGCCGCATCCGCAACCTGTCGCGCGCCATCGCGCAGGCGTACTACGAATCACGAGAACGACTGGGCTTTCCCATGCTTGCACGCAAGGAGGCCGCATAAATGCCGGCCGCTCAACCCCTCCTGCTGGAACTGTTCACCGAGGAACTCCCGCCCAAGGCGCTCAACCGCCTGGGACAGGCCTTCGCCGAAGGCATCGCCGCCGGCCTGAAGAGCCGGGGCCTGCTGGCCGACGGCAGCACCACCACCGCCTATGCCACGCCGCGACGGCTGGCCGTGCACCTGTCGGCCGTGCTGCCGCAGGGAGCCGACAGCGAATTCTCTGAAAAACTCATGCCCGTGGGCGTGGGGCTGGACGCCAACGGCCAGCCCACGCCCGCGCTGCAAAAGAAGCTCGCGGCCAAGGGCCTGGAGGGCGTCGACGTCTCCGGACTCGCGCGCGAGTCGGACGGCAAGAACGAACAGCTCGTCTACCGCGGCATCGCCAAGGGCGCGGCGCTGGCGCCCGCCTTGCAGGCGGCGCTGGAAGACACGCTGGGCAAGCTGCCCATTCCCAAGGTCATGAGCTATCAGCTGGCCGACGGCGTCACCACCGTCCGCTTCGTGCGCCCCGCGCACGGCCTGGTCGCGCTGCACGGCGACACGGTGGTCGACATCGCCGCGCTCGGCCTGCGTGCCGGCCGCGGCACGCGCGGCCATCGTTTCCAGTCGCAGGCGACGATCGAGCTGCCCTCGGCCGATGCCTATGAAGCGCTGCTGCACGAGCCGGGCCGCGTGATCGCCTCGTTCGAGCAGCGCCGCGCCGCCATCGAGCGCCAGTTGCGCGACCAGGCCGCGCGCCTGCAGGCGTCGCTGGGCGACGAAGCCGACGTGGCCTCGCTGCTGGACGAGGTGTGCGCGCTGGTCGAGTACCCCACGGTCTACGTGGGCGAATTCGAATCCGAATTCCTTGCCGTGCCCCAGGAATGCCTGATCCTGACGATGCGGCTGAACCAGAAATACTTCCCGCTGTTCGACGCCGCCACCGGCAAGCTGACGCACCGTTTCCTGATCGTCAGCAACATGGCCCTGGCCAACCCGTCCAACATCGTCGAAGGCAACCAGCGGGTCGTCCGGCCGCGCCTGGCCGATGCGCGCTTCTTCTTCGAGACCGACAAGAAAGTGCCGCTGGCCGGCCGGGTCGAACAGCTCGGCGCCATCGTCTATCACAACAAGCTCGGCACCCAGCTCGAACGCGCCCAGCGCGTGCGCGCGCTGGCACGCTGGGTGGCGGGCGCGATCGGCGCCGATCCCGAGCGCGCCGATCGCGCCGCCCTGCTGGCCAAGGCCGATCTCGTCACCGGCATGGTGGGCGAGTTCCCCGAGCTGCAAGGTGTCATGGGCGCCTACTACGCGGCGGCCGACGGCGAGGCGCCCGACGTGGTCGAAGCCATCCGCCAGCAATACCGTATCCGCCTGGACCAGCCCGTCGGCGCCGACGACGCCACGGCGGCCGCGCTGTTCGTGGCCGAACGCGCGGAAACGCTGCTGGGCATCTGGAGCATCGGCCTGGTTCCCACCGGCGACAAGGATCCCTACGGCCTGCGGCGAGCGGCCCTGGGGCTGATCAGCGCGTTCGAGCAGCTCGGCGCGGGCGCACGCCTGCCCGCCGACGGGACCGGACTCACGCTCGACGGCCTGCTGGCGCGGACGGCGGAAACCTTCGCCACCCCGCCCACGGCCGCCCAGGTCGACGAGGTCCGCGCCTTCGTGTTCGAACGCTATCGCAACCAGTTGGCCGGCCAGTTCGACCGCGCCGCGGTCGATGCCGTGGTCGCCGTCACGCCGCCCCTGGCCCAGGTGCCGGCGCGGGTGCGCGCGGTGGTCGCCTTCTCGGCGCTGCCCGAGGCCGCCGCGCTGGCGGCCGCCAACAAGCGCATCGGCAATCTGCTCAAGAAGGCCGAGGGAGAACCCGGCGCGGTGGACCCGGCCCTGCTCGGCGAGCCGGCCGAGCAGGCGCTGGCGCAAGCCGTGCAAAGGCTGCGGCCGCAGGCCGAAGGCAAGTTCGCGCAGGGCGACTTCGCCGGCGCCCTGACGGTACTGTCGCAAGCCCGCGAACCGGTCGACGCTTTCTTCGCCGACGTGATGGTCATGGCCGAGGACCCCGCCGTGCGCGCCAACCGCCTGGCGCTGCTGGCCGAACTGCATCGCATGATGAACCACGTGGCCGATCTATCCCGCCTGGCGACCGCTTAACATGCCCACTCCCCCTGCCCGCCCCAAGCTGGTGGTCCTGGACCGCGACGGCGTCATCAACCAGGACAGCCCCGATTTCGTCAAGTCGCCGGACGAGTGGATTCCACTTCCCGGCGCGCTGGAGGCCATCGCCCGCATCAATCAGGCCGGCTATCGTGTCGTGATCGCCACCAACCAGTCGGGCCTGGGCCGCGGCCTGTTCGATGCGGCCACGCTGAATGCCATCCACGCCAAGCTGCGGGCCGCGCTGGCCAGGCATGGCGGCGGCGTCGATGCCATCTTCATCTGTCCGCACGCCCCGGACGAAGGCTGCGACTGCCGCAAGCCGCTGCCCGGCCTGTATCGCGAAATCGCCCGGCGCTTCGAGACCGATCTTCGCGGCGTGCCCTCGGTGGGTGATTCAGGCCGCGATCTCGAGGCCGCCGCGGCCGCCGGCTGCGCGCCCTGGCTGGTGCTGACCGGCAACGGCCCCAAGACCCTCGCCAAAGGCCAGTTGCCGCCCGGCACGATGGTCTGGAAGGATCTGGGCGAAGTCGCCGACGCGCTCGAAACCGCCGCCCAGGCCGAGGAGCATTGATGCGCTGGCTCAGGTCGCTGCTGTTCGCCATCTTCCTCGTCGTCACGGTCATTCCCTACGCCATCGTCTGCGTGCTGTGGCTTCCCCTGCCCCTGCGATGGCGCTACCGGCTCACGATAGGCTGGCCCCGCCTGATGATCTGGAGCGCCCGCTGGATCGTCGGCATACGCTGGCGCATCAAGGGCTGGGAAAACCTTCCCGACCAGCCGGCCATCCTGCTGCCCAAGCACCAGTCGGCCTGGGAAACCATGTTCCTGCCCGCCTGGATGCCGCGCGAAGTCTGCTACGTGTACAAGCGCGAGCTGAACTGGGTGCCGTTCTTCGGCTGGGGGCTCGCGGGGCTGCGCATGATCGCCATCGACCGCAAGAAAGGCAGCGATGCCTTTGAGCAGGTGGTGGCACAGGGCCGCGAACGCCTGGCCTCCGGCCGCTGGATGGTCATGTTCCCCGAAGGCACCCGCATCGCCCCGGGCAAGAAGGGCAAGTACAAGAGCGGCGGCGCGCGCCTGGCCGCGCGCACCGGCGCGCTGGTCGTGCCCATCGCCCACAACGCGGGCGAATGCTGGCCGCGCAAGGCCTTCGTCAAGCGGCCCGGCCTGATCACGGTATCCATCGGGCCGCCGATCGATCCGCAGGGTTTGACCGCCGACGAGATCAATCGGCGTGCCGAGGACTGGATCGAGGCCGAAATGCGCCAACTCAACCCCGAGCGCTATCCGGACACCCGGGGCGCCGAACGCGCCGCCGGCTAGCCCCCATGGCCACACGCCCCGCTTCCGACACCGGCGCGCCCACGGCTCCGAAGCGGGAGACCGCTCCCCAGTCCGCGCAGCTCGACCTGTTCGCCGAGCCGCCCCGGGCCGTGGCGGTGCCGGCGGCAACGCCCGCCGCGCCCCCGCCCGCCGCGCCGTCGATCCCGGCCCCGGCCCTCCAGTTGCCGCCCGGCGCGCGCTGGCACGAAGTGGCGGCCGAGGGACAGCGGATACGTTTCGTCCTGCAACGCTCGCGCCGCCGCACCATCGGCTTCCTGATCGGCGACGACGGCCTGCGCGTGACCGCGCCGCGCTGGGTCGGCCTGGCCGAGATCGACGGCGCTGTCCGCGAAAAGGCGCGCTGGATCCTGTCCAAGCTGCACGAATGGCAGCAGCGCAGGGAACGCCTCGCCTTGAACCAGACGCGTTGGGAGGACGGCGGCGACCTGCCCTACCTGGGCCGCCGCATCGTCATGCGCCTGGACGCACAGCGCGACACAGCGCTGGCCACGGCGGACCTCGACGCACCCGCCGACGGCGACGTGCTCTGGCTGGGCCTGCCGCCCGACGCGACGGCGGCCCGCATCCGCGATACCGTCCAGGCCTGGCTGCAAGGCCGCGCCCGCGTCCTGTTCGATGTCCGCCTGCGCGAGTTCCTGGCCCGCACCGGCCTGTCCATCAACCGCTGGCGGCTGTCGTCGGCCGCCACGCGCTGGGGCTCGTGCACCAGCGAGGGCAACATCCTGCTCAACTGGCGCCTGATCCATTTCCCGGTCATCATCATCGACTACGTCATCGCGCACGAACTGGCGCACCTGCGCGAGATGAACCATGGCCCCGGCTTCTGGGCCGAGGTCGGCCAACTGATGCCCGGCTTCGAGAATGCCCGCGAGACGCTGCGGCGCCACGACCCGGGCAGCCTGCCGAGGTTCGACTAGGCCTGTTTACACTAGGGCCTGTTCACGCTTTCACGATTAGCGAGGTAACCCATGCGACTACTCCACACCATGCTCCGCGTCGGCGACATGCAACGCTCGATCGATTTCTACACCAAGGTCCTGGGCATGCGCCTGCTGCGCAGCAAAGACTATCCCGACGGCAAATTCACGCTGGCCTTCGTCGGCTACGAAGACGAAAAAGACGGCGCCGTGATCGAACTCACGCACAACTGGGGCGTGGAGAAGTACGACCTCGGCACCGGCTACGGCCACATCGCGGTGGCGGTGGACGACGCCTATGCCGCCTGTGACCGCGTGCGCGAATTGGGTGGCAAGGTCACGCGCGAGGCCGGTCCCATGAAGCACGGCACCACGGTCATCGCCTTCGTCGAAGACCCGGACGGCTACAAGATCGAATTCATCCAGGCCAACACCCACAAGGACTGACGCCCCGTCGCGCGGCGGCCGCTACCGGCCCGCCGCGCGCAGTCGTTCCAGCTCGGCGAAGAAACCATCCACCTTCGCCTGCCCTTCCCGCCGCAACGCATCGTCGCGGCGCGCGCAGCCCTCGGCGTCCTCCAGCGCGCCGGCCTGCCCCACTTGCCGCGAGACATCCTGCACCAGCCGGCACATGGGATGGCGGCGTCGGCCGAACGCCAGCAACGCCTGGTCCAGCGTCGCGTCCGATCCCAGCGCCTCGGCCAGCACCACCGCATCCTCGAGCGCCATCGCGCCGCCCTGCCCCATGAAAGGCGTCGACGCATGGGCGGCATCGCCGATCAGCAGTACCCGCCCGCGGTGCCAGGGCAAAGGGGCGATCACCTCCTCCACGCCGGTGTAGAGCACCTCCGCGCCTTCTCCCAGTTGATCCAGGAAGGGCCCCGCCGGGCCCCTGAACTCGGCGAAGCGCTCGCGCATCAGCGCCGGCCACTCGGCACGCTCGTACCAGGAGTCCTGCGGTTCGAGCATCACGCCGAACAGATAGAGCTTCTCGTCGCTGATGGGCATGATGCCCAGGCGCTTGCCCGTTCCCATCATCATGATCTTGGCGTCGAGGTCCCGCGGACGGTCGTGGACGCTGCGCCAGACGCCAAAGCCCGAATAGCTCGGCACGAGATCCGGGAACGCCTCGGCCCGCACCTGGGAACGAATGCCATCGGCGCCGATGACGAGATCGCAGGCCACCTGCGTGCCATCTGACAGCGCCACGCGCATCGGTCCGTCGCCGTCGCCGGCCGGCAGGTCCGCCACCGTCGTGCCGAGCTTGAGCACGATGCCCAGCTCCTCGATACGCGCGGCCAGGATACGATGCAGTTCGGCGCGCTTGATGCCCAGGATGGCGGGCAGCCCGTCGAGCGAGGGATAGACCGTCTCGACGATGAACGAGCCGTCCGGGCCGAAATAGCGGTTGCGGCCGCCCGGCACGGCGAATCCCGCCAGGAGGATCTGCGGGAGTACGCCGATCTCCCGCAGCGCCCGCAGGCCGTTGCTGTAGATGAACAGGCCGGAGCTCTGGAACTGCCAGGCCCGCTGCCGTTCCACCATGGTCACGCGCGTGCCCCGCTGAGCGAGCGCGATCGCCGCCGAACAGCCGGCGATGCCGGCGCCGACGATCAGGGCGTGGTCGATTCGAGGCATGATAATCTCCGTGTCGATGCCATAAGTGTCGATGCCGCCGGCGCCCGCCTCAACCCCCGGCACGCCGGATCCGGACACCAGGCGTCCGGAAATCCGCCACGCGGCCCCGCCCTGACCTCCGACCCCGCATGCACGCCTCCGGTGACCTCCTCAGCCGCCTGCTGGCCCACTGGCGATCCGATCGCGCGGTGACGGCCCGCTTCGCGCTTTCCGCGCCGTGGGCCTTGCGGTCGGACGGCGTGGAAGGCGCGCTGATCAGGATGGCCACCGGCACTTCCTACTGGATCGCCGTCGGTCAGGACGAACCGCGGCTGATCGAGGCCGGCGACATCCTGATGCTGCCTCACGGCGACACCCACACCATCTCGTCCGCCCCCGGGCTGCCCGCCCGCCCGTTCCAGCCCCTGATCTCGGCGCATCAGGTCGGCGCCCACGGCGAACGGCCCATCGTGTTCTCGCACGGCGGTGGCGGCCCGGTCACGGACATGTTCTCGCTCCACCTATGGATGCCGGACAGCGGTCCGGGCATGCTGGTCGACACCCTCCCCCGGCTGGTCGTGATCCGCCGGCGCGAGACGCCGATGACCGCCTCGCTGGCGCAGACGATGGCATCGCTGGTCGACCAGTCGCTGCTGCAACCGCCGGGATGGCAATTGGCGACGGCACGCATGGCCGACCTGTTGCTGGTCCACGTCCTGGGGGAACACCTGCGCGCGTCGGCCGAACGGGGCGCCGGCATGCTGCGCGGCATGGCGGACCAAGGCATCGCGCGCGCCATGCTGGCCATCCACGACCACCCGGAGCGCCCCTGGACCGTCGCCACGCTGGCCTCGGCCTGCTACCTCTCGCGCACGGTGTTCAGCGAGCGCTTCCGTCATCTGGTCGGCATGACACCCATGCAATACCTGACTTCGTACCGCATGGCCGTCGCCGCCGAAAAGCTCAAGGATCCCGCCCTGACGCTGGACGAAGTCGCCGCCGCGGCGGGCTACGAATCGGACAAGGCCTTCGCGCGCGCCTTCCGGCGCTGGAACGGCGTCACGCCGGCGGCATTCGCGCGCCGCCGCTGACCGGCCACGGGGCGAGTCGCTACAATCAGCGGACTGCCGCGCCCGCCGGGCCGGTGCCTTCTCCCACTCCTGTCGCGCATGCTGAACAAACTCTGGCTGGGATTTTTCGTCGCCGCGGCGGTCGCCGCCCTGGCGCGCTGGGGCATCGCCCACGACCCGACGGTCTTCCAGGCCATGGTCGCCTCGCTATTCGCGATGGCCAAACTGTCGGTGGAAGTGATGGTGCTGCTGTTCGGCACCATCGCGCTCTGGCTGGGTTTCCTGAAGATCGCCGAACAGGCCGGACTGGTCGATGCGCTGGCGCGGATCCTGGGGCCGCTGTTCGCGCGGCTCATGCCCGAAGTGCCGCGCGGCCATCCCGCCATCGGCCTGATCACGCTGAACTTCGCCGCCAACGTGCTGGGCCTGGACAACGCCGCCACCCCCATCGGCCTGCGGGCGATGAAATCGCTGCAGACGCTCAACCCCAGCAGCTCCACGGCCAGCAATGCGCAGATCCTGTTCCTGGTGCTCAACGCCTCGTCGCTGACGCTGCTGCCGGTCACGATCTTCATGTATCGCGCGCAGCAGGGCGCGGCCGACCCCACCCTGGTCTTCCTGCCCATCCTGCTGGCCACCAGCGCCTCGACACTGGCGGGCTTCCTGTGCGTGGCCGCGGTGCAGCGCCTGCGGGTCTGGGATCCCGTGGTGCTGGCCTGGATCGGCGGCACCGCCCTGCTGCTGGGCGGCTTCATGGCGTTCCTGTCCACGCTGTCGGTGGCGGCGCTGGGCGCGCTGTCCTCGCTGCTGGGCAACCTGACGCTGTTCGCGCTGATCCTGTTCTTCCTGGTCGTGGCCGCGATCCGCAAGGTCCCCGTCTACGAAAGCTTCATCGAAGGCGCCAAGGACGGCTTCGACGTCGCCAAGAGCCTGCTGCCCTACCTCGTCGCCATGCTGTGCGCGATCGGCGTGCTGCGGGCCTCGGGCGCGCTCGATTTCGTGCTGGACGGCCTGCGCCTGGCGATCCAGTGGCTGGGTTTCGACACCCGTTTCGTGGACGCCCTGCCGACCGCGCTGGTCAAGCCTTTCTCGGGCAGCGCCGCGCGCGCGCTGATGATAGAGACCATGCAGAACCACGGCGTGGACAGTTTCCCCGCGCTGCTGTCGGCCACCATACAGGGCAGCACGGAAACCACTTTCTACGTGGTGGCCGTGTATTTCGGCGCGGTCGGCATCCAGCGCACGCGGCACGCCGTCGGCTGCGCGCTGCTGGCCGACCTGGCGGGCGTGCTGGCCGCCATAGGCGTGTGCTACTGGTTCTTCGGCTGACCCACCGGCGGGGGAATCGGCCGCGCGCCCTTGGCCCGCGCGAACTCCCGCAACGAATCGAGCATCAGCCCCAGCATGTGCGCCGCCGCCGGCGACAACGACCGGCCGGCGCCGTGCAGCACGCCGACACGGCGTTCGATACGCGGCGCCGTCAGCGGGACGAATGCCAGATCGTGCTCGGTGGCCGGGCGCGCCAGTGTGGGCAGCACGGTAATGCCCAGGCCCGCCTTCACGGCGGCGATCAGCGACGTGCGGTTCTTGATGACCAGGTGGGGCCGCTGCAGCAGCGCCGCCATGCGATGCTCTCGCAGCGCGTGGAAGGTGGTGTTCTCGATGATGGGCTCGCCTTCCAGTATCCGCCAGGACACCGAACGCCCGCGCCCCGCGATGGGGTGGTCGTGGCGGCAGACGACGCCGAACGTGTCCTGGGCCACGGGTATGCAGTGCAGGCCAGCGAGATCCGCGCCCAGTCCGGCGATGCCGAGCTGGGCCTCGCCGCTGGCCACCATGGGGCCGACCTGGGGCGACGACACATCGGCGATCTTCAGGCTCACGCCGGGATAGTCCACGGCGAACCGCCGCAGCATCAACGGCAGCCACTCCTCCGCCAGCGAAGGCATGACCGCCAGGGCAATCGACCCCTGTTCGCCCGACGCCAGCAAGCCGACCTCGTTCTGCACGCGGTCGTGCAGGGCCACCAACTCTCGCAGCAAGGGCAGCACGGACTCGCCCAGGGGTGTCAGCCGGGCCTGGTGTCCATGCTCGAACAGGCTGCCGCCCACCTGGGCTTCCAGGCCCTGCATCGCCAGCGTGACGGCGGCCTGGGTGCGATGGGTTTCCTCGGCCGCGGCCCGCAGGCTCTGCCGCGTGGCGGCGATGACGAACTGACGAAGCTGGGGGATCTTGAACGCGTCGGGCATGGAAAAAGAAGGCCGATTTACAATAATCCTTAATTTTAATTAAAAAAGTTAAAATTGTTAAAAGTCCGGGAAGCAGGGATAGTGGACGGCATCGCTACGGCCAGCCCGTAGGCAACGTCAACGGAGACTTCATGTCCACTCCCGCATCCATGTGGCCGGGCGGCGCGCGCATCGTCGTGGCGCTCACCTTCCTGGTCGAAAGCTGGTCCGAAGGCAAGGCCCCGCCCTACTCGCCCATGACGAGCCCCCCCAAGCCCGGCGCGAAGGACCTGGCCGGCATCACCTGGTCGGAATACGGCGCGCGGGCCGGTGCCTACCGGCTGATGCGGCTGGCGCGCGAGCGCGGGCTGCCCGCCACGTTCTGCGTGAATGCGCGGGTGGCCGAACTGTTTCCCGAGGTCATCCACGCCATCGTCGGCCAAGGCTTCGAGCTGGCCGGGCACAACTACGCGCAGGATGAAGTGCTGCCCGGCCTGGACGAGGCGCAGGAGCGCGCCCTGATCCGCAAGAGCCTGGACATCCTGCAGCGCACCGCCGGCGTGCGGCCCCAAGGCTGGCTGAGTTCCACCATCGCGACCACCGAGCGGACCGCGGACCTGCTGGCCGAGGAAGGCATGCTCTGGCACGGCGACTACAACTACCTGGACCTGCCCTGCCAGATCCAGACCCGGCACGGCGGCATGGTCGCCATCCCGCACAGCGATTTCGCCGACAACCGGGTGCTGCGCGCCGCCCCGCGCGACTTCTTCCAGTGCTACCGCGATACCTTCGATTTCCTATATCGCAAGGAACCCAACGCGTTCATCAACATCACCGTGCACGGCCACTTCGGCGGACGGCCGCTGATCAGCGCGATGCTGGACGAGGTGCTGGGCTACATCGCCTCCCACCCCGGCGTCTGGTTCCCCCGTCACGACGAACTGGCCCACTGGGTCAACGAACACCGCATCGGCTTCATTCCCTATTCCGAGCGCTTTCCGCCGGAAGCCTGACACGACGACGGCCGCCTCTCGCGCGGCCGCGACCACGAACACCAAGGAGACACCATGAATCCCATGAGGCGGGCGCTGGCCGCCCTTTGCCTGATGCCCTTGCCGGCCCTGGCCGGAACCTATCCCGACCGCCCCGTCCGGGTAGTCGTTCCCTTCGCCGTGGGCGGCGCCGCGGATACGGTCGCGCGGTCCGTGGCCCAGAAGCTGGGCGAGGCGCTGGGCCAGACCTTCATCGTCGACAACCGCGCCGGCGCCAACAGCATGATCGGCTCCGAACTGGTGGCGCGGGCCGCCCCGGACGGCTACACGCTGCTGATGCAACTCGGGCCGCCCCACAATACGCTGCCGTTCTTCTCGCGCAACGTCCCCTACGATCCGGTCAAGGATTTCACGCCGGTGGCGATGATAGGCACGGCGCCGCAGGCCATGGTGGTCAACGCCGGGCTGCCCGTGAAGACCCTGAAGGAATTCCTGGCCTATGCCAAGGCGCGGCCCGGCAAGCTCTCGTACGGCACGTCGGGCGTCGGATCGTCCCAGCAACTGGGCGGCGAACTGCTCAAGGCGACGACCGGCATAGACATGATCCACGTGCCCTACAAAGGCGGCGCGCCGGCGCTCAACGACGTGGTGGGCGGGCAGGTGCCGGTCGGCATCCTGGTCCTTTCCAACGTCCTGCCGCACGTGAAGGCGGGCAAGCTGCGACTGCTGGGCGTGCTGCAGGCCGAACGGGCCAAGGCCGCGCCCGACGTGCCCACGCTGGCCCAGGCCGGCCTGCCCGGTTTCTCCGTGCCCGACACCTGGGTGGGACTGCTCGGCCCCGCCGGCATGCCGCCCGCCGTGGTCGAGGCACTACGCAGCGGCGTCGAAAAGGCCCTGGCCTCGCCGGACCTGCAGGAACGCCTGGAGACCGCGGGCTTCGAGGTCGAGGCCCATCCTTCGCCGGAAAAATTCGCGTCGCTGCTGGCCGGCAGCGTGGACACCTACCGGGGCATCGTCGCCAAGGCGGGCATCCAGCCCGAATGACGCGCCCGCCACGGCAGGCCGGTGCGGTCAGGCCACGCCGGCTTCGTGCAGCACGTCGGCCATGGCGATGAACTGCGCCACCGACAACTCCTCGGCGCGCGCTGTGTCGGGTATCCCCAACTGCTGCCAGGGCACCAGCGCCGCCCAGTCACCCAGGCCGCGCCGCAGCATCTTGCGGCGCTGGGCGAACGCCCGGGCCACGGTGGCCGACAGGGCTTCCTCGCTGCGCGCGCGCGGGCGGTCGGCCGGCAACGGAATCATGCGCACGACGGCGGAAACCACGCGCGGCGGCGGATCGAAGGCCTCGGGCGGCACGTCGAACAGCTTCTCCATGTCGTAGCGCGACTGCAGCATGACCGACAGGCGGCCGTAGTCGGCATCGCCCGGCCGGGCCACCATGCGGTCGATGACTTCCCGCTGCAACATGAAATGCTGGTCGCGCACCTGGTCCGCATAGGCCATCAGGTGGAACAAGAGCGGGCTGGAAATGTTGTACGGCAGGTTGCCCACCACGCGCAGCGCCTGGCCGAACGGCGCGAAATCCACGGTCAGCACGTCGGCCTCGGTCACCTGCAGGCGTTCGGGCGCATACTGCCCGCGCAAGCGCGCCGCCAGGTCGCGATCGATCTCGACGACCTTCAGGCAATCCAGCTTGTCCAGCAGCGGCCGGGTCAGCGCCGACAGGCCGGGGCCGATCTCCACCACGTTGTCGGACCGGCGCGGGTTCACCGCGCGGACGATGGAATCGGTGATGCTTTCATCGACCAGGAAATGCTGGCCGAAGCGCTTGCGCGCCTGATGTTTCATGCGGAAACTCCGGAGCCGGCATCCGCCTGGGTGCCGGTTCGTATCATCTGGAGGGCCATGACGATGGCCTCCTGCAAACTGCCGGGATCGGCCTTGCCCGTTCCGGCCAGGTCGAGCGCGGTGCCATGGTCCACCGAGGTCCGCACATAGGGCAGGCCCAGGGTGATGTTGACGCCATGCCCGAAACTCGCGTGCTTGAGCACGGGCAGGCCCTGGTCGTGGAACATGGCCAGCGCCGCGTCGAACTGCGCGACGTGCGCGGGCACGAACAATGTATCGGCGGGCAGCGGGCCATGCGCATCGATGCCGGCGGCGCGGGCCCGGGCGATGGCCGGCGCGATGACTTCGATTTCCTCGCGCCCCAGGTGGCCGCCTTCGCCGGCGTGCGGATTCAGGCCGCACACCGCGATGCGCGGACTCGCCAGCCCGAACCGCCGGCGCAGGTCGGCATCCAGGATGCGCAGCACCTGGTCCAGCGTCCGCGCGGTGACCGCATCGGGCACCGCCCGCAGCGGCAGGTGCGTGGTCGCCAGCGCCACCCGCAGGCCGCCGCCGGCCAGCATCATCACGACCTTGTCGACGCCCGCCTTCTCCTGCAGGTATTCGGTGTGCCCCGAGAAAGCCACGCCAGCGTCGTTGATCACGCCCTTGTGGACCGGCGCCGTGACGATGGCCTGGGCCCGGCCATCGGCCACCATGGCGATGGCGGCATCCAGCGTGTCCAGCACATAACGCCCATTGGCCACGTCCAGCCGGCCCGGCGCCGACGGCGCGCGCAGCGGCACGTGATGCACGCCCACCCCCGCCAACGCGGCGGCATCCTGCCCGCCACGCTGGACGAGCAGATCGCGATCGCCCACCAGCACCAGCTCCACATCCGCCGGCACCCGCCCCGCCCCGCGCTCCCGCGCGAACCACGCCGCGGCCGCGACCGACAACTCAGGCCCGATCCCCGCCGGTTCGCCGGTCGTCAAGACCAGCCTGCGCATCGCACTCATCTCACTCATCCGCCAGCCTGACGACCGGCCTCACGAAAAACAAAAAACGGCGCCCAAAACGCCGTCCCCATTAGCCAAGTTGTACCCCAGGGCACAGCGGATCCGGCTCCGCCGGTCTGCCAGAGCCGCCCCCCGGGACCCGGCGCCGGACCGCCCCAAGGCGGGTCCCGGCCCCCTTGGGGGGCTGCCGCGTAGCGGCTGGGGGCTCCCCCTACCGGGCCCGCGCAGCGGGCAGGGAGCGGGCCTCCCCCTCAGGGCGCGGGGGGAGGATTCAACCGGAATTCGACGTAGGCCTTGTCCCGCAACTGCCGCGCCCAGTCTTCATACGCCTGGTCCAGCTTGCGCTGGAACAGCGTCTGGCGCGCCTCGGCGCGCTGCCGCTCGCGGCCGACGTCCTGCGTGCGGCGCTCGACGACCTGGATCAGGTGCCAGCCGAACGGCGACTGCACCGGCTCGCTGACCTGGCCGGGCTGCAGCGCATCCATGGCGCGCTCGAACTCCGGCACGGTTTCCTGGGGCGAGAGCCAGCCCAGGTCGCCGCCCTGCGGGGCCGAGGCGTCATTGGAATACTGCCGGGCCATGTCGGCGAAGCTGGAGCCACCTTCCACGATACGCTGGCGGATATTGGCCAGGCGTTCGCGCGCCTGCTCGGCGGTCAGCACTTCGGTCGGCCGTATCAGGATATGGCGGGCATGGGTCTGCCGCACGGGCATCGCGCCGCCGCCCGTGGTGCCGCCGGAGGACTTGCGGTCGACCACCTTGACGATGTGGAAGCCGTTGCCGCTCTGGATGATCTCGCTGATGCCGCCCACGCTCAACTGCGCCACCGCGTCGACGAACATCGACGGCCACCGGTCGGTCGGACGGGTGCCGAGATCACCGCCGCGCAGGGCTTCCTCGCCATCCGAGGAGGAGGCGGCCAGCTGGGCGAAATCGGCGCCGCCGCGCGCCTGCTGGAGCAGGGTCTCGGCCTTGCGGCGCAAGCGCGCCACCATGTCGGAAGAGCTGCCTTCGGGCACGCGCACCAGGATCTGGGACAGCGTCAGCTCGGAAGGCGCGGCTTCGTGCTGTTCGGACAGGTAGGCATCGATCTCGGGCTCGGAGATCTGGATCTGGCTGTCGACCGCGCGCTCGCGCAAACGCAGCAGCGTGATTTCCTGCCTCAGGTCGTCGCGATAGATCGAGAACGGCAGGCCATCGCGTTCGATCTGGTCGCGCATCTGCGAGACCGACACGTTGTTCTGCTGGGCGATCCGGCTGATGGCGCGATCGAGCTGCAAATCGTCGATGCGGATGCCGGTCTGCGCCGCTTCCTGCAACTGGGTCTTTTCGACCACCATGCGCTCCAGGACCTGCCGCTCCAGCGTGGCCGCGTCCGGCGGCGCGATCTGCTGCCGCGCCAGCGTGGCCTGGGCGGCATGCACGCGGGCATCGAGCTCGCGGCGGGTGATGACGTCGGTGTTGACCACGGCGACGATGTTGTCGCCCAACTGGATGCGCGAGCCGCTCGTGCCGCGCGGCGCCTGGGCGGCCGGAGCAGAGGGCGCCACGGGAGCCTGGGTGGCGGCCGGCGGCGCGGACTGCGGTCCGAGCAGGGTGGGCCCGCTGCCCCCCGGCGAACCGCCGAGGTCGCCTGGCATGCGCAGCCCCTGGGCCACCGCCGACCCGCCCGCCAAAGCGGCCAGGCAGCAAAGGGCGACGCCATGCGCCGCTTTCGTCATTCTGGGCAATACTTTGGAAACCATCATTCGTACCTTTCGAACACCGTCCCTTTCTCAGGCGGCGGGTTGATTACCTGATAACCCGGGATGCTCCGGCGCAGCGTCGTCATCGGGCTCGCCCCGATGCCGCCGAATCCGGTCAGCTCGAGCTGGAAGAACATCGCGGTCGTGGCGTTGTCCTTGGCCACCGCGTAGCGCTGGCCGACCAGGCGGAAAGCCCAGCAGCACCCGCCGTTATATTCGATTCCCGCCACCGCCTCGGCGATCCGGTTCTCGAACAGCGAATAGTTGATGCGCCCGATGCCGAACCAGCGGGGGGCCAGCGGCCACTGGAAAGCGATATCGATCAAATCCTGGCCCGGCACGCTGACCGACTCCCGCTTGTAGCGGTAGGCCAGCGAGATCGTGCTCAGCCGTTGCGGACTCCAGCGCGCGCCGATCGTGGACCGGGTCACGCGCTCGATCTTGGGATTGTATTGCACCGTCGTCTCGCCGCTGAGCGTCGACGTCAGCGCGCCGTAGACCGACACCAGGAAATCGGAACGGCCGTCGGAACTGGGCTCCTCGCCCGGCAGCGTGACGCGCTGGTCGCTGAAATACAGCCGCTGGGCCCCCATGATGCGCGCGCGCTCCACCCCGGTCTTGGGATCGAGCCAGCGCGTGGTCAGCGCCGCGGTCAACTGGTTGGCCTCGGCGATCCGGTCCCAGCCGGAATAGAGGTTCTCGGAGAAGATCTGCGCGAAGTTGAAATCCGCCAGCGCCGTGTCATAGATGGGCAGGTTCGACTGGTTGCGGTACGGCACGCGCAGGTAGTACAGGCGGGGTTCCAGCGTCTGGCGGGCCTCCCTGCCGAGCAGCGTGCTGTCGCGCTCGAAGATCAGGCCCGTGTCCAGCGATACGATGGGAACGGTGCGGTTCGCGGTGTAGGACGCCGCGCCCTGGAAGGAATCCGTGTTGTAGCGGGTGGAATGGATGCCGACCTTGGGAATGAAGAATCCGCCCGGCCGGATGATGGGATACGACACCGACGGATAGGCGTAGGCGCGCGAACCGTTGACCAGCGTATTGCTGCGAAAGCGCGTGGCGTCGGCGTCCATCCGCACGTCGAAGCCGTTCCAGTCGTAGCGCTGGCCGGTCAGGTGCAGTTGCGGCTCGCGGCCATAGGGCGGCACGATGGGCGCCAGCGGATCCTGCAATGTCTGGTAGCTGACCACGCGGCCGTAGGCTTCCCAGTACCCTTGCTGCCAGTTCATCGAGAACGAGCGTTCCAGCGTCGCGGTCGAGGCCAGGCCCGTCCCCAGCACGGACAGATCGCGGAAATAGGCGTCGTCCGAAGCCTTGGAGACGTTCCAGTTGAACCCCAGGTTGGGCGTCAGTTGCTGCCGGTGCTGCGAACTGAACAGATAGCGGTCGCGCTGCGCCACCCTGTCGTCGGGCAGGTAGCTCAACCGCGTCACCCCGCTGAACGAGGGTTCAAGGTAGCGGAACTCGCCCGACAGTTGCAGCCCGCGGCGGAGCATGAACTTCGGGGTCAGGGTGGCATCGCGGTTGGGCGCGATGTTGAAGTAGTACGGGATCGCGAATTCCGGACCGCTCTTGCTGGTCAGGCCGAAGGTGGGCGACAGGAACCCCGACTTGCGGGCGTTGTTGAGCGGGAAGGAAATGACGGGCGATGCCAGGATGGGGACGTTCTTGAAATACAGCACTCCGCCGTAGCCCACGCCCTCGCCGGCGTCGTAGTCGAAATCGGCGCTCCGGGCACGCAGTTCCCAGTCCGGCTTCTCGCAGGCGCATCCCGTATAGCGCACCCTGTCGGCGTGGACGCGGTTCTGCCCCAGCATGCGGATACGCTCGGCCGAGCCGCTGCCGCCGTTGAGCCCGAAGAAGAACCGGGCGTTGTCGATCTCGCCCGTGCCGCTGCTCATGTTGAGCTTGAGCCTCGGCCCCGTCAGCAGGTTGCCGTCGCGCACCAGCCGCACGTTGCCCAGCGCGTCCAGTTCGTCCTCGACCTGGTCGTACTCGATGGTGTCGCCCTTCAGGATGGTGCCCTGGCGCCGCACCTGCGCGTTGCCTTCCAGCCGGAGCTTGTCCTGGCCATCGGCCGTCAGTGTGTCGGCCTGCATGAACGCCGGCAGCCGGTCGGGATCATAGGTGTGCTCGCGCAGGCCCGGCGACAGGCGCAGGCCACGGCCGGAAACCGGCCCGGCCCCGGCCTGCGGTTCGGACGGACCGTCTTGCGCATAGGCCATCGGCGCTACCGCAAATGCTGCAAACAGGCTGAACCACCGGATCAATCGCACGGGCCTCGAGGAATGAAAAAACGGAAAGTCGAAGAATACGCGAGCCGACGGCCACGCGCGGTAAAAAAAGATAGCGGCCCGCGGCGTTCAGCGGGGGCGCCGGGCCCCGCCGAAAAGGGGGCCGGGTTCGTTCCGGGAACCGATATCGGTCGGTATTATAGGAGGCATGAATGCCATCCCCGATCAAGCCGCCGGCCAGGCCGGCGCCGACCCCAGGCGCGCCCAGGCCGCCGCCTGGCTGTCCAGCCTTCCCCCGGCTCTCCAGCTCGACCCGTCCACCCTCCAGCCGGCCTCCAGCGACGCCAGCTTCCGGCGGTATTTCCGGATCGCCATGGGCCCCGGCACCGCGGTCGTGATGGACGCCCCGCCCGACAAGGAGGACTGCCGTCCCTTCCTGCACGTGGCCGGACTGCTGCACGCGGCCGGCGTACACGTGCCCCGCGTGCTGGCGCAGGACCTCGGCCAGGGCTTCCTGCTGCTGTCGGACCTGGGGCGCAGCACCTACGTCGACTACCTGCGGGGCACGCCCACCCCGCACGACACCCACCGCATCTATATGGACGCGCTGGCGGCGCTGGTGAAGTTGCAACAAAGCGCAACCACCGGCCTGGTGCGCTATGACAAGGCCCGCCTGGCGACGGAACTCGAACTGTTCCCCGACTGGTACGCCGCGCGCTACCGCGGCCAGCCCCTGGACACGGCCGACCGGACCGCGCTCGATGCCGTGTTCGAGACCCTGATCGACGCCAACCTGGCCCAGCCCTTCGTCCTGGTGCACCGCGACTACCACTCGCCCAACCTGATGCTCACCGACCTGCCGGCCGGCGGACCGGACTACGGCCCCAATCCCGGCGTCATCGACTTCCAGGACGCGGTGGTCGGCCCCATCACCTACGATCTCGCCTCGGTGCTGACCGACGCCCGCACCACCTGGGAGGAGCCGCAGCAGCTCGACTGGGGCATCCGCTACTGGGAAATGGCGCGCAAGGCCGGGCTGCCGGTGGCGGCGGATTTCGCCGATTTCCATCGCGCCTACGAATGGATGGGGCTGCAGCGCAACCTGCGCATCCTGGGCGTCTTCGCGCGCCTGGCCCATCGCGACGGCAAGCTCGCCTACCTGGACCACATGCCGCGCGTGAACGCCTACGTGCGGCAGGTCGCCAGCCGCTACCTGGCCTTCAAGCCGCTGATGAAGCTGCTGGACCGGCTGGACGGGCAGGCGTCCGCAACCGGCTACACCTTCTGATGCGCGCCATGATCCTGGCGGCCGGACGCGGCGAACGCATGCGGCCGCTGACCGATACCGTGCCCAAGCCGCTGCTGCCGGCGGGCGGCAAGCCCCTGATCGTCTGGCACATCGAACGGCTGGCGCGGGCGGGGCTGCGCGACATCGTCGTCAACCACGCCTGGCTGGGCGCGCGCATCGAGGAAGCGCTGGGCGATGGCTCGCGCTGGGACGTGCGCCTGCGCTATTCGGCCGAGCCCACCGCGCTGGAAACGGCCGGCGGCATCCGCCAGGCCCTGCCGCTGCTGGGCGGCGAACCGTTCCTGGTCATCAACGGCGACATCTGGACCGACTGGGATCCCGCCCTGGCCCAGGCCGCCGCCGGCGACCTGTCGCGGCAGGACCACCTGGCCTGGCTGGTGCTGGTCGCCAACCCCGCGCACCATCCCGCTGGCGATTTCCGCCTGGCGCCCTCCGGACAGGTCCAGGACGGCGAGCCCCGGCTGACCTTCGCCGGCATCGGCGTCTACCAGCCGGCGCTGTTCGCCGGCCTGCCGGCGGGCGAACCGGCCAGGCTGGCGCCCCTGCTGCGCACCGCCATGGCGGCGGGCCGGGCCGGCGGCATGCGCCACGACGGCCGCTGGACCGACGTCGGCACGCCCCGGCGCCTGGCCGACCTCGATGCCAGCCTACAATAAACATTGGTCATTCCCGCGCACGGATCCATCGCCATGAGCATTCCCGCCCAGGACCTCACCCCCTTCGCCGCGCGCCGCCGGCGCGTGCTGGACATCATGCGTGCCCGCGGCGGCGGCATCGCGATCCTGCCCACCTCCCGCGAGCTCGTCCGCAACCGCGACGCCGAATTCCCGTTCCGCTTCGACAGCGACTTCTTCTACCTGACCGGCTTCCCCGAACCCGAGGCCTGGCTGGTGCTGATCGCGGGTGCCGAGGACCGCAGCATCCTGTTCTGCCGCGGCAAGAACCTGGAACGCGAGATCTGGGACGGCTACCGGATCGGCCCCGACGCGGCCGCCGGGCAGTTCGGCTTCGACCGCGCCCTGCCGGTCGAGGCGCTGGCCGACGAGCTGCCCAAGCTCATCGCCGACCAGCCGGCCCTGTTCGTGCCCATGGGCAGCGACCGCCTGTTCGACACCCACCTGCGCGGCTGGCTGGACCGCGTGCGCGCCATGGGCCGGTCCGGCGCCACCGCGCCCGCCGGCAGCTACGACCTGCGCGCCATCCTGGCGGAAATGCGCCTGGTCAAGGACGCCTTCGAGATCGAGACCATGCGCCGTGCCGGCGCCATCTCGGCGGACGCCCACGTGCGCGCCATGCGGGCGTCGCGTCCGGGCCTGCGCGAATACGAGATCGAGGCCGAGCTGCTGCACGAATTCCGCCGCCACGGCTCGCAGTCCGTGGCCTACAACTCCATTGTCGCCACCGGCCACAACGCCTGCGTGCTGCACTACCGCGCCGGGGATGCCGAACTGAAGGACGGCGACCTGATGCTGATCGACGCCGGTTGCGAACTGGACGGCTACGCCTCGGACATTACCCGCACCTTCCCGGTGAACGGCCGCTTCAGCGGCCCGCAGCGCGCGCTGTACGACCTCGTGCAGGAAGCCCAGAACGCCGCCGCCGCCCTGACCCGCCCCGGCGCGCGCTGGAACGAAGGCCACGACGCCGCGGTCCGCGTGCTGGCCCAGGGCATGATCGACGAGGGCCTGCTGACCGGCACGCTGGACGGCGTGCTGGAATCCCAGCAGTACGCCCGTTTCTACATGCACCGCACGGGCCACTGGCTGGGCATGGACGTGCACGACGTGGGCGACTACCGCGAACCCGGCGCGGCGCAGTCCGCGGACGAACCCCGTCCGTGGCGGACGCTGCGGC
>Ga0182736_1000292_pt1 | contig 87899 bp, 73 predicted proteins | sample eDN5th30CKraftBY_FD_128882 | JGI IMG/M metagenome (GOLD analysis project Ga0182736, IMG submission 128882) | Enriched backyard soil microbial communities from Emeryville, California, USA - eDNA 5th pass 30_C Kraft BY (version 2) (version 2) | ecosystem: Environmental > Terrestrial > Soil >... | reverse complement strand
ATCGGCCGGCAGGGGCATGCGCTGAACCAGCAGGCTCAAGGCCGCGAAGGAGGCCGAATCATCCGCAAACTCATCGCGGATGAACTGGAACGACAGGTTGCTGCCCCCCGGAATCCCTGACACGAAGCGAATCACCTCTGTCCAACAGATTGACGTTTCCCTTTTTCCTGACAGGAGTACTTCCATGGCGACATTGACGGATGACAAAGGTCTCGATGTTGTAGACGGCGCCACCGGTGACGGCGGCATCGCGCTGACTGAGAACTTCAAGGAACTGGCAGACCGGGCTCCCTATCAGGCGGCCGGCAATCCCGGTGTGAATGAGGATGCCACCAAGGGATTCGCCGCCGGTGACCAGTGGATGAATACCTCCACACAGGTGCTGTGGAGCTGTGTCAGCAACAGCACCGGGACTGCCGTCTGGAAGTCGGTCCTGAAACGGCCCACCCAGCATTTCTCTGAGCTGATCACGAGAGGCTTTGCCGGCTTCCACCCATGATAGGTCCCCTACTTACTTTCCAAGTCAGCCCCACACAACTCTCATCGCGCATGATCGCCCAGCTGTTGCCATTCTGAGCCGCATCGTCAATTCCGATGCGCCAGTAGTGATGGCGAGGACCGAACAGGGCGTTCAATGCCGCCGTGAAATGATTCATCGGCAATCCGGTCTGCTGAGCGCCATTCACAAAACGGCCGGCAACCAGGTAACGTCCTTCCCCTTCCGGTGGCATCTGTTGAAGTTTCAGCAAAAAGTAGGTTTGCCAGAGTGAGCTATGGAAGTCATCGATCCGTTCTGGAAACAACAAACTGAAATACTTGTGTGCCCATCCGGTTCCGACAATGTCGGGCAGCAACTCATCCATCTGGCTTTGGAACTGGAAATAATCATCGTCCGTTCCTTCTTCCGGCAGCTCACTCAGTAATTTCGCCCCGAGGACCAATTGATCACGATGCCGCTCGGCAATTTTGACTGCTTCCTGGGTGGAAATGTCCTGCGGTTTGTTTTTGTCGTTCGGTCCCTGCCAGATGCCGGTTTCCTTGCGTCGAAACCCCCCGAATTTCATGGCACTTCCGCCGCCGATCCCTCCGAATTGTGGCGATGGGAACTCCGCATCATTTTTGAACTCCAGCCAGTAAACAAGGCTGTCACGATTGCCATGATCGTGCAGGAGTTCGAGAAGCTGCTCCCCTTGTATCGCCTTCAGCTTTTCGAGACTGAACCGGTCACGAAAGGTCAAGAAATACTGCTCTAACTGGGTTTTGGTGAGCAATTTTCCTTCCGTAAGCAATTCTTCATGCTTTCTCAGAATCTGAGTGCGGATTCTCAAGTCATTGTGGGATGTCGTATCTGAATCTTGTAACAGTTGATCCAAGAGCTGCCCGTTCGGAGTTTTCCAAATGTTGCGAGCATTGCCCCCGATTCCCATGACCATCGTTGCTGCCGCACACGGCGAACTAAAAAGGTGATCCTTCATCAAGCGGAGTTGTCCATCCTGCTCTGACAGCACTCCTTCGAGCAGAAGGTTCTGTCGCTGCGAATGCAGGTTTTCGGAGCTGAAGGAACAATGTCTTCTCGGATGATTGCCCCGGAGAGAACAAGAAACCCATCATCAATCAAATGGCCCTGAGCATGGCAACCTTTGGCTTGGATCTCGAATATCGTTGGTGATTCTGACTGCACGTTGACTACCCGTTCGAACTTTTCAAAAGTTGAGTGGTATGCTTTATCCGACAAGACCGACAGATTGAGATCACAAATAGCTCGCCCAACAGATCCTGACGTTTGAGAATGATAACCAGTCGATGCCCCTTCAGTCTGCGACGGGTGAGTATTTTAGAAAATTGATCGACATTGCTGAATTCCCCCACACAATTGCTGGATCGGCACAAAGCTGAGCTGCGACTTCAATGGGACTTGTCTGCTCCGAAATCAATATCGACAGGACCGATCAGTTTTCGTCAGTCACACCGGGCGCAGTGACGTGGTGAGAGCATCCGAAACACGGTATGCTTCTGTGGAAAATCCGCACATCATCCTGAGGGGATCTGCAACTCCTGTACTGACCATGAAGACCAATTGCTTGTATTGACACGGTATCGATGAGCCACTCGATTCATTCTCCCAATTTCAGTTTTTTGGCGAAGCACGATGTCGTGCTGGTCAATCATGCTGCCTTGGCGGAACGGTATGTCTTCGGCGATCCGAACTCTGCACTGATCAAGCTGCGTCAGTTCGCCGAGTTGCTTGCTCAGCATTGTGCCGCCTCCACCGGAATTCCGGTGAGCAAACAGGATTCTTTCGTCGATGTCCTCAACTTGCTGTGGAATCGTGGGGTTTTGGGGGCGCAGGTTTCGCAACTCTTTCATGGTCTTCGTAAAGCCGGAAATGCCGCAGCCCACGATAACTCCGGAGATCAACGGGAAGCGCTCCATCAGTTGCAGATGGCTCGAAAACTGGCCATCTGGTTCCATAAATCATTCGGTCACGCCCCCAAGTTCACTCCCGGCCCTTTCATCCCTCCTCCCGATCCGAAGCAGGCAGAGGCAGCGCTACATGCAGAATTGAACCGCTTGCGGGAAATGGCGGCGCTTGCTGAAGAAAAATCTCAGGGAGAGAAAGCCAGTGCTGCAGAACATGCCCGATTCAAAGAGTTGGCTGAAACTCAGGCCAGACAGGCTTATGACGACTTGAACGCCGCACTCGAACTGGCGTCTCAGACAGAAAAGCAATTGCAAAAAGAGCGGGAGCAGTTTGAGCAGAAGTTGAGTGAAATTCAGACTCAGATGGCTGCCGTCCCGGCAACAGAGCGTCAGGCCGTTGTTGAGTTCGCTCAAAATCAATCTGACGAGATCGAGCTGGATGAAGTCGCGACTCGCCGTTTGATCGACGCTCAGTTACGAGAAGCTGGCTGGGAGGCCAATTCTGAAAACCTGCTGCACAAAAATGGTACCCGACCAATTAAAGGGCGAAACCTGGCTATCGCGGAATGGCCCACAAAGAATGGTCCGGCTGACTATTGCCTTTTTGTCGGTCTGACTCCCGTGGCTGTTGTCGAAGCGAAACGAAAACGAAAAGACGTCGCGGCCGCGATTGAACAGGCTAAACGTTACAGCCGAGGGTTCGCCGTCTCTGCTGAGATGTCCTCTCCGGGATGTCCGTGGGACAAGTTCAAGGTTCCGTTCCTCTTCGCGACCAATGGCCGTCCGTTTCTCCGGCAACTTGCTGAAAAGAGTGGCATCTGGTTCCTCGACGCCCGTCGCGAGGTCAACCATCCCCGTGCGTTGGAATCCTGGTACACCCCGGAAGGGCTGGCCAAACTGCTCCAGCAGGACATCGCGGATGCGGACAAGAAGCTGGAGCTTGAACCGACCGACTACCTTCCGCTTCGCGAATATCAGGCAGCCGCCATTCGCACTGTGGAAGAGCAGATTGCTGCCGGAAAACGGGAGATGCTGGTCGCGATGGCCACCGGCACTGGCAAAACGATGACCTGCATTGGGCTGATCTATCGTCTCATTAAAGCGGGACGGTTCCGCCGGGTGCTGTTTCTGGTCGATCGCAGTGCTCTGGGAGAGCAAACTCGCGATGCCTTCAAAGATGTTCGACTCGAAAACTACCAGAGTTTCGCTGACATCTACGACATCAAGGAACTTAAGGACATTCGCCCTGATGCGGAGACTCGTCTGCATCTGGCGACCGTACAAGGGCTGGTGAAGCGGCTTCTCTATCCAAGCAGTGATTCTGACATTGTTCCCGTGGACTGGTACGACTGTATCGTCGTGGATGAATGTCATCGCGGGTACAACCTCGATCAGGAGATGTCCGATGCCGAACTCGATTTCCGGAACGAAGCGGACTACATCTCCAAGTACCGTCGGGTGATTGACCATTTCGATGCCGTCCGGATCGGCCTGACAGCCACCCCAGCCCTGCACACCACCGAAATCTTCGGCCCTCCCGTTTTTCAGTACTCCTATCGGCAGGCAGTCATCGACGGCTGGCTGACGGATCATGAACCCCCATTCCGCATCCTCACCAAACTTGGCGAAGAGGGAATCAAGTGGGAACAGGGCGAAGAAGTCAAAATCGTCGATTCGGCTTCAGGCCAATTGCAGCTGTTCAACACGCCGGATGATGTCGAATTTGAAATCGACCACTTCAACCGCAAAGTCGTCACCGAAAACTTCAATCGCACGGTTTGCCGGGCGCTGGCCGAACATATCGACCCCACTTTACCTGGGAAGACGCTCATCTTCTGTGTGAATGATCTCCATGCGGATCTGGTCGTCCGGGTGATGAAAGAAGAATTCGAAGTACTCTACGGAGAAATCCACGATGATACGGTGATGAAAATCACCGGAGCGGCTGACAAGCCGTTACAGCTCATTCGCCGGTTCAAGAATGAACAACTGCCGAAGGTCGTGGTCACCGTCGACCTGCTCACGACCGGCGTCGATGTCCCAGCGATTACGGACCTTGTTTTCCTCCGCCGCGTCCGCAGCCGCATTCTCTTCGAACAGATGCTCGGTCGTGCCACCCGGCTTTGTCCCGATCTTCACGGCCCGGGCGAGGACAAGGAACGCTTTCACATCTTTGATGGGGTCGATCTCTATGCTGCTTTGAAAGATGTCAGCGAGATGAAGCCGGTCGTCACGAAGGCCAATATCTCGTTCGAACAACTGATCGAGGAACTCTGCACCGTCGAAGATGACGAGTTTCAGGCTCAAGTGAAGGATCAACTGCTCGCCAAACTTCGCCGCAAGAAGCTCACCGACACTCAGGCCGAACGTCTTCAAGCTGCCACTGGCTTGGAACTCAAGGATCTGGTGCAGCACATTCGCAAATCTGATCCAAAGCAGCTGGCAGACTGGTTCCGGGAGCACCCGCTCACACACTCCGTGCTGGATGAAGTTCGTCGGTCCGGGACGAAGTACATCCTTTCCGAGCATGAAGACGAGCTACGCGGAATCGAACGCGGGTACGGGAAGGCCAAACGGCCGGAGGATTACCTCGATTCCTTCCGCAGCTACATCCTCGACCATCTCAATGTCCTGCCCGCGTTGCTGGTCGTCGCCCAGCGCCCGCGCGATCTGACCCGCGCCCAGTTACGGGAGCTGAGACTGGCTCTGGATCAGGCAGGATTTACCGAAGCGAGCTTGCGGACAGCGTGGCGGGAGACGACAAATCAGGATATTGCCTCTTCAATCGTCGGTTACATCCGGAACGTCGCTTGCGGGCAGCCGCTCGTTTCCCATAAACAACGGGTCCAATCCGCCATGCAGCAAATTCTGGCCAGCCGCTCCTGGACCGATCCCCAGCGAAAATGGCTGGATCGAATCGGCAAACAGCTCGAACAGGAAGTCATCGTCGACCGGGATGCTCTGGAAGGGGGGCAGTTCAAACAGTCCGGCGGATTCACAAGGCTGAACAAGACATTCAACGGGGAACTGGAAGCGATCTTACGTGAGATCGCGGATGCGATGTGGCAGGTGGCGTAGAAGTGATTCGACGTAAGTCTATCTCCAGAAAACGGTAAAGCGGCAATCGCAGGTTGTTCCGGTCTGGTAAAGGAATCTTTCCTTGCAATGACACTGGTAAAGAAAATGGCGAATTGCTTTACTAGCGGTGTCTCCAAGTAAGGATCACTTTACCAATGAATGCTGCGGACTTCTCCCCAAGCTCCCCTGGTCAACTTGTCCCGATTGAGTTCAGAGAATATCCCAACGGCCCCCTTGCTGAATCGGTCAAAGTCAAAACCGTTTCGTTTGCTCCCAACCCTTTGCCACCGGCATTGGACTGGCGGACTGTCAAGCTGGATCACTTTGACCGGATCATGGAAACGATCTCCGCACTCTCCAAGCTGAATGGTCTCCACAAGCGGGTCGGAAACGCCGCGAGTCTGCTCCGGACACTCTGGATGCGTGAAGCCAAACTGTCATCGGAAATTGAGCACATCGATACAACGGCAGAAGAAATGGTGCTGGCAGGAGCTGGCCGCGTCACCGGAGTCCGGGAGAATGGGACAGAAAGCTGGAACTACGTTCGAGCACTCGAACATGGCGTGAACTCGACGCTCCCCTGGTCGGGGCGCGTGATTCGGGAAATGCACAAATTGCTGATGGACAGTGTCCGAGGGAATGACAAGCGACCAGGGGAATTTCGAAACTGTGCCGTTTATCTGGGTGACAAATCCCGCGGAGCCGCAGCAGCACGATTCGTTCCCATGCCTCCAGGTGAAGGGCTCAGCAAGGCGATAGGGGAACTGGAAAAATTTGTGAACCAGTCTCACGAAGACATTCACCCGCTCATCGTCGTTGCTCTCACCCATTATCAGTTTGAAACCATCCATCCTTTTTCCGATGGAAATGGTCGCATTGGCAGAGTTCTCATTTCCCGGTCGCTTGTCAAGGAAAAATTGCTGGAGCAACCGGTCGTCTACATGAGTGCTTACCTGAATGAACACAAACGCGAGTATGTGGATTTGTTGCTTGGGATCAGTCAGCAGGGAGGAGAATACTGGTCCCGCTGGATCGGATTCATACTTGATGCGATTCGGACCCAGGCACTCGATGCCATCTGGCGTAGCGAATCACTGATCAGCCTGAGAGAACATTTTCATGAACGACTGAAACAGGATAACGCCCCGGCACGTTTGTTTCAGGTGGTCGATCAGCTCTTCTCGATGCCGGTGATCAATGTTGCCGAACTGATCAAACTTGCGGAGGTCTCCAAGCCCACAGCCAACCAGGATATTCAGCGACTGGAACATCTGGGCATCCTCAAAGAATACACCCGCAAGGAGCGAGACCGTGACTGGCTCGCCCCCGATATCATCGCCGTCATCGAAAAGCCAACTCCTCACCCATGACCTCCACCCAAGACGTCGTCTCCAAGCTCTGGAATCTCTGTCACGTTTTGCGTGACGACGGGATCACCTATCACGAGTACGTTACCGAACTCACGTTCCTGCTCTTTCTCAAGATGATGAAGGAGACCGGGCGGGAGGCGTTTTGCCCAAAGGATATCGCTGGGATGATCTGGCCTCGAAGGATGGGGTCGATCAGCTGGCGTTTTACCGGTCCCTGCTGGTGCATCTGGGGAACGAAGGGTCCGGGCGGGTGCAGGCGATCTTTCACGATGCCAACACAGCCCTGCGGCAGCCGAAGAACTTGGCCAAAATCGTCTCCGATATCGACCAGCTCGACTGGTACTCCGCCAAGGATGAAGGACTCGGAGACCTGTACGAAGGGCTACTGGAAAAGAACGCCAGCGAGAAGAAGTCCGGGGCTGGGCAGTACTTCACCCCGCGTCCACTCATCGAATGTATGGTCAACTGCATTCAGCCGCAGGCCGGTGAAATCGTGCAGGACCCCGCTGCCGGAACCGGCGGCTTTCTGATCCGGGCAGACCAGTACATCAAGGAGCGGACGGATGATCTATTCGACCTCCCGGAGAAGCAGCAGAAGTTTCAGCAGCGGCAAGCCTTTGTTGGGGTGGAACTCGCTCCCGATACACACCGGCTGCTGCTCATGAACTGTCTGCTGCACGGCATCGACAGTGACATGATTCTGGGAGACACCCTGTCCCCGGATGGAACCCGCCTGCCGAGAGCGGATGTTGTCCTCACCAATCCGCCGTTCGGCACGAAACGGGGCGGCGGTAAACCGACCCGGGACGATTTCACGTTTGTCACCGGCAACAAGCAGCTGGCGTTTCTCCAGCACATCTACCGGACATTGAAACCGGAAGGCCGTGCCGCTGTTGTGTTACCAGATAACGTACTGTTCGAAGAAGGGATCGGTTCGAAGATCCGGGCAGACCTGATGGAGAAGTGCAACCTGCACACCATCCTGCGGCTGCCGACCGGGATCTTCTACGCTCAGGGGGTGAAAACCAACGTCCTGTTTTTCACCCGGGGCAAGACCGATTTCGGCAATACGAAGCAGACCTGGGTCTACGACCTGCGGGCGAACATGCCCTCCTTCGGTGTCCGCACTCCCCTCACGCACGGGCACTTCACCGAGTTCGAAAAGTGCTTTGGGAAAAAGCCCGATGGGACCAGCAAGCGGACCGACCAGGGGGAAGAAGGCCGGTTCCGCTGTTATTCACGCGACCAGATCAGCAAACGGGGGGACAATCTCGACATCAGTTGGCTGAAGGACGAAAACGCCACGCACCACGACGATCTGCCAGAACCAACCGAACTCGCCGCCCTCATCCGGGAAAAGCTGGCGATTGCGATGGAAGAGATGGACGCATTGTCTGCTATACTGGAGGGGAATGAGGATGATGCTGCCACGTCCTGAGATCTTGAGCAGCCAGGGAGAACGAGAATGTTTGACAGAATTACCTGCAATCCCGAGATTCTCGGGGGAAAGCCGGTCATCAGCGGAACACGCATTAGTGTGGAAATGATTCTGGAATGGATGGCCAGCGGGGCAACAGCTCAGGAAATCGTTGCAGAATATGACCAGTTAACGCTGGAAGACGTGCAGCAGGCATTGTTACAGGCGAACGCATGACTGAAATTCTCTTTACCGTCGAAGAAGCGCCGGAAGGGGGCTTCATTGCCAGCGCTGTCGGGTATTCCATCATCACGGAAGCGGACACACTGGAGGAACTTCGCAGCAACGTCCGCGAGGCGGTGGAATGCCACTTTGATGACGGACAGGCTCCCAAACTCATCCGATTGCACATCGTACGTGATGAGGTTCTGAAAGTATGAGACTTCCCCGGAATGTCTCCGGCCGGCAGCTGACGAAATTGCTTGAACCCAGGGGCTATGCGGTTATCCGATCCGCTGCTCACCATTTCAAACCACCACGCCCCCGGTTGCGGTGATCCGCTGATCATTGATGATGGTGATTCCGACATTTACGTCGGTTACTTTGCAAATGCCTGCGGTGAGCAATGGATTTTCACGCACCATCGCCGGAGTCGCGTCTCAGAACTCCGGAGCGGAGACATTGGCTGGAATTCACCGGTGCCGGTCCAGAACGGTTCCGTCCAAAACCTGGTCCTGAGCCGTTCTGAGGCAGCATGAATCGCAGCTTGCCGGGATGCCGCAGTGAATGGACAAGAGGCCGCTGCGCGCTTCAGTCAAAAAGCGCCAGGCGAGCTGTTTGCCGTTTCCAAGCGGCCTCTGAATCGCGCGGAAACAAAGCAACTCGATCGGAAATTAAGGCAACGGCGCCGTTGAACGGACCGGTCAATCGTTCTCATGGGACGCCACGACGGTTTCCCCGTTCTCCAGCTGCAATGTCAGCGGGGCCACGCCGGATTTCTTTTGAATGACCTCCGCCAGTCGCTGGGAATGGGTGCTGACCCAGACCTGGGAATGCGCCGCGGCATCGACGATCAACTCCCCCAGCGGTTCGATGAGATCGGGATGCAGGCTTGCTTCCGGTTCGTTCAGGGCGATTAACGCGGGAGGTCGCGGACTGAGCAGCGCCGCGGTCAGGCAGAGGAATTTCAGGGTTCCATCCGAGAGTTCCCGAGCCAGCAGGGTTCGCGCACACCCTTCAGTATCCAGCCCCACGCAGAGTTCCATGGAGCGGGGGGATTTCTTCCAGAGTTCCGGTTCGTTCGAAAGAATTTGCAATGTCCTCCCGGGCAATGCGGAAGAAATGGTCTCTGCCAGTTTCTGGGCGTTTCCGATTTCCATGATTGTCTGCAGCGCCCCTGCCAGATCGCTGCCGTCATGACTGAGGACGGGAGTCCGCACGCTGACTCGGGGAGAACGGAAGGGAGCGTCATCGTCCGTCCGAAATGTGTGATAAAATCGCCAGCCACGGACGACGTCCCGGATACGGAACAGTTCTGGAAAGCGATGCGGTTCTCTTAATTGCGAGAGAATCGATTCGTTTTCGGAAAGCATTAATGGATACTCAATCCGATGTCCGTCGATGTCCCGAATCCAGGCAAAGTTTCCAGCCCGTTCCAGCAATGTGGTGGTCGGCTTGCGTTTCTGCCCGCACCAGATTGCTTCCTCCTTGATTTCCGGATCATAGCAGAACAGAGAGGGGGATGGTGGAGGGAATCCACAAGTGAGTTGAAAGGTGAAATCGTCCGATCGAAACCCCAGCGACATCCGCACCGGCTTCTTCTTATCCAGTCGCGGACCGGCCCACATGGCGGACAGGAGTCCTCCTTCCTGGGAGATCGATTTCGCAAATTCCCCTTCGCAAATCTGGGCGATCAACCACAACGCCCGATACAGGTTCGATTTTCCTGATCCATTGGGACCAGTAACAACATTTAACGGCCCCAACGGGAGCCGAATGTTGCGCAGCGACCGATATCCGGCGACATGCAATTCGGTAAGCGGCATCTGCCCAGTACCTTGTCCCCTGAATCAGGGACGTTGATGAACCTTTGAAATTCCATGGCATCATCATTGGTTGGAACGACGCTGTCCACCCGTCACAGGAGAAACTTTAATACCGCACCTGACGTTCTATGCCATCAAGGAATCGTCGGGAGTCTGAGCGATCACCCGAAGAGCTGCCCCGAATCCAGGCTGGTACGATCGTGTCCTTCCGGTGGAATTGCGTTTGCAGGCTTGAATGCTGAGACATTCCTACTTGAAAGAACTGATCATCAGTGCTGTGATGAAGTGGATGCCGGAACTCGCGAGTGGTTTTGCCGGTGTCCTGGCCGAGCAGACCGAAATCTTGCGTGGGCAAATGAAGACCGAAACTCCGGAATCCTCCTGACGGGAGCGAACCGGACCGGTCGATCGTCATTCTCGCATGGGAGTCTTCCTTTGAACCTACCCGCCATTCGTGGAACCATCGATCGGCGCATTCTGGTGAATTACCAGGTCGATCCAGATGTCCTGACAGTTCATCTGCCGCAACCCTTTCGTCCCAAAGCCATCCATGGCAAGGGGATGGTTGGGATCTGTTTAATCCGGCTGAAACACGTTCGTCCTCCGTTCCTTCCCTCCTGGCTGGGAACTGGTTCGGAAAACGCTGCCCATCGTGCCGCGGTGGAATGGGATGACCGAGGAGCCGTTCGGGAAGGAGTCTATATCCAGCGGCGAGACTCGTCCTCTTGGTTCAATGCCCTGGCAGGAGGACGGCTCTTTCCGGGATTCCATCACCACGCCCGCTTCCATGTCCACGAAACACCGGACCGGTTCGAAATCTCTCTCCAGAGTGACGACGGAGTGACCAGCATGTCGGTCCGGGCTTGTCGAGTGGATCAATTACCAACTTCCTCGGTGTTTCACTCGATTGAAGAAGCCTCTACATTTTTCCAGGGAGGCTCGTTGGGCTATTCCGCGACTCCTTCGTCAACGCGGTTTCAGGGACTGGAACTGAACTGCTTCCATTGGGATATGATTCCCCTGCAGGTGGAAGAAGTGCATTCCAGCGTCTTTGAAGACCGGTCATTATTTCCCGAGGATTCCATCGCATTCGATTCGGCCTTCCTGATGCAGGGGATTGAACACGAATGGCAGAGAAGACCGGATCTTCAGGTGGAAACCGACACGGCCGCAACCTGTTGCGGTCTGACCTGATGATTGAGGAACTGACCAATGCCTCATGATTCCGTCATGGAAACGATTCCCGCTCCGGCCGATGACGTATTTCGTCTGCTCCATGACTATGACCGCCGACTCGAATGGGACACCTTGTTGCGGGAGGCACGGCTCTGCGACGACTGGACTGAAGCCCAGCTTCACGCCACCTCTCTCTGCACCGGCCGCTGGTCTTTGGGCGGTCTTGCGTTAAAAACGCAATATGTCTCGTTCCACCCGCCGCAGGTGGCTGCCGTGAAGATGATCAATCGTCCGCCTTTTTTTGACAGTTTTGCGGCCACGATCCGGCACGAGAATCAATCGGACGGTTCCTCATTGATCGAGTACAAGTATCATTTTCGAGCCCGTCCGGCATGGTTGCGCTGGCTGCTGCATCCGGTGATGTCGGCGGTGTTCCGATGGGAAACGAAAAAACGGCTGCGGGCATTCCGTCGCTTCTTTTTGGATGCTTCAAACAATCCGGGTCGGTCCCAAACGAAAGTCTGAGACCATCGTCTGGTCAGAGGGACCACGACTCTCTCATTGGGCAGTGACCGGAAGACACGGACTGCCTGGAAAGCTCATCCATCAACTCTTGACAACCGGATTCCGCCCCGAGATATTCACCATAAAGGGTGAATAATGGTAACCGCTCTGGAAAAACGGCTGGATCGTACGTTGACGGCCCTGGCCGATCCGACTCGGCGGGCCATTTTGAAACGGCTGTCGCGCGGAGAGACGCGGGTGACGGACATCGCCCAACCGTTTGATATCTCCCTGAACTCGGTCTCGAAACATATTCGTGTCCTCGAACGGGCGAAACTGGTCACCCGGCGGCGGGCCGGGCGCGAACATTGGTTGTCATTCAATCGGCAGCCGTTGGACGAAGCGGCGGCATGGATCGAAGCGCAGCGGACCTTCTGGAACGAACGGCTGGATGCACTCGAGCGGGAACTCAACAAACCGGATGAGAGTACATCATGAGTGATTACGGCGAATCGAACAAAGGTGAAGTCTCAAGTGTGAAGTGCCTGACATTCCGGCGTCATCTGTCCGGTTCGGTCGAAAAGGTCTGGGCGCATCTGACCGACACCACATTGCTGCCCGCCTGGTTCGGCGAGGAGAGCAGCATTGAAGGACGACAGGGAGGGATGGTGCGCCTCATGGGCGGCCACATTCGGGGCGTGGTGACGCAATGGCAGCCGCCGAAGAAACTGGTCTACACTTGGAATGTCTTCGACCCGAAGGACGGGCCGGACGCGGTTTCCGGCTATCCAGAATCTTATCTCACTTTTGAACTGGAACCACGAGAGGGAAACAAGGTGATGTTGACCTTCACTCACTTCCCCATCCTCGAACGCTTTGTTCCGCAGAGCGCCGTGGGCTGGCACACCATGCTGGATATTCTCATCACGGCACTCAACGGCGAAACCACGCAGAAGCGATCAGTTTACATGCAGAAGAATGCCGAACTCTACAACGTCGATCTCAACAATCTGGCGCGTTGATGCGACCAATGCCAGCATCAACTTCTACGGTCAGGATGCCGCCACGTCTGTGAGCAGTTGATCAGAAAATTTTGGATTGTGATGTCGATTTCGGAGACGTTCGTTCGACAAACTATGAACCACGGCCACTCACAACTCATAAGAAGGAACATGCCATGACGGATTCATCCAATACCATTCGGCTGCATCGCGTGCTCCGATCCCCGGCGGAGCGGATTTACCAGGCATTTCTCGACCCGGACGCTCTGTGCCGGTGGCTGCCGCCGTACGGCTACCTGGGGGAAATCGATCGGATCGACCCGCAAGTGGGAGGCGGCTATCACATGTCGTTCACCAACTTTGGCACGGGTCACAGCCATTCCTTCGAGAGCACCTTCCTGGAGTTGATTCCCGGCGAGCGCATCCGCATCGCCGACAAGTTCGACGATCCCGGTCTGGCCGGCGACATGACCAAGACCATTACGTTGCGAGCGGTGAGTTGCGGCACGGAGATCGACATCCTGCACGAAGGTCTTCCGTCTGCCATCCCGGCGGAAATGTGCTATCTCGGCTGGCAGGAATCACTCCTCCAGCTTGCCAGGCTCGTCGAGCCGGAGATTCCCGGTGGCGAATAGACCATTTTCTTCAGGGAGAACGTCATGCGACCCCTCCGGTATTGCATCAACGTCACATTGGACGGCTGCGTCGATCATCGTGCAGGTTCCACGGATGAAGAACTGCATCGTTTCTGGGCCGAGAAACTCGCCCAGGCCGATGCCCTGCTCTTTGGCCGGGTCACTTACGAAATGATGCAGGCCGCGTGGCGATGGCCGGCAAATGAGCTACGGCCTGATTGGATGGCCGACTGGATGGAACCCTTCGCCCGCACGATTGACGCGGCCAAGAAGTACGTCGTGTCGAGCACCCTGGACCAGATCGATTGGAACGCGGAACTCTTGCACGGAGACTTGGAGAAGGCCGTTCAGCAACTCAAGCGGGAGCCGGGCCGGGGACTGTTCGTGGGAGGCGTGACGCTCCCGCTGGCGCTCGCGGAACTGGGATTGATCGACCAGTACGAGTTCGTGGTGCAGCCCAGGATCGCAGGCCATGGGCCGACGTTGTTCGCGGGGCTATCGAGGCATGTCGACTTGAAGCTCATGAGCCGGCTGGAGTTCGCTTCGGGGGCGGTGGCGCTGTAGTATGAGCCGAGAGGGCGCAGAGAGACCTCGGAGCGATGAAGAAGTACGTGCCCGCCCGGTGATTCTGGACGGAGGGCTTCAATTCCATCGAGAGACAGTCATTCAGAATCAGCTCTCCTCTGATGCCGCCGGTATCTTCCAGGGGACAAACCGGTCATACGATGGAAGCTGCGAACAAAGTTATTAGCGCCTGAGTATCCCAGTTCCAGGGCGATGTCCCGAATTGTCAATTGCGGGTCGGAGAGCATGTCACACGCGATGTCAAACCGCAGGCGATCGAGCAACTGGCGATAGGTCGTTCCGACGGACTTCAGTTCCCGTTTCAGAGTGGCTGGACTGACATCGAAGATGTTTGCGGTTTCTTCCAGCAGGGGAAACTTACGATAGGGAAATTGAGACGAGAGGAGCCGAGAGATCCGTTCGATTACGGGTTCGCTCTCTTCTGTGTTAACGCTCCAGGTTTTTTTCTGAGTAGAAGAGTGATTTTGCCAGGGGGACCGTCGTGAGAGGAATTCCGTGGGAAATGCAATCGCGGAATACGCAGGATGAATCGTGGCGTGACAGTCTTCGAACCGCTCCACAGTCTGGTGACGCTCGACGAGTTCCCGCCGAAAGCACATTTTTTCGGGTCGCCAGTCTTCTTCCGTGACAGCCCGAATCAGGTGATAGTAGACCGTGAGGGTCATGTCGTTGATGAAGGTCTGCCCCTCGGCGATCACTTTCGGTTCCCGGAAACAGAACCAGGTCGTCGCATCCTCTGTCTTCAGAAAATACTCGTTGCCCTCATAGGCGGCGCTTCCCAGCTTAGTACCAACTTCCAACGCTTCCTTCACCGTCTTGCAGGCTTTCATCGCCTGGGCCACCGGACCGAGGTGATCGAACTGAAAGTCCAGATAGGCGGTGAAGATCGCTCCCGGAAATCTGGAGCGTTTCACGATGTCATACGTGAAATTGTACGCCTGCTTCTTGGTGACCCAGCCTCCCCCGGTGATGAGCTCTCCGGGGATATGTGCCCGATCCAGGAAGGCTTCGGCACGAGCCCCATTCCGATCCAGATACTGAACAAGCGGAGCCAGCATCTGGGCATCGAAGAGTTCAGTCTGCATCGTATCTGGACCGGGGCCGAGAGGAAAATGAGCTGAAATGAGAACGTCCGGCGTATGATATAGCGGCAGGCTTGGCGGTACAATCGCGTACATGGAACCGATCATGTTCCATCTGTGACTCCGTCAAACTGAACCCTTCTGTCATTTGCCCATCTGGCGGGCACATCGAAAGGAACTTTCCATGAAGAGGCTTCAAATGATGATGAAATCCTGTGTTCCGTTGCTGGCGGGGCTTGCCGTAACGGTTTCCAGTGGTCTGGCACAGGCCCAAGCCCAGAAACCCAACATCCTCTTCATCGTCTCTGATGACACCGGCTATGGGGACCTGGGGCCGTATGGCGGCGGCGAAGGGCGGGGCATGCCGACGCCGAATATCGACCGGATGGCGGCGGAAGGGATGACATTCTTCTCCTTCTATGCCCAGCCCAGTTGTACTCCCGGTCGGGCGGCCATGCAGACCGGTCGCATCCCCAACCGCAGCGGGATGACAACTGTTGCGTTCCAGGGACAGGGAGGGGGATTGCCCAAAGCAGAGTGGACTTTGGGCTCCGTGCTGAAAACCGCCGGTTACAAGACCTACTTCACTGGAAAGTGGCATCTGGGAGAAGCCGATTATGCACTCCCGAATGCTCAGGGCTACGACGTGATGCAGCATTGCTTCCTGTATCACTGCAATGCCTATACCTACGGAGATCCGACCTGGTTTCCCGACATGGACCCGGAACTCCGCAAGATGTTCAACGACGTGACCAAAGGATCTCTGTCTGGAGTGGCCGGTCAACCCGCTAAAGAGGACTGGAAGGTCAACGGACAGTATGTCGACACTCCCGACAAAGGTGTCGTCGGCATTCCCTTCATGGACAAGTATGTGGAAGCGACCGGTCTCAAGTTTCTGGAAGAAGCGGCCCAGAACAAGGAACAGCCGTTCTTCATCAACATCAACTTCATGAAAGTGCATCAGCCGAATCTCCCGGCCCCGGAGTTTGAGCACAAATCGCTTTCGAAGTCCAAGTATGCCGATTCCGTTGTCGAACTCGACACGCGAATCGGGCGCATCATGGACAAGCTCCGCGAGCTGGGATTGGACAAGAATACCCTGGTGTTCTACACGACCGACAATGGAGCCTGGCAGGATGTCTATCCGGATTCGGGATACACGCCGTTCCGTGGGACAAAGGGAACCGTCCGTGAAGGGGGAAATCGGGTTCCCGCGATCGCTATCTGGCCGGGAAAAATCAAACCGGGTGTGCGGAATCACGATGTTGTCGGGGGCTTGGACCTGATGGCAACTTTCGCCTCCGTGGCCGATGCGAAACTCCCAGAGAAAGACCGAGATGGCGAGCCAACCATTTTCGACAGCTACGACATGACTCCCGTTCTGACGGGAGCAGGGAAATCGGCCCGAAAAATCTGGGCATACTTCACGGAGAATGAACTCAGCCCCGGAGCAATGCGCGTGGGAAACTATAAAGCCGTCTTCAATCTGCGAGGAGACGATGGTCAGGCGACCGGCGGACTGGCGGTCGATTCCAATCTCGGCTGGAAAGGTCCCGACAAATATGTGGCGACCGTTCCCCAGATTTTTGATCTCTGGCAGGACCCGCAGGAACGCTATGACATCTTCATGAATAACTACACGGAGCGGACCTGGACACTGGTGACGTTCAATGCGGAAATCGCCAAGCTGATGAAGACCTATATCGACTATCCGCCTCGTAAGATGCAGAGCGAAGTCTATACAGGACCGATCACCATTCAGCAGTATCAACGCGTTCAGAATGTCCGGGAACACCTGAAGAAAGAGGGGTTCAACATCCCGCTTCCATCAGGAAACTGATTTCATCTGGCTGAATTGAACAATCACGGACCGTTTCGCTGGAGGCGGTCCGTGATCTTTTCGTACCACAGTTTCTGGAACAGGCTCCATCACGATTCAGGAAGACGTTCATGCGACATCTCTCTTTGGCTGCCATCGTGGTCATCGCGTCACTGATTCTGGTTAGCCCTGCCCGGGCCGCTGATCCCCTCCCTTCCTGGAATGCGGGACCGTCGAAATCAGCGATCCTGGAGTTCGTCAAGCGGACCACCACGGAAGGGGGAAGCGATTTCATTCCGGTGAACGATCGCATTGCCGTCTTTGACAATGACGGCACGCTCTGGTGCGAACAACCTGTCTATTTCCAACTGATGTTTGCATTGGACCGGATCAGGGAACTGGCTCCCCAACATCCTGAGTGGAAAGAGACGGAACCGTTCAAAAGTGTGTTGGCGGGAGATTTGAAAGGAGTCGCTGCGCAGGGGGAAAAGGGAATCGCCCAGATTGTGGCAGTCACCCATGCGGGTATGACCACCGCCGAATTCAACACCATCGTCCGGAACTGGATCACGACAGCCCGGCACCCGAAAACCGGGCGGCTCTATTCCGAAATGGTCTACCAGCCGATGCTGGAGGTTCTCGCTTACCTCCGTGAGAACGGATACAAGACGTTTATTGTCTCCGGCGGCGGTGTGGAATTTATGCGGGTCTTCGCCGAGCAGACTTATGGAATTCCGCCTGAGCAGGTGATCGGCAGCAGTATCAAGACGAAGTTTGAGTTACGGGACACGGGACCGGTTCTGATCAGGCTGCCGGACATCAATTCGATCGACGACGGTTCCGGAAAGCCTGAGAACATCGAACTGCACATCGGACATCGACCGGTCATGGCCTTCGGAAATTCGGACGGAGACCTGCAGATGCTCCAATGGACGACGCTGGCCGATGGGCCACGGTTTGGGCTGATTGTCCATCATACCGATGCGGAACGGGAATACACTTATGACCGCAACTCACATATTGGACGTCTCGATAAAGCTCTGGACGAAGCCGCTCAGCGGGGTTGGATTGTCGTCGACATGAAAAAGGACTGGAACCAGATCTTTTCCGACTCCGTCAACTCAACGAAACCTGGCCATTGAAAGACAGGCTTGGCATCACCAGAAGACCCCCAGACGGGTTCCGAAGAGATGGGCCAATCCCTCATTGGACGTGGCATTTCGAGGAGCGGCCAGCGAATAATTGAACAGGATCCGCAATCGATCCGCCAGATACCAGTTCACGCCGAAAGTCGCCTGCATCAGTTCCACTCCTGACGGTTGACCGAGGGAATTGAGGGGGAGATCGTGATCATCGAAATCCATGTAGGCCATTCGAGCCGTGACTTCCCAAGCCCCGTACCCTCGTGATTTTTGACTGGAACCGGAAGAAAAATGCTTCAAGACCGGGTGCTCGACATGGACTGCCCCGAAGGTTCCCTGCTGCTTGAGATAGGTCCTGTGTCCGCCTGACAGGAAGTAGCTCAGGTCGAGATAACTTCCATGCAGGAACACCGGAGACCCGTCATTCTGATCAATGAAACTCCCATACCACTCCGCCTGAACCGTCAACGGCCCGTTCTGGAAGGCCGCCTGAACATTGAACAGTTGTTGAAAGTCGGCGGGAATGCGCAGCGTCGGAAGAAAAGGGGAGGAGGAAGAATCTCCCAAATCCAGAAGCGGCGAACGGGGTTGCTGGTTGATCAGCACGATGCCGTTGTTCGGAAACCGGGAAGAGAGAGCCAGCCCGAGATGGAAAAGTTGATTCCCTTCAACGTAGGGAAGCAATGTCCAGCGACCGGTGACAGCCGTATCGTCTCCATCCCCTCCTTGCAGATCCGAGGGGCCGGTGCCGGATTGAAAGAGTCCCAGAGCAAATGTGGAATCTTCCTGTTCGTTCCACCCGAACCAGGCCAATCCCCAGTTTCTCGCGGGATCGAGCGTATTGACGGAAGATCGTTCCATGAACGCGAACGAGTTCGCACTGGTTCCCCCTTCCAGGCTGAACGGCTCGCGAAAATGCCCGACACGGACTTCGTGCAGGTCGCCTGGCTGGCGAAATCCGACGAAGAGATCCCGCAGCACCACGTCGCCGCTCGCCAGATCGATCTCGGCAATGTAACGTCCCCACGAGGCCAGTTCTCCTTCGACGCCGATTCGAGCCCGGCGTAACCCGACAGCGTCGTTCAGTTCTCCGAATGCGGCGACATTTTCCTGATCCTGTTCCGACCAGAGGAAATCCGTATCGAGACGTCCACGCCAGCGACAGGTGATTTGCCGATGCTGTTCATCCCCCAGGCAGCCAATGTCTGAAGGGCCTGCGAACAGGGAATCCCAGGAGGGGCGGAAGAGTTCTTCAACATTCAGATCAGCGACCGTACTCTGCGTCTCGATTCCAGGCGGCAGGTCACCCCGCGCCGGGGAACCGGCGAGACAGATCATGGAGATCAACAGGATGCCTGACCGCATCGGCACTCCTTTCGAAGAATGCGTCCGCGACCTCACGATCAGCTTTGTGAGGTTGTGGCGGGAGTCAGAAAATTCGCCGATTCAGATAGTTTACGAAAGGAATTCAGGAGCAACGGTTCGACCGGACGAGGTCTCGCCGTTCTCTGGAGTTAGAATCGGCAGAATTTCTCGATTCGCCGTCAGCGGATTGATCTTCAAGACCCCAATCACATTTCATTGAAGTGAATAATCGCTACAGCCGGAAGATCTTCACAGATGAGAGTCTCGGAGAAATGCAGATGAAGGTCGCATGAAGTAAGGAGTGGACAATTAGGGCAACACAATTCTTCTTTCTCTTGCCTTGAAGATCATTCTGTTCCCTATTGAACCCTGAAGTTCTCAAGTTCAATCTGAATCGCATCGATCACATAACGGAATGACATCGCAACCGCATCTCTTCAGGTGAACGGGTCATCCTCCATGAAAAGTTGCCGATCATCCCGATTCTTAAGATGTTTTATATTTCTGTTCATGCTGGATTTCCTGCTGGTGGAAACCCAAGGGGCAGAAACCGCCGATGAGTCGTTGCCAGAGGCGACTCAGAGCCTGATCGATCCTTCCGACATCTTTGAGTCCGATGTCTTTTCTCCGGAATATCCAGGTTCTCGTTCATTGGCTTGCGACGGGACAGGCGGCAACCTGTTTCCCGAAAAATCGACGTTGACGGGTGACTGGTTTGGCCTGCGTCCAAAACTCGCTGATGAGGGAACAACCTTCAACTTGTACGGCACCCAATTCTACCAGGGAGTGGCCGACGGAGGTCGTTCACAAGAGGGTGAGTATGGAGGAAAGTTCGACTATCTGGCCCATATCAGTGCCGCCAGTCTGGGACATCCGGGACTTTCTCTGGATCTGCATGGGGAATCCCGACTGGGAACGAGCGTCAATCAAATCGATGGATTGATTGCCCCCAGCAATATCGCCATGAACTTTCCTACTGAAGAAGGAAATCTCTCCGCGCTGACCGGGTTCAAAGTGACACAAGCCTTGAGCGAAGACTTCGCGATCTTTGCAGGCAAGCTCAATACACTGGATGAATATCCTCTGCATTTCAGTAAGAGGCTGGGACTCGACCGCCCGGGAATCGGGGGCTTCATGAACACGTCGCTGGTATTCAATCCCATCGTGGCCCGAACGGTTCCTTATTCGGCCGCTGCTGTCGGTGCGGCATTTCTCAAAGATGGCGAGCCGTTGTTCAGTTTAACGATCATGGACCCTCGTGAACGTGCCACAATAGGCCTGGAAGATTTGTATGCGGATGGGGCGGTCATCATGCCCGACCTGACGCTTCACGGCGAATTCCTTGGTCGACCGTCGACGATCAATCTTGGCGGAACCTACAGCACCGCCGTTTACACCTCTGTCGACCCTGCTTCCTATCTGGTGCTTCCCTCTGGAATCATTGCCGGTCAAAAGCGCGGCTCCTGGTCATTGTACGCAAATGCTTATCATGCCCTGTGGGTTGATCCTCGTTCTGAAGATCGCCATTGGGGAGTGTTCGGGCAGTTCGGCCTTTCCGATGGAGACCCGAATCCTGTCCGGTTTGTGGCCAACGGCGGCATCGCCGGACGCAGCATGCTGCCGAATCGGACGCGAGACACATTCGGCGTGGCGTTCTTTTACCTGGGATTGAGCGACAATTTTAAGGCACTGACAGCCCCCGTGCTTCCACAACAGGACGAAATGGGAGGAGAGCTGTTTTACAACTTCTCCATCACTCCCTGGTGCCGGCTGACGACGGACCTGCAGATCGCCCGGCCGAGCACGCAGTCCTACAACACCGTGATTATTCCCGGAATGAGACTGGAAGTCGTCTTCTGATCTGGCGAAAGACTCGCAGCATCCGTGCCGATTGGAACTGGCTTTGGTGAACGGGTTGGTCCGCAGACCTCGCTTCTTCCCAGTTTTTCACACTGAAAAAGTAGAGTCGAGGTGGAGCGCGGTGGTTGACGGAGGTGGAACGAAGACCTTTCTTCGCCATGACCAGTGAGCCAGTCGACCGTCGGCACAAGCATCAGGGAAGAGCGACACGCCATCCGGAATGGGTACGGGTGGCCTCGACAATCCGGGGTCTGGTGGGCACTCCCCTGGGACTGCTGACTCGTCCTGTCCGCGGGCAAATCACCCATAAGAAAGCCTGCGGAATGATTCTCGGCATGACCATCGGAGCAGGAGCGAGCGAGGGTCGGTATGTCGAGAACATCGACGACTTTCTGTCTCTGACTCGTTCCATCTTGGAGCGGAATGACATCACCGATCAGTGGATCGCTAACCTGTGGAATAAGAAAGCGACTTCCGCAGGAATGTTGCCCTGCGTCTCATCAACGCGGGGATTTCCGCCGAGTCGCTGAAAGTGATTATGCGACACAAAGATTTCGTAACGACGGAAAAGCACTACGGTGCAATTCGGTCGGCACAGGCGGCTGCAACTGAGGTGGCGGACAAATTCAGTCACCCCACAAATTCTCCAATTGATGGGGGGATTAGTAGGGGGACAAAAAAATCTCCTCAGTTATCAACTGAGGAGATCGTTCGCTTAAAGTCTTTTCTGAATTCACTTTAAGAAAGTGCACCCGGAGGGGTTCGAACCCCCAACCCCCGGTTCCGAAGGAGTCAATTTGGCCTCAAGCATCGTCTGCTGAAACGATAGGCTGGTAATACTTTACGGCAGTTGCTGCCAGATGTCAATCCTGCCATTTCCAGATGTTTGTGAAAGGACTTACGTTCGCTGAGGGTAGAATGTGGTATGGATTTTCTGAGACCTTGGCGACCTCTTTCCGCCTGTCCGGTCTGACTTCGTTTGCGCTCCGAACGTCGAATTTGCACCATTTGATAATAGGGTATGGAACCTATTGTCAAATTTGAAACCGACTCCCTGGAGCCGTCTGCTCCTCTCCCTCCGGACCTGACGTCACTGTCAGCCTCGACGGCTCCCGAATCGTCCCTTGGGACGGCTCGCCTGGATGGCGTCAGCGCTCGTGACCTGTTCGACCATCTATTCGGCATCCTTTTCACGGTGACCGAAGTGGCCAACTGCCTGAAGGTCAATCGGGTGAGGGTTAACGGCTGGATCAGGGACGGCCATCTTCCGGCCATCAATGTTCAGGGGAAAAGGTCGTTCCGACCGGAATGGCGAATTCGCGCTTTCGACCTGATCCGCATGGCGAAAGAGAACTTCGCAAATCTGCCCACTCACCTGCAGGCTCGTCAGGAAGATCCGTTCGCTGGCCTTGTGGCCGTCTGGGATGAGCAACTCGGAGCGATGAATCTGGTTTCCGAAGCGGAAGCAAAAGCAATTCGGGAGCAGCAGAGTGAAGAACTCAAGTCGGATATCGATGCTGTTTTGAAAGCGGGGTACTGATGAGCCGAATCATTCCCAAGAAATCACGCCGAACTCAGTCTACCAATCTGAGCATTGCGGAAGAGAACCGCCTGCGGCTTGCCGCTGTTGTCGGCAACGACGAGTCGCGCCGACGGCATTCGAAACTTCTGAGAGAACGGGAACGGATCGAAAACGATCCCGCAAAACTGAAACTGATCGGTGAAGATCACTGACCTCAAAGGAGCTGACGATGGAACTCTCAATGAAAGAGAAAACGATTCTGAAGAACTTCAAAAGTCTCGTGGATCGAATTGAAAATGGCGAACCAGCATCGCAGATGAAACTTCCGGATTCGCCTGCTGGTCGGTCGTGTGAAGTTCTGTCGAGTCGTCCCGACTTGCGACCGGCTCCGAAGACGGCAGAACTGCCAGTACCAGCACTGCCGAACGATGGCCTGGAAGTCTTTCCTGACGAAGACCTGATCAGACTGGCGCAGAAATACGGCGTGACTCATGAGCCGTACAACAGGCAAGCAGTTCTGTCAGCACTGACGGCATTGGATGCAAAATGAAAACGATGCTGACGGATGCTGAAAAGCTCGTCTACTGGCAGTGTCTGCGAGCGTATCAGCGATCCATTTCGAAGTCCGCCGATGCGGCACGGTATCCGGTGATCTATTTGACCCAAATCGATGGGGATCGACTGACATTGTGCGACGAAACAGGTCCGGTTGCCGTCTATCTGTTCAGTCGGGAAGCGTATGGAATCAGGATTCAGCGGGCTTCTCTGACGGAATGACTGATCTGAACAACTCGAACGTCATCGCCCCGGTCAGGAATCGAAATCCTGACCGGATTTTTATTTTTTGGCGTTACAGACTATTCTCCGAGAGTTGCCGCTACGCCGTATATCATCTGGGTAATCTCATGCCGATTTCGTTTTCCTGCCCGTCGTGTTCGTCAAAACTCTCTGCTCCAGATGAAGCAAGCGGGCGAACAAAGAAGTGTCCAAAGTGTCGCAATGAAATTGTTGTCCCCGGAATTCAAAAGAGTCTTGACCACACGCTTTCGGTAGCGTCGCCTCAATCTGACAATCCTGGAGACGCTACGCCTCCTGAGAATCAGTTACCGCCCCAACTTCCTCAGCTTCAAGTAAGGGACGGTCAGGATGCCGACGCATCTTCTGAATTACCAAAATCAGCCAGAAAATGGATACGCACCCCCCTGTTACTCGTCTTCGGCGGTGGTGCCGCCATCTTCCTTGTGGCCCTGGCTGCAATTCCTGTCATCTTGGTACAGGAGCGAAAGGTAGAGGTAACGAACGCTATCGCAGCACTTGGGCGAGTTGAAGCAGCAGTAGAAGTTGGTGTCAACTTTCAGCAGTATACACAGTTGGTCATCGAAGCAAAAGCAACCGTCAACGATGCTGAACGAATATTGAGGGATGGTGAGCTATCGACAAATCTGAAAGAGGCGATGAACGCCTACATAGATGTCGCTACCATATGGAATTATAAGATTCAATTCAGTAATATCGGGAAGTATATAAAGACCGAGTATGGACACGGACGAATTATTTCAACGTACAACTTGCATCTAAGCGACGACAAGGACATTCCAACCGATGCTGCTATGCAGGTTATTTGGGGAGTTGCATCACAAAAGCTAGCAAAAGCAAGAAGCATTCAGTAGACAATGGAGAGGATTGAATGCTTCATTCATAGCTGAAAGATTCCGGGAAATCGAGAGACTGCGAGATTGCGATAACCTTGACATGCCGTACGAAACCGGCCATGTCCCGACGATGCGTTATTCCTGTGATAGATACCCATTACGCTCATACTTTTGTCAATCTGGTGAATGTCGGTGAGCGGAACAGACGGATGAGACTGTGAATACACATGGCTATCCTGTCCTGACCCACAGACTCTCGTCAAAAACTGATTCTGAGGGATGCGATAATACGAGAGACGACTCGTCTCTGGCGTGAACATCAGAACCAACGGAAACGAAAGCCAGCTTTTCCCGCATTGAAGTTCCGTAGATTGGAGACGCTCGACGAAATCAACTGCAATTACGTCGTCGTCATCAAGACGAGTCTGCAATGTCGGAAAGTCAAATGGTAACTTTCTCTTCGCCAACTCGGGAATCAATACATCGCATGTATTGTGCTGTCTATGGTCTGGGACTTCTTCCAACTTCGATAACGAAAGGAACAGAACCGGTACTCCGACAGAACGGAACACCTGTTGTCTCTCCTCCAGAAGAGGATCATCCTCAGAGACCAGAACGGCAACCTTGAAGTTCTTGTTGCTCTGGTATGACAGAGATGTGGCACAATATCGATGTGTAAGATCAAGACGATTCTTGTTTGCGTCCAATGGATAGGATGAAGAGTAAACCGATCGAATCACAAAAAAGTGATTGCTCATTTCATGAGTCTGCTGCAGGTGAGGCAGTTTCATTCCGATACCTGTCGTATCGATTCCGCTTTTGTAAACACTGACTTCTGATACCCCGGACTCTTCGAAAAGAGATCTCATCCCATCGGGGTACACTCTCCAGCAATCAATGGGATAAGGGTGATAGGGAATCGTGTGCGGGGTACAGATGTAGATGAGGCCTCCCGGTCTGCAGATGCGTGACACCTCTTTCATCCATTTCCAAGGGTGCCGAACGTGCTCCAGGCATTGCGAGCTGACGACGACATCGAATGACGCGTCAGGAAGATTGGTCCACTGGTACTCAGACGGTAGAACGACATCAACGTTCTTCCCCGGCGAAATATCAAACCCGGTATAATGCCAATTGTCTGTCAAGAAGAGAGGCTTTAATGAGCCGTTGATATCCTGGCTGCCTATATCGGCAATCTGCAAACTGTGTTCGGGATTAAGGTACTTTTCCCGAAATAATTTAGCGTCATTGAATGCGGATTTATGCAATTCAATCACCTTCCGATTCTTCTGATCTTTTCCATTCTTCCCCTTCAGAATCTTCCAGTTGCTGTTCCAGTCGTTCGACCTTGCGCAACTGATCTTCGTATGCCCACATTGCCCGACGACGTTCGTCAACTTCTTTGTCGAACTGAATCGCTTGATCGGTCTGACTGTTGATTGCGTCCAGACCGGCGCGAGACGCGGCAATAAAATCGAACAGTGTCCCTCTCCATGAGTCCGGCTCTGCATGCTCAAAAGTGCAAATCAGGACGTTCAGCGGAATTTCCGGCAGTCCGGCACTGGAGAAGATGGAACTGATTTGCTGCTCCAGTTCCCGGACTTCATTGAACTTTCTGAGCTGGACAACCGCCTGGGACGGATCTGACAATTCCGCGTCTCTCTGTCGTGGCGGTCGTCCGATGGTCTGAATGACCTGCCGGACGAGTTGCCGAATGCCCTGCAGTTCCGTTGTGATATCTTTTTCGAGATTGTCGCTCACGGTGATTTACTCCTATTGTAGGCTCTCCAGAGTTTCATAAACTCTGCTGGCGATGCGTTTGCTCTTGCGGCTGCAATGAACTCTTGCGGAATCGGCGGTAACTTTTTCGCCGCTTCGGCGGCTGCAGAACCTTCTTCCACAGCAGACAACGTGTGCCGACACCACGGATGGAACGGCGCCCCGCCTGCTGGACAGTCTGACAGTGGGGGAAAGTCGGGATGTCTGCCGCTGACGGAGAAGACTCTTCCCCGATATAAATCACAGTAGTCGCCGATGGTCGATGGTTGTGGGGAAACCTGGACCAGATCGGAACCGTTGTTGGTCGCTTCCTTCAGCGTTTGTTCTTTCAGAGTCTTTCCAACCTCTGAATGAACAATCAGACTGACGAAATAGTCTGGTGCATACTTCTTGTGGCGGGGACCGTTCAGCGTAACTACAGCCCCTTTTCGAACGGCTTCCGTCAGTTTCAACCTGGACTGATCGTCCAGTTCTGACGTTAAACGGATGCCATTCCCTGGCGAGAAGTAGGCCGGAATCCGGCCAGAACGGAACATCTGCGCCAGTGAAATGATTCTCAGTGAGAATTGCTTACGAACCAATGCGGCAAGAGCGACTGCGAAAATCTTCTGCTCTGTCGGTGACAGTTCCGGAACTTGCTTCACGCCGAATTCTGCGGCCAGCCGTTCCAGTTCCGACAGTTCTTTCAGGATCTTTTGGTACGTGATGTATGAAATGGCAATGCTGTTGAACACTGTCAACGCTAACAGTAGATCGACGATTCGGTTGAATCTATCCTGGTGCTGTTGTGTGAACCGCTCGTACTCTTCCGGGGGAAGCTGACTCATCGCATCCCCCGTTTCTTCAGTTCTTCGACGAATCGTTTCTGATTGGCGTATTCGACCATCCGATGAGTGTCCTGCGGATTGGCGGCTGCTCGTTTCCGGAGCCGATCCAGCTCCTGAGTCTCTCTGTCCATCTGAGACTGTCGGGAACTTCGTTGTGCAGGTGCTGCAGCACCTGACCCCCCTTTGAACTTCGCTTTCTTCAGCGAATCGGGAAGAACCTGAGCGATTGAATCAGCGGAAATCAGCAACGTCCGACCGTCCGGAGTCCGGACGATCCAATCCCCGTCGGGATTCAGGCCGATATCGGCCTGAATGAACCGCTCAGCAACTCGAACATCCGTGCAACCGGCCTTTGTCAGTGCCTCTCTGATCAGCGTATCACGGTCTACAATTCGCTTATTCTGTTCGGCTGTTTCCCGACGCTGCTGTTCCTCGGTGAGGAGTCGGGAAAGCTCCTGATTCTGCTGCAGAAGTTTTGTGTTTTGCTCCTGCAGAGCCTTCAAACCGTCCTGATTCGGTGCGGATGACTCCCTTCTGGCGCGGTCCTTTGCCAGTCGCTCCGAGACAATCTTGTTCACATCGTCCTGCGTGAACGTCCGCTCTTTCCGTGTTGGGGGACTCTCTGCGGGTATCGATGGAACTGTTTGGGGAGTTGACGGCTGGGAATCTGATGCCGGAGATTTATCTGGCTCTGTTTGTTCTGTCATTCTATTAACCTGTTCTGAAAACAGTGTAACACGCCTGTAACCCGGCGCTATGGTATCCCGCCTGTTGGCGGTAAGTTATCGAGACTTTCGGGACGCTCGGCGCGTCTTTCGCCGTCGAGCCTGACGGCTGCGAAGCCGACTGTCTTTCTTGGCGTATTTTCCGATTCGGTACCGAAGTCGCATCACCATGTCGGACCTATCTTCTCTTTTTGATTCCGTTCAGTTTCGGGATTTTGAACGAACTGCGGGTTCCCGCACGACGTCCGGTTCGGACAGTTCCTTTGAAACGAAATTTTTTATGAATGGTTTTCATATATGACTCATAAATTGACGACACTGAATTCAATCGGTCCGTCAGCAGACTGCTGAGCAATAAGCCCTGTATTTGTGACAATAGCGTTTAGCGCTGGTAGCAATCCTCCGACAACGATAGCTGGACCGTTGTCGGACTTGGACGATGCACCACCTGATATAGGTGTGATAGTCGCATTCAGAACCGGTGATATTGTCTCACCGCTTGCCGGTGACTCCGGTTTCTTGCTAAATGTCGATGCCCACTTTGCTTTCGCGATGAATTCTGCTTGAGATCCGGATTTCGGCGCACTCATTCCTGAACCGGACGCGGAAACTGTGTCAAGAGACTTCTTTTCCGGGATGTCTCCCAGTTTCTCGAACTTCTCCCGCAGTTCCTGCAATTCTTTATTGTATACCTCGAGCGGGATCTTCTGTTTATCGTACAGTTCTTTCAACTCGGCCTGTGCGGTTTTGAACTTTTCCGCTGGCGAACGATGCTTCTCGATTAAATCGTTCGCTCTCTGCTGTTGCTTCTGCTGTTCAGTCAGTGCCTTTAATTGCTCAGCAGAAGCGGCTGCCGCCTCTAATTGTGCTTCTGTCGCGCCCTGAAGACGCAATCTGTATAGCTCAATTTCAGTCGACGACATCCCGAACGTCTCGACTTGCTCCCGGAGCGAATTGGTTAGTGAGTCAACTCCGGCAGTGAGTGCAGAAGCCCCCTCTTGAGCGGTGAGAACTCTGTTGAGTTCTTCCAGCTTGGATGTATCGATTCCCTGAATCTGCAGACGGTAAATCTCCGCTTCCCTGGCCGACATGCCAATTGTCGCGGCTTGTGTCTTCCACTCCTGAGTCAGGTCAGCAAGAGACTGAGCCTGCTGTTCAATCCGTTTTCGCTGCTCTTCAGCCTTTTCCTGCGCGATGAGAACGGCATCCAGTGCCTGCAGTTCAGGCACTCGCCCCTTTGTCGCCTCATCCAATGACGCCTTGTAAATTTCGACTTCTCGACTCGTCATTCTGACCGTCTCGGACTGCAGTCTCCATTGTGCAATCTGGTCATCAATGCCCTTATTGGCCTGCATGGACTGGAGTTGAGCGTCCAATTCTTTCGCTTTTGCAACTTGCTCGTCAGTTGCTCCTCTTAATTGCAGATCATACACTGCGGCTGCATTGCCAGCCTGTCCAAAAATCGCAATCTGCTTTTCAAGAGACTTATTAAACTGTTCGATATCAGAAGCAAGTTTCAGTTGCTCAGTCTCTTTGTCGCCATTTAATGACTTTCGCAGCTCGTCAAGGTGCTTTTGCGTCTGTTTGATTTGGCCTTCAGACTCTTTCAGAGACTCCTTTGCTTCGTCCAGAACCTTATTCCCTGTCCAACTGCGCCAAGTCGTATTTAATTGTTCAACTTGACGTTTTGCTTCAGCGGCTGCTGCAGCCTGACCACGCAGATTCTGCTCTGTTCTGGCGATTTCGACCTGCAGATAGTTCGTCCTGGTGTCGCCTTGAACGGAGTTTGCTCTGCTCAGAACTGCACTATTATCAGAATCTCGACGATTCGAAATTTCCTTATTTAACTCTTCGGCCCGTTTCCGGGCATCGGTCAATCCGGAAATCCACATTGATAACTTGTAAGCGGCCACGCTGGCCGCTGCGCCCCATGCAACGATACTTGCTGCTGACGACCAGAACTGAACCGTCATCAGCGTTGTAGCCAGCTTTTTGAACTTTGTGTCGACGACTTCGACGCTGTTCGCAGCATCAGTCGGAACAACTCTCGCTTTCTCACGCTCTTCCAAAAACTGACGAGTCTCTTTCATCAGATCCTGCATCCGACGTTCCGCATCGGACATTTCGTCAATAGCATTACTGCCTGCAGTGGCTGCGCCGGTGACAGAATCGATTGCAGCAGTGGTCTCTTCAGAGACACTCTGAGCGGTATCGATGGCGGTCTGTTTGACGGTATTGGACGCATCGACAGCCGCCTGAGCGGCTTCGTTCGCTGCTTCTCTCGCCTGAATGGCGTCTTCTATGGCAGTGGCCATACCACCGGGAGACGGAACAACGGGGGACGCTCCCGTATTGGTTGCCGGAGCACTGGCCGTATTGACCTGGCGAGCAATGTCGCTCGTCAGAGCATTGACGGAAACGAGTTGACTGCGAAGTTGTGCTGCCGATGCCGTCAGTTGGGACAACTGCTGTTCAGCCGATTTCGTCAGACTGATGACTTCCTGAATCGTCTTCTGGTAATGCGAAGCGTCGCCCTTGAAGACGACAACTAACGTATCGAGAACGTCGGGATTCATTGCGCAGACCAGTTAAACATATGTTTCAGGTATGTTTAACCAACAAATGGTGCGCAGATAGTTAAATTTGAAACTCGGTCGACTTGGGTTGCGGAATTTTCAGCGAATGCAGGCAGATGAAAGAGAGTTTTCTGCAGTCGCTCGACTTGGGTTGCTGTAGTTTTGGATCTGTTGGACCTGCTGAACCTGTCGTCTTTGAAGCACTTTTCGGACTCGGTCGAGTTCCTCGGCAGTTTTTTGGGACGGATTGGGGGACAAAAAAGCGTTTTTCCCCGGTTTGATCAGGAGGAGGGGGGGGGGGCCGGGTCGGCCTGTCAGTCCTGAACGTGATGTTTCAGAACTCGGTAAACGGTCGGCCTGCTCAGGCCGGTGGCTTTCGCCATGCTGGCCTTACTGGCCCCGCTGGCGTGCAGGTGGCGAATGACGTCCACTTGCTCAGGAGTGACCGTGATCAGCCGTCCCGGCTCACTACCTCCCCACGTTTTCCCGTCTGCCCTGGCCTTGGCCTGACCGGCCAGCACGCGCTCTGCCCGGACCTCCGTCTCATACTGTGCCACACTGGCGAGAACATTGGCCATTAGACGTCCTGCAGGCGTGGAAAGATCCAAGCCGTCTTTCAGGGAAATCAGGTTGATCCCCTTGGCCTGTAGCTCGACAAAAAGATGCGTCAGTCCGGCTGCGGTTCTCCCCAGTCGATCCAATCGCCAGACCACGACAGCCGATACCTGACCGGCTGTTGTGGCTCCCTGGAGCCTGTTCCAGCCGGGACGGTCCATCGTCTTTCCGGACACCTTATCCCGGTAAATGCGGACCGGCTCTTCCTGAGCCGCTGCCCAGCGATCAAGGTCAGGCTCCTGACTCCTTGTCTCCTGCTGGCGGCTGCTGACCCGTATGTAAATTGCGATGTGCTTCATCGTTCTCCCCTTACTTGATTGGTGGTCCACCACCTGAACGACAGGGAGAGTGTAACGGGTCAATTAAAAACCAAACATTACGACAAAAACAGGGAAATCGATCCCGATGGAAAAGAGGTTACGCCAAGAATCTGCGGAAGACTCAGACGTTACACTACTGGCTCACCGGCTCAACTGAGCCTGGATCTCCGCTTGGATCTGTCGTCTCCGGCGCTTGAGATCCGCCATTTTCTTGATGGTGACGGGATCATTGATGTTGACTGGCGTCTCCTTAATCTGCTGCTCGACGGCGTCCCGCTGTTGCAGGAGAGACGTGTCTGCGAACCCGGCCTGTGGCGTCGGCTCCTGGGGAGCCGTCAGGCGGTGCAACTCCTGCTTAAGCGCAGCCTGTCCTCTCTTGAGCGTTGAATAGCGCGACATTAAGACAGGATCTCGTGGATTGTGAGTGCACATCCTGCGCAGCCGTTGCAACTCAGTAGTGTTGCTCTCAATCTGGCTACGCAAGCGGGTCGCCGGATCGGCACTGTTCAGGCTGTTGAGTCGCCGTTGCACAGTCGGCAATAACGGAATTCCCTCAGCAAGGGAGACTGATCGGCCTGCAATCTGCATCACGGGGACGCCGTTGGCGTCCAACCGAACGAAATTGGCAACGCCTCCGGTCTGCGCCAGGAAGTCCTGAATGTCGCCGTCATTGTAGCCAAGAGCCGTCAGTACGGCTCTGACTTGTCCGCCTGCTTTGCTGACGATTTCGTCGGCTCGTGCGAGCCGTTGACGCTCGGATTGTTGCTGGTGCAAGTGCTCGTCGATCTGTGCTGTCTGTTGCTGCTGCAGTTGCTGACGTAGTTTGTCGTTTTCGGCTCGGAGAGCCGTCAGCTCGTCAGACTCGACGGTTTCGGTTTCGGTGTTATTCTCAGTCGTCATTTCAATTTCTCCTGTTTGAGATTCTAAATTTTGAAAACATTACTGAAATTCAGACAGCGGCGATGTGAATGCGCGGACAGCGTTGGCTGTCTGAACACTGGTGCATTGGGTAAATACTGGGAATACTTACATATTATCCCTTTTGGCTCCTTTCGTCGCTGCAGTTGGCTTAACTGGGTTTGTGCTGACTCAGCACGTCAGTAGTGTCCGTATTTTGCAGCAGTTGCTGCTAATGATGGATCGATACTACCTACGCGGAGTCCGGTGTGTCGATCCGATTTTTGCTGCTCCTTACGGGCAGCAACGTACTGCAGGTACTGACTCATGTCGAATTCTGACACATTGCGAGGATCGACATTGGCTGCTGGATTTACTTTTTCTGATTTGGCTGCCTCTGCGGTCCCTTCCATTCTCAGCAGATAGTGCAGCAGTTCCGGCAGGATCTGTTTTGCAAATTTTCTCGATGGTGAATTCGGCAAAATTGATTTTGCAAAATCAGGTCCGAACTGTTTGTGCAGTTCCTTAATCTTGTGCATCATCATCGCTGGCGGATTTCTTCCTTCACTCACTGAGGGAAGGAAACACATTGTTAGCAGTTTTCGGAAGCGATGCGGATTCGGTTGCTGTTCTCCACCAACAAGGTAAGGGGTGTCAGGAAACAGATTTCTCCCCGATACATTATCACTCCAGCATGCTGCGACAGCAGCGACAGCGATTTCTGCTGCTTCCTTCTTTTTCTCGTCGGAAGAGTAAAAATGCAGATTTCGGAAGTCATGAACTTCCCGGAAGAACTTGCTGCAGAATTCGTCTTTCTCTTCCCGTGAGAAAATAAATGGAAAAGACCCAGCCCCTGAGGGCTTGGGTTTTATGCTTATCTGCTTTGCATTAAAATGCTTGGTATATATGCGCGGCTCATATCCGCCTGGGATATGGCTCATATCCGCCTGTAACGGGCTCACATCCGCCTCGACATAGCTCATATCCGCCTGAGCAGTTTGCCAAGGTGTCATATCCGCCTGAGAATCCAATACTGCATCAGTGTTCAGTATTGGTGCCGGGATAGTGGGATACTGGACTGCTGGGATTGTGTCATCCGATTTGCCAGTGATCAGCGACGGGGGGATTGTCACTTTCTGCGTTGCTGAGTCGTACAATAGGATCTGTCTCAAATCTGCTGCTGAATGATTTCCTTTGCGGATTCCGCGCAGTGCTGCGAACGCATGCTCAACTTGATGCCTGCGCAGGCCGCAATCGGCACCATGCGAGACAAGCCATTCGATTCCGCTGCCTCTTGTGTCGTCGTGCAGTGTGCCTGTTTCGCGAGAATCGCAACGCCAGCAAATAATGGAGAGAACAGCGCATTTGCTCCATCCCGTAATACTGTTGACCGCGAGAGGGAATCTGTAGAATCCCTGCTTGAGGATCGATTCACGCGGATACGTCAGCTCCAGCGTGTTCGTTCGTCGTCCCCTTTTTCTACCCGCGCTGACGATCCATCGATTCTCTTCCAACGTCTGCAGATGCCGTTTGACTGTCGCAATCGACAATCCAGCCGTCTCAGCAATCTTGCTGTATGAAAAGTAAAACGGCTTGCCGTCGATCCACAAGTAGAGAATTGCGCCGAATGTTCGTGCGGCTTCCCCGCAATCCCTGGCAACGGCTTTTACAATTGGGATGTATTTCGCAGACATCTCAGCACCCCATTCGCTCAAGTTCCGCGTCAACAGCGCCCTGACGCTCTGTTTTCTCAGCATCGGTCGCTGTCAGTTCACCGCCGTTTTGAGCCGCGAGGAACTCATTGATCCATTGTGCGCACGTGAAGTATCTGCCACCAATTTTCCGGCAATATAGTTTCAGGTTCGATCCGTCCGGCATTCTCACGCCATGCGATCGGAATTTGTAGATCGTTCGCCAGCTTACCCCGCGAGGGAACAACTTGTATGCGTCCGCCAGCACAATGAGTTCACTTTGATCGATTTGCATTGGTTGGATCCTTTATTTTTTCACAAAACGACAGTTCAGATATTGGCCGTGCAAATGGTGCGCAAAAGAAAAACGCGGTCCGATTTTGAGTCGAAACCGCGTTTCATCGCGCCAAATTGTGACAACGTAACGCTCAGGCTGCGTTTCTTTCGTCGCTGTTCCAGAATCGCAGATGTGTTTCAGCCATGAGATCGGCACGTTTCCACACGTCGATTTTTTCGTCAGTCGTCAGAAAATTCTCGAAGGCAAAATTCACACACATTCGATCCGCCATTTCCTTCACGTCCGGATCACCCAGATATAAATTAGTAAACTGTTCTTCCATCTGGAGACGGTGCCAGATGTATTTCGAAATCGCTGCGCCTGTGTAATACAACGGAGACTGCTCCCCGCCAAAAAGCACCGTAAAAGCGAATTTCCATCGCAGTTTTTCCCGTTCGTCCCTCGCGTTTTTCGTTCTAACAGTTGCCATCGCACAGACTCCCCAAACGTCAGAAATTCATTGCCCCTAATATATTATATCCCTTTTGGCTCTTCCTGAGCCGGTCAATTTCAATGTCGGTATCCGCCCACTATTCCCAGTAACTGGCCAGTGTCGAGATACTGGACCAGAACGAAAAAGGTCCGACAGGGGCACTCCCCGCCGGACCTATCGCAATCAGTTCTGGTTTTTCAGAAGTGTTTCAGAAATTTCCTGGCAATTCGTCCATGTTCTGGAACAGCACCTGACGAACTTCTGCCGCTTTTCTGTTTCTGAAGGTTTGCGGAATTTCATGCCATTCCTGGACCTGCTTTTCGATAGTCCCCAATGCCGACAGAATGTCTCGACGAGACACTTCAACTCCGTCGTCGAAATACTCAATGACTGCCGAGTAGGCGTTCTCTTTCATTTCCTGGCACTGCTCTTCAGTCAATCCGGATTTCGTCGGCTGCAGGAACATCATGCAACGGATGTGGTCGTACAGCAGCTCCTCGTCGTCAATTTCTGGTTCGGCTGCTTTGTCAATGATGTAATCGGCCCAATTCTGGCGCAGCACCCACATCGCCCACAGCAGCGATTCCGTGATGATTTCGTTGTAGAGCAACGTGTCAACTTGCTCGCCAGCCACTCGATTCACTTCGTGATGGAATCGGGCAGCAATTTCCTGATTCATAGATTTTGTGACAGCGGTCATCGTTCAGTTCTCCAATTATTCAACATCTCAACATCAAGACACGATTACAGGAACACCCTGTAACCGTTCACCAACTCGATAACTGGTGATTCAACCGATTTCCCTCATGACGTTCCGTCTCTTCTCGCGAGACTTTTCAGCGTAGATTTCCGTTGTGCTGATTCGAGCATGTCCGCCAACAGCCTGCGCGTGTTCGATTCCGAAGTTCTCGCGGATATTCGTCAAAGCGGTGTGGCGCAACTGATACGGAGTCCAGATATGTTCCGCCCGCCATTCCCTGGCGAGTGCCTGCAGACGTTTCTTTTCTGCTGCTGGAGTGTCTCGCGGAATGTTCTTCAGTTCCCTCGGCATCTCGAATGCTTTCTGGCAAGCGTACGTGATGCTTCTCCGGAGTGAATCAGCGGTATAGTGGCTCCCTGGTCTTCTCTTCGGAGACGGTTTCCGTCTGTTCTGTTGAGATGGCTGCACCTTTGTTTTTCGCTTCTTTCGTTTTTCAGCGTTTGCAAGTTCAACAGCGTGTTTCGGAGAGAACACGTAGGCGTCAGGTTCCTGAGTCAGGTACGGTTTCAGAATGGCCGATGCTGCTGGTCCGAATGTGATTTCCCGCACCTGACCGCGCCATGCGTTTTTGTGGTTTGCGAGATCCGTTTCATACAGTTCGCCATCAATGGCGACGATATCACGGACGCGCAGCAGTCGAATCTCTTTTGGTCTGGCTCCAGTGAGCCGGATGACTTGCACCAGATCCCGCACAACCTGGGACAAGTGGGGTAGCGTGGCGTCCACAATCTCATCAGCGACCGGTTGCACTGGCGGACGATCCGGCGCGGATGTCTTTCCCCTCCTCAGTCCTTCAACTGATCGGGCTTTTTCCAGCACGTCAACGGGACAGAGATCTTCGGAGACAGCCCATCGCAGGAATCGTCGAATCTTCTGCAACTCCGTATTGCAGTACCGTCGGCTCCATCCTTTATCCACCATGTCCTTCTGGACCTGTTTCAGGTGCGGTCCAGTCAGTTTGGAGATTGGTAATCTGCCGAATCGGGTTCTGAGTATCCGGAGGGCAAACCGGAAATGCTGAGCGTCTTGATTGGGAATCCCGTTTTCGTCAGTGAAATATCCTTCGGAATACTTCAGAAATCGTAGAATGACTTCTGAGACTGTCGCATCCTGCACGAACAGTGGCCGTTCATGCAGAGGAACTGCCGGAGTGTCGGCATTCAGTTCGTGTTGACGCAGTAGTTCAGCGTACTTCTCGTAGGATTCAGGCGAGCCGTATGGCCCCAAGTAGATGTCGCGCCCATTCAGGCGGATTCGAGCAAGGCCAGACGCCTTGTGCAGCGAGATTGCAGGAAATTGGTTCTTTGCGGTCATGTCACGGTTGCCTGATTGGGATCAGACCTACCGCTTCAGCCACAATAGTCAGTGGTAATCTCTACCCTTACTATTATATCTGGACACGTGAGACCAAATTTCTGCTTTTGTAAGTCGTTTTTCAGTAATGACTTACAAAGTGCACCCGGAGGGGTTCGAACCCCCAACCCCCGGTTCCGAAGACCGGTGCTCTATCCAATTGAGCTACGGATGCTGGTGCGACGACAACACAGGGTTTCGTGCAAGGCGAACTCTATCAAAACGGCGGGCGGACGCAAACCTGTTGAGTGGGGCCTTGGGCAGATCGGTGAAAATTTCAGATCTCCGGCTCGTTCCGACCGATGCGCAGTCACTCCGCTTGATTTCTTTTGAGGCAGGCTGGAGTTTCGGTGGACTGTCGAGTCTTTGCCGGACTTGAGGGATGAACACAACGGATTTTTGCTGGAAATCCCCTCATTGCCGGAAAATGGCACGCTTTCGGGGGTTTGAACCTGTGAGGTTGGTGGTGATGAATTTCGTTCGCCAATTGCCAGTCAGCGATCTCTGCGATATCGTTCTGAACAATTCAGGGACACCAGAAAGCGTGTTTGACTCGGTTTCTGACGCAGGACACACGTCAGAAGTGGTGGCGAAGACGAACCGTATTGATCAGAGGAGCAGCAATCATGGCAGAACGAGTCATTATTATTGGATCAGGCCCCGCCGGATGGTCCGCTGCGATCTATGCTGCCCGTGCGAGTCTCGAACCATTGGTCATTGAAGGGGAAATGACCCAGGAAAACTGGGATCTCGGGCGTCCTCCCCTCGGGCAGCTCGCCATTACGACAGAAGTCGAGAACTATCCTGGCTTTCCTTCTGGTGACCTGTCGCAGTATCTCGACAATGCCTTGCCGAAAGAGCGACGGCAGATGATGTCGCCACATCAGAAGCATGGTGTCAGCGGCCCGGAACTGATGGAACTGATCCGTCAGCAGGCAATCAATTTTGGGACACGGACGATGATGGAAGACGTCACGTCCGTCGACTTCTCGCAACGTCCGTTCCGCCTCAAAACGTCCGGCGGTGCGGAACTGGAAGCTCATTCGGTGATCATCGCGACCGGGGCCAGAGCGAATTACCTGGGATTGGAATCGGAAAAGCGTTTCAAGAACATGGGGGTCTCTGCCTGTGCGGTCTGTGACGGAGCACTGCCGCGTTTCCGTGACCGTCCACTCGTCGTGATCGGTGGCGGTGACACCGCGATGGAAGAATCCGACTACCTCTCGAAATTCGGGTCCAAGGTCTACATCGTTCATCGTCGAGACGAGTTTCGAGCGAGCCGCGTCATGGCGGAACGCGCTCTGAACAATCCGAAAATCGAAGTCAAATGGAACTCAATCGTCGACGAGGTGCTCGGCTCCGACGCTGAGGGAGTAACCGGGATTCGGATTCGCAGCGTGACAGACTCGTCCAAGACCGAAGAACTGGAAGTGACCGGGTATTTCGCGGCGATCGGGCATACTCCGAATACCGAGTTCCTCAAAGGGCAATTGGACATGAACTCCAAAGGCTACCTGAAGTGGACCGTTCCGTTCCGCACAAACACAAGCGTCGAGGGAGTGTTCGCGGCGGGAGATGTGGCCGACGACAATTATCGGCAGGCCATCACGGCTGCCGGATCCGGTTGCATGGCCGCACTCGACTGTGAACGCTGGTTGTCCCTCCAGAAAATCCATTAGACCAATTTGGTCGATCATGTGGCCGTAAAGAGCGTCTTTCCCTCAATGAAACATTGAGTTTCCACGAGCCAGTACGTCACATGAATGACGAAACCGCTCAAGAGCAGTCTGGTCGATCGCCTGGCCGTGAAGAACCTGCTTCACTCTATGAAACGATGGATTTTCACAGGCCAGAGCGTCGTACATTTCTTGCAATCCCGCTCGAGATCGCTCCGTTGACCGGTGCGATCCCTGTACCGGTTCTGACCGTCATGGATCAGGACGGCCAGTCCGTTTGAGATCGGTGTGGCGGGGTGTTGGAGTCAGAGGACAGGTTCGGCGTCGAGCCAGTTGTCTCCGGCTTTCGCGTCAACCACGATCGGGACGTTCAGTTCCAACGCTGTCGACATTTCACGCCGTGCCAGTTCGACCAGTGAAGTAACTTCCTGCTCCGGAGCTTCGAACACCAGTTCATCATGAATCTGCAGCAGCATTCGTGCAGGGTGATTTTCCCGCTGCAGTCGATCGAAGACATTGATCATCGCCCGTTTGATCAGGTCCGCGGCGGATCCCTGAATCACGGCATTCACCGCGGTTCGCTCAGGCAGGTTCAGATTCCCGATGATCTTGGGGCGAATCCCGTCAATCTTCCGCTGGCGACCGAGAATCGTTGTCGCGACGCCGGTCCTGCGACATTCATTCAACGTCTCTTCCATGAAGTTCTGCACGGAGGCGTACTTTGTGAAGTAGTCATCGATGAACTGGGCGGCTTCGTCTTTTGCAATGCCGAGTGTGGCGGCCAGACCGAAAGAAGTCTGCCCGTAGATCACACCGAAGTTGACCGCTTTCGCGACGCGCCGCTGGGCCGAGGTGACTTCAGCCTGGGGAACCCCGTAAACCTGTGACGCGACGGTCGTGTGAATATCTTCTCCATTCCTGAACGCCGTCTGCAGAGCCGCATCCTGACAGAAATGGGCCAGCATGCGCAGTTCAATCTGCGAATAATCCAGACAGACCAGTTTCCATCCGGGACGTGACGGAATGAATGCCTTGCGAATCCGACTGCCTTCGGGAGTCCGGATGGGAATGTTCTGCAGATTCGGATCATTGGAACTCAGCCGGCCGGTGGCCGCGGCAGTCTGACTGAACGAAGTGTGCAGATTGCCAGTTCGGGGATTGACCATGCCAGGCAGGGGTTCCAGATAGGTTCCCTTCAGTTTCGATAACATCCGGTGTTCGGTCAGCAATCGCGGCAGCGGATGCAGCGGCGCCAGTTTCTCAAGCACTTCCTGATCGGTACTGAAGCCTGTCTTCGTCTTCTTTTGAACGGGAAGTTTCAGCTCGTCAAAGAGAATTTTCGCCAGTTGCTTCGGAGAATCGATATTGAACGTCTGCCCGGCTGTCTCGTGGATTTCGGACATGAGTTCTGCGAGACGTTGCGCAACCTGGCCACTTTGGCGCCGCAGTTCTTCCGCATCGATTCGAATTCCGTTCCATTCCATTTCCACCAGGACGGGAATCAGTCTTCGTTCCAGATTCCAGTACAGATCCCAGAGTCCTGTTTCCTGCAGTTTGACTTCGATCAGGTTGGCCAGCTGGAGTGCAACGTCCGCGTCCTCCGAGGCATACTCGGCGACCCGTTCCACTTCGACCTCGGACATCTTCTTTTGTTTTTTCCCTTTTCCGATCAGGTCGGTGATCGGAATCATCCGCTGGTTCAGATAGCGGATGGCCAGTTCGTTCTGACCGTGACTGCGGGCCCCCGCTTCGAGCAGGTGATCACCAATCATCGGGTCGACGCCGTGATGGGCGATATTGATTCCGGCCTGTTTCATCGCCAGCCAGTCAAATTTGATGTTCTGATTGACCAGCGTTCGACCTGGATCTTCGAGAAGTGGCTTCAGCCCCTTGATCACCAGTTCCGAGGGGAGGACCGTTGAACCGAGGGGGCCTTTCACCGGCAGGTAGTACCCGGTGCCCTGCTGAAACGAAATCGCCCATCCGACAATCGGGTCCTCAAGCGGGTTGAGCCCCTCGGTTTCGAGATCGACACACCATTTGGTGACCGACTTCAATGTTTCGAGGAAACGGGCGAACTCCTCTTCCGTCGCAATGATGGACCAGTTTCGGGCGACATCCTGTGGAGCCGTGATTCCCTCCCAGCCGGGTTCGGAGCGGGAGTCTGATTCCTGCTCTTCGTCGCTCCGGATTTCCCTCTCGCGCGGCCTGTCTGCCCCTTTGTTCCGGCGATCCGTTTTCTCTGGAGTGGTTCCCAGGGCGAACAGAGTGCGTTGTTCCCCGAGGCGCGGAGCGGGAAGGATCAACCCCTGCATCTCTTCGGTGTACCGGCGGAATCCAAAGTCCTTGAACAGTTCGAGCAGTCGCGGAACATTGGGTTCATGGACCTCGAAGTTCTCCAGAGAGAACTCACAATCCAGATCGGTTCTCAATCGAACCAGATCACGGCTCATCAAGGCCTGATCGCGAAAGGTCCGGAGATTTTCTGAAAGCTTCTTCCCTTTCACCTGCTCTGCATTGTCAAGCACCGCTTCCAGAGTTTCGTACTGTTCCAGCAGCGTTCTGGCCGTCTTGGGCCCGACTCCCGGGACTCCCGGAACATTGTCCACGGCGTCCCCGACCAGTGACTGAAAATCGATGACCTGATCCGGTCGGATTCCCCATTCTTCCAGCAGATGCTGTTCATCCATGAACTGCTTTTTCCGGATATGGTAAAGCTTGACCTGCGGAGTGATCAGCTGTCGCAGATCTTTGTCGTTGCTGACAATGCGGACATCCAGACCTGATCCGGCCGCCTTGGTTGCCAAGGTGGCAATGACGTCATCTGCTTCCCAGCCCGGGCAGGAAACGATCGGGACACGATACCCTTCCAGCACATCCAGAATCAGCGGGATCTGCGGCCGCAAGTCATCCGGCATCGCCGAACGGTTGGCTTTGTAATCTGCGAAGATACTGACTCGCTCACCAGGACCGGCGGATTCCATGGCAAACACCAGATGGCTCGGGTGCTTGTCTTTGAGAAGGTGCTGCAAATCACCGACAAACCCGTAAATCGCATTGGTGGGCTGCCCGCGAGTCCCCGTCATCGGCTGCCGGATGGCATGGTACACCTGAAAGATCAATGAAAATGTATCAACAATGTAGAGAGTCGAAGGCATGTACGATCTTTAGTGAGAACTTCAGAAAGCGATGGAGAAAGATCTCAGGCAGATTCGGGAAGGGAGCCTTTTGACACAGGCACCGCACCCCTGGCAATCTGCGGCAACGAGGAGATTTGCCAGCCTGATTTCTGCAGGTTGTCAGCTCGATCATAGCAGAAGTGGCCCAAGTGGACATCTGTTACATCTGGCGCAGTTTCTGCCGAAGTGATTCCAGTGCCGGTCTGTAATCAGGTCTGGATTCAAGATTGTCTCGACATCATTCAATTTTTTGGGATAGAAACCGGGAAGCTCGCCCCTTGCCGACGGTGATGCTGTCGATGGAAATGGTCGACGAGGACGATGTCGAAAATCCGAAACGATCCACGGCATCACCCTTCCGTCGATCCACGGGCGCCGGTTTCTGATTGTCGGGCATGACAAAAGTTTCACCTATGAATCACCTCACAGCCACCTGTCTGCTCCTCTGCACGACAACCGTTGCCGGCTGTAGTTCGACTCCCCGATTGACCCCGTGGAACAAAAACGAACCGGTCCGCACTGCGAATAAAATCGAACCGGCGGAACCGCCATCGATGTCATCCGCTGCAATGGCCAGCGCCTCGCCGCAATCTGCCGACGCAGAACTTCAGGCAGGACGGCAGGAAATCATTCAATGGGGAGCCGACAAGCAACCGTATCACCTGCCCAAAGCCCGAGGACACTTCGAGTCAGCACTCGCCCAGCGCCCCAATGATTCTCAGGCGTATCACGGCCTGGCAACCATCGCAGATCTCGAGCAGAATCCTGCCGAAGCCGAGCGCCATTATCAGCAGGCGCTGGCCATCAATCCCGGGAACTCCGAATTGCTCGGGGATTTCGGTTATTCCTATCTGCTGCAGAACCGACTTGCTGACAGCGAACATTACTCCCTGATGGCGATTCAGGCGAATCCCGGAAATCGCAAAGCCATGCGAAATCTGGCGGATACCTATGCCCGACAGGGAAAAACTCAGCTCGCACAGGAAACCTACGCCCGGGTGCTGCCCGCCCCTGAAGTTCAACGAGCCCTGGCCGAGAACAGCCCTCGTCCAGAGGCCGTCACGGAAACGGCCAGTCAAAACCCATCACTCATCGAACGACTGCTTCCGAGAAATCCGGGAGACCGGATCACCGAAGAGATTCGCAGAAAGCAACAGGCCTACCAGGAAGAACTCGCGAAGCGTTCCGGGCATCCCCCGGTTCGCCGACCGGGAGGTTCTGTCGCTGATGAGCGTCTTCAGCGTGATTCACATCTCCGGGACCAGATCGCCGAGATTGAACGAGAATCAGCGACTCTTCCCGCTCAGCAGAATAACGGCCCCATCCTGCTGGATGATCAGACCCGGCAGCTCACCCGACTTCCTGGCGGCGATTCCAGCTCCTGGTCGCAAGGAGCGAATCGGCCCATGTCCATGATGATGCCGCTTCAGGAAGCCCCGGCATACGGGCCGCCTCAAACTGCAGGCTCTCATGGAGACACTGGACCGATCAATTCCCCTCAGGCGCCAATTGCTCAGGGGGGAGTGGAACAGGCCAGTGCCCAGTCACTGCCGGGCCTTCAACCCTGGAGCGGTGTCCCGGTTCCGCCAGACTATGAAAACCGCGTGAACCATGCCCTCCAGCAGACCCCCTCCAGCATCGATCCAGATCAGCAGGTGATTCCCACCGCAGCGCAGGGATCGAACCGATACGGAAGCCCATACTTCTCTGACGCTCCGCAAGGGCAGGTTCCACCGTCACAGATGCCAGCCGCTCCCCAGACACCGGGGAACAATCTCGCACCGGGGAACAATCTCGCACCGGGGAACAATCTCGTACCGATGGGACAGCCCGCACCGATGGGACAAGCCGCACTGATGGGACAAGCCGCACTGATGGGACAGGCCGCAAGAAACGACGCAGGGCAATACCCTCCGTCGATGGCACCCTCCATCCAGGGGCGAGGTCCAGCGACGCCGTCTGCCTCTGCCCAGCAACCATGGGGGCCGAACAGCTTCCCCGGACAAGGGAACACCTACCAGCAGGCCAGCCAGGCGGCGGCACGGATGGGGATGGGACTTCCCCCCGGTTCCATGTACAACCAGACGCCGGTTCTCCTCCCCGGATCTATGTCCTATGAGTCCGCTGAAGTCCCGGCCCCGCAACGGGTGTTGCCGGATAACCGCCCGATTCAGGAATTGAATCAGTCGTACGACCCGTTCTCGGCACAGAATCCGGCCCCGACATCGACTCTCGGGGGACCGGCCGTTCCGTCGACCGCGCCGATGTACTCGCGACAGCAGTACAACAGTCCAACCCGGTACGACGAACAGACGATGCAGAACAGCAACATCCCCAAAGCATCGTGGGATGCCATGAAGTCGTACGAAGCGCAACGCTGGGAAGCCGGCCAGCAGGCGAATCGGGCTGTCCAGAATGTCTGGGCACAAGGACCGATCAACTCCTCGGTCTCGCCGACAGCCGGATCGCAGTATTCCTATCCCACCAGCAACGGTCCGACATTCAGTCCAAATCCCCCGATGTCGGCAGATGGGGTCCGGCCACAGCAGTGGCCACACGCTCCTCAAGCCACTCCGAATGACAGTGTCATCGCCGCTCAACGCAACGGTGCGGCTCCCACATCATTCTCACAGTACATGGAAGAACGTGATCGACAGCGGAATCAGCTGACCGCTTCCCCTGCCGGCTGGCCTCAAGGCTCCAATCCGCAGATGCAGGCTCTGCAACCAGAAAGCCAGCAATTCTCCGGCCAGGTCACGGTTCCCCCTGCCTATCAACCACAAGCCGGTCCGATTCAGGGGGGAGACATGAAGACTCCTCAGGGAAGCATTCAGTATTCATCACAGCCTCCCCAGCCCGGGCCCTCCGCACAGTTCCAGCCTTCTTCAGCAGGTGCCGGCAGTCTGCCGGCCATCCGCCCGGGACTTCGAAATTCTCCATGACGCCGCGCGGCAGGGAGACCGTCCTGCCGCTTGTCTGGAAGACGAATCTTCCCTCGCGGCAGCGCCTGATTGTCGCGCTGCATGACGATCTTCTCCTCGCACGCGTTCCGTCAATGATCGTCTTTTGCTGACTCTTCGGTGGACTCCTCTGACGGCGCCTGAGGGGCTGCGGACACGCGACGGCAGATGTCGATTTTCATGTTCGACATTTCCAGAGACCAGTCGACTTCCCACTGGGGAGGCACTGCATAACTGGCGCGCTCCGGAACACGCAGGATGAGCGTGGCACCATCAGTCGTGACATCATTTCTCGCCAGTCGCAACAGGGCCATCCAGAGTGGCGATCCAGCGACCATCGAGGGAACCATCTTATAAGGAGGATCAAAGAAGATGGCCTGATACGGAGTGAATCCTGCCGACTTACTCCCCTTGGGGCGGAACGAACAGCGGAAGACGTCCGCCGGCCAGATCAGACTGTCATCGCCGCATTGAAAATTGGCAACATTCTGCCGCAGGAGTTCCAGCGCGACCTTATCGCGTTCGATGAACGTGCAGCGCAACGCCCCGCGCGACAGGGACTCAAGCCCCATCGTTCCGGTCCCGGCGAAAATGTCGGCGACGTTCCCTCCGATCAGCCGGCGTTCAATGTTCTCGAACAGCGACTCCTTCACACGATCGGTGATCGGGCGGGTGGTCTGCCCGGGACTGGCCATGACGGTTCGGCGGCGATACTTCCCGGCAATAATTCGCATAATCTAGAGCAGTTTCGTAATTCATGTGACGTACTGGCTCGTGGAAACCCAATGTTTCATTGAGAGAAGTACGTTCTTCGTGGCCACATGATAGACCAAACTGGTCGAGTCATTCCATCAGGTCAAAATATCAATGCGGCATTCGACAGCCTGGCGGAAATCCGGAGTCCCGCCCCATGCGTCAGGAATTACGGCCTGCGCCCATCCTGAGCGGCATCCGCCGGGATTGTTCCTGATTCACCCGTCGCGGATTTCGGGAGAAAATGTTCTGGCGGAACCAATGGAAAATCGGACTCTGTCACCAGTTCTTCGAGCCCCGTCAATGTTTCGGTGGCGATCCAGTTGGCGACCTCGTCATCGGAATAGTCGGCAACCGCAGCCTGCTTCCCAGCGACAAAGATCTCGGCCGACGGTCTTTCCGGAGGGGGGCCTGAGCCCAGCAGTCGAAACGTCATCGGGCCCACGGTCAACGTACTTCCTGGCGCGAGAAATCGCTTACCGGTAATGGGGCGGCCGTTGATAAACGTCCCGTTCCGGCTTTTCAGATCTTCCACCTGCAAACGGCGATTCTTGAAAATCAGCCGACAGTGTTCCCGACTCACTTCCGGAGAAGGGATGCGGATTCGGGCCCGGGCTCCACGTCCAACAATCACTTCCGGCGCACTCAATGTGATTTTCCGGCCTTTGAATTTGCCGGTCTGGATTTCAAGGATCGGAATCGGTTCAGCCATGGAACGCCAACAGCAGGACGACGTGAGTCTTCACGAAATCTTTACAGTCAGAAGAGCATATCAGACCGTCACAGGTTCGGAACAGAGGGGATTTTGCGAAACCGACCACACATCAGAATCTCGTCAGAAGCAGGTCGCACGTCAGAAATCCATTCCAGGCCGTGGGTTTCACCTTTCAGTGGAATGCCCGTCCTGCCGGTTCGACCCTGACATTTCTAGAGATGCTCACCGGAACTGACAGACAGGAAACGCCGTATTGACTAGAATTTCAACAACGAAATTTGACACCATCATTTCACGACCATTTCACGACCGGGACCTCACACCGGTCGATGGAGCTTTCTCCTCGTGACGACACGTTTTGATCTGCAGCACTGGACGATCCTTGAACTCTCCGGACGTGACTGCCGGGATTACTTCAACAACTTCTGCACCAATGACATCCGAAAACTCCCCCTTGGAGAGAGTTGCGAGGCATTCGTCTGTGATCTCAAGGGCCGGATTCTGGGGCATGTGCTTGTCTTCGGGGGAGACCGGACCTTGTGGCTGGTGACCACTCCAGGGCAATCGGACACATTGGTCCGGCATTTGAAAAAATATCTCCTTGACGCAGAGGTCACGATTCAAGACCGGTCGGCCGAGATGGAACTAATCCTGCTGCAGGGGGAGGATTCCGTCGGTTCTCTCTCCGGCTTCGCGGATCTTCCCGTTCCCGGATCCTGGCAGACCCGCACGACCGACGCCGGAGAAATTCAGTTCGCTGGAACAACTCTGTTATCGAAGCCTGGCCTGTTGGTTTGGGGGACTCACACCGCGATGGCTCCTGTTTTCGCGCAGCTGAACCAGTCAACAGCCCGACAGGGAACCAGCGAGCAGTTCGAGTGGTTACGAATCAGTGCGTTGTTTCCCTACGTGGGAGTCGATGTGGGTTCCGAGAACCTTGCTCAGGAAGCAGCCCGAACCGATCGGACCATCAGTTTTACGAAGGGCTGCTATCTGGGTCAGGAGCCGATTGCCCGCCTGGACGCGATGGGGCATACCAATAAAGAACTCCGTGGATTTCAGATTGCAGGAGATCAGGCACTCCCCGGTTCTGCGATTCTGGTCGATGGAACAATCGTCGGGAAACTGACGTCGGTTGCCGGTCCGAACTCTTCCGGACAACTGCTTGGACTGGGAATCATCCGTGTTCGGCACGCCGAGCCCGGAACCCGTGTGCAGATTCAATCGGACACCGGAACGATTCCTGCGACGGTCTTCTTCAATCCTCAGTAAACCAGCAGTGCTCATTTCCGGAATGGAGCATCGGACGGGAACGGATTGCAATCCGTTCAGTCGATGTCGTGTGTCGGTGGAATGGAAACGATGTCTCCACTCTGCAGAAAGCAGAGTCGAACACTGACCTTCTCCGGTGGAATTCGGAACAGCTGTGAGACCGCCAGTCGGTATGCCTGCATCTGTTCCTGATAATGCTCCGTCCGGGACGACAGATCATGTGTTGACGTCAGCTCATCGGTTTTGAAGTCAATCACGTCTGCTTCCAGTGGAACTCCGTTGTCTTCCGCGATCACCACCCGGTCGAGGCAGCCGCTCAGCAACTCCGCACTGCCGGTTTGCACGGTGAATGGAAGCTCCTGCCGGACAGAGACCCGCGCCCTCTTCTGCATCAGCCGGCTCCGGGTCTCTTCGGAAAACGGGCTTGCGGATGATGCATAGAATTGCCGGGAGAACAGTGTTCGGCACCAGCTGGACTTCAACATTGCCTGAAACTCATTCATCCACCGCGCACCGTCCGCTTCCAGAACCCCGCACTGCCGTGCGATGAGAGTCAGCTGCTCCTGCCCGGGAGACGCATCGTCCAGCCATTGGATCTGCTCCATCCAGCGATGAAACAATGTCCCTTTCGCCAGCGACAGACTTCGGGTGGGAACGAGTTCCCGGCTCAACGGAACCGTTGCCGGAGTTCTCCTCCCTGTGGGAGTCTGTCTCGTCCAATGTTGTCGGGACGTGGGCTCGGCAAAGGTGATGTTCCGCGCGGCCGGTTCCTCTCCCTTTCCCGACTCGACGGCAGGACCGTTGACCAGCGGCGTGCCGGCATACCAGTCCTCCCGTCCCAGTTCCCACAAGACAGTGTTGGGAGTCACTGGAACCTGTGGAGCCAGCGCCGCCCGAACCAGTCCGGCGAATGTCTTGGGGTGATTCTTCGAAACCTTCGGAAGCATCAGCAGATGTAAACTGCGTGCCGCGCGAGTCATGGCCACGTACAACAGGCAGAGTGCCTCTTGAAACATCCGGTCACGCGTCGCCTGTCGTGCTTCAAGCAGGTCTCCCCCCAGAAATTTGAATTGCTCGCTGCTGCGGTACAGCGCCACGAGATCAGGCGGGGCTCCCGGGGCAGGAGAATGAGACACATACTTCGGCGAGAGATACAGGTTCGAGTCCATCTCCGGCAGGATCACGAGATCAAACTCGAGACCTTTGGACTGGTGAATCGTCATCACCCGAACCGATGCACTCGACGGTTCTTCTTTTCGCTGCTGTTCAATGAACTCCACGAACCCGCCAGGGCGCAGGTCCGCCATCAGGTTGTCATACCGATCCGCCAGATCCGCGAGTTGAGTCAGTCGTTGCCCCTCGCGGCGATTGCAGAACGGGAGCAGTGCCGGAACGATTTCATGGACCAGGCCGCCGTAACCCCGGTTGATCAGTTTCTGACGCAGTTCCGTTGAGAACTTCATCCGGGAAAACGGGTTCTGATACTCCGTCCAGTTCTGGATGGATCCCAGCGGAGAACTGGCAACATGGAAGGCGGCGATCGTATGCCCGGGATGGTCTGCGAGCCGGAAAAGTGACAGCACCAGCTGGACCGCCGCGGAATCGGTCAGTGGATTCCCTCCTTCCTCACTCGCATCAATTCCCAGTTGAGACAGTTCAAAGATCAACCGGCCAATCGTCGGGTTCTTTCGAGTGAGGATGCCGATCGACGCACCGGGGACCTCGTCACGCCGCGCTTTCACGTAGGCGGCCACTTCGGCCCAGTATTCCCGTGGCTGTTCAATCTCTTCGCCGAATTCCGGAAGGTCCGCATTGGTCTCCGAGAGTGTCCGGACGCACGCGTAACCGGAGAGATTTCGTCTCGCGGTCTGATGTTCCGGAAATCGCTTTCCCCACTGATACAGGATTTCCTGATGCTCACTGAGATTGTCATGATTGGTCATCTGCCGCATGGCGAGATTGACCGTCTCCATGATCACAGGCGAGGACCGGTAACTCAGATTCAATTCCAGCGCGCCGGCGGAATCCCCTGGCAGTTCTTCGGTGATCAGATCGAACAGTGCCGCTTCACCCCCTCGCCAGCCGTAAATCGCCTGCTTCGGATCACCGACACAAAAGAATGTCCGACCAGGTTCCCGGCAGGCCTCTTCTGCAAAGCTGCGGATGACGTTCCACTGTTCCGGTGACGTATCCTGAAATTCGTCTAACAGGAGGTGATCAATGGACGTATCCAGACGGAACGACGAGTCCACCAGCCGTGACTGGCTTTGAGCGGCCGCCAGACGCCGGGTGACGTCTCCAAATTCCAACCCGCCGGCCGTCCGCTTCGCATTCTCAAAACAGGTATGATAATCCCGCAGCAGCTGCCGGGCCGCCAGAGTCTGGCTCTTCCAGGGTTCCGCGACACTGGCCAGAACATGTTGTGCGATTCGTTCATACGGACCGCGTAACGCTTCCGGAATCGGCACCCGGCTGAACTTCATTTCTCCGGACAGGATTTTGCCGGTCAATCCCCGCTTCAACAGGCTCTCCCAGTCCTCCCCTCGAATCGCTTCCACATCCTGGTCACGGGCTTTCGTGAGTGAGACTTTGTCGAGCGGCACCGATTCGATCAGTAATTGCAGCTCATCCCGTTCCGGTCGCTGCAGGAAGGGATAATCCGGAAACCGTTCCCAGCTCTCCGCAGGGGCCGCCAGAAACACGGAATACAGATTGCTGATCGTCTCTGTGATCAGACGTGAAATGCTCCGTGAGGATTGTCCTTTGTCGAGCAGGTGCATCAACTGCACGAGATCTTGCGGAGCCCCGGCCGTCAGCATCTCTTCGATCGCGCCGTTTCGAAGCTTGTCGATCTCCAGTGTGTCCAGCACGCGCCAACCGGGAGGCAGTCCCAGTTCCAGTGCATAACTCCCGGCCAGCTGGGAGAAGAAGGAATCCAGCGTGCAGATGCGGACACGATGCAGCTGACGGGTCAGCCGGGAAAGAAGCGCCAGGCATTCTTCCCGTGTCAATTCCGGAGGTCCCACGGAATCAGCGAGAACCTTCAGCGAATCCGGGTTCAGCACCGCGTGGGCCAGGCGCAGCAGGACCCGCTCGAGAATCTCTCCCGCCGCCTTTCTGGTAAATGTCGAGGCCAGAATCTTCTCGGGTGACGAATGCCGAAGCAATGCGATGTACCGGGAAGACAACTGGAATGTCTTGCCGGTCCCGGCCGACGCCCGGATCAGTAATTTCTGGGACAGGATCTGAGCTGCACTCGAGGCAGGACGCGGAATCATACGATCGCCTCCTGTCCGAAAACTCCCGCCTGACAGATGGCATCGAACTCCGTCAGACTCCAGGGAGGTTCATCCAGAATTTTCCAGAACCGTTCTTCCAGAACATCCCGAATGACGTCTCGAGCGACGTCATCCGCTTCCGCCAGTTCGTCCGCGGACCAGTTGCCGAATTCCGCTTTCACTGCGTTGGTATCGCGCGGCAACACGATATACCCCAGCCGGACATCGCCGGTCACTTCCAGATGCCGGGCCAGGTGTCGATAGAGGGGCAACTGCAAATCGCACCAGGCTCCCTGATCCCGGTGTGTCTTCTCCGGTGACATCCCGGAATCTCCGGTTTTGTAGTCGAACAGTGCCCAGCTCTGATGTCGGGGATGGAAATCGATGCGATCGATCCGGCCTTTCAGAAATGCCGGGCGTCCGTCCTCAAGCGGAAACGGCACCGGGACTCTCCCACCGATTTCGACATGTTCAATGCGCCAGCCATCACGGCGCCATTCCGCCTGCCATTCCGCAAAGGCGGTCAAGCGACGCCGGGCCTGTTCCACCTGAATCAGAACGGATGCCAGAGGAGAAGTGCCGTACGTTTTCAGAATCGAACGGGACAACTGCTCATGCAGAAAACTGGCAATCTCCACGTCCTGTGTCGCGTGACGGACTTCACTTTGACCGAACTCACTGAGCACGTCGTGGACGAGATTTCCGAACGCCCGGCCATCCAGTTCGGTCACCGCGTCAGAGATTTCATTGAGCCTCAGGACGTAACGCAGGTAATACCGATACGGCGAGGCAAGATAGTCCCGGAACTCTGTCACACGAAATTCGCCGGGCAGGTCCTGCCGGGGAGTCGGCCGGGGAATCCGGAACCGGGACTCGTGACCGACCTGACGTGATCGTGAAGCCGGACGGGAATGGGAATAGAACTGCACAACACGTTGAGGGATCTGCTCTTCGTCCGTTGCGAACAGCAGACGACTGGGAGCCAGCGGTTCGTTCAGCACGTCCCGGCGGGCAACGATGATTCGCAGCACCGCGCGGGAATGCACCATACATGTGAGATTGCAGAGATCACGCGCGTACCGTCGGGCATTGTCTTCAAGTCCCAGATGGGACCGCAATCGATTCGGAAGGAACAGATCGTGATTCACTGATGACGGAACAAATCCTTCGTTGAAGGTCGTCACAATCGCGACCGGAGCGTCGTCCAGCGGCATCTCGAGCCACCCGGCCACATGAATCGACGGTTGTGACGCTGTCTGGTAGAGATCCCCCCCGGTCTGTGACAGAACGAGTCGTACCCCTTCAACGGCAGACAGACTCTGATCCAGTGACGGCGGCAAATCGGCCAGCGAGTCGAAGGACTGCTGAATCGACACGAGCGACTTCTGCAGGCGAGCCTGTTCCACATCACGAGGATTGATGATTCGATTTCCGTAGACCGCCAGAAAAAACTCCCTGACGGGCTCCCCCAACCGGGAAAGCGGGATGCTGCGCGATTCGAATGGAGAAACGAGTGAATTCACCGCGGTAATGAGTTCCCAGACGAGACGGAACCGGGACTGGTCCGCAGAGGGTTCCGTGGCCAACAGTTCATCGGGCAGTTCCTCAGATTCTCCGACTGCGAACGAGGCCTGAGTCGTGAGAGAAGGAGAGGGCTCCGGGCGCGGAAGGGCTTCAATCGTCGACGGAACCGTCGGGGACAGCGCGGTTCCGACATGCTGATCCCAGAGCGTCAACCAGTCGTGACCTCTCAACGCCGATCGTGATATCCAGCGGGTCACGTCAGGATGTCGGATGAATGCCGAAAAGGAACTGGTTCGTCGTTCTTCGAGATAGTCAGCGACGGCATTGAGAAGGGAATATGGAGCCGTGACGTCTAATGCGCAATCCACCGGCCAGTGAGTCGGAATCCCCTCTGCCTGCAGCGTTCGCTGAATCTGCGGCACAAGGCGCTCGTCGGGAACTCCAATGGAAATGTCTTCGAGCGAGTACTTCCCATTGCATTGCGCAAGAACATCGAGAATCGCATCGACCTGTGCCGAACTCTCTTCGACAACCGTCAGTTGCTCCGGTGCCAGATCAACGGTCTGATCCGCCCACTGTTCCGGCCGCAGGCAACCGAATTCATCAAACCGGTCACCCCATTCTTCCGGTGCGTCAATCAGAACGGTCACGCGATCGGAAACCTGCTTCAGCATTGCCCGCAAGGTTCGATTCAGGTCGACGGCACCAATTGTCACGATCTCGGATTCTGTCCGACATTCATGGCGTTGAATAGCGACGAGGCGGGCCGTCTGACGATCCCAGAGTTCAAGCTGGTCCAGTCCCTTCCAGTAGGCCTGCTGGACATCACCCAGGGCCTGCCAGCGCGGGGCTTCATCAAATCCCTCCAGCCCATTTCCTAACGTGGCGACATCGGAGAAATTCAACTGGTCCGCAGCGAGTTCCTCATGCTGACGCCGCAGGAGATTTCCAAGACGCATCCATCCCTGCCAGTCCCCTTTTTCAGGGGGGTGGCGCACGATATTCGACAGTGTTTGTGATGAAACCTCCTGCAGTGCCTGAGCCCAGACCATCTGCTGCACGAGTTCTGAGGCAAAGGGCCGTTGCGGCGGATAGAGTTCCTCAGGCAGTCCCCCCTGCGTCAGAATGCGAGGCGGGATCAATCCCCCTCCCGCCAGTTCCGCCAGCCGTTCCATGAGTCGCCGACCTGCTTCCCGGCCGGGGAGAACGACGATGACGTGGCTCAGATCGCAGATCTGTGAACTGCTCGAGCGTGAAATCAGCTGCTCTGCCGCCGACAGCAATGCCGGCCGTGCCCATCCAAGAAAGACCCGTTTTCCTGACATCCCGCTCTCTCGACCTTGTCGTTTTCAATTTTCTGGAACAAGTGAACACCAGTATACATGGGGATGCGTTTCCGTCAAACCTGTCAGCGTGTCGGGGTGTCATCACTATTGGATTGGTGCTATTGGATTGGTGCCGATGAGGATGTCAGGAATTTCGTGATCTGATACGATCCGGCCATGAGTTCTTCAGGAGCATTTCGCCCAAATTATCTCCGTGTCTGGTTGACGTTCTTCCGCAACTCACTGGTCCGGTCGATGATGTTTCGTGGGCATTTTCTGATCGAGATGCTGACCCAGACGTTCTGGATTGCCGCCCAATTGATCCTGTTTCAGATCATTTACGGGCGGGTGAGCCAGATTCAGGACTGGTCACAGTATGAATACTTCGCTTTTCTGGCGACCGGCATGCTCATTAACGGGCTGGTGGAAGCGTTCTTCATGCCGAACTGTGCCAATCTGAGCGAGAAGATCCGGACCGGCAACATGGACTTCGCCATGCTCAAGCCGATCGATACCCAGTTCCTGATCTCGTTCGAAACGGTCGACTTCGCGATGATCAATCAGGTGATCATCTCCATCGGCATTCTGGCGTTTTCCCTCTGGAAGCTTGGCGTCACGCTGACGGTCGTCAACGTTCTGATGTATCTGCTTCTCGTGATCATCGGCGTGATTCTGTTCTATTCACTCATGATCGCACTGGCGAGCACCAGCATCTGGATGGGACGGAATCAGAGTCTGTATGAGTTCTGGTTCTATATCACGGTGTTTGCCCGTTATCCGCAGAACTTTTACCGTCAGGCCTGGGGGGGAGAGTTCCTCTGGTTCACGTTTTCGTTCCTGCTTCCGATCCTGCTGGTGGTTACTGTTCCGGCCCGGGTGCTGTTGCAGAAAACATTGGAGCCGAACGCCGTCGTCCTGGTGGTCGCTCCGCTGGCCACGTTGATCTGCCTGTGGGTTTCGCGACGGATCTTTAACTGGTCCTTAACGCATTATCGAAGCGCCAGCAGCTGACCACCATGATTTCTGGCCTTGAACTGGTGCAGGCACTCAAGGAACGGGGACGGGACCTCGGCTTTCCACTGGTCGGCGTTGCTGTTGCCGCCCGACCGGAGACCTATGACCTGTTTCGTGACTGGCTGAAGCAGGGACTGCATGGTGAGATGGGGTATCTCGCCCGTCGAGAAGCCGCCTATGAAGACTCTTCCGGCGTGCTTCCCGGAGTGCGAACGATCATCATGGCCGCAATGGAATATGGTTCCGGCCGAACGGTCCCGGACGGCTCCGGTCGCATCGCGGCCTATGCTCAGGGAACAGTGGATTACCATGACCTGGTGCGAATCAAACTGAAAGAACTGGCAGCGGTCATCCATGAGCATCGACCAGGAACTCGCAGCCGGGTGACGGTCGATACGGCTCCGCTTCTCGAACGGGATGTTGCCCGTCGGGCGGGTCTGGGCTGGTTCGGCAAGAACACCATGCTGATCAACAAATACATCGGCAGCTACTTCATTCTCGGAGGGATCCTGACAGACTGCGAACTTCCTCCTGATCCGCGTCACGATGCCAGCCACTGTGGAACCTGCACGCGCTGTCTGGAAGCCTGCCCGACTGATGCGTTCAATGCCCCCTATGTGCTCGACGCCCGCAAGTGCATTTCTTACCTGACAATCGAACTGCGGGGACAACCAATCCCCAGACCACTGCGCTCCGGCATGCAGGACTGGATGTTCGGGTGTGACGTCTGTCAGCAGGTCTGCCCATGGAATCGAAAAGCGGGAGCCCCGTCGATGCCGGAACTTCTACCCTCTCCGATCACCGCACGTTCCGCCTGCGAGTTCCTCTCAATGACGGAAGAAGAGTTTCACAGTCTGTATTCGTCGACTCCGTTCTCCCGTCCCGGTTGGGAGAACATGGCAAGGAACGCCGCGATCGTGCTGGGGAATTTCCGATCTGAACAGTTCGTTCCGGTCTTGTCTCAGCGTCTTCAGCACCCAAGTCCGCTGGTGCGTGGAGCGGTCGTCTGGGCTCTGGGGCAAATCGGAACCCCGGAGGCCAGAACGATACTGCAGAACCAACTGGATCAGGAATCCGATTCTCTGGTCCGTGATGAGTTGCAATCTGCGTTGGACTCTCATTCAATGAGCGTCCCCCTGTCATCGTAAACACTGGAACGCCGTTTCCTCATTTTCAATTCCGATTTTCATTGCAAGAAAGTCATTTCTGATGAATGTTCTTCCACCGGCCTATCAGAAACTGACCGAACGACTCAAAGAACTGGCGCTGCTGCGATCCTGCAATGCCGTCCTGGGTTGGGACGAGCAGACCTATCTTCCTCCCGGAGGCGCCGAGCATCGGGCCGGCCAGTTGTCTTTACTGGCGGGAATGTGTCACGAACGGGCGACCGATCCGGTACTCGGTGACCTGCTCAACGAACTCGGTGACGTGAATGCTCTCGGGGGCTCAGGCACCCGCGCTGCAGCAAATGTTCGTGAGGCGCGACGCCACTTCGAGCGTTCCGCAAAACTGTCTCGTCAACTTGTGGAAGAATTGACCCGGGTCTCGACACTCGGACAGCAGGCCTGGATCGGCGCTCGAAAGAACAGTGATTTCGCGGCGTTTCAGCCCTGGCTGGAAAAGATGGTCAAACTGAAACGGGAAGAAGCCGACGCTCTCGGCAGCGAGTCCGGTGTCCGGTATGACGCCTTGCTCGAGGATTATGAACCGGGTGCAACCGCTGCTCAGATTCAGGGAGTCTTCACGCCGTTACGGGATGACCTCGTGGAGCTGGTCGCCTGGATGAGGGACTCTGGAATTTCCTCTGACACCTCGATTCTGGAACGGCATTTCCCGGTTGAGACGCAGAAGACACTCAGCCTGGAGGCCGCGCAGCGGATCGGGTTCGACTTCAACTGTGGTCGACTTGACGTTGCTGCCCATCCATTCTGCACGGGAATTGGACCGGGTGACTGCCGGTTGACAACCCGGTATGACGAACATCATTTTTCCGGATCCTTCTTCGGAACCCTCCATGAAGCCGGACACGGAATTTACGAACAGGGACTCGTTGCCGAAGAATTCGGACTGCCGACCGGAGATTCCTGTTCACTGGGGATCCATGAGTCCCAATCACGCATGTGGGAAAACCTGGTTGGACGAAGTCGGGCATTCTGGGAGTTCTACTATCCAGAAACGCAGGCGTCGTTCCAGAACTCTCTCGGCAATGTGTCACTGGATGAGTTTTATCGGGCCATCAATGCCGTCCGCCCCAGCTGGATTCGGGTCGAAGCGGATGAGGTCACGTATAACCTGCATATCATGCTGCGGTTTGAAATCGAACAGGCTCTGATCGGCGGGGAACTGGAAGTCGCTGACCTGCCGGGTGTCTGGAATGAGACGTTCCAGCGGTATTTCGGGATGACTCCTCCCACGGATGCGCTGGGATGCCTGCAGGATGTTCACTGGAGCGCCGGCTTGTTCGGTTACTTCCCGACGTACTCACTGGGAAATATGTGTGCCTCACAGTTCTTCGAACAGGCGAATGCCGACCTGGGAGACCTGCATGCTCAGTTCCGCAAAGGGGAGTTCCAACCGCTGAAGAACTGGCTCAATGAGAAAATCCACAGGCACGGAAAGCATTATACGGCCCCGAAACTGGTCGAAGTGGTGACAGGAAAACCACTTTCTGCAGAACCATTGCTGCGCCATCTGAATGGAAAGTTCCGACAGTTGTCATAATTCACGGGACTCTCTTCTCGTCTGACCTCATTCACCTGTCAGCAGATGTTTTGCAGTGGGGAATGAGGTCTGTCCATTTCGCACTGGAGTGGTTGTGCAACGTCCCCGTCCGCTGGTCTTGATCAATGCCGTCGGCCTCACACGCCGAATTCTGTCGTTGATGCCGAAGTGTGCGGCCCGCTTTCGCGTGGAACAGGTCGCTCCACTCGAACCGGTGCTTCCCGCTGTCACGATGACCGCTCAGGCGAGTCTGCTGACAGGACGCACCGCCGGAGATGTCGTGACTGCGGATGGCGTTCTGCCGGGACACGGAATCGTCGCGAACGGCTGGTTGTTTCGCGACACGATGGAAGTCCGGTTCTGGCAGCAGTCGAATCAGTTGCTGCAAGCGGAGCCGATCTATTCCCGTCTGAAGCGGGAATACGAAAGCGCCGGACGGAATTTCCGCGTCGCCAAATTGTTCTGGTGGTTTAATCAGGGAGCGAACGTCGACCTGTCAGTCACTCCCAAACCTCACTACGGATCCGATGGCAGCAAAGCGTTCGACATTGATGTTGTTCCCCGTTCTGCCCGCCCGGCACTGGATGATCTCGGGGCATTCCCCTTTTCCGCTTTCTGGGGACCGATGTCGGGAATCCAATCCTCCGCGTGGATTGGAAAGCTGTCAGAACGGGTCATCCGGGAGGGCACACTGATCCTGGACTCGAACGCTCCTCGTGAGTCGTTTGACCTGACGATGATCTATCTGCCGCATCTTGATTACGACCCGCAGCGCGACGGGCCAGCGGGATGCGATCTGCGAAAGTGCGCCACGGAACTGGACGAGATCATCGCGGGAATTCTTCAAGCGGCTGATCAGACCGGTGCGGACGTCTGGCTGGTCAGTGAGTATGGTCATGTGGATGTCAGCCGTCCGGTGTTTCTCAATCGCTGGCTGCGTGAACAGAAACTGCTCGTCGTCCGGGATGGCCCCTTCGGTGAAACACTGGATACATTCAACAGTCGTGCATTCGCGGTTGTCGACCATCAACTCGCACACGTCTATGTGCGACAGCCTGCTGATGTGACCACTCTGGTCGGCGGATTACAAACGATTCCTGGCGTCAAAGAGGTGTACGCAGGGGACGACCGGGCGAAAATCGGATTGAATCACGCTCGATCCGGAGAACTGGTTCTCCTCTCAGAACCGGATGCATGGTTTGCGTATCCCTATTGGCTGGATGACCGCCGTGCTCCGGATTTTGCAGGAACCGTGGACATTCACCGCAAGCCGGGCTTTGACCCATGTGAAATGTTCTTTGACCAGAATCTGTTCTGGCCGAAAGGAAAAGCCGCATTCCGACTGCTTCAGAAAACACTGGGATTCCGGACCCGATTCGACGTCATCTCACAGGACGTCAAACTGGTGCGCGGAAGTCATGGGCTCATCCCCGATCATCAGGATGACTTTCCGATCCTGGCAACGGAAACACCGTTGGAGACGACTCCCCCCCGACGGCTGACGGATGTTTACCGCCTGTTGCTGGAGAAGTTTCGAGACAGGTGACGAGTGACAGCAGACGCGCGTGACCTGCCGAATCCAGGGGGACATCCTTCGGGAATCGGGTCGGACAATGACGCCGTCGTGTCTGGAGATCAGGCCGGACGCATCAATGCTCCGGTCGTAATCCGACTTCGACCACTTCGCTCAGCGGATGTTCTGATTCATCCTGAATGAATTTTCTGCTGCGGTCGGTGATCAACCCGAACATGTAGTACAGACCGGGAATGATCAGCACACCGATGATTGTTCCCACGAGCATCCCGCCGACAGCCGTCGTTCCGATGGTCCGGTTGCCGATCGCACCGGGACCGGTTGCCCGAACAAGAGGGATCAGACCGGCGATGAAGGCAAACGAGGTCATCAGAATCGGGCGGAATCGTAATTTCCCCCCTTCAATCGCGGCCTCTTTCAGTCCGAGTCCTTCGCTGTGCCGTTGAACGGCGAATTCAATAATCAGAATCGCGTTCTTCCCCAGCAGTCCCACGAGCATCACGAGTCCCAGCTGTGCGTAGACGTCGTTCGACAGCCCCATCGCTTTCAGGAACAGGAACGAACCGAACAAACCGACCGGCAGCGAGAGAATCACCCCGAGCGGGATGATGAAACTTTCGTACTGACCGACGAGCACCATATACACGAAGGCCACGACGATCAGAAAGATGTAGGCCGCCGTGTTTCCTTTATTGGCTTCATCGTAAGAAAGTCCCTGCCAGCCGATGTCATATCCGCGCGGGAGTGTTTCGGCAGCGACCTGCTTGATCGCGGCAATCGCCTGACCGGTGCTGAATCCAGGTGCGGGAGCCCCTTGAATGGCCGCCGTCAGGTACAGGTTGTAGCGACTGATTTCGTTCAGTCCATGCTGTTTCTTCAGCGTCATAAAGGAGGTATAGGGAACCATTTCCCCTTTATCATTCTTGACGAACATGTTGTCAAAGTCGGAGGGATATCTCCGAAACTCCGGCGATGCCTGAACATAGACTTTATAGAACTGCCCGAACCGGACGAAGCCCTGTTCCCAGGTGCTCCCCACGACGATCGACAGATTGTCGAGGGCATCCTTGATCGAGACCCCCTTCTGCATCGCGACGTCATTGTTGATCACCAGTTCGTACTGCGGATAATTGTTGGCGAAGAACGTAAACAGACCTTTCAGCTCGGGGCGTTTTTCCAGAGCGGCCATGAAGTTGTCCTTCACTTCGCCGAGTCGTTCGTAGTCTCCGCTGTTCGTCTTATCCAGCAGGTTCAGTGTGAATCCCCCGGCAGCACCGAAGCCGGGCACGGCAGGGGGTTCATAAAACTCGAGCTTGACGTTCGCAATGTCACGACCCCGTTCTTCGAGCAGTTCGATAATCTCTTTTGACGTACGATGCCGGTCGTTCCAGGGCTTCAGATTGATAATACAGGTCCCGGCATTGGAACCGCGTCCTTCGGTGAGCACTTCGTAACCGGCCAGCGACGACACGGAAATCACCTCGTCCAGAGTCTTACAGATCTTCTGCAATTCCTCCGCCTTGGAGTTTGTGTACTCCAGTGTCGACCCCGGGGGAGTCTGAATAATCCCGTAGATGATCCCCTGATCTTCCAGCGGAATAAAGCCTGACGGAAGAACATTGTTGACGAAGTACACCCCCACTCCGAACCCGATAATGATTAAAACGGTGAGGAGTCGCTGAGTCACCAACCCTTTCAGCATCCAGGCGTATCCGCCCGTCAGCTTGACGATCAGGCCGTCCACAATTCTCAGGAACCAGGCGAGCGGACTGTAGCTCTTTTTCTTGTTGGGATTGTGCGGCTTGAGAATCATCGCACACAACACCGGAGTCAGAGTGAGAGCCACGATCCCCGAAAGGACGATCGAGGTCGCCATCGTCAAACCAAACTGTCGGTAAAACACCCCGACCGGCCCCGGAATGAACGTCACCGGGATGAACACCGCAGTCATCACGAGCGTGATGGCGATAATCGCTCCGCTGATTTCATGCATGACTTCCCGGGTCGCCAGGTAGGGGGACAAATGCTTCGTGTGCATTTTCTCGTGAACGGCTTCAACCACCACGATCGCGTCGTCGACCACCACTCCGATCGCCAGCACGAGGGCAAAGAGCGTGATCAGGTTGATCGACATCCCGAACAGCAGCAGGACGAAGAATGTTCCGATCAACGAAACCGGCACCGCGAGCGTCGGAATCAGGGTCGACCGGAAGTCTCCCAGGAACAGGAACACCACCAGCGAGACCAGAATAAAGGCCTCGAACAAGGTGTGAAGCACCTTCTCGATCGAGGCTTCAAGAAACTGCGACACGTCGTAGCTGATCTGATAATCCATTCCCGGCGGAAAGGAGGCCTCTTTAATTTCTTCGAGTTTCTTCTTGACGTTCTCGATCACGACGGCCGCATTGGATCCCGGTGTCTGCTTCAAGACGATCGCCGCAGACGGCAGTCCGTCGATATCCGAATACAAGTCATAAAATGAGGATCCCAGCGTCACCTGCGCGACATCTTTCAGCTTGATAATTTCTCCCTCGGATGTCGCTCTCAGAACAATGTTTTCATACTGCTCCGGAGTGTCATAGCGTCCCACCCAGGTCAGCACATACTCGACGGTCTGCGATGTTCGTCCAGTCGCCTGACCGAGTCGCCCGGGAGAACCGATCATGCTCTGATCGGCAACCGCTTCCATGACATCTTCCGCGGAAATCCGATAGGCGCGCAGCCGATCGAGATTCAATTCGATCCGCATGGCATACGCCCGGTTCCCCAGGATGTTTGCCCGCCCCACCCCGGGAATTCGCTTGATCTCGTTAACGATGTTGACGTTGGCATAGTTGTAAAGAAAGTTCTGATCGACATTCTTGTCACTGCTGAACACGTTCACATACATCAGCATGCTGGACATGTTCTGCAGCACGACAATCCCTTCCCGTTCAACGATGGGAGGAAGATTGCTTTTCACCGCCTGCACGCGGTTGTTGACGTTCATCACCGCGACGTTCGGGTCGGTTCCCGGCTCGAAGATGATCTGGATCGTTCCTTCTCCGGCGCTGGTTGCGTCACTGATCATGTAACGCATGTCCTGCACGCCGTTGATCGACTGCTCCAGGATCACCATCACCGATTCGATCAGCACTTTCGCACTGGCACCGGGAAACGACACGGCGACCATGACACTCGGCGGGGCCACCGTGGGGAACTGCGAAATCGGAAGGGTTCCGATCGACAGTCCCCCGAGAAACAGGATGATCAGCGAGATGACAATCGCCAGTGCAGGGCGATGAAGAATGCGTGCGAACATGAACCGGTTCTCTATTCTGCCTTGTTTTTCAGTTCGCTCATCACCTTCTCAGGTGCTTTGAACTCGAACTCGACATGATCTCCATCGTGAACCTGCAGAACGCCCTCGAGGATGATCTTGTCTTTCTCACTCAGCCCGCTTTTGACCAGATAGATGTCATCCAGAGTGTGGCTGATCTCAATATCCCGCTGGCGCACAATTCCCTGATCATCCACCACGAAGACATAGGGTTTCGCCAGAATCTCAAAGACGGCCCGCTGCGGAATCACAATCGCATCATCAATGATACGATTCATCCGGATTGTTCCAGTCTGTCCATGACGAAGCACTCCTTTGGGATTCGGAAAGTCCGCCCGAAAGGAAATGTTGCCGGTCTCGTTATTGAAGTCGGCTTCAATCGCACCGATCTTCCCTTCCTCGGGAAACAGATTGCCGTTGGCCAGCACGAGTTCGACACGGACCTCGTCGTCGTCATCGTCGTCGTCGTCGTCGTCGTCATCGTCATCGTCATCATCATCATCATCATCATCATCGTCGTCGTCGTCCGATGCGTCATCCTTCATCTGATGTTCGAGTCCTTCGATATATTCCAGATAACGTGCTTCCGGGACATTGAAATAGACCCACATGACGCTGTTGTCAGACAGGGTCGTCAGCACATCCCCTTCTTCCACCAGGCTTCCCTGCTGTTGTCGCAGGCGATCGACGATTCCTGAATACGGGGCCTTGATATTGGCAAACGCCAGTTCCGCTTCGGCCTGTTCCACTTTCGCCTGAGCTTTTTTCAACTTGGCATCGAGCAGCAGAACCTCGTTCTGCGAGACGACTTTGTCTTCGAACAACTTCTTCGTGTAGTTGTATTCCAGCTGGGCGAGCTGGGCTTCTGCCTTTTCCGCGTCGAGCCTGGTCCGGTAGAGCACCGGCAGCAGGCGGAACAGCGACATCCCCTCGGTGACACGTTGCCCTTCCTTGATCTGAATCGCTTCCAGATAGCCTCGCTCCAGTGCACGCACCTCGATGTGCCGACGTGAGTGAATCTGACAGACGAACTGCTGAGCGACGGTGACGTCCTTCTCCATCGGATTGGTCACCACGATCTTGTGACGCGCGTGCTCATGTCCTCCGTGAGGCGGACTGGAATGCTCGCCATGTGCCGGCTTCGAATGGACTTCATGTGCTTCACCCGGACTCTTGTGGCATGCCGGAAGAGAGACGACCGCCAGGACGATCATCAAGGCATTAGTAGCTTTCATGCGAGTTTCACTTGTTGATTCAGTCGATCAACGCTTGTGTCAGGCGTCGACGACAGCACGACACGCAACTCCTGCGAGCCAGAAGAAACATCCCGGGATACTCAGGACAAATTCATTGCAGAGTTCGCAAGAATCCAGTCCTCCCACAGCCATTCATTCTCAACGTTAGCAGGCAAACCCGGGGGAGAACATCCGCATCCCACTGATTATCTCGAATGGGAACCTCTCAATCGCCGGAGATCCATCTCTGTGCCGGACGAGTTCATTGTTGACTCATTCGCACGGCCAGCTGCCCGTCACCAATTGCTGTTTCAGGCAAAAATTGGATGCGGAAATTTATACGGATTCGGAAGACCCCGACAAGATGCGATCGGCTGACATTCCCCCCATTCTTACGGGAATGTCACAATCTCTTCCACATGCAAGCGTGAACGGAAATCCGCTGTGATCGTCACGCGAGATTTCTAACTTAAATCTTACGGACCTGTTGAATTCATCAATGCTCCGGCAGCGTTGCGGCGCGGCAGGAGCCTCCCCTTTCCGAACGCCAACAGGCTGTTAAATGTTCGTCATCTCATCGACACGTGCTCTCAGGCCGGACGTTCGTGCGCTCAGCACTTGAACCGCGATCCTGGTTTCTTTGAGCAGCAGCCGGGACCCGTTCATCAGTCCCGCAACGGCAGCGACTCCAGCAACGACCCCGGCCATCTCGGCAATCATGATGATCGCCGTTGTCTCAAAGGGGACCAGAACGGCTCCCAGCAAAGACAGCAGTGCCGCAAACGCAAATGCCCCCAGCGTCACGTAGAAGCTTCGGAGCCCTTTCAGCAACAGCAGCGTTCGTTCTTCCGCTGCAGCCAGCTCACGCAGTCGGCGGGTGGCTGTTGGTGATTTCCAGTCACTGTCCGCTTCAAGCTGTTTCGAAAGTTCCCGTGCGCGATCCACGACCCGGGCCAGCCGGTTACTGGTGCTCATGATCAACACAGAGGAGGCGTTCGTCAAAATCGCGGGTGCGACGATCAGTGAGAGAATCGCGAAGGGATTACTCGGAATTTCGGCCGACATGAACTGTCCATTTTCAGGGATCGATGTGCCATTCCGGGGGAGTCTCAGTCGTTCCCCGTTTGCCGGAGTAGAACGGTCAACGGGGCAGGGATCAGGATTCAGAAAAGACTGGGAACGTCCTGCATTTCGGACCCACTCTTTACGCCCCGCGTCCCACTTTCCCCCTCAGCGAGACACACCGGGAAGGACTGAGCCTGTTCCACCAGAATCACTCTGACAAAATCATTGCCGGGACGGCACGTTTCGGCAAACGGAAAACGGGAAGTTCCCATGGAGTTTGATGAAATCGAATTCTCGTCCGTTGCCGCTCGAAACCGCCTGAAGTCGATTTCCCGGAAGGTCTTTGTGGATCACTGCGAAATGGGATAACCTCCAGGAAAACGACACCCATTGCTGTCTGACTGGATGGATCATGCCCCTCTTCATGCATCTGAAATCGGATTCGAAAATCCCGATGGATGCGAGTCTCCTTCTGCCGGAACGGCTGGAGTCGCTCTCGCTGGAGACGATTGCGTCCCTGCCGTTGACACAGGGGAATCAGACAATCGCCTGCGGGGAACTGTTTGAACTGGAGGGTGTCACCACGGATGGAGAGCTGATCTTTCAGGGTGACTGCCGACAGATCAATGGAATCGGCGCCGGAATGACTCGTGGCCGGATCCAGGTTTCCGGAAACGCGGGGCGCCATGTCGCCCGACGGATGTCCGGCGGGGAAGTCACCGTGAACGGCAATGTCGGTGACTGGGGAGGAGCAGAACTCTCCGGGGGCCTGCTGATTGTGAACGGCTCGGCCGGAAACTCCCTGGGGGGAGCGTATCCTGGCGAGAAAAAAGGAATGCGCGGCGGAGAAATCTCTGTGTCTGGAGGAGCGGGCACACTGGTGGGCCAGCGGATGCGTCGCGGCCTGATTGCTGTGTCGCAATCCGTTGGCGAGGGAGCCGGGGCGGGAATGATTGCCGGAACGCTGGTCCTCGCGGGAGGAGCAGAGGAGTGCCCCGGCATCGGGATGAAGCGAGGAACGATTCTGATGGGAACAGGAGAACAGCCGTTCCGCCCCTGGCCGACATTCGCCCCGGTGGCGAACCCCCGGCCTGCGTTTCTGCAACTGCTGTTGAACGACTTGCACAGAAGGGGATTTCCCATTCCGGCGGACTGGTCAGACGGCCGGTTCCGGTGCTATCGAGGTGATCTCCTGGAGGGGGGCCTGGGAGAATTGTTCATCCTGCAGGACGTGGCATCCCATGCATTGAAAGAGACGCAGAGCCGCCAACGGCAGAGTCTTCAGAATCAGGGCACCCGGTGATCGGCAAACCGTTTGGCCTTGATGAATTCCCCGTTACTACTGGAGCATCAAACCTGTCAGGACAGAGTGGTCACACCACGACTCTTCGATGACATTTCACCGGAAAAATCCTCAGCATGAATCTTCGTGAGCAGTTTTTCGATCGCGCGGTGACCGAGAGTTTCGACGTGGCGATTATTGGCGGCGGAGCCACCGGCCTGGGAGCGGCGGTGGACGCGGCATCGCGCGGATTGAAAACCATCCTCCTTGAGCAGAGCGACTTCGCCAAGGGGACTTCGAGCCGAAGCACCAAACTCATTCATGGAGGGGTTCGCTACCTGAAACAGGGGAATGTGTCACTCGTGCGGGAATCCCTGCATGAGCGAGGATTGTTGCTGCAGAATGCCCCCGGGCTCGTACGGCCACTGGAATTCATCATTCCAACCTTCTCGATGTGGGAGCGTCTGTTCTACGCCACCGGCTTGAAAATGTACGACGCGCTCTCTGGCCGGCGCGGCATGGCCCGTTCGCGAATGCTGTCGACCCCGGAAGTCTGCCGGCGCGTGCCGACGATTCAAGCGGCGAAGCTCAACGGAGGGGTGTCTTACTTTGACGCCCAGTTTGATGACGCCCGACTCGCCATCGCGATGACCACCCTGCTGAAAGAACTGCAGGGAATTCCGCTGAATTATGTACGGGCGGTCAATCTGCTGAAACTGCAGGGCAAAGTTGTCGGACTTGTTGGAGAAGATGTTGAAACCGGACGGCAGTTTGAAATCGGGGCACGATCGGTCATCAACGCCACGGGGATTTTTACGGACGAGATACGACAGATCGACGATCCGGGGACGCGCCCGATGCTCAAAGTCAGCCGTGGATCCCATCTGGTGGTGGACCGTTCGTTTCTCCCCGGCGAGACGGCCATCATTATTCCCAGTACCGATGATGGACGAGTCGTGTTCATCATTCCCTGGCACGGCAAGACCGTCATCGGAACCACGGACATTCCGGCCACGGAACCGGTGCTGGATCTCTTCCCGCTGGAAGGAGAAATTCAATTCCTGCTGGATCATGCGTCCCGTTACCTGAACCGGCCGGTCGGTCGGGGAGAGGTTCACAGTACATTTTGCGGACTGCGCCCCCTCGTCAGTACGTCGGCGGAGAAGTCGACATCGAAAATCTCACGAGATCATGTCTTGAAAGTGTCCCAGAGCGAACTGATTACGATCACCGGCGGGAAATGGACGACGTATCGGAAAATGGCTCAGGACACGATCGATGCGGCAGTTTCCACCGCCGGCCTGACTGCCCGACCGTCAATGACAACGGAACTCAGCCTGACGGGGAACTCCCACGACCATCCGCAGGAACCCCAGACTGCGGAGTCGGTCACGGAGGACTTTTTGCGCCGGTCCGTGCATCAGGAACAAGCCCGGACGATCGATGATGTCCTGAGTCGCCGATGCCGCCTGCTTCTGCTGGATGCCCGCGCGGCGATCGAAGTTGCCCCCCGCACGGCGGCGTTTCTGGCTCAGGAACTGGGGAAAACAGAGTCGTGGGAAGCGTCGCAAATCCATGATTTCACACGCTTTGCAGAGAAGCACCTGCCGTAAGTCCAACACTCGCCGGTGCCCCCCATCGGTCGTCTCGGATTCCACCCGAATTGACACCCGGAATTCCCGGGAGGGGACGGAACGTCCGGAGTGACTGCGGTCCATTCGTTACGAATTGACTCAATTTGCGGAAAATGAGACCTTATCGTTGCTTTCACTGGACTCCATCGGATACAAAACACGACCAAGTTGGTAGATTATTGTCGATTGGTCCAGACGCCACCGAGCCAGGCATACAGGGTAAGGCATGTTGTTCATCTCACGGATTCAGGGATTTGGGGCGATTCTTTTGAGCCTTGTCGGCGCGCTGACGTTGACGGTGGCCGGAGGATGTGGTTCCGGTGGCGACAGCGGACAACTCACGCTGCTGAACGTCTCCTACGATCCAACCCGTGAACTCTGGAAAGAAATCAATTCGGTTTTCACACCAAAGTTCGAGGCGGAACACAAGCAGTCACTCAAGATCAAGCAATCCCATGGGGGCTCCGGCCCGCAGGCACGTTCGATTATTGACGGTCTGGATGCGGATGTCGCGACACTGGCCATGTGGTCCGACGTGGACGCCATCAGCAGGAAAGGGCTGATCCGGGCCGACTGGAAAGAGCAATTTCCCAATCAGAGCCTTCCGTACATCTCCACGATCGTTTTTGTCGTGCGGGCGGGAAATCCCAAGAACATTCAGGACTGGCCGGATCTCGTCAAAGGAGACGTCAGCATCATTACCCCGAGTCCCAAAACCTCGGGGAATGGCAAGCTTTCCTTTCTGGCCGCCTGGGGAAGCGTTTTGCTGAATGGCGGAAGCGAAGAGGACGCGAAGAAGTACATCACAGAACTGTATGGCCGCGTTCCCGTTCTGGACACGGGAGCACGTGGAGCCACGACCTCGTTCGCGCAGCGCGGAATGGGGGATGTCCATCTGACGTGGGAAAACGAAGCCCATCTGGAAGTGAAAGAATCCGGCAATAAACTCCAGATCGTCTATCCCAAATCCAGCATTCTGGCCGAACCGTATGTCGCGATTGTGGATTCTGTCGTCGATCGCAGGAAGACACGCGCCGTCGCTGAAGAATACCTGAAGTTTCTCTATACTCCTGAAGCTCAGGAGATCATTGCAAAGCACCATTACCGTCCATCGGACGCGAAAGTTCTTGAAGCACACCGCAGTGATTTCCCGGAGATCAAACTGTTTCCGGTGACGGAAATCGTGTCAGGCTGGGATGAAGCCCAGTCGAAATTTTTTGCAGAAGGTGGAGTCTTTGATTCCATCTACCAGAAGAAGTGACCCTGAAATGCCGAGACACCGGGAACGGTTCGACGACCGGTCAGCAGCAGTTCGTTTTTCGTGATGTTTGGTGGTGGGAGCATTCGTGTCGCAATCTTCTCCGGTCGACTCGGCGACGACCCGATCTGTGAAATCTGATGCGGAATCGGGGCCGGGTAGCGACAATGTCGTTGCCCGGCGTCCCCGTTTCCTGCGGAATCCGCTTCCCGGTTTCGGGATCGGATTGGGAATCACCGTTTCGTATCTCTCCTTGCTCCTGCTGCTCCCGATTCTGGCCTGTCTCGCAAAAGCAGCTGAACTGACACCCAGTGCGTTTCTTGCAGCGGTCTGGTCCGCGAGAGCCCGTGCTGCCTACTTCGTGACGTTTCAGACCTCGCTGATCTCCGCCCTGATCAGTGCGGCACTCGGGCTGCTGCTGGCCTGGGTGCTGGTGCGATACCAGTTTTTCGGACGGCGATTTCTGGACGCGCTGATCGATCTGCCGTTCGCCCTTCCAACGGCGGTCTGTGGTCTGGTCTTTTCGGCCCTGCTCGTTGAAGACGGATGGTACGGGCAGTTTCTGGTGCCACTGGGAATTCAGGGAGCCTATTCGAAACTCGGGATCATCATCGTCCTGACATTTGTCGGGGTGCCGTTTGCGGTTCGAACCGTTCAACCGGTTCTTGAGAGTATGGAAGCGGATACCGAGGAAGCCGCGTCGTCTCTGGGAGCGTCCCGCTGGCAGACGTTCCGCTGGGTCCTGTTTCCCGCTCTCTGGCCAGGAATCCTGACCGGGTTCGCGCTGGCGTTTGCACGCGGACTCGGAGAGTACGGGTCCGTGGTGTTCATCTCGGGGAACATGCCGTTCAAAACAGAAATTGCACCGGTGCTGATCGTGGCCCGACTTGAAGAATTCTCCTATCCGGAAGCGACCGCGATCGCGATTGTGCTGGTCGGAGCGTCTCTCGCCTCACTGGCGACCATCAACTGGCTCGAACGACGGAGTCAACGATATGCAAATTAAGCATCATCACTCCGCGCACGTCCCCACGGCAACTCCCGGCGAACCGTTCTGGATCCGCTGCCTGCTGATTTTTGCGGCCTATGTTGTCGTCTTTGGCCTGATTCTGATTCCGCTGGCGTATGTCTTCTTCGAAGCTCTGCGCCCGGGACTTCAGACATTCTGGTCGAACCTGGTGGATGATCCGGACACCCGACATGCCATCTGGCTGACGGTCACGGTTGCTCCGATCGCGGTCATTCTCAATACGATCTTCGGACTCGCAGCGGCCTGGACGATTACCAAGTTCCGGTTTCCGGGGCGGGCGCTGCTGATGTCATTGCTGGATGTGCCATTTGCCATTTCACCAGTCGTCGCCGGACTCATGTTTGTCCTGCTCTTCGGAATGCAGGGTTATCTGGGACCGACGTTGAGAGAGTATGGGATCAAGCTGATCTTCGCCTGGCCTGGCCTGGTGATTGCGACGACATTCATCACGATGCCGTTCATTGCCCGCGAGCTGATCCCGCTGATGCAGTCACTCGGTTCGGACGAAGAACTCGCCGCAGTGAGTCTCGGCGCCAACCGCTGGCAATTGTTCTGGAGAATCACACTCCCGAATATCAAGTGGGGTCTGCTTTACGGAATTATTCAGTGTAATGCCCGGGCGATTGGAGAGTTCGGAGCGGTTTACGTGGTTTCCGGACATATTGCCGGTGAGACCGACACGATGCCGCTGCGCGTCGAAAAACTGTTTCAGGAATACAACAACCCCGGCTCATTCGCCGTGGCGACCGTCTTGACACTGATGGCTCTCTCGACGCTGGTCCTGAAAGTTCTGCTGGAACACTGGATCGCCGCTCAGGATGCCGCACGCTTTAAGGAGGCAGAAGAAAGCTGAGAGGAACAGTTTGTCGTCACCGATCGACGTCTGCCCGCTTCTTCTCCAGCACTCTCTGAAAGACTGTCATGAGTATTGTCATCCGCCACATCACGAAGAAATTCGGAAACTTCACCGCGCTCGACAATGTCAGCCTGGAAGTTCCCTCCGGTTGCCTGCTGGCATTGCTGGGGCCGTCCGGCTCCGGGAAAACGAGCCTGCTGCGGATCATCTCCGGTCTGGAACATGCCGATCGCGGGTCCATCCTTTTCGAAGACGAAGACGTCACCCGCCAGGCGGCCAAGGATCGCGGCGTCGGCTTCGTCTTTCAGCACTATGCCCTGTTCCGGCATATGACCGTGTTCGAGAATGTGGCCTTCGGCATGCGGGTGCGGAAAGTCCCCCAGTCCGAAGTCCACGACCGGGTTCACGAACTGCTCAGACTGGTCCGCCTCGAAGGTCTGGGACACCGCTATCCGTCGGAACTGTCAGGCGGGCAACGTCAACGCGTGGCTCTCGCCCGGGCTCTGGCCGTTCGTCCTCGAATGCTGCTGCTCGATGAACCATTCGGGGCACTCGACGCCAAGGTCCGCCAGGAACTGAGAACCTGGCTGCGCCGTCTGCATGAAGAGATGCCGGTCACGACGGTTTTTGTGACACATGATCAGGAAGAAGCCTTTGAAGTGGCAGACCGGGTCGTCGTCATGCGACAGGGAAACATCGAGCAGATCGGAACTCCGCAGGAAGTGTTCGATCACCCGGCCACCCCCTTCGTCATGGACTTCCTGGGGAATGTCAACGTGTTTCATGGTCGTGTTCAGGCGGGAACTGCCCACATCGGGCCATTCCAGATTGCCTACGACGACTATCTGCATGACGAACCACGCGAGGCGACCGCCTATGTCCGTCCTCACGAACTGGAAATCGAGCGAACCCCCACTTCCGTGGCGTCGCTGCAAAGTCGTGTGATCCAGTTGAATCCCAACAGTTCGATTGTGAAAGTCCGCGTCCAGCTGGATGAATACGGTATCGAGTTGACCGTTGACCTCGTTCGCGAACGGGCCCGGGAACTGGCACTCTGTATTGGTGATTCCGTCTTTGTTCGTCCGAAATCCGCCCGCGTGTTTGTTCCGGAAGCCGAATACTCCATTTGACGGAATGTCAGAGCGCGTGTGCCAGCAGGATTCGTCATCGCCTGACGATGTCCACGATCGTGTGCTGTCTCATGATCCCAGTGTGCAACAATTCGCACAAATTCTTTCCAATTCTCTCTGCAGGGCTCTGAGGGGCTGACCGGCTTGTGCAGTACGGGTGGACAGCCTGTAAGTTGTCTGAGGGCTTGCAGTTGTGGGCATCTATTTCGCGCAGACTTCGCAATTTCGCGCCGGGAGAAGCCGCATTGACCGTTTCCGAAAGATAGATACAATCGGGCCACTTGGGTAATGCGGTAATTTCCGCATGACCGGAAAACTTAACAGTTTTGGTGAACTCTTCACGGACGAAGTCAACCGAAGCGATTTGACAACTCGGGACGCCGTGAGTGCTCGGCTTGGGCTGTGCGAGGGAAGTTCCGTTCGCGACGGTTTGAGCTGGAAGGGAGATTAGGAGCACGATGAAAACGGTCTTTACGACAGGAGAGGCAGCGAAAATCTGTAAGGTCAGCCAGCAGACCATTATTCGCTGCTTTGATTCAGGTCAGTTGAAAGGGTTTCGAGTTCCAGGCTCTCGATTCCGCCGCATTCCCCGCGATGTCCTCTACAAGTTCATGAAGGACAACGGGATTCCCACCGACGCTCTGGAGAGTGGAAAACGGAAGGCTCTCGTCGTTGACGACGATCGAGATCTCGTGGAACTGCTCCGCGACTCTCTGGAAGCGGATGGCCGGTTCGATGTGCGGTCTGCCAACAACGGTTTTGATGCCGGAATGATGGTGAAAGAGTACCGTCCTGACGTCATCATTCTGGATGTGATGCTGCCGGATATCAACGGAAAAGAAGTCTGCCAGCGCGTCCGCAGCGATCCGTCGCTGGATGACGTCAAGATTCTCTGCATCTCCGGAATGGTGGAAGCGGATCGCATTCAGGAGCTGCGTGATGCGGGGGCCAATGACTTCCTGCAGAAGCCGTTCGAGGTGGAAACGCTGATTGAACGCGCCTGCCGGATGCTCGATCTGGAAGTGGTCGCTTGAGACCCGTCCGTCGTGATGGAGGAATGGTTGCCATGAGTGACATCGTGGCAACTCGCCCTTTGCCGACACCGCAAGATGCTTTCGATTCCCATGAGTTCAGTGAGCCGGCACGATGTCGTCGGAACATCCCGATCGACGACCTGATGCGCACCTCCTCCAGCGCTGGACGTGGCTGAGCACCTGCAAGCCCTGGCAGGATCCTGATGAACTGGCCGGAATCATTCTGAGTCAGCTGGCCGCTCTCTGGGAGTTGCCGACGTGTGGCTGGAGCTGGGTGGACCCATCGACCCGATCGCCGCGACTGCTCGACTGGAACCTCAACACTCCGCCCGGGATGCATTCGGGAAGTGCGGCCTGCCCGTCGACTGCAGCCCTGTTGCACTTTGCGATCGCCAGTGCCCCTCATCTGGACTGGAGGGACTGCACTCCGTCAGAGACAAGCGTGAGTCCGTCTGTCCTGCTGGGACTCCCGGCGGATCACTGGGAGCAGGCGGAACCGGCTGGAATCACTCTCGCCGGATCCCTGTTCTGTGCGTGCCTGGAATTTCAATGGCAGCTGCATCATCAAAAGCTGCTGTCACTCGCCGAGTATGCCGCCGGAGCCGGACACGAAATCAACAATCCGCTCGGCAGTATCATCGGCCGGGCGTCACAATTGTTGAGAGAGGAACGGGATCCGGAACGCCGCCGGATGCTGGAAAACATCGGGGCTCAGGCGTACCGCATCCGGGACATGATCGGCGACAGCATGCTCTTCGCCCGCCCACCGGCGATGACGCGGGAGCGAGTTGTTCCAGTTGACGCCATTCAGTCTGTTGCGGCTCGATTCTCCGAGTCGTTGACACAACAGCAGGTCACGTTTCAGCTGACTGCGCATTCCCCCCCGGACATTCTGTTTGATCCGTTGCAGTTTGCCGTGGTCATTTCCGAACTGATTCGCAACTCGTTGAATGCACTCCCCCATGGGGGAACGATTGCCGTTCGATTGAACCTGACCATTCAGGACTCACAGAACTGGCTGCAAATTGATGTCACAGACAATGGTGTCGGACTGACGGAAGAGCAGGTCCGGCATTGCTTCGATCCGTTCTACTCCGGTCGGCAGGCGGGTCGCGGACTGGGCTTCGGCTTGTCAAAATGCTGGCAGATTCTTCGCCGGCACAACGGTGCGATTGAGCACCTTTCCGGTGACGATCACACGACGTTCCGGCTCTGGATTCCGGTCTCGGACAACCACGCCTGACGTCATTCGAACACTGACGTCATTCGAACACTGCGGACCGAACGCTTCGCTCCCGCCAGCGCTCGATCGTTCTGGCGGGGCGAGGCTGTTCAAGTGAATCATCAAGTGAATCAGTAGTTCACCTTCTGAGTCGGCTGTGTCGACGGGACCCGCCATTGGCGGCCGGATCGGCTCAGCAGATCCATCGCCGGCTTTGGTCCCCAGGAACCGGCAGGATAAAGATTGGGATGGTGGTCCGGCCTGGCCCAGGCATTCAGAATGGGGTCGACAAACGCCCAGGCCGCTTCCAGTTCGTCACTGCGTGTGAAGAGAGTCGAATCACCGCGAACGACATCCAGCAGCAGACGTTCATAGGCTTCCGGCAGCTGTGTTTCAAATTCCTGGAAGCTGAAATCCATGTTCACCGGCTGCAGCTGATACTGCATCCCGGGATGTTTGGCCGAGAATTTCAAAGCAATGGATTCCTGCGGCTGAATGCGGAAGATCAGCTGGTTGGGGCGGGTTTCCACCATCTCACACAGATTTCCTTCGCACTCCACGGTATGAAACAGATTCATCGGGGGGAGTTTGAAGGTGATCGCGATTTCGCTGACGCGCTGCGGCATCCGTTTCCCGGTTCGCAGGTAAAACGGAACTCCCGCCCAGCGCCAGTTGTCGATTCGGGCTTCCAGAGCAATGAATGTTTCCGTCCGCGAATCAGCGGCGATGCGATCCTCGTCGACGTAGGCTTTCAGGCGTTCGCCGTTCAGTGAACTGGCGGCATACTGCCCGGCAACGGCCCATTCATCCACACCGGCGTCGCTGCCGGGGCGGAGGGTATTCAGGACTTTCAGCTTTTCATCACGCAGGTGATCCGCGTCAAACAGAGCAGGCGGTTCCATGGCGACCAGGCAGAGCAGCTGCAGGACGTGATTCTGCAGAACGTCCCGCAACGCACCGGATTCGTCATAGTATCCCCCCCGTCCTCCTTCGATCCCCTGTGACTCGGCCACGGTAATCTGGACGTCGTCGATATGGTTCCGGTTGAACAACGGTTCGAAAATCGCGTTTCCGAATCGGAACAGCAGAATGTTCTGAACCGTTTCCTTCCCGAGATAGTGATCGATCCGGTAGATCTGATCTTCTTCGAGAAGTTCCGAAAGATCCTGGGCGAGCTGTTTCGCGGATTCGAGATCCCGTCCGAATGGCTTTTCGATCACGACCCGCAGCCGTGATTCATCCGGAGGAACGAGTCCGGCGTCGGACAGTCCGCGGACGGCCGGCAGAAAGAGGTCCGGGGAGAGGGCCATGTAAACGATCCGTTCACCTGGCAGTCCGAGTTCCTCTTCGATCTGCTCCACCGAACTTTTGAGATTGACGTAATCTTCGGCGCGGCCGAAGTCTGTCGGGATGTAGCGTAAACGACCGGAAAATTCGTCCCAGTGACGCATTTCTTCGGCGGACAGCTCTTTCGCGAGAGTCTCTTTCAGTTCATTGCGAAACTGCTCATCTGTCTTCTGCCGTCGGGCGACGCCGATGATCGGCATCTTTTCCGGGAGAAATCCGTTCCGGCTGAGCGAGAACAAGGCCGGAATCAACTTCCGCGCGGTCAGATCCCCGGACGCCCCGAAAATCATCAGGGTCGGGTTCTTCATCACATTGTCAGTTCCGGCGGTGCTGAGTGCGGCCATCTCTAGGGAGATCCTTGCTGTCGTCTGGATTCTTAAGGCTGTTTGGGGGTATCTTGTCGTTTTTCACTCAGCTTGTCAGCCGTCCGGGCAGACGCGGGGGACGATGCCCCCGTAAAATCTGATGGAGTGATCGAATGCACATCTGTCGAAATGGCCCCCGTCAGAGCAGCTGCCTCTCCGAACAGATCACGTCACGAATTCAGACGGTCGTTCGGAATGTGAATCGTTCCGCTGAAAATATCCTTGGCCCGTGTTGTGGCGAGCCGTGAAATTCGACCGGACCACGCTGTCCGCAGAGTCATCCCGGCGGGTAAACTCCGTTCAAAATTTGTCTGAGTCATCATTTTGGAAGTCGGTTTTCCGCAGACATCATACACGAATGTGCGTCATGGCTCCTTCCCCGAACAGTGTTCCAGGGCATTCTCTTCCAAATTGGAAAGAGGAGCGCTCGATTGCCCGTCAATTTGCGGTCCCGTTGAGGAGGGGGGGAGAGAATTTCCTCTCCCGGCTGGTCGTCGCAACATGCCTGTGCGTTCTATTCTCATCCGGCTGCGGCCGTGCCAAATATGAAGAACGGCTGAAACGAACGGCGGAATTTCATGTCTATCTGAACAGCATGAATTCGAATCTGAGCACCCCGTGGATTCGGCAGGATCTCGGGATGGCATTTCGCCCACCGTTGCCGTTCCAGCAGCCCCTGCCGGGGCCGGAAGTGTTCAAGGATCAGCTGGGAGAAGAAAAGCTGGGACCCGATCCTCGCCAGTCGACTCCTCTGGGCATTGAACTTCCAGGACTGGTGGAAGCCTGGTCGGGTCGGTTTGACACAGCCGGCGAGGAACCAGAAGTCTGGATGTACCTGTTGAGCAATTATGACCGGATGATCGAGGAACTGGATGGGGGGCCCCCGAGTGACGAATTTCTGGTCGACCTGGAACGGGAACTCATGGGAGTCTTTCAGGTCACGATTCCGGATGGGGAAACCAGTCAGGTTCGGGAGAACACCCGGTATCGGGCTCAGTTTCCGCCGTCAAATTCGCCGTCGGCAGCCTATTCCACGCCAAAAGATTACTCCGTCATCCCGTTTCTCCCGCCGGGGCCGGTTCAGGATCAGGAGCTGCAGGGGTGGCTGTATGAACGGCGAGTCGGAAAAACACAGGCGGCTCTGCTGATCGTTCTTCCCAAAAATCCTCCTGGTCTCTTTCGTCAACGGGTCGAAATGGCCCTGTCGACGTGGACGGTGGACAATGTCGCGCCAAAACGGAAGAATCCGAACGCTCCCGGCGGCGGACGCTCTGGCGGGAAAGCCCCGAATTTTTAAAGCGGTCGACGCCGGTGATGGTCCTGGAGAATTGGATTCCCATTCAGGAATTGACCGGCCGGCGCCCGTTCGTACCGATTTTTCACTCCTCCGAAATCAAGTGATCGCACAGTCATGGAAGCAGGCATCGTCGGCCTTCCGAACGTCGGCAAAAGTACATTATTCAACGCGTTGACCGCCTCGAAAGCGGCCCAGAGCGCGAACTATCCGTTCTGCACCATTGAACCGAACGAAGGGGTCGTGAGTGTTCCGGACGGACGTCTGCCCCGGATTGCCAAGTACTTCAATCCGCAGAAAACCATTCCGGCGGCCCTGAAACTGGTGGACATCGCCGGCATCGTGAAAGGGGCCAGCGAAGGGGAAGGTCTCGGCAACAAGTTTCTCAGCCACATCCGTGAAGTGGATGCGATTCTGCAGGTGGTCCGCTGTTTTGACGATCCGGACATCATCCATGTCTCCGGCGGCGTCAATCCGGTGAATGACATTGAAGTCATTGAAACGGAATTGATGCTGGCCGACATGCAGACGATCGAGAACTCCCGCAGCAAAGCCGAACGGGCCGCCCGGGCAGGGGATAAAGAGGCGAAAGACCGCCTGGACGTCATGAACAAGTGCATGACCGCATTGAATGACCTGATTCCGCTCCGCAAGCTGAAATGGGATCCGGCCGAAGAAAAAATTCTCGCCAGCTTCGGAATGATGACAGCCAAACCGGTGCTGTACGTCGCCAACGTCGACGAAAATGACCTTGCCGGCGAAGGGCCACTCGTGCAGAAAGTCCGCGAGTACGCTCAGGCAAGCGGGGCCGATGTCGTGGCGGTTTGTGCCAAGCTCGAATCGGAAATCGCGGAACTGGAAGAAGCAGACCGTCAGGAGATGCTCGAATCGGTCGGGTTGACCGAGCCGGCACTCTCAGTCCTGGCGCGAGCGGCTTATCACACCCTGGGACTTCAGAGTTATTTCACCGTCGGTCCCAAGGAACTCCGTGCCTGGACCATTCCAATTGGGGCCACCGCTCCCCAGGGAGCCGGAGTCATTCACAGCGATTTTGAACGCGGATTCATTCGGGCAGAAGTGTATTCACTGGACGATCTGGAAACCCACAAAACAGAAGCCGCCATCCGTCAGGCAGGAAAATTGAGAGTGGAAGGGAAAGCCTACGTGATGCAGGATGGTGATATCTGTCACTTCCTGTTTAACGTCTGATCTCCTTCGTTCTGAAAGAATCGTTCCGGCCGTCATGGCAAGACTCCTGTCGGCTGGAACAATGATTTCAACACTTGCCGGCAGTTTGCTCGACCCGCTCCGCATCGCGCACGTTTTTGACTGATCAAACGCGGCATGACAGAAACGGATCGGGCCTGTTGCGAGTTGCTCACACGGTTGACCGCCTGCCGAACGGATGTGAGCCGTATCCGGGATGCCTGAGTCATCATGAAGGTCATCGCATGAGTTACACTCCAGGCCTGCAGGTCAAAGCGTCGACACGATATCGCGTCACGCGCACGCTCCCGATTCCCGGGGAAATTCTCGTCCGGATGGGAGACCGCGTCACAGCCGATCAGGTTGTCGCCCGGACTGACCAGCCGGGAGATGTCATTCCGGTGAATGTCGCTCACCAGCTGTCCGTCACCGCAGCGGACGCGGCTTCGGCAATGCGGAAGTCTGTCGGAGAACGTGTCGGCGCCGGTGAAATTCTGGCACAGTCGAATGGACTGTTCGGATACTTCCGGCAATCCTGCTTCGCTCCTCAGGACGGCACCATCGAGTCCATTTCCCGGATCACCGGCCAGGTCATCCTGCGGGGCACTCCCAGTCCGGTGGAAGTGCTGGCCTTTGTCGCCGGCGTGGTGGTGGAAGTGATCCCGCAGCAGGGAGTCGTCATCGAAACCGACGCCGCGTTCATTCAGGGGATCTTCGGAATCGGCGGAGAACAGCTGGGACGATTACGGGTCATCGCTGATGCTCCCCATCAGGACCTGACCCCGGAGATGCTGAAGCCGGAGCATGCCGGGTGTGTCATCGTCGCCGGTGGACGAATTCATGGAGAAACCGTTTCCCGCGGCAAGGAACTCGGTGTTCACGGAATCATCTCGGGCGGAATCGATGACCAGGATCTGAAAGAGATTCTTGGTTATGACCTCGGAGTGGCGATTACCGGATCAGAACGCGTGGGCCTGACGCTGATTATCACCGAAGGCTTCGGGGATATTGCCATGTCACAGCAGACGTTTTCGCTGCTGAAATCCATGGACGGACGCCTGGCCTCGATCAATGGGGCGACACAGATCCGTGCCGGAGTCTTGCGACCGGAAATTGTCATTCCCAGATCCGACGTTTCCGGAGAGAATGACGCGGTTGCAGAACGGGTTGCCGCCGGTGAGCTCGCCGTCGGAGAAACGGTTCGACTGATTCGTGATCCTTATTTCGGCGAGTTGGGAGTCGTCAGTGAGCTGCCTGTTGAACCGGTCGTTCTCGCATCCGGTTCAAAGGCACGTGTCCTGAAAGTCCGCTGTGACTCTGGTCGCGACGTTGTTGTTCCCCGGGCCAACGTAGAGATTGTAGTGAAATGATTTCACAGACATGCAGATCATTGTCCACTCTCCCGGCACTGCTCCTGCTTCTGGCAGCGACAACCGTGTTTGCTGCCCCTCCGCGACCGCCGGTGGCGCTCTCCGCCGCAGATGAACCCTGGGACACCGGAACAGCGATTCGTCTCGAAATTCAACTTCCCTCACAGTCGTCTGCCGACACCGTGACGTACCAGGTTCAGCGGTGCGGGGAGTCCCGCGGAATCTACACCGACGTCGAAGGACTCTCCGCAGTGACCCCCACAGCAGGGGACCTCGCCAGTGGCGTCAAAACTCTTGTCATTCCCGATTGCCTGCGCGGCGTGCCTTACTGGTTCCGTGTCGCAGCGGTGAACTCCACCGGTGAGCGGTCAGCCTGGGTCGGACTTTCGGAGAACGCTCCCGCCGTTGCGACGCGGCAGGTGTTCGACGGGAGCAAGTTCTGGCTGCTGGTGATGATGATTGTCATCTGTGGCGGCATCGTGGCGTTCATTCTGCTGGCCCGATTCGGACTTCCGCTGCGGATTCGAAAAATTGCGGGACTCGACGCAATCGAAGAAGCCGTCGGGCGGGCAACAGAGATGGGGCGATCCTGTCTCTTCGTGCCGGGAATTCAGGATATGAATGAGATGCAGACCATCTCCGGGCTGACACTGCTGTCTCGTGTGGCACAACGGGCCGCTGAGTATGACTGTGAACTCGAAACGCCGACGGCCCGATCGCTGGTGATGACGGCCGCCAGAGAAACTGTTGCGAACGCGTTCCTGGCCGCCGGTCGTCCGGATGCCTACCGGGAAGACCTGATTTACTATGTCACCGATGAGCAGTTTGCCTATGTCTCGTTTCTGACAGGAAAAATGGTTCGTGAAAAACCGGCCGCCTGTTTCTACCTGGGATCCTTTTACGCAGAATCCCTGATTCTGGCGGAAACCGGAAATGCGATCGGTGCGATTCAGATCGCCGGAACCGCTCAGCCGGCTCAGCTGCCGTTTTTTGTGGCGGCCTGTGATTACACGTTGATCGGTGAAGAATTTTTCGCGGCGAGTGCCTATCTCTCCAATGATCCGGATCAGCTGGGAAGCCTGAAAGGACAGGACTTTGGCAAGTTCGTCGTGGTCGCCCTGCTGCTGATCAGCGTCAGTCTGCTGACGCTGGGAAATGTGATTCACAATCCAGTGTTCCTGCAGGCGGGAGAGTTTCTCCGCGATCATGTTCTGAATGGATAGTCATTTCCGGTTTCTGCCGTCGATTGAGGGCACGCATTGAACTGACCGGAATCCGACCAGAAGAACTCCACCGAACATGGCGAATGTCGAGCAATATCTGAAACCTGAGGTGATCCGCAATGTCGGGCGACTCGACCTGCGCGCCCGGTTCATTGTTGAAGGATTTCTGAGCGGTCTGCATGCCTCGCCGTTTCAGGGGTTCAGCGTCGAGTTCAGTGAACACCGGCGCTATACACAGGGAGATGATCCACGAAACCTGGACTGGCTCGTCTACGCCAAGACCGACCGCTATTACGTCAAGAAATATCAGGCAGAAACCAATATCACCGGTTACCTGCTGATGGATCTGTCGGAAAGCATGGCGTACACCTACCGGCAGGAACTGACCAAGTTCGACTATTCCATCTGCCTGGCGGCCGCCCTCAGTTACATGATGATTCACCAGCAGGATCCGGTCGGACTGGTGACCTTCGGCGAAGCCCTGCAGACCAGCCTGCCAGCCCGCAGTAAACGATCGCAACTGGGCAGTATTCTGGCGGTTCTTTCAAAACTGCAGCCGACAGGCGGAACAGGAATCGCGAAATCTCTGCGACAGTTCGCACCGATGATCCGGCATAAAAGCCTGATGATGATCTTCTCGGACCTGTTGACCGAACCGGAACCGGTGATCGATGCCCTGCGCATGATCCGGTTCGCCGGTCATGACGTGATTCTCTTTCACATTCTGGATGAAGCGGAAGTTCATTTTCCGTTCGACGGCATGTGTGAATTGCGGGACCCGGAATCGAATGAGGTTCTGACCGTCGATGCCGCAGGCATGCGCGGGGAGTATCTCGACGCACTGCGGCAACTGCGTGAACAGTACAAGACCGCCTGCCGTTCGATGGGAGTCGACTTCGTCGAACTGGATACCAGCATGCGATTCGATAAAGCTCTCACGGAGTATCTGTCGCAGCGTCGCGCCCGATTCTGAAACGGCTCGAGCTCTCCTCCGTCCCTGTGGGAATGCTGCAGATTCCACCGGTTCTCGAATGGTCACCCATTCCGAAGACACGGCTGCACCGGGTGCGAACGGGGTGTTTGGATGCGGTGTTTGAACGGGATGCCGTGCACCCTGACTCTGTGGGACGGCCGTGAAATTGACAGACCGTTATCACCGGCTGGATTGGATTGATTTTTCGTTATCAAGTGCCAATCGCCTTGTCTCACCGTGATGGCACGTCGATCAAACTGCCCAGTGGGGCATCAAACCTGACATGACAGGTGACAGAACACGGTTTGAGCAGGCCAACGAGCCTGCGGGCCAGGTTCGGGAACCTGTCAGAACAGAGTGGTGACACCACGAGGAGTCTGTCCCGACCCTCTCCCCTGAGGGGAGAGGGTCGGGGTGAGGGGTTCGACCGCTGAGAAGTGCTTGCACTGGCAACATTCGTCCCCTCATCCGGCCTTCGGCCACCTTCTCCCCTCAGGGGAGAAGGATTTGAGTTGTGCTGTGATTTCCCCGGCTGACGAAGAGATGGATGCCCGAATGTCACACGGTGAATGTCGCACAGTGTGACATCCACAATATGACATCCGTCGGAGTCTTCGAACGGGGAACATCAGGCCGCAGTCGAGACTCAAGAGGAGTTCGCGATCGAACCCCTCTCAGGCTGGACGCGGTCCGGAGAATCGAAACAACCGTGACATCTTCACTCCTCCAGCACATCCTGCCGAGACGTGATGTTCCGATTGGGAAGAGATTGCCTTCGACCAATTTCTGAAAGAACTGACAACTGGCGACTGGACGATGATCCTCAATGAACGGGAGTGGATTTTATGAGCGGATGCCGAAACGGGATCCATGAGGATGTCCGCCGGAATGCGAATCAGGCAACTGGAGGCCAGACGTTCGCACGAGACATAACGACGGAAGACGAAACCCAACGAAAAAGACGACGGTCGAGCCATTCGGCTGTTGGTTGACGGACCGGGCCTGACGTCGTTCGGTCATCACAAGCTGTTCATTCGGCGACTTCGTCGAATCACGAGAATTCTCTCAGGGACGAGACGAATGCTTCATTCCGTAAAACAACTCATTGCGAAACGCCGAAAACGGATTGCTGCGGCTGCCGCGCTGCTGGGGTGTTCCGCTGCTCTGTGTCTGCCCGGCTGCAGAATTCCGCAGTTGCGTGGAGCGGATTCCGGGCAAGAGATGCCGGAAGTCTTCAATGACAAACCGGTCGAGAGCAGTTCCGCATTTATTGGAATCGACGAATTCTTTCAGGATCCGATTCTGGTTCAGCTGATCCATACCGGCCTCGCCGGGAATCAGGAACTGAAGATTCTGGCGGAAGAGATCCAGATTGCGAATAACGAAGTGATGGCCCGTCGCGGACGGATTCTTCCGTTCTTCGATCTCGGATTCGGAGCCGGACTGGAAAAGAACAGTCTGTTCACTCCCCGGGGAGCGGTCGAAGAGAATCTCGACTTTCGTCCTGGTCAGGGGTTCCCCACTCCGCTGCCGAACTTCCTCGCTGCGGCCACCTTTACCTGGCAGGTCGACATCTGGGGACAACTCCGGAATGCCCGGGATGCGGCGACGTTGCGTTACCTGGGAACCGCCGAAGGACGAAACTATGTCGTCACCCGATTGATCGCGGAGATCGCAGAGAATTACTACACGCTCATGGCCTTGAATGAGCGACTGGCGAATCTTGATCAGACCATTTCGCTTCAGGAACGAAGTCTGCAGATCGCCAAAGCCAGTAAAGAAGGAGCACGGGGAACAGAGTTGCCGGTTCAGCGGTTTCAGGCGGAAGTTCAGAAAAACCAGAGCGAGAAACTTCTCGTTCAGCAGGAAATGATCGAGGTCGAAAACCGGATCAACTTCCTGGTCGGACGTTTTCCACAACCGGTGGAACGTCTGGCGACCAATTTTTTCGAACTCAATCTTCACCCGGTCTGTCTGGGACTTCCCTGCGAACTGCTGCAGAATCGTCCCGACATTCGCCAGGCGGAACTCGAACTGTCCGCATCCGGTCTCGATGTGAAAGTCGCCCGGGCGGAATTCTATCCGAAGTTGAACATTACCGGGGGGGTCGGATTCGAAGGCTTCAACCCCAAGTATCTGGTGATGAGCCCTGAATCGCTGCTTTACAACGTGGCCGGAGAACTGGTCACACCGATGATCAATCGTTCCGCGATCAAGGCCGAGTACGCAAGTGCCAATGCCCGACAGCTGCAGGCGGTCTATCGGTATCAGCAGGTCATTCTCACGGCGTTCACCGAAGTGGTGAACCGGGTTTCCGCCGTTGAGAACTACACGAAGAGCATCGAGATCAAGAAGCAGCAACTCCAGTCTCTGGAAATGGCCGTCGATGTGGCCGGAAAGCTGTTCAATGCCACCCGCATCGAGTACCTGGATGTGCTGTTCTCGCAGCGCGACCTGATGGAAGCGCGCATGGATCTGATCGAGGCGAAGCGTCTGCAACTGGCGGCGGTCGTCAACACCTATCAGGCACTCGGCGGCGGACTTGTTCAGAGTGAGTACATCGAAGCCGCATTCACCGTGGAAGAACCGACGCTGCCCGACGTTCCTCCCTCGGAAGAACCGACACCGGCGGACCCGGCGACACCAGCGGATCCCATTCTTCCAACGGTCGACGGACAGCCCTGATGGAAGCTGTCGGTGCCATCGACCCTCTGTGAGGGAAACCACTCGACAACGAGCGGTTTCCCTCACAGACCGTTCTACCCGAATGAAACGCCGTCGCGCGTGGATCTGGATCGTTCTGGTTCTCTGATATTGCCGATCGAGCCCCTCTCCCATTACAGTTCCGCTGTCCAATTCAAACGAAGAGGAAGCGAGGAACCCCGGGCAGATGCAGATCAGAAAAACGACTCGAGGTGATCTTCTTACTCTCAGCGTCGACGGAATCCTTGATAATGAGTCGACCGGATTTTTCCGAGAGACCATTGATGAGTCGATCCGGGGAGGCTGGCACCGCATTCTGCTGGACCTGCAGAATGTCCCTTATCTCAGCTCTGCCGGGATCGGAGCTCTGCTGGAGGCCCGAAAGAAAATCGAGCAGCTGCATGGGTTCTTCGGCGTCTGCCAACTCGCGGCCGATGTCGAACAGATTCTCCATCAGACACGTGTTCTCAACCTGCTGAAGTGCGATCCCGAAACGATCACGGCCACGGCGGTCCCCGGAACAAGAACACTGCATCTTTCGCCCCGGATGTCTTTTGATGAACTGGCCTCTTACGAACTCTATGATCAGCAACCGAAAGCCCCACTGAAACTCGAGCTTTGGGGAGACTCCAGTCGCATTCAGAATGGTGTGTTTACCGAACAGGATTGCCACTCCGTCGATTTTGCGAATGACCGGTTCGGCTTCGGCCTGGGAGCGATCGGCCCGAACTTCGAAGCATCCCGGCAGCGATTTGGTGAATTTCTGGCTGCGGGGGGTGGAGTCGGCCAGTCTTCGAAATCTCATCATGGCCTGCCGGATTATCTCGTCGCTCAGGAGGATTTTGTTCCCCGGGTTCAGATCCTGTGCGGGTGCCGGTTCGGTGGAGATTTTTCAGAACTGATTCGCTTTGAAGCCCGCCAGCCGGATGCTCCACTGCCGCTTTCATCCCTGCTGTCTCAGGCACTTGACGTCACTCGCTCCGATGCGGCGGCCATCGTGGTTCTCGCGGAATGTGCGGGACTGGTCGGGGCCAAACTGAAACGGTCTCCAGTGGACCCTGTCACGGAGGGGAAAGACCGGTTTCAGTTCCCGGAGATTCGGGACTGGCTCTCGTACTGTTCAGAGCAAGGGCATCGACACTCACTTGTCCTGACGGTCGGCCTGGTCTGCCGGGACTCCAAGCGAAGTGAATTCCCGGTCCTTGCTCCGTTCCTTCATCCGCTGACGGCGGAAACAGGACTTGCGGGACATTTCCATGCCGCGGCATTCCCGTATCGTCCGTTGAAAAAGAGAACGCTGGATCTCTCCTCACTCGTCGAGGAATTGTTTGTCTCCGGAAATCTGCAGGATGTCCTGCATCTGATCTCCGACCGTCGCCCCGTCATCGGAGCAGGGGAGTCCAGTTTTCTGACGGGAGGATGCTGGGTCGCTCCACTGAACTCATCGACAAAGATGGAGGTGGTTCGATGAGCTTATTGCTCGGCTCTCTGACCATTGGATTGATCCTTTCACTCCTCGCTTATGGGATCCTGATCAGCTTTCGGGTGGTCGCCTTTGAAGACCTGACCGTGGACGGCTCGTTAACGCTCGGCGGGGCCTGTGCGGCATCACTGATCGTGGCCGGCATGCATCCGGTCTCCGCGACACTGTGTGGATGCCTGGCGGGAGCCTGTTCCGGAGCGGTCACGGCAACGCTGCATACGCGGTTCGGAATCAATCGCCTGCTGTCCGGAATTCTGGTGATGACCGGACTCTATTCGATCAATCTGCGAGTGATGGGGAAAAGCAACGTCCCGCTGCTGTCCCATCCGACCGTCATGAATTCGGCGGAGTCTCTTGCGCACGCGCTCTTCGGGGACCAGACGATGCTGCATTTCGCGGGGTGGGAAGCTTCCAGCCGAGATGTCTGCTGCCTGCTGCTGATGTTTGCCATCTCACTGAGTGTCGGGATCTTACTCTTTGCGTTCTTCCGCACGCATTTCGGGCTCGCCATGCAGGCGGTGGGAGATAACAGCCGCATGATCCGGGCGCTCGGCGTCAGCGTTGAAGGCATGACCATTCTGGGACTGTTTATCGGCAATGGACTGATTGCCCTGGCCGGAGCATTGCTCGCCCAGTATCAGGGCTTCGCGGACGTTCAGATGGGAATCGGGATGCTCGTCTGGGGAGTCGCCAGTGTCATTCTGGGAGAGTCTCTGGTCGGCACTCGAAAAATTGGCTTTCTCATCACCGGCGCCGTGATGGGGTCGGTGCTGTTCCGGCTGCTGGTCGCAATCGCCCTCCGCTGGGGGCTCAACCCGAACGATCTCAAGTTGATTACAGCCTTGTTCGTCTTTGCGGCACTGGTGCTGCCGGTTGCCTTGTCCCGAGGGTCTCGGCTGGTTCGAAGGAAAAAGGATGCTGCAGCTCAGCAGAGTTTCTAAAACGTTTTTTGCCGGAACTTCGAATGAAGTCCGCGCACTGCGGAACGTCGATCTGACCATCGAACAGGGATCCTTCGTGGTGGTCCTGGGGACCAACGGTTCCGGGAAGTCGACACTGCTCAACGCGGTCGCCGGCACGTTCACTCCTGATGCCGGGACAATTCATCTTGATGGCCGTCCCATCACTCATCTGCCGGAACACCGGCGCGCCCGGTGGATCGGGCGGGTGTTTCAGGATCCATTCAGTGGAACCGCGCCGGCCATGACAATCGCGGAGAATCTGGCACTGGCATCTCGCCGGGGACAGCGGCGCGGGCTGGGCTGGGCTCTGACCGGCCGTCGCCGCAAAGAACTGCGGGACCGGGTCGCCGCGATGGGACTCAATCTCGAAGACCGTCTCGACAATCCCATCGGAACACTCTCCGGTGGTCAGAGACAGTCCTTGACGCTGCTCATGGCCGGACTGATTCGACCATCGTTGCTGCTCCTCGATGAACACACCGCGGCGCTGGATCCGAAGAGTGCGGATCAAGTGATTCAGCTGACACAGGAAATGGTTCGCCGTGAGAAGCTGACCACACTCATGGTCACGCACTCCATGCAACAGGCGGCCTGCCTGGGGGATCGTGCGATCATGATGGATCGCGGCCGGATTCTGCATGATCTGCGGGGAGCAGAGAAACAGCGATTACGTCCGGATGACCTGCTTGCGCTGTTCGAAGAAGTCCGGAGATCGCAACAGCTGGACGAATCCACCGCTCAGATGTTGCGTCAGCAGTATCTGTGACGGATTCCAGATTCCGCCACGACTGACCGGTCGAGTTCACCAGCGTGCCTCAGAGAACCGGCGCGCGCCGGAATCGGGATAGGGGGGAGTAATCCCCCCCTCCCACACCACCGGGCATACGGGTCCGTACCACGGCGGTTCGGCTGGTTCAGTTGTTACACTGGGCCGTTGGAGTTCGTCGTCGCCGCGCGCGGTTCGGTCCCT
>Ga0182736_1000291_pt1 | contig 88280 bp, 82 predicted proteins | sample eDN5th30CKraftBY_FD_128882 | JGI IMG/M metagenome (GOLD analysis project Ga0182736, IMG submission 128882) | Enriched backyard soil microbial communities from Emeryville, California, USA - eDNA 5th pass 30_C Kraft BY (version 2) (version 2) | ecosystem: Environmental > Terrestrial > Soil >... | reverse complement strand
GGCGGATGCCGCCGACATCATCGTGCACGCCGGCGACTGGGTCGCGGCCTCCGTGCTCGACGTCCTGCTCGAGCACGGGCGCACGATCGGGGTATGGGGAAACAACGACGGCGCTGATCTGAGAGCCCGCCTTCCCGAGATCGCTCGCGAGCGGGTGGAGGACCTTGAACTCGCGGTGATCCACGAGACGGGCGACGCACGCACCCGCGAACGGAGGATGGACGCCGCCTTCTCCGGCACCGACCTGCTCGTCTTCGGCCACAGCCATATCCCGTGGGACACGACGACCCCCGCAGGACTGCGGCTGCTGAATCCCGGCTCGCCGACCGACCGGCGTCGTCAGCCGCACCACACGTACATGACCGCCGTCATCGACGGCACTGAGCTGCACGACGTGATGCTCCACACGATCTGAGGCTGGTCCCCATCGCGTCCCGGCCCGGCCTGCGGCGTCCAGGGCATCCCAGATGCCCAGAGCCCCTCGCCTCCCGAAGGAAGCGAGGGGCTCTCGACGTATGCCGTGGCTCAGACGCCGAAGTACAGCTCGTACTCGAAGGGGTGAGGACGGGCTGCGAGCGGCTGGATCTCGTTCTCGATCTTGTACTCGATCCAGGTCTCGATCAGCTCTTCCGTGAACACACCGCCGGCGAGCAGGAACTCGTGGTCGGCGCGGAGCGCCTCGAGCGAGTCGAGCAGCGAGTTCGGCACCTGCGGGATGTTCTTGGCCTCCTCCGGCGGGAGCTCGTAGAGGTCCTTGTCGACCGGCTCGTGCGGCTCGATGCGGTTCTTGATGCCGTCGAGGCCCGCCATCATCTGAGCGGCGAACGCGAGGTACGGGTTGCCCGACGCGTCCGGCGCGCGGAACTCGATGCGCTTGGCCTTCGGGTTCGAGCCCGTGATCGGGATGCGGATCGCCGCCGAACGGTTGCCTGCCGAGTACACCAGGTTGACCGGAGCCTCGTAGCCCTTCACCAGACGGTGGTAGCTGTTCAGGGTCGGGTTGGTGAAGGCGAGGACGGCCGGCGCGTGGGCCAGCAGACCGCCGATGTACCAGCGGGCGATGTCCGACAGTCCGCCGTAGCCCTTCTCGTCGTAGAACAGCGGCTGGCCGTTGAGCCACAGCGACTGGTGCGTGTGCATGCCGGAGCCGTTGTCGCCGAACAGCGGCTTGGGCATGAAGGTCGCGACCTTGCCCCACTCGAGCGCCGTGTTCTTGACGATGTACTTGAACTTCAGGATGTCGTCGGCCGCCTGCACCATCGTGTTGAAGCGGTAGTTGATCTCCGCCTGACCGCCGGTGCCGACCTCGTGGTGGGCGCGCTCGAGGTGGAGGCCCGCGTCGATGAGCTTCAGCGAGATGTCGTCGCGAAGGTCGGCCTGCTTGTCGACGGGGGAGACGGGGAAGTAGCCGCCCTTATAGGGCGTCTTGTTCGCCAGGTTGCCGCCCTCCTCCTTGCGGCCGGTGTTCCAGGCGCCCTCTTCCGAGTCGACCTTGTAGAAGCTGGAGTTCTGCTTCACTTCGTAACGAACGTCGTCGAAGATGTAGAACTCGGCCTCGGGTGCGAAGAACGCGGTGTCGGCGATGCCGGTCGAGGCGAGGTACTTCTCAGCCTTCTTCGCGACCTGACGCGGGTCCTTCGCGTAGATCTCGCCGTTGCGCGGGTTGTAGATGTCGAAGACCATGATCAGGGTCTTCGCCTCGCGGAACGGGTCGATATAGGCGGTGGAGACATCCGGGATCAGCTGCATGTCCGACTCGTGGATGTTGGCGAATCCACGGATCGACGAGCCGTCGAACAGCTGGCCGACGGTGAAGAAGTCCTCGTCGACGGTCGAAGCAGGGATGTTGAAGTGCTGCTGCACACCGGGAAGGTCCGTGAAACGGATGTCGAGGAACTTGACGTCCTCGTCCTTGATGTACTTCAGCACCTCGGATGAATCTTTGAACATGGAGTCTCCAAGATCGGGTGAGGAAGCCGCCTGAACCCGTCAGGCTGGTTACGAACCTACAGAGGGCGGGTTGCCCGGCAGTATCTCCCGTGTTTCGGGAATGTTACGTGGTCGCGGATAGCCTGGTGGGGTGACAGAAGTCAGCGAGAACACATACCCCGGCGAGCGTCTGGGGCTCCCCGAATCCGGGTCCGGCAGCATCGCGCGGCCAGGGCGTCGCATCGCCGCCCTGTTCATCGACTATCTGGCTTCGTCGCTCATCGCCACCGCGTTCCTCGGATACGACCAGTTCGCGCTCCCGTCCGACGCGGGAATCACGATGTTCGCGCCCATGACGGTGTTCGCCGTGCTGAATGTGCTCTTCCTGCCGACGATCGGCGGGACGCCCGGTCACCGCATCATGGGGCTGCGGATACAGCTCGTGCACGGCGGATGGGTCGGGCTGTGGCGCCCGATCGTGCGCACGCTGCTGCTGCTCGTTGTGATCCCCGCGGCAGTCTGGGACACCGACCAGCGTGGACTCCACGACAAGGCCGCCGGCACCGTCCTGCTTCGCGCCTGAGCGCACGAGCGCTCAGCGGGGTCGCGGCGCGCGGACCTTGGTGGGATCGATGCCCTTCGGGATCGGCAGAGACGTCACCGACTGCGAGACCGAGTCGACGCGCTTGATGACGGCAGCCATCGTCGCGCGGTCGATCTTCTTGGGGAAGGCCTTGATGGTCGATGCGAGCTTGGCGATCGGCACGTCGCCTTCACCGTGGCCGACGTGGAGGACATTGACCGGAACCCCGGAGGCGACGCGCTGCACCTTGACCCGCTCATCGTTGATGAGACGCGTGAGGCGGCCGGGCGCACCCTCGCCGACGATGACGACGCCACCGCGACCGATCACGCGGTAGACGGCGTCCTGCGTCTTCGGGTTCACGCCCACGGGCATGTCCGACGCGACCCAGTGGCGGCCCAGTGCCGTCGACAGAACGTGCCCGGTCGCTCCCGGGACGCCGTCGATCTTCTTGTACATCGCCCGCGTCGACACGCGGGTGAGCGTGATCATCGCGGCGAGAACGCCGAACATCAGCCCTGTGACGCCCCACAGGACGACGCTCCAGATCGCCGCCGGCGGGATCAGGAACCCGACGACGACACCCAGCACCACACCCAGCACGACGATGCCGATCAGGACCCACGGAGTCCACGGGTAGATCTCTTTCGTGAAGGTGATCAGCGAGCCGATCTGACGGAAGAAACCGGGGCGCTTCTCGGAAGCAGAACTGCGGGATGCCATAGCGACCAGCCTACCTTTGCGACGGTGCGTTCTTCACAGTCGTGGCCCCGGGTTCACGATTCCACATCGGCGGCTCGGCGCGCGCGCTCCGGCCGACGCGGGGCGAGGATCGAGGGATGCCGGACAGCCCTCGACCTGCATCGCTGAGACGCCTCTCGGAACTCGACGCGCCGCTTCCCGGCCTGCTGATGGCAGGCGACCCGCCGTCTGTCTGGACAGACGGCGGGTGGTGGGAGGGCACTCCGGCATGGTGTGCGCGGCCTGACGGGCACATCCTGGCGCCGATCGATGCCGGGTTCGATGAGAACGGCTGCGGCGTGATCGTGCCGTACTGTCCGGACCGGCTGCGGCTCGTGCTCGCGCGGCGGCTGGAGCTGGCTGCGGGGGAGGCCGTGACCATCGCCGTCAGTCTGCTGCGGGGCACCGCGGAGGCCGACGAACTCGGCGTCGAGTGCGGCGCGTGGTGGGTCACCGCCGATGGGCGTCCGGTGTGCGCCACCGGTGGAACGGGTCGCGTGCGCGAGGAGGCGGTGGAGCTGTTCGAGGAGCTGACGGCCAAGGCCCCTCCGGCACTTCGGCCCGCGCTTTCGGATGCGTCCGAGATCGTCGCCGACCCGCGCCGGCTCCAACTCGACAGCCTGGCGGCCGAGGACGCGCTGTTCGCTCGAGCCGACCCGCTTCCACTTTCGACGGCGCACGTTCCCGTCCGTGCGCGTGCGCTGGCGCCCTCACGCACCCCCGATGAGGCGAAGGCTGACGCTGACGTGCCCTCGCCGGTATACGACTTCCTGCGTCGGCACGTCGACGCCGTCTGGGCAGAACGCGTCGAGGCTGTCTGGCGTGACCTCGCGAAGCGCCTCCCCCGTCGCGACGGAAGCCGTCGAGACCCTGCGACGCGATCGAGCGACGCGATCGAGCGACGCGACAGGCACGACGGTGCTGACAGGCAGAAGTCGGCCAGGCGTCGCGCGCCACTCGTGCTGGGATGCGGGGTCGGCGCCACGCTGTTGGCGCTCGGGCTCGCCCTGCCGGAGTCTGCGGACGAGCAGGAGGTCGGCCCGACTGCGGCGGCATCGGACTCCAGAGAGGCCACGCCGATGCCATCTCCGACGCCGGATGCCGGCACACTGTCGGCCGCGGACGCCTCCGACGCGGACGACGACGATCTCGCGACGCAAGGCGAACGTCTGATCAAGCGGCTGGCTGCATGCGCGTCAGCGGGATGCGGAGACGACGTCCTTGAGGATCCGTCCCGGAGCTTCCCGCGAGGTCCCGCGACGTCTTCAGCGCTTAGTCCTGTGGTCCGCGTGCTCGATGACTACGGCGGTGTCGCGGCGCTGAGGGTCTCCGCAGGCGGCGTCCACCAAGTCGTCGTGGTCGTGCGCAACGAAGACCGATGGCTGGTCCGCGACGTGTATGACGTCGCGGACCAGCCACGGTGAGTCGGCCCGATGACCGGTCGTCAGATGCCGAGCTGCCCCTCGAAGTCCGCGGCCTCGAGACGCGCCTTTACAGCCGCCAGGAAGCGGGCGGCGTCGGCGCCGTCGATGGTGCGGTGGTCGTACGAGAGCGCGAGGTACACGTACGAGCGGACCGCGATCGCGTCCTTTCCGTCGATCGAGACGATGCCGGGTCGCTTGATGACGACGCCGGTGCCGAGGATCGCCGACTGCGGGAGGAACACGACCGGGGTGTCGAACAGGGCGCCACGGGATCCGGTGTTCGTCAGCGTGAACGTGCCGCCGGCGAGCTCGTCGGGCTTCAGCTTGTTCTCGCGGGTGCGAGCAGCGAGGTCGGCGATCTCGTGGGCGATCTGCGCGATGTTCTTCGAACCGGCGTCACGCAGGACAGGAGTGAGCAGGCCACGCTCGGTGTCCACCGCGATCGAGATGTTCTCCGACGCGGGGTACACGATGTCCGTGCCGTCGACCGTCGCGTTGATGATCGGGTAAGCCTGCAGCGCCTCCGCTGCGGCCAGAGCGAAGAACGGCAGGAACGAGAGCTTGTCGCCTGTCTTCTCCTGGAAGGTGCCCTTCACCTGGTCGCGGTAGTTCGCGAGCTTCGTGACATCGACCTCGACCACCGTCGTGAGCTGCGCCGTCTGCTGCATCGACGCCACCGCCCGCTCGGCGAGGACCTTGCGCAGGCGCGACATGGGCTGCGTCGTGCCGCGCAGCGGCGAGACCTCGAGCGCCGGCGATGCCGGAGCAGCGGGAGCGGCAGCCGGAGCGGCCGATGCGGCCTCAGCGGCCTTCAGAACGTCTTCCTTGCGGATGCGTCCACCGACGCCGGTCCCCTTCACCTTCGCCAGGTCGACACCCTGCTGCTGGGCGAGGCGGCGCACGAGCGGCGTGACGTAGGTCGGGCCATCGTCGTCGGACGACAGCGACGGCGCGGGGGCGGCCGGGGCAGAAGGAGCAGGGGCGGGTGCCTCAGCGGCCGGGGCGGGCGCCTCAGCGGCCGGCGCGGGAGCAGGAGCTGCCTCAGCCGGCGCGTCGGCGGGAGCGGCCGTCTCGGCGGGAGCCGGTGCGGCCTCGGCAGCGGGAGCGGCCGCAGCGCCCGAGCCGATGCGCGCGAGCGCCGAGCCGACCGCGACGGTCTCATCCTCGGAGACGACGATCTCCTGAAGCACACCGGCGACAGGCGAAGGGATCTCCGTGTCGACCTTGTCGGTCGAGATCTCGAGCAGCGGCTCGTCGACGGCGACGTTGTCGCCCACCTGCTTGAGCCAGCGGGTCACGGTGCCTTCGGTCACGCTTTCGCCGAGCTCGGGAAGGACGACGTCTTTCGCATCGCCCGACGCAGCCGGTGCAGACGCCTCGGCCGCAGGAGCCTCAGCGGCAGCGGAGGGAGCCTCAGCGGGCGCCGCAGGAGCCTCGGAGGCAGGAGCCTCGCCCTGAGCTGCGGGAGCCTCAGCGGCGGGAGCCTCAGCGGCGGGAGTCTCAGCGGCGGGGGCCTCGGCCGGTGCAGAGGCGCCCGAGCCGTCGCCGATCTTCGCCAGCACGGCTCCGACCTCCACGGTCTCATCTTCCTGCACGAGGATCTCCTCGATCACGCCGCTCACGGGCGACGGGATCTCGGTGTCGACCTTGTCGGTCGAGATCTCGAGCAGGCCCTCGTCGGCCTGAACGGTGTCACCTACCTGCTTGAGCCAGCGGGTCACCGTACCCTCGGTGACGCTCTCTCCGAGCGCGGGGAGGACCACGGATGTGCTCATGGGTGTGTCTCCTTCAGACTTCGATTGCTTGTCTAGCTTAGTGACCCGAGGGGCGGGCCGTCAGATGGCGTGGAGCGGCTTGCCGGCGAGCGCGAGGAAGGCTTCGCCGAGTGCCTCGCTCTGCGTGGGGTGCGCGTGAATCAGGGGGGCGAGGTCTTCGGGATGGGCTTCCCATCCCACAGCGAGCTGGCCTTCTGTGATCAGCTCTCCGACCCTATCGCCGATCAGGTGCACGCCCACGACGGGCCCGTCGGCGATCCGCACGACCTTGACGAGGCCGCCGGTGCCGATGATCTCGCTCTTGCCGTTGCCCGCGAGGTTGTACTCGTATGCAGTGACCTTGTCGCCGTGGGCGTCGCGTGCCTGCGCTTCGGTGAGCCCGACGGATGCGACCTCCGGGCTCGAGTACGTGACCCGCGGGATCGTCGACTCGGGCACCGGGACAGGGGAGAGGCCCGCGATCTGCTCGGCCGCGAAGATGCCCTGCTGGAAGCCGCGGTGCGCCAGCTGCAGGCCGGGGACGATGTCACCGACGGCCCACACGTGGGGGACGCTCGTCTGCAGCCGCTCGTCGACCGTCACGAAGCCGCGCTCCACGTTCACGCCCGCTTCCTCGTAGCCGAGGCCGCCAGTGGCAGGGCCGCGCCCGACGGCGACGAGCAGATAGTCGGCGGTGAGGCTCGAGCCGTCTTCGAGCTCGACCGTCACCTCACTGTCGGTCTGCGTCGCGGAGGCGAACCTCACGCCCAGACGCGCCGCGATGCCGCGCTTGCGGAACGCGCGCTCGAGCCCCTTGCTCAGCGCGATGTCCTCATTGGGGACGAGGTGGTCGAGTGCCTCGACGATCGTGACCTCGGCCCCGAACGAGCGCCATACGCTCGCGAACTCGACGCCGATCACACCGCCGCCGAGGATGATGACGCGACCGGGGACCTCATCGAGGGCCAGTGCCTCCTCGCTCGTGAGGATGCGGCCGCCGGCTTCCAGTCCGGGCAGCAGCCGACTGTACGATCCCGTCGCCAGAATGACATCGGCGCCGCGGTACACGTCGTCACCGACAGCCACGCTGCGATCAGGCAGGAGACGTCCTTCCCCGGAGACGACCGTGATGCCGCGAGCCTTCACGAGTCCTTCGAGACCCTTGTACTTCTTGGCGACGATGCCCTCGCGGTAGGCCCTCACTCCAGCGACGTCGATCCCGCTGAAAGTCGCCGTGACGCCGACGGACGCGGCATCCTTCACATGCTCAGCGACCTCGGCCGCGTGGAGCAGCGCCTTCGTCGGGATGCAGCCTCGATGGAGGCATGTGCCGCCGACCTTGTCCTTCTCGATCAGGATGACCGACTTGCCCAGCTCCGCAGCCCGCAGCGCGGCGGCGTAGCCGCCGCTCCCGCCGCCCAGAATGACGATGTCCGACGTGTGCTCTGTCATGCCTCATCTCCTGTGATGAATTCGATCAACGAGCGCACGATGGCGCCGGTCGGTCCCTTGTCGGCGGCACCATAAGCCGCCTTGGTCGAACCTGAGCCGGCGATGTCCAAATGCACCCACGGGATCCGGGGAGCGTCGGCATCGTCGGAGACTCTCCCGACGAAACGGCGCAGGAACAGTCCCGCGAAGAGCGCACCGCCCGCGGGGTCGCCGATCTTCGCGTTCTGCAGGTCTGCGATGGGGGAGTCGAGCTCGTCTTCCATGTGATCAGGCAGAGGCATGTGCCAGGCGAGCTCGCCCGCGCGCTGCGATGCCGCGAGGAACGCTGCGACCGTCTCGTCGTCGCCCATCACTCCCGTGTGGCGGGTGCCGAGCGCCACGGTGATGGCGCCCGTGAGAGTCGCGACGTCGACGATCACGTCGGGCTTCAGACGACTCGCGGCCGCGATGCCGTCGGCGAGCACGAGTCGGCCCTCGGCGTCGGTGTTGAGCACCTCGACCGTCGTTCCGTCGAGTGTGCGCACGACGTCGCCCGGGCGGGTTGCGCTGCCCGAGGGCATGTTGTCCGCGATGCACAGGTAGCCGCTCACCCGCACGGGGAGTGCAAGCTCGGCCGCAGCGCGCACGACGGCGAGCGCGACGGCGGCTCCGCACATGTCGTACTTCATGCCGACCATGCCTGCGGCGGGCTTCAGGGAGAGTCCGCCCGTGTCGAATGTGATCCCCTTGCCGACGAGGGCGACGTGACGGGTCGCGCCCGCAGGGGAGTAGTCAAGACGCACGAACCGAGGCGGCCGAGCGGATCCCTGCCCGACGCCGAGGATGCCGCCGAACCCCTGCTCGGCGAGCTCCAGCTCGTCGAGCACCTCGACCTCGACGGGAAGTCCCTCGACTGAGGTGACTGCCTTGTCGGCGAACTCCTGCGGGCCGAGCCACTGAGCGGGCGTGTTCACCAGGTCTTTCACGAGCGCGACAGCCGAGCCGACGGCCGCGACGGCGTCGGCGACCTGGCCTGACGGCTCGGTCGGCATCGACACGATCACCGAGCTGGCGCGCGGCTTGCCAGGGTCGGACTTGTAGCCGTCGAAGCGGTAGCCGCCGAGCACGGCGCCTTCGGCGATCGCACGCGCGCCGTCGGTCACGAAGGGCGCGGCGAGAGCGATCGTGTCATAGCCGGTGGTCGTGCGCACGGCGGCCCCGACGGCGTCGCGCAGTGCAGAGGAGGTGGGCGCCTCACCCGTTCCGACCACGAACAGCGGGCGCTCGGTGACCGCGGGAGCGTGAACACGGACGGTGGTGCCTGCGGCGCCGGAGAACCCGACGCCGCGCAGGGCGTCGGCCAGGCCCGGCCAGCCCTCGAGCGTCTCGTCGTCGCTCAGCGGCGGCAGTGCCAGCATCACAGCGTCGGCTTCGATCTCGGTCGGGGAGGCGGTGGTGTACGACAGCTCCGGATGCGGCATGCGCTCCATCCTAGTTTCGGCGCGCGCCGCCGGGGCGAGACCGGCGGGCAGGACGGCGGGGCGTGTTCGCTGTCAGCGCGACGCCCGCGCGCCCCCGCCTGTGCGAGCCTCGTACAGTGGAGATATGCCACTGTCGGGTCCTCTCTACGAGCGCGTCGCGACCGCCCCGCCTGTTCCCAGCGGACTGCCTCTCGTCATCACGCTCACCGGCTTCACGGATGCCGGGGGAGCTGCCTCGCGCATGCTCGATTTCTTCCGCGACGATCTCGACCCCACGCCGATCATCTCGTTCTCGGCCGACGTGCTGCACGACTACCGTGCCCGGCGCCCGCTCATCACGTTCGAGGCCGACCATCTGACGTCGTACCGCACCCCGCGGCTCGAGCTGTCAATGGCACATGACTCCATCGGCCAGCCGTTCATCCTCCTCGCCGGGTATGAGCCCGACTTCGCGTGGGAGGCCTTCACGGAGACGGTCGTCGGTCTTGCGGAAGGTCTCGAGGTGTCGACTGTCACCTGGGTGCACGCGATTCCCATGCCGGTGCCGCACACGCGCCCGATCGGCACCACCGTGTCGGGAACGCGCGCCGAGCTCACTCAGGCGCACTCCGTGTGGAAGCCGCACACGCAGGTGCCGTCGAACGTCGGTCACCTGCTGGAGTATCGGTTTGCCCAGGCCGGTGCCGAAGTCGCGACTTTCGCACTCCTCGTGCCGCATTACCTCGGCGACACCGATTACCCCGCGGCCGCGATCGCGGGCCTCGACACCATCTCCGTCGCGACCGGGCTGGTGTTCGATCTCGATGACCTCCGCGAGGAGAACCGGATCTTCCTCGAGAAGGTCGCCGAGCAGGTGTCTGCGAGCGAAGAGCTCACGGCGATGCTGCGGAACCTCGAAGAGCGCTACGACTCGTACATGGCCGGATCGAACCTCGGGCAGCCCATCATCCACACGGGTGACCTGCCGAGCGCCGACGAGCTCGCGGCCGAGCTGGAGCGATTCCTCGCGAGTCGCCCGCCTGGCGACGACGACAAGCGCGGGCGGTACTGACGAGACCCCCACGCGCGGGGGAATCTTTCGGCGTCCTCCGACGTTGCCTTGAAGGACTCCCGCGACTCTCGCCACGATGGTGTGGTCCTGGACACGACCCCACAAGCGGCGGTTGACGCGGGTGGTTGGACAGATGTATGCGACAATGGATGATCTGACCCGTTGTCACCCACTGCGGTCGCGTCATGCGGACTGCGGTGGACTTGACAAGGGTCTTACTAGTGTCCGAAAACCCGACGGCTCCCGTCGGTGAAAGGCGAGACGTGACGTCAGGCACGAAGAGCACCCGCACCCGCAAGGCAGAGGACACCGACGAGGTCGCCGTGGCTCCCGCAGCGGCGAAGAAGGCCGCCGCTTCGAAGACGGCGAAGGCTCCCGCGAAGGCGAAGGCTGCCCCGAAGTCCAAGGCCGCTCCGGCCAAGGCACGGGCAAGCAAGGCGAAGGCGAAGTCCGACGAGGACGAGGATCCTGAACTCGAGGACGATGTCGACCTCGAGCTGGCCGACGACGACCTCGAGGTCGACGACGCGACTGAGACGTCCGCGGACAAGAAGGACAAGAAGTCCACGGCGTCCGACGACGAGGACGAGGAGGAGGCGCCCAAGCCTGCATTCACCGAGCCCCTCCCGACCGGCGCGATCGTCATCTCGTCGAGCGACGAGGACGACGTCCCCGTCTACTCGACCCAGATCACTGGTGCGACCGCCGACCCGGTCAAGGACTACCTGAAGCAGATCGGCAAGGTCCCGCTGCTGAATGCGGCCGAAGAGGTCGAGCTCGCCATGCGCATCGAGGCCGGCCTGTTCGCCGAAGAGAAGCTGTCGCACATGACTCCGGCGGAGAAGTCGTCGCAGCTGGGCCTCGACCTCCAGTGGGTCGCCCGCGACGGGCAGCGCGCCAAGAGCCACCTGCTCGGCGCCAACCTGCGTCTCGTCGTCTCGCTTGCCAAGCGCTACACGGGTCGCGGCATGCAGTTCCTCGACCTCATCCAGGAAGGCAACCTCGGCCTCATCCGTGCGGTCGAGAAGTTCGACTACACCAAGGGCTTCAAGTTCTCGACCTACGCGACGTGGTGGATCCGACAGGCCATCACCCGCGCCATGGCCGACCAGGCTCGCACCATCCGCATCCCGGTGCACATGGTCGAGGTCATCAACAAGCTCGCACGCGTTCAGCGCCAGATGCTGCAGGACCTCGGTCGCGAACCCACGCCCGAGGAGCTCAGTCGCGAGCTCGACATGACCCCCGAGAAGGTCATCGAGGTCCAGAAGTACGGTCGCGAGCCGATCTCCCTGCACACGCCGCTCGGTGAAGACGGCGACAGCGAGTTCGGCGATCTGATCGAGGACACGGAAGCGGTCGTCCCGGCCGACGCGGTGGGCTTCACGATGCTGCAGCGTCAGCTCGAGTCTCTGCTCGATTCGCTGTCCGAGCGCGAGGCAGGCGTCATCCGGATGCGCTTCGGCCTCGGCGACGGGCAGCCGAAGACTCTCGACCAGATCGGCGACACGTTCGGCGTCACGCGTGAGCGCATCCGCCAGATCGAGTCGAAGACGATGGCCAAGCTGCGCCATCCGTCTCGTTCGCAGTCGCTTCGGGACTACCTCGAATGAGCGCGCAGGCAAACGACGGCAAGTCGCTCGAGATCGCCGTCGACGGCGCTTCGTACGCTCGCATCCCGATCCGCACGCGGGTCGTCATGCCGGGTGATGATCTCGACGAGTTCATCACGGAGTATGCGACCGGTCAGCTGGTCACTGGCGACATCCTCTTCGTCACGGAGAAGATCGTGGCGATCACGCAGGGCCGCTCCTTCCTCGTCGAGGAGATCAAGCCCCGTCCGCTCGCGCGCTTCCTGTCGCGCTACGTCGTGAAGACGTCCTACGGCATCGGCCTTGGCATGCCCGAGACCATGGAGATGGCGCTGCGGGAGTGCGGCACGCCGCGCATCCTGTTCGCCGCCGCCGTGAGCGCGGTCGGAAAGTTGTTCGGACGCCGCGGTGACTTCTACCGCATCGCCGGTGACAAGGCCCGCTCGATCGACGGTCCGACGCGTCACACGATCCCGCCCTACAACAAGGCGGTTGTGCTCGGCCCGAAAGACCCCGACAAGGTGGCGGCACGTCTCAAGGCGCTCCTGGGCGGCGGAAACGACGTCGCGGTCGTCGATATCAACGACATCGGCGGAAACATCCTCGGCTCGACGCTCGACAAGGCGGGGGAGCGCACCCTCGTGCAGATCCTCCGCGACAACCCGCTCGGACAGGGACACCAGTCGACACCGCTCGGCATCATCCGCCGCAGCGACGCCGCCACGAAGGCCTGATCCGTGCGCGCGCTGAACCGCCTGTACCGGCGTGCCCGCTTCTTCGTGAAGCGCGTGCTCGCGTTCGACCGGGAGCGCGTGCTGCAGTTCGCGCGCCAGTCGGCGACGCTGTCGAAGGCACCGCTGTGGTGGGTCGTGCTCGACATGGCGTGGTGCGCCGTGCGCTACGAGACGACGTTCGAGAACTACTCGGAGTGGGACTTCCGCATCCTCAAGGGTCGTGAACGCAAGACGTACATGACCGACCCGAAGTCGTTCCATCTGTCACGCAAGCTCAACGACAACTCCCAGCGGGCGATCTTCGACGACAAGCTGCAGTTCGCCGAGCGGTTCGCCGACGAGCTCGGCCGCGCGTGGCTCGACGTGTCGTCCTCCGACGTGACGGCCCTGGAGGACTTCGTCCGCCGCTACGACCGGATCATCACGAAGAATCCCGGCGGCGTCGGCGGCAACGGCATCTCGCTTCGCGACACCTCGCACATCACCGACGTCGCGGCGCTCCGCGAGGAGCTGGTCTCCTCAGGTCAGACGCTCGTCGAAGAAGTGCTCGTCCAGCACCCCGAGATGGCGCGCCTCTACCCGGGGAGCGTCAACTCGCTGCGCATGGTCACCTATCTCGACCCCGACGGTGAAGTCCACCTCCTGGCCGGTGTGCTAAAGATCGGCAACGGCGGCGTCATCGACAACTTCAGCAACGGCGGCATGTACACGATGCTCGACGAGCGCGGGCGCGCCCTGCACGCCGCGGCCGACGAGGAGGGGCATCCGTTCGAGACGCACCCCATCACCGGCGTGACCATCACCGGCTACCAGGTGCCGCTGTACGACGAGATCCTGAAGCTCGTCGACAGACTCGCTCGACGCGTGCCGGCACTGCCGTACATCGGCTGGGACATCGCCATCACTCCGGAACGCCCCGTTGTCATCGAGGGAAATCACAACACGGGTGTGTTCCAATCGAAGCCGTCGGTCTCGGGCATCCGTCACGGCCTGCTGCCGCGGTACCGTGCCGCGATGCGCTTCTGACGCCTGAGTAGCAACCCTGAGGAGGGAACCCGAATGGGTCGAGCCACGGTCCGTCTGCGATATCTCGCGCGCCGCGCCCGAAAGCTCCGGCCAGGCAACCTCGTGGAGTTCGCCCGCCAGGCCCAGAGGGTCTCGAAGGCGCCCCTTCCGGTGATCATCGTCGACATGCTGTGGTGCTCGCTCAAGTACGACATGGGCTTCCGCGACTACGCAGTCTGGGACATCCGTCTGCTCAACGCCAAGGAGCGAGCGACCTGGATGACCCATCCCAAGTCGTTCCGCATCACGCGCATGCACAACACCCCCGAAGGCCGCGCCAAACTCGAGGACAAGCGCCGCTTCGCGCGAGAGTACGCCGATCTGCTCGGCCGCGAGACGATCGACCTGCGCGACGTCGACGACAGTGAGCTCGCTGCTTTCCTCGCTCGGCATCGCAAGGTGCTCGCCAAGCCCGTCGAGGGACACGGCGGCGGCAACATCACCCTGTATGAGAACGTGACGGATGCCGCGGCCTTCCGCGCGGAGGTCACCGCCGCCGGGCAGTCCACGATCGATGAGTTCATCGTCCAGCACCCGGCGATGAGCGCGCTCTACCCGGATGCTGTCAACACCGTCCGCATGATCACATTCCTCGACAAACGCGGCACCGTCCACCTGCTGGCCGCAGTACTGCGCATTGGTAACGGCGATGTGATCGACAATTTCGCCTCCGGCGGAATGTTCACGATGCTCGACTCCGACGGCGTGGCGCTGTATCCCGGCGTAGACAAGCAGAGCAACGTCTACGCAGAGCACCCCGTCACTCGAACACCGATCGTCGGATTCAGGGTCCCGATGTACGACCGCGTGTGGTCGCTCACGCAGGAGCTGGCACGTCGGACACCAGAGGCGCCCTACGTGGGGTGGGATCTCGCGATCACGCCGGATGGGCCCGTTGTGATCGAGGGCAACCACAACTCGAGCGTCTTCCAGCCGAAGCCCTCGGCATCCGGGGTGCGCACCGGCCTTCTCCCGGTATACCAGCGCGCCGTCGGCTTCTGACCTGCTCCCTGGCAAGAGGGAGGCCGGACACACGAAGACGCCAGCCGCGAGGGCCGGCGTCTTCGAAATCGTTCAGCGCGTCAGGCGGACTTGCGGGCGTCTTCGCCGCCGCGGCGCGCGCGCAGCAAAGCGAGTCGCTCCTCAAGCAGCTCTTCGAGCTCGGGGATCGTGCGACGTTCCATGAGCATGTCCCAATGGGTGCGCGGAGTCTTGTCGCCAGAATGGTCTACCTCCACGACGGTGTCTCCGACGCGAAGCACAGCCTCGGCGCCACACGTGCGGCACTCCCACGTCTCAGGGGCATCCGCGTCAGCGGCAAAGGTCATGACGGTCTCTCGTGAGCACTGCGTGCACACGTACGTGAAATTTGCGCGCTCGTGGAAGACGACGCCTTCTTCGCTCTGTAGGCTCGAAGCGCCGATCCGCATGCCGCGCAGGCTGCGATCTGCCATTGTGTGGTCCTCTCGTCTTCGTTAGGTATAACGAACTCACCTGTGTGCCCCATCCGAACGGACCTCCTTGGAGCATCTTTCACAGACGATGCTCAGCCGATTCGTAGGCTGTTGGCTGATTCGAGGTCTATTCGCGCGAGGCCAGCACTTCTAGGGCCAGATCGCCGCGGTCACTGACCAGTCCATCGACGCCCATATCCAGCAGGCGTGCCATGTCGTCGCGCTCGTTCACGGTCCACACGTGCACCTCGACACCCGCCCGGTGGACGGCGTCGACGAAGCGAGGTGTGACGATGCGCACGCGCCCCTGACGCTCGGGCACCTGCAAGGCATCGACCCCGGCGAGCGATCGCCGCACCAGGGCGGGGGAGCGGGCGGCGACAGACGCGAGTGTGCGCGCCGTGACCGTCGTGCCCGCGGAGGTCGCCGGCTCGCCGCCCGCGCGGCGGGCGGCGTCGAGCGCGCGTCGGCGCCGCGCGTCCGAGAAGCTCGTGAGCAGCACGCGGTCGGCGTCTCGTGCCACCTCGCGTCCGACGGGCTCGGCGGCATCCTCCGCTTTGACATCGAGGTTGAACCGCAACGTCGGGAACGCATCGAGGGCCTGAGCGAGCGTCGCGAGCCCACCCCTGGTCGACATGAGCTCCTCGAGGTGGCGCGACGTCACCTCGCGCACCGAGCGCGGATCGCCTGTCACGCGCGTCAGATCGCTGTCGTGGAACAGCACCACGACGCCATCGGCGGTGACATGGCAGTCAGACTCGACGTAGGCCAGCCCTGCGGCGTGCGCGGCCGCCAGCGCGGCGAAAGAGTTCTCGACGATGCCCTCGGCGTCGGGCGGGATGAGCCCGCGATGAGCCAAGACCCGCGGACGTTCGGGGTGGAACCAGGGGTGTGTCACGTCGTCAGTGCTGGCCGGCCGCCGGGGGCTTCGTCGGAGCGTCGGCAGGGGCGGGCGCCGCGCCGCGTCCACTGAAGCCGGAGCTCAAGCCCTTGAGCGCCTCGGTGAGCTCGCTCGGGATGATCCAGAGCTTGCTCGAAGAGCTCTCCGAGATCTTGGGCAGGGTCTGGAGGTACTGATAGGCGAGCAGCTTGTCGTCCGGACGGCCCGCGTGGATCGCCTGGAAGACAGAGGTGATCGCGGCCGCTTCGCCCTCGGCACGAAGAATGGCCGCCTGCTTGTCACCCTCGGCACGCAGGATCTCCGCCTGCCGACGACCCTCCGCTTCGAGGATCTGGGACTGCTTGGACCCTTCGGCGGTCAGGATCGCCGCGCGCCGGTCACGTTCGGCCCGCATCTGCTTCTCCATGGAGTCCTGGATGGAGTGGGGCGGGTCGATCGCCTTGAGCTCGACACGCGAGACGCGGATTCCCCACTTGCCTGTCGCCTCATCGAGTACGACACGCAGCTGGCCGTTGATCTCGTCGCGGCTTGTGAGCGCCTCTTCGAGGTTGAGCCCGCCGACCACGTTGCGGAGCGTCGTCGTGGTGAGCTGTTCGACCGCGCCCAGGTAGTTCGCGATCTCGTACGTGGCGGCGCGCGCATCCGTCACTTGGAAGTACACCACGGTGTCGATCGAGACGACGAGATTGTCCTCCGTGATGACCGGCTGAGGCGGGAAGGACACCACCTGCTCACGCATGTCGACCAGCGGACGAAGCCGATCGATGAAGGGGACGAGCAGGTTCAGACCGGGGGAGAGGGTGCGCTGGTAGCGCCCCAGCCGCTCGACGATCCCGGCGTAGGCCTGAGGGATGATGCGGATGGAGCGGAAGAGCACCACGATCACGAAGATCGCGATGACCACGAGCAGGACGACCACGAAGATCTGTCCCATGAAAGCTCCGACGTCGATCATTCGGCACTCCTGTCTGTTGCGGCGTCTGCGGCGGCGGACGGCGGCGGGTCTGCGGGCGTCACCTCGACCGTGGCCCCCCGCACGGCGGTGACCGTCACGCGGGAGCCGGCCACGAGGCCGGGATCGGCAACGGCGAGGCGTGCGGTCCATGTCTCACCGTTGTCGAGCTTGACGGATCCTGCACCTTCGACGAACGGCGCCATGACGCGCCCGCCGATGCCGTAGAGGGCATCGACATTGGTCGGCTGAAGCCTGCTGCTGCGACGCAGGGCGCGGAGAAGCAGCGGTCGGATCGTGAACAGCAGCAGAGTGGAGATGACGGCGGCGGCCAGAACTTGAGCCCACCATGGGCCGCCCAGCAGGTTGACACCGAGACCACCGATGAGCGTGCCTCCCGCGAGCATGAGGAAGGTGAACTCGAGGGTCACCAGCTCGATGATCACGAAGAGCAGCGCCAGCACGAGCCAGGCGATCCAGAGATACTGCGTGAGGTCGGGCAGCACGGCCAGGCTCCTTCCGGTGGCGCTTCCTCGAACACTAACACTCCGGCTGCCGGGACGAGCCGCCGGTCGAACCGCTCCGGCAGACGCCCCGTTGGTAGGCTCGAAGCCATGTCTCACCCCATCCCCGCCGGCGCTCTCGCCGGCCGCACCGCGCTCGTGACAGGCTCGTCGCGAGGCATCGGAGCCGACACCGTCCGCTGCTTCGCACAAGCGGGTGCCAACGTCGTCATCAACTACCGCAACAAGGCGCCTCGCGCGCAGAAGCTGGCCGCCGAGTTGCAGGAACTCGGTGTCGACGTGCTGGTCGTCGGCGCCGATCTGACCGACCCGGCCTCCGTTCAGGAGATGTTCGACGCCGTCAAGGAGCGCTTCGGCAGCCTCGACATCCTCGTGCTCAACGCGTCGGGCGGGATGGAGAGCGGCATGGGCGAGGACTACGCGATGGTGCTCAACCGGGATGCTCAGGTGAACGTCCTCGACAGCGCCACACCGCTCCTGGACGACGGCGCCCGCGTCGTGTTCGTCACAAGCCACCAGGCGCATTTCATCCGCACCACGCCCACGATGCCCGAGTACGAGGTCGTCGCCCTCTCAAAGCGCGCCGGCGAAGACGCGCTGCGCGAGAAGATCCCTGCCCTCGCCGAGCGCGGGATCGGGTTCGTCGTCGTGTCGGGCGACATGATCGAAGGCACCATCACGGCGACGCTCCTCGAACGTGCGAACCCCGGTGCGATCGAGTCGCGCCGCGAGTCGGCCGGAAAGCTCTACAACGTCGCCGAGTTCGCAGCCGAGGTCGCGCGCGCTGCCGTCGAGCCCGTCCCGGCCGACAACACGCGCCTCGTCGGCGACATCAGCTCGTTCGGCGGCGAGTGACATGCGCGCCGCCGACATTGAGAAGCTGATCTCCGTCGGGCGCCCGACGATCTCGCCTGACGGCGCGTTCGTCGTGTTCGCGACGTCCCGTCCCGACATCGAGGCCAACCGCAACGTCGGTCAGCTGTGGCGGCTCGACCTTCCGTCGGGCACGCCCCGCCGGCTTACACGCGGCGTGGCCGACAGCGCGCCCCAGATCCGGCCCGACGGCGCCGCGGTCGCCTTCCTGCGCGCCGATGCCAAGGGCAAGCCGCAGATCCACGTCGTGGATGCCGCGGGGGGCGAGCCGGTGCAGGCCACCGATGCCCCGAGCGGCGTTGGCGCGTTCGCGTGGTCGCCCGACGGCACACGGCTCGCCTACACGTCAAGAGTCGTCGAGGCGGGTCGCTACGGCAGCGTCGAAGGTCTTGATGCGGATGCCGAGTCACCGCGTCGTGTGACCGGCATCCGCTGGCACGCGAACGGCCTCGGCTACATCGCCGACCGGCCCGCGCACGTCTTCCTGATCGATTCGCCCGATCTCAGCGCGGAGCCCTTCTACGAGCCCGCTCCCGCGGTCCTCCCCGACGGGGCCGAGGCTCCCAAGAAGAAGGTCGTGCAGGCGGAGGCCACGCAGCTCACCGACGGCACCGACTCACACAGCGGCGTCGTCTTCACGCCCGACGGCCAGGAAGTCCTCACGGTTCCCGACGCGATCGAGCCGGAGCGTCGCGACCTGCGCTCGCGGGTCATCGCGGTGCGCGTCGACGGCAGCGGGCAGCGCGAGGTGCTCGGCACGGCGACCGGCCTCTCGATCGATGAGGTGTTCGTGGCGCCGGACGGGACGATCGCGCTGCTGGGTGCGGACGTCGGCGAGAACGGCCTCGATTTCATCGCACCGGGAGAGGCGCTGTGGCTGCTCGACGGTCCCGTGCCTCGTCGCCTCACCGACCCCGACGCGATCGACCTCGGGGAGGTCGGCTCGCACATCGGCGTCATCGGCGACGACTTCCTGCTGCAGAACCGCACACGCGGCCGCGTCGAGCTGGTGCGCGTCACCCGCTCTGGTGATGTCGCCGTCGTCTTCGACGGCGACGTGGAGGTCGCTGGCCACGCCGCCGCGGCAACGCCCGAGGGGGAGCGGATCGTCGTTGCGCACGCAACGCCGACGAGCTTCGGGGAGCTGACTCTCGTCGGCACCGGCCCGCTCACAGGCTTCGGAGCGCCGCTCAGCCAAGCGGGCGTCGTCGTGCCGGCAGAGCTTGAGATCGCCGGGCGCGACGGATACCCCGTGCACGGCTGGGTGGCGGTCCCCGAAGGAGAGGGGCCGTTCCCTGTCATCCTTCAGATCCACGGCGGCCCCTACGCGTCGTACGGTGTGCACGTCTTCGACGAGACGCAGGTGCTCGTGGACGCTGGTTATGCGGTCGTGTACAGCAATCCCCGGGGCAGCGCGGGTTACGGACGGCAGCACGGTCGCGCGATCCGACGCCGCATGGGGACCGTCGACCACCACGACGTCATCGACTTCCTCGACGGCGTCGTCGCTCGCGACCCGCGCCTCGACGGCTCCCGCGTGGGAATCATGGGCGGTTCGTACGGGGGCTACCTCACTGCCTGGATCATCGCTCACGATCACCGGTTCGCCGGCGCGATCGTCGAGCGAGGTTTCCTCGACCCCGTCAGCTTCCAGGGCACGAGTGACATCGGTTCGTTCTTCGGCGATGAGTATGTCGGCACCGACCCCGGCGACATCGCGGCGCAGAGCCCCATGGCGGTCGTCGACCGTGTCTCCACGCCGACGCTCGTGCTGCACTCCGAGCTGGACTTCCGATGCCCGCTCGAACAGGCGACCCGGTATTACAGCGCACTCAAGCGCCAGGGCACGCCGGCCGAGATGCTCATCTTCCCGGGTGAGGACCACGAGCTCACGCGGTCGGGGCGGCCCCGGCACCGCACGGAGCGCTTCGGTGCAGTGCTCGAGTGGTGGCAGCGCCACCTGCCGGCATCCTGAGACGCGTCACGCGCACATGACGAAGGCCCTGGGAACAGACCCCAGGGCCTTCGTCATGGCGTCCCGTCGTGCGGTCACTTGCCGAACGTGAACGCACGGACGATCTGCACGACGCCGAGGACGACGGCGGAGATGCCGAAGATCCACCACAGCACGAGCGCACCCCACAGGGGCGAGAACAGCAGGGTGATGCCGGCGATGATGCTGACCAGAGCGAAGACGAGGGTCCAAGCCTTCGATGACGCGTCGCCGATGGTCGAGAGCGAGACGACACCTTCGATGATCCACATGATGCCCACGAGGATGCCGACGAATGTCGCAAACCAGGCGGCGGTGACGCCGAGGTTGGAGAACGCGACGACGCCGGCGATGACGAACAGCACGCCGAGCACGATGTGCCCGATGCGCGACCATCCGCCCTTGCGCCTGGAGAAGATGCCGAGCCCGATGTAGACGAGGCCCACCGCGATCGCGTAGATCGCGAACATCGCGGTCACGACGACGGCGGTCTTGCCGGGCCAGACGAGGATGAGGATGCCGAGGATGACCAGCAGCACTCCGCCGACACCGAGCGCGGTGCGGATGCCGTTGACTTCGGACTTGCCGAGGAACGATGTGGATGACATGTGAGCGCCTTTCTCGAGATTCCGCGCTTACCTGGGAATTCCCTGGATGGGATTCACCGTCAGGATAGCCCTGCGGTCACCTGTCATGGGGTGCCTCATCGAATCATGACGGCCCCATGAGTGGTTCTCACTAGCCGGGTATAGGACCGAGCAGCCAGGTGATCAACAGCAGCACGGGAATGCAGCCGAGCGTCGTGAGGAACACGGTGTCGCGGGCGATCGGCTCACCGACGCCGAACCGCTGCGAGTAGTTGAACACGTTCTGTGCCGTCGGAAGTGCCGCCAGCACGGTGACGATGAGCGTCTCGGCGGGGGAGAGGTGGAAGACGTGCGCGGCGATGGCCCATGCGACCAGTGGCATCACGATGAGCTTGAGAGCAGTCGAGAACACGACGTCGCGTCGACGGCCCGTGGTGCCGAGCACGCGGCGTCCGTGGAGCGAGATGCCGTAGGAGATGAGCAGCACGGGAACGCAGGCGTTCGCCACGAGGGTCAACGGCTCGATGACGATCGGGGCGAGGTCGATCTCCGCGATCGACACCAGCATCCCGAGCACGGAGCCGACGACTACCGGGTTCGTGACAGTTCGACGCACGATCGCCAGCGGCCGGCGCTGTCCACTCGTCGTGGCCTCGAAGATCGCCATCGAGATCGGCGTGAGGAGCACCAGTTGGAACAGGATCACCGGAGCCGGGTAGGCCGCATCGCCCAGGAGGTACAGCGAAAGGGGAATGCCGATGTTGTTGGAGTTCACCTGGCCCGACGACAGTGAGCCGATGAGAGTCTCGCCGGCGCTCCGGTGCCACACGAGCCGCGCCACGAGCGCGTACACGACGAACATCACGATCGCGGCCAGCGCTGACACCGGCAGCAGCGCCGAGAACAGCGTGTGCACGTCGGCCTGGGAAAGCACGACGAACAGCAGGAAGGGCGACAGGACGAAGAACGTCAGGCGGCCGAGGACGTGCGAAGCGTGCGGTCCGAGCAGATCGATGCGACCGAGCACCCAGCCCAGAAAGATCGCGAGGCCCACGACGACGAATCCCGTGAGCACATCCAGCACGCTTCGAGCATAGGGCCGCAGGAGAGTTCGCCCGGCGACTGCTCGCCTGCTCACTAGCCGATAATGCACATTATGTCAGTACGTAAGAGGACGATCTGCAAATTCTGCTGATAGTCCTCCCCTGATATGCAGGGCGCGAGCTCCTCCGAATCATTTTCTCATCGGGGACTTTCCGGTCATTGCCCCAGCTGAAGAACGTTCCTCACGGTTGCGACGAAACTCTCTACAGATTCGTCGCATGACCGGGCGTTTCCGGATGACGTCTTGCATTTCATGAGGATCGCCTCGTGAGCGACAGGATTGGCCGGCTCAGTTACCTCCCCGCTGCGGTGGCACGCGCCGACCCGGACGAGTTCCTGAGCGACGTGCTGACGGGGTGGAAACGTCAGCAGCTGGCGCAGAACTTCAGTGTCGAGACAGCCAAGAGACAGACGCGCTCGGTGATGAGGATGGCATCGTTCGTCGGCAAGCACCCTTGGGAGTGGCTCACCGGCGATGCCGACGAGTTCTTCTCACACCTTCGGGGCGTGGAGAATCTCTCACATAACACCGTCCGGGCCTACCAGACCGACGTGAAGCTTTTCCTGGACTTCGCCACCGCTTCGATCTACGACTGGAACGAGCGTTGCGGCCAGCTGTTCGGCACCGTGTTCTCACAGGTTGTCACCGAGTTCAACCGCTCATCCCACTCCGACGAGACTGGCGAGGGTTCGAAGCGTCCGTTCAGCATTCGCGAGCTCCAGGAGTTCTTCGACCTAGCCGACCTTGAGCCCGAGCGGATTCTCAACTCCGGTCGGAAGGGTGCGCTGCCAGCTTGGCGTGACGCTGTGATGTTCAAGACCATTTACGGCTGGGGCCTTCGATTCAATGAGGTTCGTCACCTGATTCCAGCGGACTTCTCCCGTCACGTCCGGACACCAGCCTTTGGCGAGTGGGGGCTGCTACGCGTCCGTCATGGGAAGGCCAAGAAGGGCTCTCCCCCGAAGCAGCGCACGGTGTTGACCGTGTTCGACTGGTCCGTCGACGTCCTCGACCATTGGAGCCGCGTCGGGCTACCCCGGTTCGGCGGCCATCGCGCCACTCCCCTGTTCCCTACCGAAAACGGGACCATGGTCGACAACGCCGCGCTTCGCCGGCGGTTCCACTCGCTCCTCGATGAACTCGGCTTCCCGCCCGGACTGGATCTTCACTCTCTCCGCAGGTCCTACGCCACTCACCTGCAGACCGAGCTCGGGTTCGACGTCAGCTTCGTTCAGATGCAACTCGGGCACGAACATGCCTCGACGACCGGCCTTTACACCATCGCCGCGCCGGACTATCGCTCGCGCGAGCTTGGCCGAGTCCTCTCCGCGACAATCGAGCGCAGCGGAGCCACACTCCCCTCCCCCGCCACGAAGGAGTCCCAATGAAACGCGAAGTGAACTATCACTGGCACGTTCGCGAGCTGATGGCGCGCACGGGCATGCGCAACAGCCGCGACCTGGTCGAACCTCTCCGAGACCGCGGGATCACACTCTCCGAGTCGCAGATCTATCGAATCGTCGCGCAAGACCCCGAGAGGATCGCATTCAAGGTCCTGGTCGCTCTTGCCGACATCTTCCGGGTCGAAGTGAATGATCTCGTCACCTACACGGCAACCGACACGCGAGCCCAGCGCCCGAAGAAGGTCGCAGGGGCTGCTTCGGAGGTCCCCCTCATCGAGGCCTACAGGCCGATTCGAGCCCGAGTCGACCGCACTGCGGACAATGAATGAGCTAAGAGGGCGGGGCCGGCCTCGAAGCGTTGGCACACTCCGCTGCGATCGCTGCGAAAACCTGGGACCCAAGATTCGCGTCCATTGGGGAGACGGCGCCATCTGCGGGGCATGCTTCTCTGCCGCGGTCAACGCCTACGGCGTCTGCGCCCACTGCGGAGAGGATCGTATGCTTCCCGGCCGTTCGCCGTCCGGAGAACACATCTGCCGCGATTGCGCTCATATCAGAACGAACCTCACTTGCGACACCTGCGGGCGAGAAGCCGAGCGCATTCGGCGCGGACAATGCGCTCAATGCGTCGTCATCGACGAACTCACCGAAATACTCCAACCCAAGAACCCGCCCGACCTGCGACTACACAGGATCATCCGCGAACTGGCCACCACAGAGCGCCCTCGCAGCATTGTCACCTGGATACGGTTGCCGGCCGCCCGCGCGCTTCTCGAAAAGATCGGCGACCGCACTCTCAAACTCGACCACGCGGCATTCGACGCGCTCCCGCCCTCCCCCGCGGTCGAACACCTTCGCGAGATGCTCACGCACCACCACATACTCCCTTGTCGAGGAGACCGCCGGCTGGCCCGATTCGAAAGCTGGCTGGACGCACGTCTGGACCACTTCCAGGATCGCCCCCACATTCATCAGCCCCTCGAACAGTTCGGTCGCTGGCATCACCTCCGTCGCCTCCGCGCGGACCCGCCACAAAAGAACATGGACTACGCGACCCGCACGGCGAAACAGGAGATCACCGAGGCCGGCAAGTTCCTCACTTGGCTCGATGACGAGCAGCACACCAAGATCGATGAACTTCGCCAAGAACACATCGACTTCTACTGGTCGGAGGGAACATCAAGTCGGAAGCACGTCAGATCGTTCCTCCAGCAGAGAAGGCAAACAGGGAAGGGCCGCCCGCTCAAGGCCAAGGCGCGGGTCGCGGAGACCACGCCAATGGTCACAACTCAGCAGCGGCTCGACGCTATCCGTGTGGTCCTCGAGAACGACAAGGTGATCCCCGGGACGCGCGTCGCCGCGATCATCTTCCTGCTCTATGGCACTCCCATCGGCCGAATCGTTGCTCTACGCGCCGACTCGATCACGGCGGGCGTCGACGGCATGACCATCGCGCTCGGCAGCCAGCCGGCACCGATCCCAGACGCTCTCATCCCTCTCTTCAACGAACAACTCACCCGAGCTCGCAGTCTCTCAATGAACAAGGACTCCCCGTGGCTCTTCCCCTCGACCCAACCAGGTCAATCCATCTCAGCGAACACCCTCTGGAACCGTCTGAAGATCTTCGGAATCCAACCGCTGGCTGCGAAGAACACGACACTCTTCGACCTCACCAAGGAACTCGATGCCAACACCCTCGGCGCACTCCTCGGCTACTCCGTCCAGATCATGGCGAACCACGCAGCCCGCAGCGGGAACACGATGGCCAGCTACCCCTCGACCAAGCGCGGGCAGCCTAGCTAGCACTGCGGGCACGGGATATGGGGGCGCATGACGCGATCCACTCGACCGGCCAGAGCTCCCGGACGCGTTCATCGACGTGGTGCCGTAGCGCTCTGTCCCCAACTTCCCGACCGACCATTCCCCCTTCGCCATACGTCGACCGTTGCGTTCCACGCTGTCAGTCGGACCGTTACCGTTTTGGTACTTTCTCTTGCAGACGCCGAGGGCCTACTTTCTGGCCATGGAGGCAAAAGACGCATCGGGCCGCTCAAGGCACTGGCGACGACGCGCGGCCGCAATAGCTCTGGCTGCAGCCGCTACCATCCCCTTCTGGATTCCGCCGACCGGCGCGTCCGCGTACGTGAATGACACTCTCTGGGGATGCATCGTCACCGACGACATCGTTTGGGCCTTTGACGACTACTCCGGGTGGGAAACACCGCAGAAGACTTGGACGCGGGGGGCCTTCAATACGATCGAGGCTGCGCTCGATTTCGATGGGTCGAAGCTCGTCAACCTCACGGAGTCCGCGACGAGTGGCGCCACACGCGTTTCGCTCAACGACAATCCCCCAGCCGGTCAGTATGGCCAGGCTCTTTGCGGCGCCTATATCTGGATTAACTCGAACATCTACGCGTCGAAGTTCTTCTGGCACACAGCTCGCCACGAGATGATGCACCTTCTGCAGGCGGCGCACGGGGGACGGGCCGATTCGCTAGTCGGGGGGTGAGGACCCTACGACAATGTCGACCTGCGTGAATGCCACGGAGTTCATTCCGGACAACTTCCTCGATCGAGATGCGGAGGCGTACCTGAACTGGTTGCACAGTGACCTCAGTTACCGCCAGATCAACTCAAACATCGGGTTCGACAACGACACGACCGGCTGGGGCGGAACCAACGGCTCCCTGACCGTCGTCTCAAGCGGGGGATACTCCAGTCCCCCATACGCGGCGTTCAGCGCGGCCGGAACTTCGGCGGACTCCTTCGTCCGACAGACGATTCGCCTGTGGGTAGGAGACGACATCGGGGACTTCGAGATTCGGGCGGTGTTGCGAGCCCGCGCGCCGAGCTCCACGGCAAACACCAACGTCCGGGCTGCCGTCTACCGAAAGAACTTGAGCGAGTCGGGCGACACCTCCTGCGACTACCCACGTGGGCTGAAGAACCCCAACAATCTCACCCTCGCTGACATGAACTACATCGTCGTCAGCGAGAGTGGCCTCGTGAACGTGGACACCTCCTGGACCTCCGTGATCAGCGGTTGGGCGTCGATCGGTGTCCAGAGGGACGGGTATCAACTGCAGCTGCGCGCATATGGGAACGCTGCCGGCAGCGGCGCCGTCCGGTTCGACAACGTCCGAATGGAGGAGCGGTAATGTCCAACCTCAAACGAAGCCGCGTCCTCACGACGCTCACCGTTCTTGCACTGTCCGCACTTATGGCGGGCTGCTCGAGCCCCGGCGCTCTGCCCAACAACGCGGGCGCGAAGGAGCTAGGGCAGGCGTTCAGCGTGTGCCCTGGGGGTGCCGGGGAGGGTGCGTCCGCGCTGGAGACGGTGGCCGCAACAACTGAGTGGGTTGCCGTGGCTGCGCTCAACACTGACCAGCGTCCGGCGGAGGGAGAAGACAGGACGACCGACGTGACGGTGCGCACCGCCGACGGCGGGGAGGCGAAGGTGCGGCTCCACTCCTCCTTCTGGCCCGGGATCGAGTGGGCACTCGCTCACAACGCGACCGTGTGGCTGGCGATGGCCGATCCGGAACTGTGGATCCCGAACACTGTCGACTACGTCATGATCGTGACCGAGGCCAGGCAGGTCTTCTTCCCGGGCGACTGTCTCGACGAGGTGCTCCGCGTGCCGCTCCGGGAGGTGCTCGGAACCGAGGCCAACGCGGTGCTGGCGGGTCTGCCGGAGGTCGCTCCCGGCGAGGCACGAGCGTATCTGGGGATCGAGAAGCCCGCGGAACCGGAGCCCGACCCCGATCACACAATCCTGAATCCCGACGACGTCGACGCATCGGTCTTGGACCCGCTCACCCCGCTCGGTGTGAACATCACCACCACGGGGGCCATCGGAGATGGCATCACGTTCACCATTTGCACCCGCATCCCCGCCGGGTGGAACGACTGCATCATGGCGGACGAACGCGCGACCGAAGGGTGGAACATCAGCGCGTACGTCGACAACACGGGTGAGCTCGAGTTCTGGTTGCTCGATGCGGACGCGAACGTATCCAAGCCCCTCGGGAAGCTCGGTCAGGTCTCCACCGGCGGCAAGGGGATACGGGTTCTCGTCGACACGTCAGGCGTCACCGCCGACGGCACGATCCGAAGCCAGGACCTCGTCCAGCTCGTCGAGTAGTCGCCCGCGCGCCGAGGACGGCGTAGTACCCGTCGGGTGCCCGCTGGGACGACCGCGACTGCCGCCTCCGCCGGCGAGCTGGTCGACCGCTCTTCCGCTGAGGCGGCACGCGCGAAGCTTTAGGACCGCATTACGCAGCTCGAGGAACTTCCAGACGTTGCCCATGGGGCGCCAGCACCGGAGATCTGCGACCCGGTCCATGCGCGCGCAGCTCAGATGGGCTCCAGACAGGGATAGTCCTCAAACGGATACGCCGGTTATCCAGTCGGGTGTGAGCGCCCCTGCCCTGAGATCGCGAAAGCAAGTTGCAGACACCTCGCAGCATGAACGCCTCACACGCGGTTCTCCCCCGGCAGTTTGGGGCTTGCTCGTGACGACGTCGCACGCGTGCACTACCGTCCTGTCTGAGACGGCTCCGCCGAATCTGTCCGCGCGTCAGGAGGAAATCATGCTCCCGGAGATCAACTACTGGGCGGTGCTGCTCGCCACCCTCTCGAGCATGGTCGTCGGGTCCGTCTGGTACATGCCGAAGCTGTTCGGCATGAAGTGGGCGCGGCTCGCGAACGTCGACATCGACCGCCCCGGAGCGAGCGCCACGCTCCCCATCATCGCGACGGTCATCGTCAGCTTCGTCACCGCGTGGGTGCTCGCAGGCATCACGACGATCGTGTGGGACTACTTCGGCGGCAGCTTCCTCCTCGCCGCTCTCGCCACGGGCGCCGTGCTGTGGGCAGGCTTCACAGCTGCTCGGTTCATCACGCACGACGCTTTCGAAGGACGCCCGACCTCCCTGACTGTGCTCAACATCGCACACGAGCTGGTGACAGTCGTCGTGATGGCAGTCATCGTCGGCGTATGGCCGCCAGCCGGAACCGTCTGACACCGACATGCTCACCGAGATCGCAGCCGGCGTCTTCGTTCACGAGAGCGCGTTCATCAAGAGCAACTCCACGGTCGTCGAAGGCTCTGAGGGCGTACTTCTGGCAGACCCGGGAATCACGCGCAGTGAGCTCGCCTGTCTTGCCGGCGACCTCCGCGGCAAGGCGGTCATCGCAGGATTCTCGACGCATCCCGACTGGGACCACGCGCTGTGGACGGACGCGTTCGGCGCTCCTCCTCGCTACGCCACGCCTACGGCGGCTCGCACGATGGCCGACTTCCTTGCCCAAGCAGACTGGCGGCAGCAGCTCGAACCAGGGCTTCCACCCGAGCACATCGACGACATCCCCCTTGACCTGCTCGGAGCGCTCACTCCCCTGCCCGCCGGCGCCGACCTGCTCCCCTGGGACGGGCCGGACGTGCGCATCATCGAGCATCGCGCTCACGCGCCCGGCCACGCAGCCCTGCTGATCGAACACGCCCGCGTGCTCGTGGCCGGCGACATGCTGTCCGACATCCTCATGCCGTTCCTCGACCTCAGCGCAACAGATCCGATCGGCGACTACCTGTCGGCGCTGACGATGTTCGACGACCTGGCTGATCTCGTGGATGTCGTCGTCCCTGGGCACGGTTCCGTCGGCGACGGCGAAGACCTCGTCCGACGTCTTCAGCTCGACCGTGCGTACGTAGAGGCACTGGGACGCGGCGACGAGCCGGCCGATCCACGCATAGGGCCGACTGCTCCGCTCGGCTGGCTCGCCGATGTACACGCCTGGCAGATGCAGCGCCTGAACGAAAGGCGCTGAGTGACAGGAGCGACCCCCGCTCCCCCACCCATCAGCGGAGCAGCGACAATTGAGACATGGCGACCTCTCGCATCCGACTCGATCTCGTGCCCGACGACAGCGTCGACGGCGACAGCAGGCGATGGGTGCTCCGCGTCGACGGAACAGACGTCGGCGAACTCGGCGCCAAACTCGATGGCGACGTCCACATCTCGATGAGGATCGATGCCGGCGTTCTCGACCTCGGTGTCGCGCGATCGGCGCTCGGACGACTTCTCGGCGCCACACCATGGGGGTCTGACGTGCGCTACGTGCTTCCCCTCGACGCTGTCGAGCCGGAGACCGCCCGACGCGCGGGGTTCCGCCTCGGCGAATCGAACGGCGTCGGGCGCTGGGAGCGAGAGGCCCCGCGGGCGAGGACCGGCGCCCAGGACATCTCGCGCTTCCTCGATCGCGAAGGCCGCATCGACCGCTACCCGCAGCAGGCATCCGAGCGCCGCCGCCTGCTCGAGTGGGTCGCCGAAAGGGCACTCCCCTCCGAGCGACCCCTCAGCGAGACCGAGGTCAACGAACTGCTCGCGCCCTTTGCACCGGATGGCGACGTCGCGGTGCTCCGTCGCTATCTCGTCGACCACGGGCTCGTCGAGCGCACGCGATCCGGCTCGGAGTACGCGCGCACGGCACACTGATCGATTCGGTCCGCGAAGATCGGGCGCAACGGGCGCGGGCACCGCAGACTCGATGACGAAGGAGGCCCCGTGATCGCCATACTCAACCGCATCATCGACCAGATCGAGCGCGACCTGACCGACGACATCGACATGGCGGCACTGGCCAGGCACCACGCCACCACCGAGTACCACGTGCGACGGATGTTCTCGTCACTCGCCGGCATGCCGCTGTCGGAATATGTGCGTCGACGGCGCATGACCGTCGCCGCCGCCGATGTGCTGGAAGGCGGCGATCTCCTCACGATCGCGGTGCGATTCGGATACGGCTCGACAGAGGCTTTCGGTCGAGCATTCCGCGCCGTGCATGGCGTCAGCCTCACAACGGTGCGGCGGGACGGCGGCCCCCTTCGGTCACAACCGCTATTGAGATTCCGCCTGACGGTGGAAGGGAGCACGACGATGGACACCCGAATCACCCAACGCCCCGCTTTCCGGCTGGCCGGCCACGCGACGCGCGTGCCGCTCGTCCACGAAGGCGTCAACCCGCATATCCAAGCTCACATCGCCGCCTTGCCCGCCGCGGAGCACGCGAGGCTCAAGGAGCTCAGCAGCACCGAACCGGGGGGCCTCCTGCAGGTGAGCGCCGATGTGGACCCCGACTACACCGAAGGCAGCGAACTCACGTATCTGCACGGCGTCGCCGTCGAGGCAGGCGCCGACATCCCCGAGGATCTGGATGTCATCGCTGTGGATGCCGGCTCGTGGGCCGTCTTCCGCACCACTGGCCCTTATCCTGCCGCATTGCAAGAGACGTGGGCGGCGACGGCGACCGAATGGTTCCCGTCGAATCCGTGGCGGCTCCGACCCGGCCCGTCCATCGTGGCTGTGCTCGACCGGTCGCCCGACTTCCAGACGGCCACGTGCGAGCTGTGGCTGCCGGTAGAGCGCCAGACCGCGGACGACGCGACCGTTTAGGCGTCGGCGGTGAGCCGGTCGAGCTTGGCCTGCAGCACACGTCGCTGCGGTTCGTTCACCGTGAGGGCGATCGCCGCTTCGAAAGCGGCGCGCGCCTCGGCACCCCGACCGAGCTGGGCGAGGAGCTCACCGCGCACGCTCGGAAGGAGCGCGGATCCGCGCAGCTGCCCGCCGGCATCCAGCTCATCGACGATGCGGAGCGCCGTCGCCGGCCCCGTCGCCATGGAGACCGCCACCGCGCGGTTGAGATCGACGACGGGGCTCGGCGCCGTGCGCGCCAGCGCCTCATAGAGCACGACGATCGTGCCCCAGTCTGTCTCATCGACGCGGGAGGCGATGCTGTGCTGTTCGGCGATCGCCGCCTGCAGGGCGTAGGCCCCGCGGCTCTTGCCCCGTGACCGCGCGAGCTCGTCTGCCCTCCGCAGTGCTGCCTTCCCGCGCGCGATCTGCGCATGATCCCAACGTCGCCGGTCCTGATCGGCGAGCAGGATCGCGTCACCCGACGCCGTCGCTCGAGCCGCGAAGCGTGAGCGCTGGAACTCCATCAGAGCCACGAGGGCGTGCGCCTCAGGTTCGCGCGGCAGCAGCCCGCACAGCACACGGCCCAGGCGCAGCGCTTCATCGGCGAGATCGGCGCGGGTCCAGCGGTCTCCGGAAGTCGCGGCGTAGCCCTCGGTGAAGACCAGGTACACCACGCCCATCACACCACCCAGCCGTGGTCCCCACTCCGATGGATCGGGCGACTCGAACGGCACCCGGGCGGCAGCCAGCGTCTTCTTCGCACGGGTGATGCGCGCCTGCACCGTCGCGACGGGGACGAGCAGCATTCGAGCGATCTCGCCGGTCGTCAGGCCTCCCACCACCCGAAGCGTGAGCGCGATCTGCGATTCGCGCGAGAGAGCAGGGTGGCAGGCCGTGAAGATGAGCCGGAGCAGATCGTCTTCGATCGGCTCCCAGTCCTGCTCGACCGTCTCGCTGAGCTCCTGGGCGAGCGCGCGATGCCGCTCGTCGAGCCGTTCCCGACGGCGCCATGCGTCGATCGCCCGCCGCTTCGCGGTCGCTGTGAGCCAGGCGCCGGTGTTACGCGGGATGCCGGTGCTCCGCCACGACACGAGAGCCTCCGCGAGTGCTTCCTGCGCCACGTCTTCGGCCTGTGCGAAGTCGCCCGTCATCCGCGCCAGCGCCGCCACGATCCGGGGCCCTTCGATGCGCCACGCGGCCTCGACGGCACGGTCGACCGCGATCATCAGCTGCTCCGCAGCTCCTCGCGCCAGCCGGCCTCCTTCTTGATGTACTCGTTGTCGGCGTATGCGGCGAAGTCGCTCTCATCGGTCACGCGCCGCACCTCCAGCTTGTTGCCGGGCCCGAGGGGGCAGCGTCTGGCCCACTCGATCGCCTCTTCGGAGGTGGCCGTCTCGAGGATCCAGAATCCGTTGAACAGCTCATGCACCTCGCCGTAAGGGCCGTCGCTGACAATCGGGCCGTCTTCGGCGGTGAACTCGACCACGTACCCGGGCTCGGGTGCGAGGCCGTCGCCGCCGGCCATGACGCCCGCCTTCATAAGCTGCTCGTTGTATGCGCCCATCGCGTTGATGACCTGTTCGAAGTCCATCTCGTTGTAGGCGTCGACCGCGTCCTGCGTGGTCCGCATGATCAGCATGTGCTTCATCGTCGTGTCTCCTGTTCGTATGACGACCGGCTCGGCCGCCGGGAGGCTGTGTGCTCTCCTCACTATGACGTCGAACGGCGCGGTGCGAAATCGACATCGGGGTCGAGCCTCGTCAAGGCAGCCGTGTCAGGCGGAGTCGAGGCGCGTCCACCCTGGCGGGAGAGGGCCGTCCGATTCTGCGCGTGCGCGGTCGGCGGCTGCGGCCCATCCCTGCGCCGCCCCCTGCCCGTCGAACCCGCCGCGCGCGAGGCGGAGTCCCACGTCGTCATGATGCATGCGTGGTCCTCCCCCGCGCCTCGTCGACGCCCGCACGCTCCACGCGTCGTCGGCGAAGCCGCCTCCCCGGAAGACTCGGTAGTCGCGATAGCGGGCGGGATCCAGAAGGTCCCAGCACCACTCCCACACGTTCCCGAGCATGTCGAACAGCCCGTTGAGGTTGGGGAGCCTGCCTCCGACGTTCTGCGGCGTGCTGACTCCGTCCGCCGCCGTCCAGGCGACCTCGCGCAGCGGACCGTAGTGAGGTCCGGCGGAGCCCGCGCGGCATGCATACTCCCATTCCGCCTCGGTCGGGAGTCGGTAGCCGTCGGAATCGACGTGCCACGTGACGTCCTCGCCGTCAAACGAGTAGGCAGGCTCGAGACCTTCCCACTCGGATGCCGCGTTGCACACCCTCACGGCACGCAGCCAGGACACGTCCGTCGCCGGGCGTCGCGGGTGGGTTGCCGTCTCGCCCAGCAGCTCCGCCAGCAGCTCCTGCGTGACGGGGTACACGGCGATCTCGAAGGGCTCCAGCTCCACCGTGCGCCGCGCCTTCCGCCGTGCATCATGGAGCTCCACCCGTCCGGCGGGCAGCTGTCGCAGTTCGATGTCGGTCATCGAGGGAACTCTACGCGGGTACCGTTGACAGGTGACCGTTCCCTCTGTCCTCCGCTCCCCCGGCGCCCGAGCATGGACCGTCTGGATGGTGGGTGCGGCGGCCTATGTCCTGGCAGTCGCGAACAGGTCGTCCCTGTCTGCGGTGGGCGTCGACGCTGCTCAGCGCTTCGACGCGGATGCCGCGACGCTCTCGCTGTTCGCTGTGGTCCAGCTCGCCGTCTACGGAGGCATGCAGATCCCCGTCGGCGTGCTGCTCGACCGCTACGGCGCGCGTCCGGTGATGACGGTCGGCATGGTGCTGATGGCCGTCGGCCAGCTGACGATGGCGTTCTCGCCGAGCGTCGGCGTCGCGATCCTCGCGAGACTCCTCCTGGGAGCAGGCGACGCGGCGATCTTCCCCGGAGTGCTGCGACTGGCCGCACTGTGGTTCCCCGCGCAACGCTCGCCGCTCATGGTCCAGGTCACCGGCATCCTCGGCCAGGCGGGACAGCTGCTCGCCCTCATGCCGCTCGCGCTCCTCCTGCACGCCACCTCGTGGAGCATCGCGTTCGGAAGCATCGGCGGCCTGGGCATCCTGTTCGCCGTGCTCGTCTTCGTCCTCGTGCGCAACCGACCGCCCGAGATCGCCGCCGACGTGACCGTGAACACCGACACCGGCGCCGTGCAGGTGGTCACGTCGACGGTCGACACCGGCGTCGGCATCCGGGCTGCGTGGGCCCACCCCGGCACGCGCCTGGCCTTCTGGACGCATTTCACCTCCCCTTTCGCGGGAACGGCGTTCGTCCTCCTCTGGGGCATGCCGTTCCTGACCGCCGGTGAGGGCCTGTCTACGGCGGCCGCCGCGAGCGTCATCTCGGCGTATATCGTGATCGGCATGCTGGTGGGGCCGGTCATGGGCGAGGTCTCACGCCGCATCCCCCATCTGCGCTCGCGTGCACTCGTGCTGCCGTCCGTCGCGGCCCAGATCATCGCATGGTCGGCCGTCATCGCGTGGCAGGGTCCGGCGCCGCTCTGGCTGCTTTACGCGCTCGCTGTGACGCTGGGGCTCGGCGGCCCCGCCTCGCTCATCGCGTTCGATCACGCGCGCACGCACAACCCCGCGCATCGCCTGAGCACGGCCACCGGCGTCACCAACGCCGGCGGCTTCATCGCGGCACTGCTGGCGATCTTCATGATCGGTCTCGCACTCGACCTGCAGGGGGCGGGAACCCCCACGACCTACACACTCGAGGCGTTCCGCCTCGCATTCCTCACGCAGCTCCCGCTGTGGCTGCTCGGTTGGACCTTCATCGCGATCGAGCGGCGGCGCACACGCATCCACATTGGGTGGGATGCGCCGCGCCGCCGTCGATGAACGCGTCGTCAGATGACGGTGCTGTCGCCTGAACTGCTCTGCTCAGTGCGCGTCACCCGCTCGCCTGCGACGGGGTCGCTGGTGCGCGTCACCGACTCGGTCGAACGCCGGCGAAGCATCAGCACGATGCCGATGAGGAAGACCACGAGGCCTGCCCCCATCAGGATGTAGCCGATCATGTCGAGGTCGAGGAACTCGACATCGACGTTGACGGCGAAGACGAGAATCGCTCCGATGACGAAGAGGGCGATGCCTGCTCCGATGCTCATGTGGGCACTCCAATCGGTCGGTTGGTCCCAGCATCGCCTTCGACTGCCGTTCCGGCACCACCCTTGACAGGGCTCATACATCCGTGGTTGGCGCCCACGGCCTCAAGGACTGGGCGCGACCTCGACCCACGTCGGATGCTTCGGCTCACGACCGTCGCCCGATGACGTCCCCGTGAGACGGCGGCGCACCCAGGGCGCCAGATGCTCGCGCATGTACTGGCCACGCGCGAGGCGCACCGCATCCGGGAGCTCCGGCAGCGACCACCAGCCATCCGGCACACGCTCCCCGAGAGCGTTCAGCACGCGCGCGGCGACACGGTGATGTCCGCGCGAGTTCATGTGGAGCCGATCCTCCGACCAGTACGACGGATGCGACAACTCAGCGTCGGGCCAGTTCAAGGCGAGCACGACGTCCTCTCGGCTCTCCATGCGCTTCACGACGGCCGCCGAGAGCAGATCGCCTCGACGCTGGATGACCCGGCTGAGGGGCAGCTGGCCCGAAGGGTTCGCCCCCGACAGGAGGATCAGGGTGACACCCTCCTCGTCGCACCGTCTCAACACGTGACTGAACGCGTCGGCAATGTGCGAGATCGACGTGCGGGGTCGCAGCATGTCGTTGCCGCCGCCGTTGAAAGACAGATGCGTCGGGCGCAGGGCCAGTGCGCGCTCAAGCTGCTCCTCGACGATCGGCCACACGAGCTTTCCGCGGATGGCGAGGTTGGCGTACTCGATGGTCCCGCCGCGTGAGTCGGCCCATCCTTGGGCTGCCAGGTCGGCCCAGCCGCGCACGCGCCCGTCAGGCAGCTCGTCGCCCACACCCTCTGTGAAGGAGTCGCCGATCGCTGCGAAACGCACGGATGCCATGGCCTCCAGCATAAGAGCGGCCGCCGCGGATGCGAGACGATTGCGGGCCGGTCAGCGGTCGTCGAGCGCGCGCCCGCGTGCTTCGACGAGACCCCACGCAGCCGCCGCCGAGACGGCGAAGAAGGCGGCGAAGACGACGAACAGCAGCGGTGGTCCGCCCAGAGCGAGCAGCGGGGGCACGCACAGCGGCGCCACGATCGACGCGATCCGGCCTACGCCAGCGCCCCACCCCGATCCGGTCGCCCGAAGCGACGTGGGATACAGCTCCGGGGTGACGGCGTACAAGGCGCCCCAAGCACCGAGGTTGAAGAACGACAGCGCCATCCCGGTGGCGAGGATCGCGCCCTCCCCCGAGGCTGTGCCGAAGAGCACTGCCGAAGCGGCCGAGCCGACGAGGAAGACCGACAGGGTCAGTCTGCGACCCCACACCTCGATGAGCCACGCCGCGACCGCATATCCCGGGAGCTGGGCGAGCGTGATGATGAGGGTGAATCCGAACGACCTGACGAGGTCGTATCCCTGCGCGACGAGGATGGTCGGGATCCAGATGAAGGCGCCGTAATAGGCGAAGTTCACACAGAACCAGACGACCCAGAGGCAGAGGGTGCGCACGCGGAACTCCCGACCCCACAGCGCTGTCAGACGCTCGCGCGATGACGTCGCCGCGGCGGCCGCGGTCGGCGCGCCATGGCGGCGGCGCCCACCGTCTCCGAGCGACGCCGACGCCTCGAACGTCGCGACGACGTCATCGGCCTGCTCGTGTCGGCCCTGCCGTTCAAGCCAGCGCGCCGATTCGGGGAGCGCCCATCGCACGACGAGGGCGTAAGCCGCCGGCACCGCGCCGATCGCGAATGCCCAGCGCCAGCCGTCGTCGCTCGTCGGGATCACGAAGTATCCGATCAGTGCCGCCACCGTCCACCCGACGGCCCAGAACGCCTCGAGAACCACGATCAGACGCCCCCGCATCCGCGCTGGCGCGAACTCGCTGACGTAGGTGCTGGCGACCGGCAGCTCGGCACCGAGCCCGAGCCCCACGAAGAACCTCAGCACGAGCAGCAGCACGAGCCCGCCCACCAGGGCGCTCGCACCCGTGGCGATTCCGTACACCAGCAGCGTCAGAGCGAAGACGGCGCGGCGACCGAGACGATCGGCAAGGAGACCGCCCACGCTCGCGCCGATGGCCATGCCGACGAACCCGGCTGACGCGATCCATGACGCCTGCTCCCCCGTGAGGCTCCACTGCGAGATCAGCGCGGTGATGACGAATGACACGAGGCCGACGTCCATCGCGTCCAGCGCCCAGCCCACCCCGGAGCCGGTGAGCACGCGAAGGTGCCGGCGGGTGAAAGGCAGCGCGTCGAGGCGCGAGGAGACGTCGGAGACGCCGGCCGAGGGCGTGGGCGGCGATGCGACGGGACCCATGACGTCAATGCTACGGATGCACGGCCCTGGCGGTCACTCCGCGAGGAGCTCGGCCACCCGCGGCGCGACCTCGGTGCCGTACAGCTCGATCGACTTCATCATCCGCGAGTGAGAGAGCGGGCCGTTCGAGTACTTGAGGTCGAAGCGGTCCGCACCGAGGGTTCGCACGGTGTCGGCGATCTTGCGAGCCACCCTTTCGGGCGAGCCCGCGTAGACGGAGCCCGTGGGCCCGACATCGTGCTGGAATTGCATCCGGCTGTACGGCGGCCAGCCGCGCTCGGCGCCGATCGCGTTCCGATTCACTTCGATGGCGGGATACAGCTCTTCCCAGGCCTGTTCATCAGTCTCAGCGATGTGACCGGGCGAGTGGATGCCGATCGGCAGCCGCCCGCGCCCGAACGATTCGGTCGATCGATGGAAGAGGTCTACGTAGGGGCGGAAGCGCGCCGGCTCACCGCCGATGATCGCGAGCATGAGTCCGTAGCCGTAACGGGCCGTGCGAACCACCGACTCCGGCGAACCGCCCACGCCGACCCACGCCGTGAGTCCGTGCTCGGTCTTGGGGAAGACGTCGGCGTCCTTCAGCGCGGCCCGGGTGGTCCCCTGCCATGTGACGGGCCGCTCCTTCATGAGCTCGGCGAAGAGCCCCAGCTTCTCTTCGAAGAGCACCTCGTAATCGGACAGGTCGTACCCGAAGAGCGGGAAGGACTCGATGAACGAACCGCGACCCAGGATCACTTCCGCCCGGCCGTTCGAGACGGCGTCGAGCGTCGCGAACCTTTCGTACACGCGAACCGGGTCGTCACTCGAGAGCACGGTCACTGCCGTGCCGAGATGGATGTCCTTCGTGCGGGCGGCGGCTGCCGCCAGCACGATCTCGGGACTGGAGATCGCGAACTCGCGACGGTGGTGCTCCCCCACTCCGAAGAAGTGCAGGCCCACCTGATCGGCCAGCACCGCCTGCTCCACCGTGTTGCGAATCGTCTGCGCGTCGCTCAGGGGCGCCCCGTCATCTCCCCTCGTGACGTCGCCGAATGTGTCGAGTCCCAGTTGCACCGTGCTCATCGCTTCCGCCTTTCCGACGGTCATTTCATGCTGGCGAATGGAACACCTCGAGGTCCGTGGTCATTCCCGGCCGGATGCCGCGAGCGTAGCGTAGGGCCATGACGCTGTTCCGTGGGCGTCCGGACGCCGGAAAAGAGCTCGCCGCCGCGCTCGAGCACTGGCGTGGAGCGGATGCCGTGGTCGTGGGAATCGCACGCGGAGGTGTCCCCGTCGCGGCGGAGGTCTCGCGCGAACTGGGACTGCCGCTGTCGGCCATCGCCGTGCGCAAGCTGGGCGCGCCGGGCCACGAGGAGTACGCCCTTGGGGCGATCGCCGACGGCGTCCGCGTCGTCGTCGACGACGCGGTGAGACGCGAACGGGTCAGCGCCGCCGACCTCGCCGACGTCGAACGTGCGGAGCGCGTCGTGCTGGGCAGGCGCGAAGCGCTGCTTCGGGGCGCCGCATCGGTGACAGGGCGAGCGGCTGTCGTGGTCGACGACGGCATCGCGACCGGCGCGACAGCCCAGGCTGCCTGCCAGGCCGTGAGGGCGCGGGGCGCGACCCGCATCGTGCTCGCCACTCCAGTGGCGCCGGCGTCGTGGCGGCCCGACGAAGGCGTCGTCGACGAGTACGTGTGCCCGCATCGACAGCGGGAGTTCTGGGCTGTAGGCCAGTTCTACGCGGACTTCTCGCAGACGACCGACGCCGAGGTCGTGCGGCTTCTCAGCCGCGCCGACCCCGGCGTCGCGGAAAGGTGATCGCCGTCAGCCCTGTGCGAGTGCCATGCGGAGCGTGTCGAGGCCCACACCGCCGAGCCGCAAGGCGCGCATGTGGAAGCGCTTGATATCGAAGGAGTCGCCCTCACGGTCGGCTACGTCATCGCGGATCTGCTCCCAGATGCGCTGACCGACCTTGTAGGCGGGCGCCTGGCCCGGCCAGCCGAGGTAGCGGTTGACCTCGAACTGGATGAATTCGTCGGACATGTTGACGTTGCGTCGCATGAATTCCAGTGCGTAATCGGCGTCCCACGTGCCGGTGCCGTCGAGGCGCGGCTTCTTGAGGTGCACGCCGATGTCGAGCACGACGCGGGCCGCACGCATGCGCTGACCGTCGAGCATGCCGAGACGGTCGGCGGGATCGTCGAGGTAGCCGAGCTGCTCCATGAGGCGCTCGGCGTAGAGAGCCCACCCCTCCGCGTGGCCGCTGGATCCGGCCAGCAGACGGCGCCACGAGTTGAGCTCGGCCCGGTTGTACACCGCCTGCGCGATCTGCAGGTGGTGACCGGGAACGCCCTCGTGGTAGACGGTCGTCAGCTCACGCCACGTGTCGAAGGAGGTGACGCCCTCGGGAACCGACCACCACATGCGACCGGGACGCGAGAAGTCGTCGGTGGGTCCGGTGTAGTAGATGCCGCCTTCGTTCGTGGGCGCGATCATGCACTCGAGGCGCTTGATCGGCTCAGGGATGTCGAAGTGGGTCTTGCCGAGCTCCTCGACGGCACGGTCGCTGGTGGCCTGCATCCACTTCTGGAGGGCGTCGACGCCGTGCAGCTTGCGTGAGTCGTCGGACTCGAGGAACGCGACAGCCTCTTCGACAGTGGCGCCGGGCTTGATCTCTCGTGCGATCGCCTCCTGCTCGGCGACCATGCGCGCAAGCTCCTCGATGCCCCACTCGTAGGTCTCGTCGAGATCGATGACGGCGCCGAGGAACCGACGGGAGTGCAGCGCGTACAGTTCACGTCCGACGGCGTCCGCTTCGGCGGCGGCCGGAGCGAGCTCAGCGCTCAGGAACGACGCCAGCTCGTCGTAGGCGACGCGGGCGGCGTTGGCGTTGTCGGTCAGGTCGCGGGCCAGCGAAGCGGGCAGGCTCCCCTCGGATGGCGTCGCCTCCCCGGCGAATGTCGCGAAGAAGCCGTTGTCCGCCGTGTAGCGACCGATCTGGCCGACCACCTCGGTGACCTGCCGGCGCGCGGGGACCGTTCCCTGGTCGATGCCCATGCGAAGCGTCTCGATGTAGCCGCGGATGGCCTCCGGCACCGCCTTGAGGCGCGCGGAGACGACCGACCAGTCGTCGACCGTGTCGGTGGGCATCAGGTCGAACGTATTGCGGATCTCCTGCGCGGGAGACGCGATGACATTCACGTCGCGAAGGTGGGCGCCTGCCTCGTGCAGGTCGATCGCCAGCTGCAGGTCGTTGGCGAGGTCGGCCTTGGTGACGACGTCGACGTCGTCGACGGGCTCGGCCGCCTGAAGCGCGGCGAGGGCCGCCTTGGTGGCCTCGTGTGCTCGCTCCGCCCCTTCCGGAGACAGGTCGTCGAGGCGGTCGTTGTACTCGAACCGACCGATGTAGGTGGCAAGGCCGGGCGAGAGCTCCGCCGCGGTGTCGACCCAGCCGTCCGCGATCTCGTCGATCGGTGTCGGGGTGCGCGATGCGTCAGTCATTCTTCGAGCCTATCTCTCGGGTCATGCCCGTCAGTGTCCGGCCGCGTCCCAGTTCGGCCCGTGCCCGATCTGGACGTCGAGAGGCACGGACAGCTCGGCTGCATCGCCCATCCGGCTCCTGACGATCTGCTCCACGGCGTCCCACTCCCCCGTCGCGACCTCGACGACGAGCTCGTCGTGGATCTGCAGCAGCACACGAGACTCGAGTCGTTCGCGGAGGAACTCGTCGTGGATGCGGAACAGCGCGATCTTCATGATGTCTGCGGCGCTTCCCTGGATGGGAGCGTTGAGCGCCGCGCGCTCCGCGTTCTCGCGCAGGACACGGTTGGGGCTGTTGAGGTCGGGGAACGGTCGGCGGCGGCCGAAGATCGTCTCCGTGTAGCCGTCGATGCGCGCCTGGGCGACGGAGGATCGCAGGTAGTCGCGTACGGCGCCGAAGCGGGCGAAGTACTCGGTCATCAGCTGCTTCGCCTCGGACTGCTCAATGCGCAGCTGCTTGGACAGGCCGAAGGCGCTGAGGCCGTAGACCAGGCCGTACGACATCGCCTTCACCTTCGTGCGCATCGCAGGTGTGACGTCGGCAGGTGCAACGCCGAACACACGGGAGCCGACGAAGCGGTGCAGATCTTCGCCGGAGTTGAACGCCTCGATGAGCCCGGCGTCTCCCGACAGGTGGGCCATGATGCGCATCTCGATCTGCGAGTAGTCGGCCGTGAGCAGCGTCTCGTAGCCCGCACCCACCTCGAAGGCGGCGCGGATGCGACGCGACTCCTCGGTGCGGATGGGGATGTTCTGCAGATTCGGGTCGGTGCTCGAGAGGCGACCGGTCTGGCTTCCCGTCTGCAGGTAGGTGGTGTGGATGCGGCCGTCGGCGCCGATCGCCGCGTCGAGCGATTCGATGATCTGCCGCATCTTGGTGGCCTCGCGGTGCTGCAGGAGCAGATCCAGGAAGGGATGCGGATTGGTGTCCTGCAGGTCGGCGAGCACGGCGGCGTCCGTCGAGTAGCCGGTCTTCGTCTTGCGGGTCTTGGGCAGCTGCAGCTGATCGAACAGGACCTCCTGCAGCTGCTTGGGAGAGCCGAGGTTCACCTCGCGGTCGATCTCGGCGTAGGCCAGCTGCGCGACGCTGTCGGCGCGCGCGCCGAGCTCCGCCGAGAACGCGGAGAGCAGTTCGTGCGAGACGGCGACCCCCGCCAGTTCCATGTCGGCCAGGGTGTCGAGCGTCGGCAGCTCGATGTCGGTGAGCACGGTCGCGACGGTGTCGGGCAGCTCCGCGCGCAGCGCCTCGCTGACCCGCAGGATGTACCAGGACAGCTGCCCCGGAGTGGCGCCCTCGGTCTCGGGCACAAGCTGCGTCGGGTCGGCTTCCGGAAGCCTCTCACCCAGATAGCGGTCGACGAGGTCGGCCAGACGCTTGTCGGGGAAGCTCGGACGCAGGAGCCACCCCGCCAGGATCGGATCGAACGAGAGGCCGCCCAGGCGAATGCCCACGCGACGCAGTGACTTCACCTGCGGCTTCGCGTCGGCCAGGAGCTTCGGCGCGGCGCTCTCGAGCCACGGGCGCACGGCGTCAGCGACGGCGTCTGACCACGTCGCCTCCGCCGCGTCGTCCAGCGTCGCGAAGCCGATGCGCTGCGGCAGTCCGCCGCTCAGCGTGACGGTGACGCCGACGCCGCGCTCGGCACTCTTTCCGGCCAGCCAGGCAGCGAGCCCCGTCGCGTCGAGCTCCGCGGCCACAGGCGCTTCCACCGCCGGCTCGTCGTGCGTCGGTGCATCGAGCTCGCCGGCCGCTTCGAACACCCGCGGGAGCAGGGTGCGGAACTCGAGCCGCGCGAAGATGTCGCGCACCGCTTGCGCATCGATCGGCTTGACCGCGAGATCGTCTGGGCGGACGGGAAGCTCCACATCGCGCAGCAGGGCGTTGAGGGAGCGGTTGCGGCGCACGTCGTCGAGATGCTCACGGAGATTGCCGCCCACGACGCCCTTGATCTCATCAGCGCGGGCGAGCAGCTCTTCGAGCGACCCGTACTGGGTCAGCCATTTGACCGCCGTCTTCTCGCCCACTTTGGGAACGCCCGGCAGGTTGTCGCTCGTCTCGCCCACCAGCGCCGCGATGTCGGGATATTTCTGCGGCGGCAGGCCGTACTTCTCGACGACGGCTTCCGGCGTGTAGCGCTTCAACTGGGACACGCCCTGGACATTCGGGTAGAGCAGCGTGATGTCCTCGGTCACGAGCTGAATCGTGTCGCGGTCGCCCGAGCACACCAGCACGCGGTAGCCCTGATCGGCGCCCTGCGTCGCCAGCGTCGCGAGGATGTCGTCGGCCTCGACCCCCTCCTGGGTGAGGACGGTGACGTTCATCGCGGCGAGGCACTCCTGCAGAAGCGGGATCTGACCCTTGAACTCGGCCGGCGACTCAGATCGGTTGGCCTTGTACTCGGCGTACTTCTCCGTGCGGAACGACTGACGCGACGTGTCGAAGGCGACGGCGAGGTGAGTGGGCTTCTCGGCCTTGAGCAGGTTCACGAACATCGACAGGAAGCCGTAGATGCCGTTGGTGTGCTGCCCGTCCTTCGTCGAGAAGTTGTCGACCGGCAGTGCGAAGAAGGCACGGTACGCCAGCGAATGGCCGTCGACGACGAGAAGGGTAGGCTTTGCGGAGTCCGTCACCCTGCAAGCCTAGACGCGGGTGCGGACACCCGAACGGTCTCTGACGAAGGTGAGCGATGACGCCCGACCCCTCCTCCCCCGTTGTCGATGGTCTCGAATGGGCGGCGCGCCGCGGAATGGGCGCGCTCGCCGAGAAGATGGGCATGCAGTTCACGGAGTTCTCCGTCGAGCGCTCCGTCGCGACGATGCCTGTCGAGGGCAACACGCAGCCCGTAGGGCTCATGCACGGCGGCGCATACGTCGTGCTCGGAGAGTCACTGGGATCGATGGCCGCGAACCTGTGGGCCGGCCCCGACAAGCTCGCCGTGGGCGTCGACATCAACGCGACTCACACGCGCTCGGCGACCAGCGGAGTCGTCACAGGCGTATGCACGCCCATCCATCTGGGACGCAGCATCACGGTCCACGAGATCGTCGTGACCGACGATCAGGGCCGTCGCTGCTCGACGATCCGCATCACGAACATGATCAAGGACCGGCCGACTTCCTGAGTCGCCGCGCCCGCGTACGCAGGCTCAGCCCTTCGTTGCCGGCTCAGCCCTTCTTCGGCGCGAGCTGCTCGATGATCGCTTTGGCGACGTCCTGCATCGTCAGGCGACGGTCCATGGACGCCTTCTGGATCCAGCGGAACGCCTCGGGCTCGCTCAAGCCCATCTTCTCGTTGAGGAGGCCCTTTGCTCGGTCGACGAGCTTGCGGGTCTCGAAACGCTCGACCATGTCGGCCACCTCTGCCTCGAGCGTGATGATCTGCTCGTAGCGGGCCAGCGCGATCTCGATCGCCGGGAGGAGGTCGTTGGGGGTGAACGGCTTCACCACGTACGCGAGGGCGCCAGCCTCGCTCGCACGCTCGACGAGCTCCTTCTGACTGAAGGCCGTGAGCAGGACCACGGGCGCGATGTGCGCCTTGCTCAGCTTCTCGGCCGCGCTGATGCCGTCGAGCACGGGCATCTTGACGTCCATGATGACGAGGTCGGGACGGAGCTCAGTGGCCAGCTGCACGGCCGTCTCGCCGTCCCCAGCCTCGCCGACGACGTCGAAGCCGTTGTCTCGGAGAATCTCGACGATGTCGAGGCGGATGAGCGACTCGTCCTCAGCGACGACGACGCGTCGCGGTGCGGAAGTCGTGCCGGTGGGGGTCTGTTCCTGCTCTGTCACCTGTCCATCTTAGAGCAGGTGTCCGCACGCACACGGCGAGCGCGGCGGGGAGCCTGCGGTATCGTCGAGGGGACGTGCGCCGGTGTGGCGGAATGGCAGACGCGACCGACTCAAACTCGGTTGCCCGAAAGGGCGTGTGGGTTCGACTCCCACCACCGGCACGACGCAGTACGGGCACGATGTGCGGCGGCCGTAGGGTGCGCTCGTGCGCGTGGAACGACGAAAGGGGACGACCCGAGAGTCATCCCCTTTCCGTGTCCGACGCGACGGCGGCCGACCGGGCCTACTTCTCGGCCTTGTAGATCGGCGCCTTGCCGTGCACCGCGTCGCCGATCTTGTGCACGCGGATGTCGTTCGTCGAGCCGATGATCCCGGGAGGAGAACCCGAGATCACGACGACCTTGTCGCCTTCAGCGGCGAGCTTCTTGCCGAGGAAGTACTCGTCGACCTGAAGGAACATCAGGTCGGTGTGGGCGACGTGCTCGACCAGGGACGACTGAACGCCCCACGTGAGAGCCATACGGCGGCGGATCGCCGGGTCGACCGTGAAGGCCATCATCGGAATCTTCGGGCGCAGACGCGACATTCGGCGTGCAGTGTCGCCGGACTCGGTGAAGATGCAGACGTACTTCGCCTCGACGAACTCGGCTACCTCGTTGGCAGCCAGAGTGATGATGCCGCCCTGAGTGCGGGGACGGGTCGTGAACGGCTGGATCCGCTCGAGACCGTGCTCCTCGGTCGACTCGATGATGCGCGCCATCGTCTCGACGACGACGATCGGGTATCTGCCGACGCTCGTCTCACCCGAGAGCATCACGGCATCCGCGCCATCGAGCACCGCGTTGGCGACGTCACTCGTCTCGGCACGGGTCGGAACCGGGTTCTCCACCATCGACTCGAGCATCTGAGTGGCCACGATGACGGGCTTGGCCATGCGGCGGCACAGCTCGACAGCGCGCTTCTGCACGATCGGCACCGCTTCGAGCGGGAGCTCGACACCCAGGTCGCCACGGGCGACCATGATGCCGTCGAAGGCGTCGATGATCTCCTCGAGGCTGTCGACCGCCTGCGGCTTCTCGATCTTTGCGATGACGGGGACTCTGCGTCCCTCTTCGGCCATGATCTCGTGCACGCGGGTGACGTCCGCCGCGTTGCGCACGAACGACAGCGCGATGATGTCCGCGCCGGCCTTCAGACCCCAGCGGAGGTCGGCCTCGTCCTTCTCGGACAGCGCCGGCACGCTCACCGCGACGCCCGGGAGGTTGATGCCCTTGTTGTTGGACACCATGCCGGCGACGATGACACGGGTCGTGACGACGGGGCCGTCGACGCTCTCCACCTGAACGCGGACCTTGCCATCGTCGATCAGGAGGTAGTCGCCCGGCTTCACGTCGCCAGGGAGACCCTTGAAGGTCGTCGAGACGAGCTCCTTCGTTCCCGGCACGTCCTCGGTCGTGATCTTGAAGACGTCGCCGACAGCGAGCTCGTGCGGTCCGTCGGCGAAGCGGCCCAGTCGGATCTTCGGGCCCTGCAGATCGACCAGGATCGCGACCGCGCGGCCCGTGTCCTCGGCGGCCTTGCGCACGTTCGCGAAGCGCACTTCATGCTCTGCGTAGGAGCCGTGGCTGAGGTTCATGCGGGTCACATCGACACCGGCCTCGATGATCGCTCGGATCATCTCGTACGACTCGGTGGCGGGCCCCAGGGTTGCGACGATCTTCGCGCGTCTCACTGACTGACTCTCCGGTCTATGTCGGGTTTAGGAATTGAACTCAGCCTACGCCCACGCTCACGCGGGCTGCAGGCCGATGGCGACGTCGGTCGGACGCACCGGGGACGGCAGGTTGGTGCGGCCCATGAGGTACTCGTCGACAGCCGCCGCTGCGGCTCGGCCCTCGGCGATCGCCCACACGATGAGCGACTGCCCGCGACCGGCGTCGCCGGCGACGAACACGCCCGACGTGGTCGACTCGTAGTCGTCGCCGCGGTCGACGTTACCGCGCGAGGTGAACACCGTGCCGAGCTGCGACTCGAGCAGCTCGCGCTCCGGGCCCGTGAAGCCCATGGCGATCAGCACGAGGTCTGCCGGGATCTCACGCTCGGTACCGCTCTTGGGCACTCGGCGGCCGTCGGCGGCGTACTCCGTCTCCGCCACGCGCAGAGCGCGCACCTCGCCGGCTTCGTTGCCGAGGAACTCGACGGTCGAGGCCAGGTACGCCCGCTCGCCGCCCTCCTCGTGTGCGGACTGCACCTCGAACACGGTCGGCGTCATCGGCCACGGCTGGTGCTCGGGACGGTTCACCGGAGGCTGCTTGCCGATGGCGAGGTTGGTGACGCTCAGCGCACCCTGTCGGTGCGCCGTGCCGATGCAGTCCGCGCCCGTGTCGCCGCCGCCGATGACGATGACGTGCTTGCCTTCGGCGTGGATCTGGTGCGGCACCTGGTCGCCCGCCACAGCCTTGTTCGACTCTACGAGGTACTCCATGGCGAAGTGCACGCCGGCGAGGTCACGGCCGGGAATCGAGAGGTCGCGCGGCACGGTCGAGCCGGTCGCGATGACGACCGCGTCGTATCGAGCGCGCAGGTCAGCCCAGGAGATGTCCTTGCCGATCTCGACGCCCGCCCGGAAGCGCGTTCCCTCATCCTGCATCTGGCGAAGGCGCGACTCGAGGTGACGCTTCTCCATCTTGAAGTCCGGGATGCCGTAGCGAAGCAGCCCGCCGATGCGGTCGTCACGCTCGTACACCGCGACCGTGTGCCCCGCCCGGGTCAGCTGCTGGGCGGCGGCGAGACCCGCGGGGCCCGAGCCGACCACTGCGACCGTCTTGCCTGTCAGGCGTGCCGGGGGCTCCGGCTCCACCCATCCGTTCGCGAACGCGTCGTCGATCGTGCTGACCTCGATCTGCTTGATCGTGACAGCCGGCTGGTTGATTCCGAGCACACATGCGCTCTCGCACGGCGCGGGGCACAGGCGACCCGTGAACTCCGGGAAGTTGTTCGTCGCGTGAAGGCGCTCGATCGCCGCGCGTCCTTCGCCACGCCACATGAGGTCGTTCCACTCGGGAATGAGGTTCCCGAGCGGGCAGCCCTTGTGGCAGAACGGGATGCCGCAGTCCATGCATCGCCCGGCCTGGCGGCGGAGCACGGCCGAGTCACCCGGCTCGTACACCTCCTTCCAGTCCATGATGCGAACGGGAACGGGACGGCGCGGCGGGAGCTCGCGCTCGGTGGTCTTGAGGAATCCCTTGGGGTCAGCCACCGGTCACCTCCAGGATGCGGGTCCAGACGACGTCGCCGTCAGGGTCGAGTCCCTGCTCGGCCGCCTCCTGGCGGGTCTGCAGCACCGCGGCGTAGTCGCGCGGCAGGACACGGACGAAGTTCGAGATCTCGTTGTCGAAATCGTCCAGGAGAGCGGCGGCGAGCTTGGAGTCCGTCTCGGCGACGTGCTGTGCCAGCAGGTCACGGAGCATCTCGGCGTCGCCGGCCCCGAGTTCGAGGAGCTCGAGTTCACCGCTCTGCAGCGCCTCGCGGTTCACGAGACTGCGATCAAGCCTGTAGACGTACGCGGTGCCGCCCGACATTCCGGCGCCGAGGTTGCGACCCGTCTTGCCGAGGATGACCGCGAGGCCGCCCGTCATGTACTCGAGCGCGTGGTCGCCCACGCCCTCCACCACAGCGGTGGCGCCCGAGTTGCGGACGAGGAAGCGCTCACCCACGACGCCGCTGAGGAACATCGTCCCCTGCGTGGCGCCGTAGCCGATCACGTTCCCGGCGATGACGTTCTGCGATGCGTCGAACGTCGCGCCGCGGGGCGGACGGACGACGATCTGACCGCCCGAAAGGCCCTTGCCCACGTAGTCGTTCGAGTCGCCCTCGAGTCGCAGTGTGATGCCCGCGGGGAGGAACGCGCCGAACGACTGACCTGCCGAGCCTGTGAGGTTCACGACGATCGAGCCCGACGGCAGACCGTTCGCGCCGTGCGCCAGCGTCACCCGGTTGCCGAGCATCGTGCCGACGGCGCGCTCCGTGTTGCGGATAGGCAGGTCGATCGTCACATGGCCGCCGTGCGCGATCACGTCCTGCGCGCGCTCGATGAGCTTCACGTCGAAGTGCTGGTCGAGTTCGTGGTCCTGGGGACGCATTGCGCGGCGCGGGACGTCCGGCGCGAACGCCGGGCCCTCGAGGATCGGCGTGAGGTCGAGGCCGCTGGCCTTCCAGTGCTCCACGGCGCCGTTGACGTCCAAGAGCTCGTTGTGGCCGATCGCCTCGTCGAGAGAGCGGAAGCCCAGCTCGGCCAGGTACTCGCGCACCTCCTGCGCGATGAACTCCATGAAGTTCACGACGAACTCGGGCTTGCCCGTGAAGCGCTCGCGAAGCACGGGGTTCTGTGTCGCCACGCCCACCGGGCAGGTGTCGAGGTGGCAGACGCGCATCATGATGCAGCCTTCGACCACAAGCGCCGTCGTCGCGAACCCGAACTCCTCCGCGCCAAGAAGCGCAGCGATGATGACGTCGCGACCGGTCTTGAGCTGTCCGTCGGCCTGCACGACCACACGATCGCGCATGTCGTTGAGCATGAGCGTCTGCTGCGTCTCGGCGAGCCCGAGCTCCCACGGCGTGCCGGCATGCTTGAGCGAGTTGAGCGGGCTGGCTCCCGTGCCGCCGTCGTGCCCGGAGACCAGGATGACGTCGGCCAGCGCCTTGGCTGTGCCGGCCGCGACCGCGCCGATGCCCGACTGGCTCACCAGCTTGACGTGGACGCGGGCCTTCGGGTTGGCGCGCTTCAGGTCGAAGATCAGCTGCTTGAGGTCTTCGATCGAGTAGATGTCGTGATGCGGCGGCGGCGAGATGAGGCCGACGCCGGGCGTGCCGCCACGCGTGCGGGCGATCCACGGGTACACCTTCGCCGGCGGCAGCTGACCGCCCTCGCCGGGCTTGGCGCCCTGCGCGAGTTTGATCTGGATGTCGTCGGCGTGCGTCAGATACATGCTTGTGACGCCGAAGCGGCCCGAGGCGACCTGCTTGATCGCGCTGCGACGCTCGGGATCGAGCAGTCGCTCGAGGTCCTCGCCGCCCTCACCGGTGTTCGACTTCGCACCGAGTCGGTTCATCGCGATGGCGAGGGTCTCGTGGGCTTCCTTCGAGATCGAGCCGTAGCTCATCGCTCCCGTCGAGAAGCGCTTCACGATCGACGACACCGGTTCGACCTCGTCGATCGGCACCGGCGGGCGCTCCCCTGCCTTCAGCTTGAACAGGCCGCGGAGCGTCTTCAGCTCCTCCGCCTGTTCGTCGACGAGCTTGGTGTACTCACGGAAGATGTCGTAGCGGCGCGTGCGCGTCGAGTGCTGGAGCCGGAACACCGTGTCGGGGTTGAAGAGGTGCGGGGCGCCGTCGCGGCGCCACTGGTACTCGCCACCGGTCCAGAGCCGCTCGTGGGCCCGCGCCGCGCTGTCCTCCGGGTAGGCATAGTCGTGGCGCGCCTGGTTCTCGGCGGCGATCTCGGCGATGCCGATGCCGCCCAGCTTCGTCTCCGTGCCCGTGAAGTAGCGGTCGACGAACTCCTGGGAGAGACCGACGGCCTCGAACACCTGGGCGCCCGCGTACGACGACACCGTCGAGATGCCCATCTTGGACATGATCTTCAGGACGCCCTTGCCGAGCGCGTAGATCAGGTTCTTGACGGCCTTCTCGGGTGCGATGCCGGTGATGAAGCCGGCGCGGACGAGGTACTCGACCGTCTCCATCGCAAGGTAGGGGTTGACCGCGGATGCACCGTAGCCGATGAGGGTCGCGACGTGGTGCACCTCGCGCACATCGCCCGCCTCGACCACGAGGCCCACCTTCATGCGGTTCTCCCGACGGATGAGGTGGTGGTGCACCGCTGAGACCATGAGCAGCGACGGGATCGGCACCAGGTCCTTGTTCGAGTCGCGATCGCTCAGGATGATGAACTCCGCGCCGGATGCGATCGCGGCATCCACCTCGGCACACATCTCGTCGAGACGCTCCTCGAGCGCGTGCGGCCCCTTGTCGAAGTGGTACAGACCCCGAATGATGACCGAACGACGGCCCGGAAGCGCCTTGTCGACGTTCTGAAGCTTGGCCAGCTCGTCGTTGTCGATGACCGGGAAGTCCAGCGTGATGGCGCGTGTGTGGTCGGGACCCCAGTCGAGGAGGTTGCGCTCAGGGCCGAGGCCCATCGACAGCGACGTGACGACCTCCTCGCGGATCGAGTCGAGCGGCGGGTTGGTGACCTGCGCGAACTGCTGCGTGAAGTAGTCGAACAGCAGGCGGGGCCGCTTGCTGAGCACGGCGACGGGCGTGTCGGATCCCATGGCGCCCAGCGGCTCCGCACCGGTCTGGCCCATCGGCGTGAGGAGGATGCGGACCTCCTCCTCCGTGTACCCGAAGGTGCGCTGGCGACGCGTGATCGACGCGATGGGGTGCACGATGTGCTCGCGCTCCGGGAGGTCCTTCAGGCGCACGCGTCCGGCATCCAGCCATTCCTGCCACGGGTGCAGGTGCGCGAGCTCCGACTTGACCTCTTCATCCTCGATGATGCGGCCCTGGGCCGTGTCGACGACGAACATGCGGCCAGGGCGCAGGCGTCCGCGGCGCTTGATGCGCTCCGGCTCGAAGTCGAGTACGCCCGTTTCCGAGCCGATGACGACAAGGCCGTCCGTCGTCTCGGTCCAGCGCCCGGGTCGCAGCCCGTTGCGGTCGAGGGTCGCGCCTACGAGCGTGCCATCCGTGAAGATCAGCGCGGCGGGGCCGTCCCACGGCTCCATCTGCATCGCGTGGTACTCGTAGAACGCACGCAGGTCGGGGTCGATGTCGGCCTGTTTCTCGTAAGCCTCGGGCACCATCATCATGATCGCGTGCGGAAGGCTGCGGCCCGTCAAGGTGAGCAGCTCCAGCACCTCGTCGAACGACGCCGAGTCGCTTGCGCCGTCGGTGCAGATGGGGAGCAGCGGGCGGATGTCGCCGAGCAGCTCCGACTCCAGCTGCGACTGGCGCGCCCGCATCCAGTTGCGATTGGCGCCGACCGTGTTGATCTCGCCGTTGTGGGCGAGCATGCGCAGAGGCTGCGCGAGCGGCCACGACGGGAAGGTGTTGGTCGAGTAGCGCGAGTGGACGACTGCCAGCTCGCTCGCGAAGCGCTCGTCCTGCAGGTCGGGGTAGAACGGCTCCAGCTGGAGGGTCGTGACCATGCCCTTGTAGCCGATCGTACGGCTGGAGAGCGAGACGAAGTATGCACCGTGCTCATGCTGCGCTCGCTTGCGCAGGCGGTAGACGCGACGGTCGAGCTCGATGCCCGACAGCGCAGGGCTGTCGCCGACCGCGGGGTGCGAGACGAAGAGCTGCTCGAAGGCGGGCCGGGCAGCGAACGCGAGCTTGCCGAGGTGCTCCTCGACCGTGGGCACGGCACGCCAGCCGAGCACGGTGAGCCCTTCGCTCGCGGCGAGCTCTTCGATCTTGTTCTTGAGCAGGGCACGCTGGTCGCCGTCGATCGGCAGGAACGCCATGCCGGCCGCGTACTCGCCGACCGGAGGCAGATCGAAGTCGACGACCGCGCGGAAGAAGTCGTCGGGCATCTGCGTGAGGATGCCGGCTCCGTCGCCCGTGCCAGCGTCGGAGCCGATGGCGCCGCGGTGCTCGAGGTTGCGCAGCGCCGTGAGCGCGAGCTCGACGATGTCATGCCCGGCAGTGCCGCGGAGCGTCGCGACCATGGCCAGGCCGCACGCATCCTTCTCGAACGCAGGGTTGTACATGCCCTGCTTCGCCGGGAATCCGGTCGAAGAGCGGGTCATGGTGTCTTCATGACGGGGGCTCGAAGGCATACCAACCGTCCTCACTTGATGCTCAACGGGGACGTCGTCGGCCCTGCGGTTGTGTCTTACGGGGTGACTGGGCTTGTGGCTGAGTCTTCGATCGCTTCGGGCTCGGTGGGTGCGCTGATGTCCACGAAGTCGTCGGTGTCATGCGATTGTACAACCCCCTCGGGGCTCCACTCGCGTCCGGGGACGTACGGCGAGGGCTCGAGACCCGGGTGTCGGCGCTTCTGCACGAGCAGGATGACCAGGCCGACCACGACCCCGAAGATCGCAGACCAGACGTTGGTGCGCAGGCCCAGGATCACCTCACTCGGGTCGATGCGGATGGACTCCCACACGATGCGACCCGCCGAATACCAGATCAGGTACAGCGCGAACAGCCGGCCCCACTGCAGCCGGAGACGCTTGCCCGCCCACAGCAGCACGATCACACCGACCGTGTTCCAGATGACTTCATAGAGGAACGTCGGGTGGAACAGCGTGCCCTCCGGGAGACCGACCGGCCACGCCGCGTTGGGGTAGTCGATCTCGAGGCCCCACGGAAGGTCGGTTGGCAGGCCGAAGAGCTCCTGGTTGAACCAGTTGCCGAAGCGGCCCATCGCCTGCGCGAGGAGAAGGCCAGGGGCGAGGGCATCGGCAAAGGTCCAGAAGCGGACGCCGGTCCACCTGCAGCCGAGCCAGGCACCGATCGCGCCGCCGATGAGGGCGCCGTAGATCGCGATGCCGCCCTCCCAGATGCGGAACACGGCCCAGAAGTCGGCGCCCTCGCCGAAGTAGAACCCAGGGTGGGTGACCACGTGGAAGATCCGCGCGCCGATGATCGCCAGCGGCACAGCCAGCAGCGAGATGTCGATGACGACCCATGGCTCTGCCCCGCGCTTCGTGAGGCGGTGGTTGGTCATCAGCGCGGCGACGACGATGCCGGCGAGGATGCACAGAGCATAGAAGTGGATCGTCAGCGGACCGACCGTGAACGAGCTGAGGTCAGGACTCGGGATGCTCAGAGGGCTCAGTGTGGTCGCTGCGGCGGCAGGGGTGTGAGAAAGCACGAAGGAGAGTCTACTTGGGGCGCGCGCCGCCTCACGTCCGCCGCGGCGTGGGCGGCCGCGACGGTCAGCGGGATGTGCCGGCGGTGAGCCGGCGCACCTCGGCGGCGAGACCGTCGAGACCGCCGTCGCGGAGCGCCCGGACGAGTGCCGTGCCGACGATCGCGCCGTCCGCGTACTCCAGGACGCCGGCGACCTGCTCGGCCGTCGAGATGCCGATGCCCACGCATGCGTTGTCGACTCCGATCGCGCGGAGGCGCGCCACCAGCGTGCGGGCGGCGGCATCCAGTTCGGCGCGTTCACCCGTGATTCCCATCGTGGAGACGGTGTACACGAAGCCGGTCGACTCCCGCACGATCATCTCGAGGCGCTCGTCGGTGGAGGTCGGGGCGGCGAGGAAGACGCGGTCGAGGCCCGTGCGCTTCGACGCGGCGATCCATTCACCGGCCGACTCCGGGGTGATGTCGGGTGTGATGAGCCCCGCTCCCCCGGCCGCCAGCAGGTCGTCGGCGTAACGGTCGACGCCATACTGCAGCACAGGGTTCCAGTACGTCATGACGAGTACTGGGACGTCGACGCGCGACGAGATCGCACGCACGGCGGTGAAGGTGTCGCGAAGTCGGAATCCGCCCGCGAGGGCCGCCTGCGTGGCTTCCTGGATGACTGTGCCGTCCATGACGGGGTCGGAGTATGGCGGGCCGAGCTCAAGGATGTCGGCGCCGTTCTCCGCGAGGGTCACCGCGGCGTCGATGCTGGTCTGGAGGTCGGGGAATCCCAGCGGCAGGTAGCCGACGAAGGCGCCGCGCCCGCTGGCGCGCGCCGCCTCGATGGCTGCGGCGACCCGGCTCACAGCTCCGTCCCTTCGCCCTTGGCCTCCGGAATGTCGGCAGGCGTGTCGACCGGATCGGCGCCCTCGTCGTACAGGCCGAACCACTTCGCGGCCGTGTCCATGTCCTTGTCGCCGCGGCCCGACAGGCTCACCGCGATGATCGCGTCGGGACCGAGTTCGCGCCCGAGGCGCAGGGCTCCGGCGAGGGCATGGGCGGACTCGATCGCGGGGATGATGCCCTCGGTCCGCGAAAGGAGACGCAGGGCGTCCATGGCCTCGGCATCGGTCGCGGGGATGTACTCCGCGCGACCGATGTCGGCGAGCCAGGCGTGCTCCGGGCCGACGCCCGGGTAGTCCAGCCCCGCGGAGATGGAGTGCGACTCGATCGTCTGACCGTCCTCGTCCTGCAGCACGTACGTCTTCGCACCGTGCAGGACGCCCGGGCGGCCACGCTCGATGGACGCAGCATGACGTTCGGTCTCGACGCCGTCGCCAGCGGCCTCGACGCCGTAGAGCTTGACGCCCTCGTCATCGAGGAACGCATCGAACATGCCGATGGCATTCGATCCGCCTCCGACACAGGCGACGACCGCGTCGGGCAGACGACCCGTCTCGTCGAGAAGCTGCTGGCGCGCCTCTTCGCTGATGATCTTCTGGAAGTCACGAACCATCGCGGGGAAAGGGTGGGGCCCGGCCGCAGTGCCGAAGATGTAGTTGGTCGTCTCGACCGAGGCGACCCAGTCGCGATACGCGTCGTTGATGGCGTCCTTCAATGTGCGCGACCCCGTTGTGACGGGCACCACCTCCGCGCCGAGAAGACGCATGCGGGCGACGTTGAGCGCCTGGCGCTTCGTGTCGACCTCCCCCATGTAGATGGTGCAGTCGAATCCGAAGAGGGCGGCGGCGGTGGCTGTGGCGACTCCATGCTGACCGGCGCCGGTCTCGGCGATGACCCGGGTCTTTCCGAGGCGCTTGGTGAGCAGCGCCTGCCCGACCACATTGTTGATCTTGTGCGAGCCGGTGTGGTTGAGGTCTTCCCGCTTCAGGAAGATCCGCGCTCCACCGGCGTGCTCGGCGAAATGCGGCACCTCGGTGAGCGCCGACGGACGGCCGGCATACGTGTGCAGCAGTCGCCGAAACTCCTCGTCGAAGGCGGGGTCGGCCTTGGCCGCCTCGTATTCGGCGGTCAGCTCGTCGATCGCAGCGATGAGCGACTCGGGCATGTAGCGCCCGCCGAACTCGCCGAAGAACGGGCCGTGGGCATCGCGCAGGCTCATGCGCCGGCCTCCAGGAATGCGTGCAGGGTGCGGACAGGGTCGTTGGTCACCAGTGCCTCGCCGATCAGGACGACGTCGGCTCCCGCGGCGCGGTAGTGGGCGACGTCCTCGGGCGCGAGGACCGCCGACTCGGCGATCTTCACGGCATCCGCCGGAAGGTGCTCTGCCAGGCGGCCGAAGAGATCGCGGTCGAGTCGGAACGTGGTCAGGTCGCGCGCGTTGACACCGACGAGCTTTGCGCCGATGTCGGCCGCACGGTGGACCTCGTCGAGGGAGTGCGTCTCGACCAGAGGCGTCATGCCGAGCTGGACGATGAGGTCGTGGAGCTCGCGCAGTAGCGGCTGCTCGAGCGCCGCGACGATGAGCAGCACGACGTCGGCGCCCGCCGCTCGCGCCTCGAGCACCTGGTACGGCGTGGCGATGAAGTCCTTGCGGAGAACGGGCAGCGAGACGCGCCCCTTGACCGCCTCCAGATCGGCGAGGCTGCCCTTGAACCTCCGCTGCTCCGTGAGCACGGAGATCGCGGAAGCACCGCCTTCTTCATACCGTGCGGCCTGCAGCGCGGGGTCGGGGATGTCCGCGAGGTCGCCGCGCGAGGGACTCGCGCGCTTGACCTCCGCGATGATCTTGACGCGTTCGGACGGTGCGAGTGCGGCGAGGGCGTCGAGAGCGGGAGCTTGAGCGAGAGCCACGCGCTCGACGACGGCGAGCGGCCGATCGACGGCACGTGCCTCGGCATCCTCCACCGCGCCGGCCGTCAGGTCGGCCAGCATGTCAGTGCTGCTTCGGCGAGTACTTGGGGCCGTTGACGCCGTAACCGGCCTTGGCCATGGCCCAGCCCACGATCAGTCCGACGACGAGGAGAGCCGCCGACGCCCAGACGAGTGCGGGCAGGTCGAGGAAGAAGAACAGCGTGCCCAGCGAGACGGCGACGAGCATGATCACGACGGCCGTCCAGGCGGCAGGCGAGTGTCCGTGGCCGGGGTCGTCGATGGCGTTGCTCATGATTCTCCTTCGCGTGCGGGATCGCTGTGGCCAGTCTAGCGGGACGCGGCGGGCGGTCTGGCATCCGGCGCCTCCGTCACGCGGGGACGACGGCGGTCAAGCCGTCGGATCGTCGCCCCGCGTGAGATCGTCCCACGAGTCGATCGCATCGTGCGGACGCGAACCCGCGCGGGCATCGACCGCGGCGTCGGTGCGGAAGCGACGACCGGTGCCCTGCCAGCGATGCGCAGTCGCGATGGTGAGCACGCCGCCGAGCACGACGAGGGCGGATGCCGCCACCGTCAGAACCGGCCAGGGCGTCGAAGCGATGTGGGAGACGAGCGACGCGACCGTGTCCGCCCCTGACAGTCCGGTCTTCTCGGTCACAGCCGCCGCGACCGCATCCACGGGCCGGTCCGACGCGATGCGCCAGGCCCCTGTGCCGAGCGCCGCGCCGATGCCCAGTGCCAGCACGCTGAACAGGTAGCGCAGCGGACGTCCGACGATCGTCAGAGCCAGGGCGAGCGCAAGCGCTGCGAGGCTCAATGGGGCGAGCAGCGCCAGCGCATCGGCGCCAGCGACGTGCAGAGGCTCGGCTGCGACGTCGACCAGCGTGACGTCGAGCCACGTCTGCGTCGAGCCGATGAGCGAGACAGCGCCGCCGGCGAGAATCGCCAGCACGCTGAGGGAGCGCAGCCTCCTGGTCATGCCGTCTGGGGCCCGACGACCGGATGCAGGTCGTCGGCGTCGAAGCACGTGCGGTCGCCCGTGTGGCAGGCGGCGCCCACCTGGTCGACCGTGATGAGCAGAGTGTCGCCGTCACAGTCGAGGCGCGCGCCCTTCACGACCTGGATGTGGCCAGAGGTGTCGCCCTTGCGCCAGTACTCCTGACGCGAGCGCGACCAGAAGGTCACTCGCCCGGTCGTGAGCGTGCGTCGCAGCGCTTCCGGGTCCATCCAGCCGAGCATGAGCACCTCACGAGTGTCGTGCTGCTGGATGATCGCCGGAGCGAGCCCGTCGGCGGTGAAGGCGACGCGCTGCAGAATGCCGTCGACGTCAGGGATGGCGGTCATGTGCGAACCTCGATTCCCTCGGCCACGAGGGCGTGTTTGACGTCTCCGATCGTCAGCTGACCGGAATGGAAGACGGACGCCGCGAGCACTGCGTCGGCGCCGGCGTGGACGGCGGGCGCGAAGTGCTCCGGTGCGCCCGCGCCCCCCGACGCGATGACGGGCACCGACGAGATCTCCCGCATGCGCGACACGAGTTCGAGGTCGAAACCGTCACGCGTGCCGTCGGCGTCGATCGAGTTGACGAGCAGCTCTCCGACGCCGCGCTCGATCGCCTCGCGGGCCCACTCGAGGGCGTCCAGGGTCGTCAGAGCACGCCCGCCGTGTGTCGTGACGACGAAGCCGGACGGCGTCGGCGGCGCGCCCTCAGGCACGCGCTTGACGTCGAGCGAGAGCACGAGCACCTGTGAGCCGAAGCGGTCCGCGATCTCGCCGATCAAGTCGGGCCGGGCGATCGCCGCGGAGTTCACGCCGACTTTGTCCGCGCCCACTCCCAGCAGACGGGCCACGTCGTCGTTCGAGCGCACTCCCCCGCCCACCGTCAACGGGATGAAGACCTCCTCGGCCGTCCTGCGAACGACGTCGTAGGTGGTCGAGCGGTCGTCGACCGTCGCGGTGACGTCGAGGAAGGTGAGCTCATCCGCGCCCTGCTCGAAGTACTGACGCGCGAGGGCGACCGGCTCGCCCATCTCTCGAAGATTCTCGAAGTTGACGCCCTTGACCACCTTGCCGTCCTTGACGTCGAGGCAGGGGATCACCCGGCATACGAGCGACATGTCACAGCCTCGCGTTGTGGATCGGCGTCACGAGGATGGCGCGTGCTCCGATCGCGTAGAGCGCATCCATCACCTGGTTGACGCTCTTGCGCGGGCTCATCACGCGCACCGCGACCCACGCGGGGTCGCGCAGTGGCGAGATCGTGGGCGACTCGATTCCCGGGGTCAGTGCGACCGCCTGGTCGACCAGATCGGCAGGAAGGTCGTAGTCGATGAGCACGTACTGTCGCGCGACGAGCACACCGCGAAGACGCCGCAGCAGGATGTCGGTGCCCTCCGCTTCGACCGGCGCGCCGATGAGCACGGCCTCCGATTCGAGCAGCACAGGGCCGAAGATCTCCAGCCCTGCCTGCTTGAGGGTCGTCCCCGTCGAGACGACGTCGGCCACCGCGTCGGCGACGCCGAGGCCCACGGCCGACTCCACGGCGCCGTCGAGCGGCACCAGGTCCACCGCGACGCCATGCGCGTCGAGGTAGGCGTCGACCAGTCCCGGATAGGCGGTCGCGACGCGCAGACCCTGGAGGTCGGAGAGCTCGGAGAAGCGTCCGGGAGGGCCGGCGAAGCGGAAGGTGGAGCCGCCGAACCCGAGCTTCTCGATCTCGCGGGCTCCCGGCATCCGGGCGTCGAGGAGCAGATCACGACCCGTGATGCCCACGTCGAGAGCGCCCGAGCCCACGTACGTAGCGATGTCCTTCGGACGCAGATAGAAGAACTCGACGTCGTTGACCGGATCGATGACGTGGAGGTCCTTGGGATCGCGGCGGCCGGTGTACCCGGCCTCGCTCAGCAGCTCGCTCGCCGTCTCGGCGAGGGATCCCTTGTTCGGCACAGCGATTCGCAGCATGGTGCAGGGCTTTCGGTATGAGAGATGGACGGCGTGGGGCGAGCTCAGAGATGTCGGTAGACGTCTTCGAGCGTGAGGCCCTTCGCGATCATGAGCACCTGCAGGTGGTACAGCAGCTGGGAGATCTCCTCGGCTGCCTCGTCGTCGGACTGGAACTCCGCGGCCATCCACACTTCGGCGGCCTCCTCGACGATCTTCTTGCCGATCGCATGCACGCCGCGGTCCAGCTGCGCGACCGTTCCCGAATTCTCGGGACGGCTCGCCGCGATCGCGGTCAGCTCGTCGAACAGGGCATCGAAGGTCTTCACCCCATAAGGCTACCGGCCCTCGGTGGCGCCGAGTGCCGCGGACGAGGCGGGCGGCCGCGCGCGGTCGCGTCAGTGCCGATGCGCAGCGGCCGCTCCTGCGCGGAGGGCGGCGATCGCCTGGGCGGGGTCGTCGGCGCCGAAGACGGCCGATCCCGCGACGAAGGTGTCGGCGCCCGCAGCCGCGGCCTGTGCGATGGTCGACTCCGAGATGCCGCCGTCGACCTGCAGCCACACCTGCGAGCCGCGGCGGCGCGCCTCGTCGTGCAGCCGGGCGAGCTTGGGCATCTGGTCGGCCATGAAGGACTGGCCCCCGAAGCCGGGCTCGACCGTCATGACCAGGATCTGGTCGAACTCGTCGAGGATGTCGTAAAGGCCCTCGACGGGAGTCGCGGGCTTGACGGCGACCCCCGCGCGAGAGCCGATCTCGCGCAGGCGACGAGCGAGCTTCACCGGCTCGGCCGACGCCTCGAGATGGAACGTGACAGACGCTGCGCCGAGCTCCGCATAGCCGGGGCCCCATCGGTCGACGTCCGAGATCATGAGGTGGACGTCCAGCGGCACGGGACTGGTCGCCTGGATGCGCTCGACCATCTGCGGGCCGAAGGTGAGATTCGGCACGAAGTGGTTGTCCATCACGTCGACGTGGACGAAATCGGCGGTCGCGATGCGGGCGAGCTCCGACTGCATGTTCACGAAGTCTGCGGCCAGGATGCTGGGATTGATGCGGATGTCGCTGGTCACGGCACCCACCCTACTGGCGGAGGCGCCGCGCCCCGTCATCGGCGGCGCAGGAGCGATATGGACATCGCATCCGTGCCATGGCGGTGCGGCCGCAGCTGCGCGCGGCCAGAACCGTCCTTCGGCACGGGCAGGTCGATGTCGCCGACGGCGACGGATGCCACGACGGCGCGTGCGTCGATCTCCTCGATGGCGTCGCCGAACTCACGTCGCGCGTCGGCGATGATCGCCGCTGTCTCCCCCAGGTGCGGCGAGCACGTGACGTAGGCGACGATGCCGCCCGGACGGAGAGCCTCGACCGCCGCGCGGAGGAGCTCTCCCTGCAGATGGGCGAGCTCCGGAACGTCCGCGGCCGACTTGCGCCACCGCGCCTCAGGGCGCCGTCGCAGAGCGCCGAGACCCGTGCACGGCGCGTCGACCAGGATGCGGTCGTAGCGGCCCTTGCCGGCACGACTGCGGCCGTCCTCCTCTGAGACGGGGACGTTCACCGGCACGCCGGACACCGAGTCGCGGACGAGACCCGCCCGTGCCGGCGACACCTCGTTGGCTTCCAATCGCGCGCCCGCGGCAAGAGCCTCGGCAGCCAGCACGGCGGTCTTGCCTCCCGGTCCCGCGCACAGGTCGAGCCAGAGCTCGCCCTCACGGACGTCGGCAGCGCGAGTGAGGGCGAGTGCCGCCAGCTGCGAGCCCTCGTCCTGGACGCGGATGCGGCCGGCCGCGCGCTCGACGACGCGGGCCGGGTCACCCCCACCGAGACGGAAGCCGATGGGCGAATAGGGCGTCGGCTCGGCGCCCTCCGGGATGACCGCAAGCTCCGGGAGTGCCGTCATCGTCACGCCGGGCGCATCGTTGTCGGCCGCGAGGAGCTGCTCCAGCTCATCGGCTCGCCCTTCAGCGGCAAGTGCGCGCCGGAAGGCGCGGATGACCCACACCGGGTGCGCATGGCGCAGCGCGAGACGCTCGTCGTCGGAACGGGCCACCTCGTCGAGCCGGGCCATCCACTCATCGCTGGTGCGCTCCGACACCCGCCGAAGGACCGCATTCGCAAAACGCGACGCGCCGGCGCCCGATGCCTTGCGCACCTGCCGCACCGTCTCGTTGACGGCGGCGTGCGCGGGCACCCGCATGGAGACCAGCTGATGGACGCCCAGCCGGAGCGCATCGAGCACCGGCGGGTCGATGCGCTCGACCTGCCTGCCCGCAGCGTCGGCGATGATCGCGTCGTAGGTGCCGAGGCGCCGGAGCGTGCCGTACGTGAGCTCCGTCGCGAGTCCCGCATCCGGCCCGCTGAGACCGGCACGCGTGATCTCGCGCGGGAGCAGCAGGTTGGCGTAGGCGTCGGACTCACCGACAGCCCGAAGCGTGTCGTACGCGACCCACCGCGGCGAGCTCACGACCGCTCCCCGACTGCGTCGATCTCGAGCTCGTCGACGTGCAGACCGCGCCACCAGTCGGCCGCGCCCATCGCGCCCTTGCCTGCAGGCTGCACTCTTGTGAGCACCACCGTGCCGTCGCCTGTGCCGGCGTGAACCTCCCTGCCGACCAAGCGCACGCGGCGAGGCGGCAGGTCGGCGCCCTCGCCGCGCCGAGCCGCCAGCACCTTGAGACGCTGCCCGCCGATCATGGCGTAGGCCCCCGGCTCAGGAGTCGTTCCCCGGAACCGATCGAGCACGGCATCCGCGGGCAGGGCGAAGTCGAGCAGCCCGTCGCCGATCGTGAGCTTCGGCGCGAACGTCGGCTTCCCTGTCTGTGGCACCGCTGCCGCTGTGCCGTCGGCGATCGCGTCGACGACGGTGGTCAGCAGACCCGCGCCTCTCTCGGCGAGGGCCGCCAGCACGTCACCGGCGGTCGTCTCCTCCGGCACGTCGTAGCGGATCTCCCCGTACACGTCGCCCGCGTCCAGCTCGGGCACGAGTCGGAACACCGCGGCCCCGGTCGTGCGGTCTCCCGCGATGAGCGCGTGCTGCACTGGCGCGGCGCCGCGCCATCTCGGGAGGAGTGAGAAGTGGAGGTTGACCCACCCGTGCCGCGGAGCGGACAGCAGCGGCTCCCGCACAAGTCCCCCGTATGCGACGATGACGCCGAGATCCGGCCGCAGCTCTTCTATCGCCGCGGTCGCCTCGGCATCCAGCCGATCCGCTTTGATCACCGTGATGCCGAGCGACTCGGCCGCAGCCGCGACGGGCGACGGCGTCAGCACGCGCTTGCGGCCCACCGGGGCGTCGCGCCGCGTCACGACGCCGACCACCTCGTGGCGCGAGTGAGCGAGCGCCTCGAGCGACGGAACGGCGGGCGCCGGAGTTCCGGCGAAGACGATGCGCATGGAACTCCTCACATATCGAGCTCGGGCACGTCGAGCCGCACCCTGAGTGTAGTCCGGGGCGCAGTCGGCTTCTGCTCCGCGCGACCGCGAGCAGCGGCGCGGCGGCCCTTGAGCGCCTCGGCGATCACCGAGGCGCGCAGGGAGTCGGCGACGGGCTTTCCGAGCGCGTACTCGAAACGAACGAGCGCGCGGACCACCTCATCACCTGTCGGCACGGGGCCGAGGACCGCAGTGTCGGCCAACTCCGGGACATCGGCCCGCAGCTGCGCGAGCGCCGCCGACACGGCCGTCGTCGTCCCCTCCACAGCGGCGACGCGGACGACAGGCGGCATATGGAGCGGGGCGCGCGCCGCGAGCTCGCTCCGCGCGTAGGCGGCCTGCGTCCAGGTGGCCAGTGCCCGCGCGACCGGCCCGGTGACTCCGACGAGATGCACGGGCGCTCCCGGCGCGGCCAGCGCCGCGGCATTGGACCACCAGCGCAGACACGCCTCCCCGATCCGCAGCTGCTCCGCCAACAGAATCTTGTCGCCGTCGAGCAGCAGCACCGCCCGGTAGCCGCCCGGCACGAAGGGCTCTGCACCACGGGTGGCGATCACGAGCGCCGGCCGGGCATCGAGCTCGGTCACCTGGTGCGTGCCGTCCGAGACCACGACGCGGGTGTTCGGGAAGGCGCGGCCCAGTTCGTCGGCGGTGCGTTCGCTGCCTGACGACGCCATGCGCAGCCGTGGGGACGAGCAGTTCGTGCAGGTCCAGCGCGGAAGGGTGCGTCCGCACCACGCGCAGTCGGGAGCGGCGCCCGGACGTTTCGCATGCAGCGGCCCCCCGCAGTGGGGACAGCGAGCGGGCGTGCGGCAGTCAGCGCACACCAGCACAGGCGCGTACCCCGGGCGCGACACCTGTACCAGGACGGGGCCGTGCTGGAGGGCCTCGCGGGCGGCGGCGAAGGCGGCCGACGGCACGCGCTGTCCTCTTCCCTCCGCCTCCTGTGTGCCTGACAGGACGACACGAGGGCTCTCGCGCCGTGCGGCGTGAACCTCTCGCACCCATCCGAGCTGCACGAGGCGCTCGACGTCCGTGGTGCGTGTGTGGCCCGCGAACACCAGCGCAGAGCCTTCCTGCTCCTGTCGGACGAGGGCCGCGTCGCGCGCGTGGACCCCGGGCGAGAGAGGCTCGGCCAGAAGCGGATCGCCGTCGTCCCAGATGACCACGAGACCCACGTCGTGTGCCGGCGCGTACACCGTCGAGCGGTTGCCGACCACGATGCAGGGCACCGGATGCAGCAGCCGCAGGTAGGTCGCATAGCGCTCCGGCCCCGACCGCCGCGCATCGTCACGAATCACTGCCTCGTCGGGCACCCGGCCTGCCAGCGCGCCAAGCAGCTGGCTCTGATCTCGATGATCGGGCAGAACGACGATCGCACTTCGGCCGTTCGAGAGCGTCTCGACCGCCATCGCCGCGACCACCTCGGCCCACGCTCCCCACGCGACCCCTTCGTTCGCCGCCGGGCGAGGCGGCGCGTCGATCGCCAGGCGCTCTCCCGCCGCGATCGCCTCGGACAGTCCAGGGAACGCCGAGAGGATGCCGTCGGCCCACTCGTTCGATCGTGCATCGACCTCGGGCGTGCATGGTGCAGCCGCGGCGAGCCACGCCTTCTCGGCGCGCACCATGCGCTTCGGGATCGCCAGCCGCAGGATGTCGCCGGCCGACCCGGCGGCCCGGTCGGCGGCGCGGCGAGCCAGCCGGTACAGCGAATCGGGCAGCACCGCAACGGGTGACACCAGGCTGTCGACGTCGGACAGCGGTCGCTCCGGAGGCTCTGTCTGCAGGACCTCGACGACGTAGCCCTCAACCATGCGCCCTGCGGTGCGCAGGGGCACCTTCACCCGCACCCCGGGAACCACGCCATCGAGGTCCGAGGGCACGGCGTAGTCGAAAGGCCGGTCGAGCTGCGGAAGCGGTGAGTCGACCAGGACGCGGGCGACGGTGATCACGGCCGGTCAGAGACCTGCGGCGATGCGGAGTTCCTCGGCTCGGTCGGTGCGCTCCCACGTGAAATCGGAGAGCTCACGCCCGAAGTGGCCGTAGGCGGCGGTCTGCGCGTAGATCGGGCGCAGCAGGTCGAGCCGGTCGATGATCGCCTGCGGACGCAGGTCGAACACCTCGCGGATGGCCGACGTGATCGTCTCGTCGGACACGTGACCTGTGCCGAAGGTCTCGACATACAGCCCCACGGGCGCGGCACGCCCGATGGCATAGGCCACCTGCACCTCGAGCCGGTCGGCGAGCCCTGCGGCGACGGCGTTCTTGGCGACCCAGCGCATGGCATATGCGGCCGAGCGGTCGACTTTCGACGGATCCTTCCCGCTGAACGCGCCACCGCCGTGACGTGCGGCTCCGCCGTAGGTGTCGATGATGATCTTGCGGCCGGTGAGTCCGGCGTCGCCCTTGGGTCCCCCCGTGACGAACGGACCCGCCGGGTTGATGACGTACTCGACGTCCGAGATGTCGAGACCGGTCTGCTCGATGACCGGATCGATCACTTCCGCCCGTACCGCCGCGCGCAGCGCCGCGAGTGAGATGTCGGGCTGATGCTGCGTCGAGACGACGACGGTCTCGATCGTGCGCGGCGTGTGGCCGTCGTAGCCGAGCGTGACCTGCGTCTTGCCATCGGGACGCAGGAACGGGAGTGCCCCGGTGCGGCGGGTCTCGGTGAGGCGCTCGGCGATGCGGTGCGCCGTCCAGATGGCCATCGGCATGAGCTGCGGCGTCTCATTCGTCGCGTAGCCGAACATGATGCCCTGGTCGCCGGCGCCGAGCGCGTCGACCGGGTCGACGGATCCCTCTTCCCGGTGCTCGATCGCATTGTCCACGCCGGCCGCGATGTCACTCGACTGCTCTCCGATCGACACCGTGACGCCGCAGGAGTCGCCGTCGAAGCCCGTCTCGCTCGACGTGTATCCGATGCGGTTGACGACGCCGCGGACGATGCCGGGGATGTCGACATACCCTTCCGTGCGCACCTCGCCCGCCACGTGAACGAGTCCCGTCGTGACGAGCGTCTCGACGGCGACGCGGCTCCCGGGGTCGACCGTCAGCAGCGCGTCGAGCACGCTGTCGGAGATCTGGTCGCAGATCTTGTCGGGGTGCCCCTCGGTGACGGACTCGGAGGTGAACAGGCGCAGCTGAGTCATCGGTGCTCCAGACGACGGACGGAAGAGGGGGCGAAGACCATCATGCCCGCGTCCCCCGACATGACGGGAGACGCGGGCACGCGAACGCCATACGGCGTAAAGAGGTCAGTCGATCGAGCGCAGGCGCAGCTTGTCCTCGTGGATCTCGTGCAGCGCGATCGTCAGCGGCTTGTCCTCGACGGTCGAGTCGACGAGCGGGCCGACGTTGTCGAAGAGGTTTCCCTCGTGAAGGTCGGAGTAGTAGTCGTTGATCTGGCGCGCACGCTTGGATGCGTAGATCACGAGCTGGTACTTCGAGTCCACCTTCTCGAGCAGAGCGTCGATGGGCGGGTCGATGATTCCCTGGTCACGGTTGACCATGCTGGACCTCCTGGGTCTCGAGGGCGTTGGAAAGACGTGGGCGCGGTGCTCATGCTGCGAGTGCACCACGGCATCCGACCATTCTACAGGCCGCAGCTCATTCCTGTGCGAGCGCGGCGATCTCGGCGGCCGCCCGAGCGACGTCGTCGTTGACGACGTGGTGGTCGAACTCTCCCTGTGAGGCGAGCTCGACGCGCGCCGTCTTGAGCCGGCGCGCGCGCTCCTCCGCGTCTTCCGTGCCGCGGCCGACGAGGCGGTTCACCAGCTCGTCCCAGCTGGGCGGGAGGAGGAAGACAAGGTTCGCATCGGGGGCGGCCGCGCGCACCTGTCGGGCGCCCTGCAAGTCGATCTCGAGCAGTACCGTGCGGCCTGCAGCCAGCGCCTCGTCGATGGGTGCACGGGGCGTCCCGTATCGGTGCTTGTTGTGGACCGTCGCCCACTCCAGCAGCTCGCCGTCGGCGATGAGCCGGTCGAACTCGGCGTCGTCGACGAAGTAGTAGTGCTCTCCTTCGACTTCCCCCGGTCGGGGCGCGCGGGTCGTCGCCGACACCGACAGCAGGATCTCGGGGTGGTGTTCTTTGATATGGGCGGCCACGGTGCCCTTGCCGACGGCGGTCGGCCCGGCGAGCACGATCAGGCGACTCCGCCCGTCGCGCGGTCGAGGCTCGGGCCATCGTCGGTCCAAGAACTCCTGCAGGGCGATGCGCTGGCGGGCGCCGAGGCCGCCGAGGCGCTTGACCGGGGAGATCTCCAGCTCGGCCAGGATCCGGTCGCGCTTGCCCTCGCCGATCGCGGGGAGGGCGGTGAGGAAGTCGGTGATGCGCATCGCACCCGCGGCCGAGTCGGGCTTCGCGAGCGCGCGGCGCAACAGTTCCTGTGGCGTGATCACGCGCGTGCTGACGTCGCGCTTGAGTGAGGCGCGTTCCTGACGGGCGGCGACCGCGCGGCGCGACGCCGCGACGCGGTCGACCTCGGGGGGACGGCGGGCGTCAGGCATGACGACCTTCCTGCAGTTCGAGATTGTGAGCGTCGATGGCGGCGACGAGACCGTCGGGCCCATGACGGAGGATGCTGCGGCTCGCGCTGGCGAGAACCTGTCGTGACCGCGCGCCGAACAGCGTGCGGAGGTCGCCCAGGCGCGCCCCCTGGGCGCCGAAGCCCGGAGCGAGGATCGGCGCGGGGGGCTCGATCACGTCGGGAAGCGCGTATGCCGCCGCGTCGACGGTCGCGCCGATGACGAAGCCGACGTCACCGAACGGCCCCTCGGACTCGCGGTTGAACGCTGTCACCTCGGCGATGACGCCTGCTGCCACCGTGGGCACCGGGTCGGTCGTGACGGAGGCCGGAACGAGCGCCCGCTGCACAGACGCACCTTCGGGATTGCTCGTCGCCGCCAGCACGAAGACGCCCTTGCCGCCATTGCGCGCGAGGTCGAACGTCGATCGGAGCGCTCCCACCCCGAGGTAGGGGCTCACGGTGACCGCGTCGGCCTCCAGCGGCGCACCAGGAGTCAGCCACGCGGCCGCGTACGCGTCCATGGTCGTTCCGATGTCGCCGCGCTTCGCGTCGGCGAGCACGAGGAGTCCGGCCTCGCGTGCTGCTGCCACGACGTCTTCGAGCGCCGCGAAACCGCGCGACCCGTAGCGCTCGAAGAAGGCGACCTGCGGCTTGACGATCGCGACCCGTCCTGCCGCGGCCTCGACGACGCGCAGGCCGAAGCTCCGCACGCCGTCCGCACTGCGGCTCAGGCCCCAGTCGTCGAGCAGAGTCTCGTGGGGGTCGATCCCCACGCACAGCTGGCCGCGCTCGCCGGTGGCGCGATGCAGCCGTGTGCCGAATCCGCTCACGCCGTCACCTTCCGGTCATCGGCGTACTCCTGCAGGCTGCGCACGGTGAAGCCCTCTCGGAGGACGGGCAGCGCGCTCACAGCGGCGCCCAGCACGGCCATCGTCGTGAACAGCGCCTTGTCGCCGGCCACCGCCGCTGCGCGGATCTCGTAGCCGTCGGCGCGCGCGATGCCGCCCGACGGTGTGTTCACCACGATGTCGATCTCGCCGGCGTTGATCAGGTCGACGATGTTTCGGCGGCCGGTGTCCTGCGCGTCGGAGTACTTGCCGACGACCTCGACGCGGATGCCGTTGCGCGCGAGGATCTCGGCGGTGCCCTCGGTCGCCGTCAGCCGGAATCCGAGCTCCTGCAGACGGTGGGCCGGCAGGATGACGGCGCGCTTGTCGTCGTCCGCCACCGAGAGGAACACCGTTCCCGACGTGGGCATGCCGCCGTACGCCGCCGCCTGACTCTTGGCGAATGCCGTCGGGAAGTCGCGATCGATGCCCATGACCTCTCCCGTCGAGCGCATCTCAGGGCCGAGCACCGAGTCGACCGTGTGGCCGTCGGCGGTGCGGAAGCGCTTGAAGGGCAGCACGGCCTCCTTGACGGCCACCGGAGCGTCGAGCGGGACGCGCGAGCCGTCCTGCTCGGGCAGGAGCCCCTCGGCCTTCAGCTCGGCGATGGAGGCGCCCGCCATGATGCGGCTGGCGGCCTTCGCGAGCGGCATGCCGAGCGCCTTCGACACGAACGGCACCGTCCGCGACGCGCGCGGATTCGCCTCGATGACGTAGAGCACGCCGGCCGAGACGGCGAACTGCACGTTCAGCAGCCCGCGCACGCCGACGCCCTCGGCGATCGCGAGGCTCGCGACGCGCACGCGGTCGATCTCGTTACGGCCGAGCGACACAGGCGGCAGCGTGCAGCTGGAGTCGCCCGAGTGGATGCCGGCCTCCTCGAGGTGCTCCATGACGCCGCCGATGTAGAGCTCGTCGCCGTCATACAGCGCGTCGACGTCGATCTCGATCGCGTCGTCGAGGAACCGGTCGACCAGGAGCGGCGCACCCTCCCCGATGATCGCCTGATCCGCGATGCGGGCGAAGTAGTCGTGCAGGCTCGGGGTGTCGTACACGATCTCCATGCCACGGCCGCCGAGCACGAAGCTCGGACGCACCAGCACCGGGTAGCCGATCTCCTCGGCGATGCGGACAGCGCCCTCCTCATCGATCGCCGTGCCGTTGCGCGGCGCGACGAGACCGGCGCGGTCGAGCAGGCGCGAGAACAGCTCTCGTTCCTCGGCGAGGTCGATGGCCGAGGGCTTCGTGCCGAGGATCGTGTAGCCGGCCGCCTCGATGCCCTTCGCGAGGCCGAGCGGCGTCTGACCCCCCAGCTGGCAGATGACGCCGAGGATCTCCCCGGATTGCGCCTCCGCGTGCAGCACCTCGAGGACGTCTTCAAGCGTGAGGGGCTCGAAGTACAGGCGGTCGCTCGTGTCGTAATCGGTCGAGACCGTCTCGGGATTGCAGTTGATCATGACGGTCTCGAAACCGGCGTCCGACAGCGCGAACGATGCGTGGACGCACGAGTAGTCGAACTCGACGCCCTGACCGATGCGGTTGGGGCCCGAGCCGATGATGACGACCTTCGTGCGGTCAGAGGGCGTGACCTCGGTCTCGAAGTCATACGACGAATAGTGGTACGGCGTCAGCGCCGGGAACTCGCCTGCGCACGTGTCCACCGTCTTGAACACGGGACGCAGGCCCAGCGCATGGCGGCGCGCACGGGCCTCGGCCTCCGACATCCCGCGCAGCTGCGCGATCTGCGTGTCGCTGAAGCCGTGCTCCTTCGCGACCCGCAGCGTGTCGGCATCGAGGTCGGCGGCCGTGCGGACGAACTCCGCGACCTCGTTGATGAGCGCGATCTGGTCGAGGAACCAGGGGTCGATCTTGGTCGCCTCGAAGGCCTGCTCGATCGTGGCGCCCTTGCGCATCGCCTGCTGGAGCACGACGATGCGGCCGTCGGTCGGCGTCTTGGCGATCTCCAGCAGCTCCTCGACCGAACGCTCCTCGTCGCCCCAGTGGAAGCTGGAGCCGCGCTTCTCGAGCGAACGGAGCGCCTTCTGCAGAGCCGTCGCGTAGTTGCGGCCGATCGCCATGGCCTCGCCGACCGACTTCATGGTCGTCGTGAGTGTGGTGTCGGCGTTCGGGAACTTCTCGAAGTTGAATCGAGGCACCTTGACCACGATGTAGTCGAGCGTCGGCTCGAAGCTCGCCGGCGTCACCTTCGTGATGTCGTTGGGGATCTCGTCGAGGCGGTAGCCGATGGCGAGCTTGGCGGCGATCTTCGCGATCGGGAAGCCCGTCGCCTTCGACGCCAGCGCCGACGAGCGCGAGACGCGCGGGTTCATCTCGATGACGATGATGCGGCCGGTCGCCGGGTCGACGGCGAACTGGATGTTGCAGCCGCCCGTGTCCACACCCACGGCGCGGATGATGTCGATGCCGATGTCGCGCAGCTTCTGGTACTCGCGGTCCGTCAGCGTGAGCGCCGGTGCCACGGTGATCGAGTCGCCCGTGTGGACGCCGACGGGGTCGACGTTCTCGATGGAGCAGACGACGACCGTGTTGTCGGCCGTGTCGCGCATGAGCTCGAGCTCGTACTCCTTCCAGCCGAGGATCGACTCCTCGAGGAGCACCTCGGTCGTCGGCGAGTCGCGAAGGCCCGCCCCGGCGATGCGGCGCAGGTCGTCCTCGTCGTATGCGAAGCCGGAGCCCAGCCCGCCCATCGTGAACGACGGACGCACCACGAGCGGGTAGCCGAGCTCCTCGGCCGCCTCGAGGACCTCGTCCATCGTGTGGGCGATGCGCGACTTGGCGACGTCGGCGCCCGCGTCGAGCACGAGCTGCTTGAAGATCTGGCGGTCCTCGCCCTTCTGGATCGCCTCGACCTTGGCGCCGATCAGCTCGACGTCGTACTTGGCCAGGATGCCCTGCTCGTGCAGGGCCATCGCCGCGTTGAGAGCCGTCTGTCCGCCGAGGGTGGGCAGGATCGCGTCGGGCTTCTCCTTCGCGATGATCGTCTCGATGACCGCGGGCGTGATCGGCTCGATGTAGGTCGCGTCGGCGAAGTCGGGGTCGGTCATGATGGTCGCCGGGTTGGAGTTGACCAGGATGACGCGCACGCCCTCCTCGCGCAGGACCCGACAGGCCTGCGTGCCGGAGTAGTCGAACTCGCACGCCTGACCGATGACGATCGGGCCGGACCCGATGACGAGGACGCTCTTGATGTCGTCGCGCTTAGGCATTCTTGGTGTTCTCCAGGTTCGCGACGACGAGGTCACGGAAGCGGTCAAAGAGGTAGTTGGCGTCGTGGGGCCCGGCAGCCGCCTCCGGGTGGTACTGCACCGAGAAGGCGGGGATGTCGAGCGCGCGGAGACCCTCGACGACGTTGTCGTTGAGGCCGACGTGGCTCACTTCGACGCGGCCGTAGCCGTGAGGGCTTTCCACGGTGCCCTCGACCGGCGCGTCGACCGCGAAGCCGTGGTTGTGCGCCGTGATCTCGACGCGGCCGGTGGCCTTGTCGAGTACCGGCTGGTTGATGCCGCGGTGCCCGAAGGGCAGCTTGTACGTGCCGAAGCCGAGGGCGCGCCCCAGCAGCTGGTTGCCGAAGCAGATGCCGAAGAACGGCAGGCGGTCGTCGAGCACGGCGCGCAGCAGCTGGACGTGGTCGTCGGATGCCGCGGGGTCGCCGGGGCCGTTGGAATAGAACACCGCGACCGGCTCGATAGCGCGGATCTGCTCGATCGTGACGCTCTGCGGCAGGACGTGGACGTCGAAGCCGCGCGCGGCCAGGTTGTCGACCGTCGCCTGCTTCACGCCCAGGTCGAGCACTGCCAGGTTGCCGATCCGCTCGACGCCCTCGGGGGCGCGTGTGACCTCGGCGGCGGTCACCGACACCTCGGCGGACAGGTTCTGTCCGGCCATCTGCGGCGCCTCGCGCACGATGCGCAGCTGCTCCTCCGGATCGAGCGCCGCCGCTTCACCCGAGAAGATGCCGCCGCGCATGCTGCCGGCCGAGCGGAGGATGCGCGTGACCGCACGGGTGTCGATGCCGCTGATGCCGACGATCCCGTCGCGCGTGAGGGCTTCGTCGAGCGACTCCTCGGCGCGCCAGTTGGAGACCACGCGCGAAGGATCGCGCACGATGTAGCCGGCGACCCAGACGCGACGCGACTCAGGGTCTTCGTCGTTCATGCCGGTGTTGCCGATGTGCGGTGCCGTCTGCAGCACGATCTGGCCCGCGTAGGAGGGGTCGGTGAGCGTCTCCTGGTAACCGGTCATGCCGGTCGAGAAGACGACCTCGCCGAGAGTCGTGCCGCGTGCGCCGTATGCGCGTCCGCGGTGGCGCGTGCCGTCTTCGAGGACGAGGACAGCGGGGTCGAGCGCCGGTGAGAAGGAGGGGGTGGTCATGCGTCGGTTCCCGTCGGGGTGGTCGAAGTCTGTGCGGAGAGTGTGGAGGACACGGCGTCGACGATGGCGCGCGCCGTGGTGTCCTGCGGCCGGAAGTACGAGTCGACGATCGTGTCAGCGTCGATGCGCCAGTCGATCCGGGCGAGTCCGCCCTTCTCGACGACGCGGTCGATCGTGACGGTCGCGCGTTCGGCGGTCATGATCGACGCCGTGTCGATGAACAGGCGGCGCCGACCGGGCAGGTCGAGTGCGATGCCGTGGTCGGTGACGACGCCGTCGACGCGCGAGCGGAACGCGAGGCCGTCGATCGCGAGACGCTCGAGCGGTTCGTCGTGCCGGGTCGTGGCGACGTAGAACCCGGTGAAGCGCAGGACGACCTCGGCGTCTGCCGGGACGTCGCCCACCGGCGCCACGAGCGCGGCGTCGCGGCGCGCTCGTCGTCGCCACGACCAGACGCCGAGGCCTAGCAGCACGGCCGTGAACGCGACGAGGATGAGCAGGGCGATCTCACGGGTCATGAGGCGACCTCCCGTCGCGATGCCGGCGCCTCGACGACGGCGCCGTCGACGACCGTGGCGGTGCCGCGGAAGAACGTCCACCGCACCTCTCCCGGGAGCTCGCGGCCGAGGTAGGGCGAGTTGACGCTGCGCCCGCGCAGGTCGTCGCGTGTGAACGCGCGCACCGGCGACGGGTCGTACAGCGTGAGCGAGGCCGGGGCGCCGGCGACCAGACCGGTGCCGGCATCCGACAGCCGCCCGATGCGCGCCGGCGCCGCCGACATGACACGGGCGACGTCGTCCCATCCGAGCATCCCGGTGTCGACGACGGCCTGCTGCACGACGCGCAGTGCCGACTCGAGCCCGACCATGCCGTTGGCCGCGGCCTGCCACTCGCACGACTTGGCTTCGGCGGGGTGTGGCGCATGGTCGGTCGCGACGATGTCGATCGTGCCGTCGGCGAGGCCTTCGCGCACCGCCTGTACGTCTTCGTCGCGACGCAGCGGCGGGTTGACCTTGTAGCGCGCGTCGTAGCCCCGCACGAGCTCCTCCGTAAGGAGCAGATGATGCGGGGTCACCTCGGCCGTCACGTTCACACCGCGGCGCTTGGCCCAGCGGATGATGTCGACGGATCCGGCCGTCGAGAGGTGACACACGTGCAGCCGTGATCCGACGTGCTCGGCGAGCAGGATGTCGCGCGCGATGATCGACTCTTCGGCGACGGCGGGCCAGCCGGCCAGACCGAGCTCGGCCGACACGGTGCCCTCGTTCATCTGCGCGCCTTCGGTGAGCCGAGGATCCTGTGCGTGCTGGGCGACGACGCCGTCGAACGCCTTCACGTACTCGAGCGCACGCCGCATGATGAGCGGATCGAACACGCAGAAGCCGTCGTCACTGAAGACGCGCACGCGCGCACGGGAGGAGGCCATCGCCCCGAGCTCCGCGAGCCGCTCGCCCTTCTGCCCGACCGTGACGGCGCCGATCGGCTGCACGTGGACGTACCCGGCCGCCTCGCCGAGCGCGAGCTCCTGCTCGACCACACCGGCGGTGTCGGCGACCGGCGAAGTGTTCGGCATCGCGAAGACCGTCGTGTATCCGCCGGCCGCGGCCGCCCGCGATCCGGTCAGGATCGTCTCCGAGGCCTCGTAGCCGGGTTCGCGGAGGTGAGTGTGCAGATCGACCAGTCCGGGAAGAGCGATGAGGCCGTCGGCGTCGACGACGGCGGCGCCCGCGCGGTGGAGCCCGGCGCCGACTTCTTGGATGACGCCGTCTGCGATCACGATGTCGGCGGGGTCGCCGCCCTGGATGCGCGCGCCCTTGATGAGGATCGTCTCGTGCGCGCTCGTGCGGGTGCTCATCGGACGTTCTCCTCGGTCTCGTCGGCACGCTCCCCTGCCAGCAGCAGGTAGAGGACCGCCATGCGCACCGAGACTCCGTTCGCGACTTGCTCGAGCACGGTCGACCGCGGTGAATCGGCGGCGTCGGCGGAGATCTCCAGGCCACGGTTCATCGGGCCGGGGTGCATGACAATGCTATCGCGCGGAAGAGAGGCCAGGCGCTCGGAGTCGAGACCCCAGCGACGCGAATACTCCCGTTCAGTAGGGAAATACGCCGCGTTCATGCGCTCGAGCTGGATTCTCAGCATCATGACAGCGTCCGGAGCGGCGGCGACCGCCTCGTCGAGGTCGTACACGACGGCGGCAGGCCATGCCGAGACATCCTGCGGCACGAGCGTGGGCGGAGCGACGAGCGTGACGCGGGCGCCGAGCGTCGTCAGCAGCCACACATTCGAGCGCGCCACGCGAGAGTGCAGCACATCGCCGACGATCGCGACGTGCAGGCCGGAGAGATCGCGACCGCGGCTGTCGTCGCCGAACGTCCGCTTGCGCAGCGTGAAGGCGTCGAGGAGCGCCTGCGTCGGGTGCTCGTGCGTGCCGTCGCCGGCGTTGACGACACCGGCCGAGATCCAGCCGCTCGTCGCGAGCGTGTGCGGCGCGCCGGACGCGCCGTGGCGGATCACGACGGCATCCGCACCCATTGCCTGAAGCGTCTGGGCCGTGTCCTGCAGCGACTCCCCCTTCGAGACCGACGAGCCCTTCGCGGAGAAGTTGATGACGTCGGCGGAGAGTCGCTTGGCTGCGGCCTCGAAGGAGATTCGCGTGCGGGTGGAGTCCTCGAAGAAGAGGTTCACGACGGTCCTGCCGCGAAGGGTCGGAAGCTTGCGGATCTCGCGCGACTGCGTGTCGCGCATGTCCTCGGCAACATCGAGGATGCGCAGCGCCTGTGCGCGATCGAGTGTCTTGGTGTCGAGCAGGTGCCTCATCAGCCGATCGTCACCTCCTCGACGCCGTCGACCGCGTCCAGGCGGACGTTGACGCGCTCGTCACGGGCGCTGGGAAGGTTCTTCCCCACGAAATCGGGACGGATCGGAAGCTCGCGGTGCCCGCGATCCACGAGGATCGCGAGGCGCACGACCGAGGGGCGCCCGATGTCGTTCAAGGCGTCGAGGGCCGCCCGGATGGAGCGCCCCGAGAACAGGACGTCGTCGACGAGGACGACGGTCCGGCTGTCGATGCCGCCCGCTGGAATCTGCGTCGGCTGCGGCGTCCGGGTGGGGTTCCGGTGAAGATCGTCACGATACATCGTGACGTCGAGCGACCCCACGGGGACGGTCGTGCCTGAGAACTCGCTGATGAGCGAGCCGATGCGCTCGGCGAGGGCGACGCCGCGCGTCGGAATGCCGAGAAGCACCAGGTTCTCGGGGCCCCTGTTGGACTCGAGGATCTCGTGTGAGATCCGAGTCAATGCGCGGGCGATGTCGGCGCTGTGCAGAACGGTGCGTGACGTGGCAGCGTGAGGCTGCTCACTCGGCGGATCGCCGGGCATGCTCATGTCGCCGCTCCCTTCTCCGCCTCACAGGACGGGGTTAAAGGTTGCTGGATACGGCTCCAGCCTAGCGGAACGACCTCCCCGTCCGGACGCGGTCAGCGCGATGGTTGACACCTAGCAACACTAGGCCTAGCATCACTAGGTGTGAACGCAGAAGCACTCAAAGGCCACCTCGATCTGCTCGTGCTCGCCGTGGTGTCGTCGGGTCCCATTCATGGGTACGGCGTCATCGAAGGGCTGAGGACGCGCAGCGAGGGGACGTTCGATCTCGCCGAAGGCACCGTGTACCCGGTCCTCCACCGCCTTGAGCGGGCGGGCCTCCTGCAGCACGAGTGGTCGGAGGCGTCCGGGCGACGCCGCAAGCTCTACTCCCTCACCACACAAGGCGAAGCGAAGCTCGCAGAACGCCGCCGGGGCTGGCGCGAGTTCGCAGAGGCCGTCGAATCCGTCCTGAGGAGGAACCCGTGGCCGCAGACGGCCTGATCACCGAGTATCTGAGCGTCCTCGACGGTCGCCTCCGCACTCGGCGGGATCGCCACGATCTCCTCGACGAGATCGCCGATCACCTCTACAGCGCCGTCGAGCGACTCGAATCGCTCGGCATCGACCGCGAGACCGCCGAACGCCGAACTCTGGCGCGCTTCGGCGAGCCGCGCCTCGTGGCATCCCTCCTCACATCCGTTCCATCGAAAGGAAGCACTGTGTCGTTGTTCTTCTCCCGCCACCTCGGAGCTCTCTCCGCCGTCGCCGGCGTCCTCTGGGCCGCAGCGGTCGTGTTCACCTACTACGGCTACACCGCGCTCAGCGGCTCTTGGACCAGTGAGCGATACCTCACCTCCGCTGTCGTCGTCGGTCTCGCCTGCTTCTTCACGGTGGCCGTCCTCATCGGCCTCAATGTGCGCGCCATCGGTCGCGTCGACCCACCCACGGTCGCGATCGCCGTCATCGGACTGCTCGCGGCCTTCACCGGCACCGTGCTGTCATGGGTCATCGTCGTGTGGCTGCCGCTCATGGCGACAGCCGTGACGTGGACGATGCTGCGTGCACGACGCGCGCACGCTGGTTCGCGCACCTTCGCGACCGTGCTGCTGGTGGCCATGCCACTGCTTGCGATCGCATCGATCGTGGTGCCGCTCGTCGGCGTCATCGCCGACCTCGACGTGGAGGCCGGCGCGTGGCTCGTGGTGGCGGGCGTCGCCGTCGTCCTGTTCGCCGCCCTCATCGATATCGCAGTGCGCCTCGCGACGCGGGTGCGGTCGGCCGCCCTGACCGCCTGATTCGCATCCGGACCAAGATCGGCCGTTACCTTCCGGGGCCGGCCGATCTTCGTCTTCAGCGCTGCGTCGTCACGGCGCCCGCGGAGATCTCCGCTGACTGCGCTGCGTCGTGCCCGTTCGTGCGCGACGCCCGAATCGGGTGGCCCTGCGTCGTGAGGCATCGGCCCGACGCGAGATCCCACTTCCAGTCGTGCAGCGAGCAGGTCAGCACGCCGTCTTCGATCTTGCCCGTCTTCGTGAGGTCGGCGCGCAGATGCGGGCAGCGACGCTGCACGGTCCAGCCGCCGATCTCGGCATCCTCCGTCTGGTCGGACTGCTCGGCATACCAGTTCTCGACGTACTCGATGCGGTCACGTGACAGGCACTTGAGGAAGGTCGTGAGGAACTCGTTGAACTTGCCGCTTCGTCCGACCTCGAACTGCATCGACAGGAAGATGGAGTTCGACCAGTCGATCTCGTGATCGGCGATGTTGGTCGACACGAGGTCTGCGGGGATCGTGTACCAGTACACGCACTCCTCGCCCGCGTACTCACGGACCTTCGCCTTCGGGAAGTCGACCACCATGTCGAGCTCTCCGATACGGAACCGCACGTTGCCGCCCACGCCGTTGCGGATCGTGCGCGCGCGCCGAAGAAGCGGCTCCCACCACTCCTTGATCGCTTGAAGCATCTCGGCCGGCGGGAGCACCGCGGCACGCGACGCCTCCTCGGCGCGGATCTCGTCCTGGCGCGAGTCGCGCTGCTCGGCGAGGTACTCCCACTTGCGGTCGAAGACCCGGTCGATCTCGGCGTCGGTGTAGAGGGTCTGCGTCACCGAGACCTGCCCGTCGACGATGTCGACCTGCGTGCCCGGCACGAACTCGTAGCCCTTCTGCTCAGGACGCAGCTCCCGCATGTGAGCGAGGAACTCCCGCTGGTCCGTGAAGATCGAGTCGTCCTGAAGCCCCGTGCCGTTGAAGCGGAAGAGCTCCTCGCGGAGGAACATCGGCGGTCCCGCCATCGGGAACACGTGCGGCGCGTCGACCTTCTCGATGTAGTACATCGCGCGCTTGTTCTGCGCGTCGCGCTTGAGCTTGGCGAAGTTCTGCTTCGCGTCCTGCGGAAGGTCGTAGACCATCGGCCACCAGATGGCACCCGACACCTGCGTGAAGTACGCGTCCGGCTTGCTGAACCCGAGGAGCTTCTCGAGATCGAGCGGGTGCGAGTCGTTCTGGTTGAGAATGCTGGCGGTCGGATCCTCCACACTCAGCGACGAGTCGCCGATAGGGCCGTCGCTCGGCGCGCGCAGCGGCGTGACCATGAGCCGCATGTCGCCGAACTCGAGCGGGACTCCGGCCTCGGTGTAGACGATGTTCTCGTAGCCGAGATTGCGGAGGTCGTTCTCGAGGTCGTCGGTCGGGTACTCAGGGAGCAGCACGGGGATGTCGGAGCGCACGTAGCGACGCAGGAGCGCGGGATCGAAGTGGTCGCGGTGCCGGTGCGAGATGTAGAGGAAGTCGGCGGCCCCGAAGCGCTCCCAGTCGAGTGCGCGGTTGTCGGGGAACGGAAACCAGGAGCCGAAGAAGCTCGGGCCGATGACCGGGTCGCAGAGAATGCTTCCGCCGGTCGTCTCGATGAACATTCCGGCATGTCCGAGTCCAGTGATGCGCACGTGTAGAACCTCCTCGACGGGCACCACGAGTCTATGCGGTGGCGACCGTCCTGGCCTGAGAGCCGGCCGTGCTCGACCGGGTCGTTGACGATCGGGGCTGATCAGCTCGCCCGCGCGATGCGCGCCAGCACCCCGTGGACGAACGATCCTGAATCATCGGTCGAGAGCTCCTTGGCGAGCTCGACGGCCTCGTCGATCGCGACAGCGGTGGGCACCGCGTCGTTGAAGAGAATCTCCCACACGCCGATCCGCAGCACGGCGCGGTCGACCGCGGGCATCCGCTCCAGCTTCCAGTCGCGTGCGTGCGTGACGATCTGCTCGTCGATCTCCTCGCGGTTGTCGATGACGCCGTCGACGATCTCACGGGCGTACAGCCAGGACGCCTCGCGGGCCGGCTCGTTCGCAGCGCGCTTGGCCTCCGCGGCGAGCGTCGAGGCGAGGTCGTCCCCGCGCACGTCGCTCTGGTAGAGGATGTCGAGGGCGCGCTTGCGCGCCTTGCTTCGGGCGCTCACCTCAGTTGACTCGGCCGAGGTAGTCACCCGTGCGGGTGTCGACCTTGACCTTCGTGCCGGTCTCGAGGAAGAGCGGGACCTGGATCTCGTAGCCGGTCTCGACGGTGGCCGGCTTGGTGCCGGCCGACGAGCGGTCGCCCTGCAGGCCGGGCTCGGTGTACGTGATCTCGAGGACGACCGAGGCGGGAAGATCGACATACAGCGGCGTCCCGTTGTTGAGCGCGATCGTGACCTGCTGGTTCTCGAGCAGGAAGTTCGCCGCGTCGCCGACGGTGGCGGCCGGGACGTTGATCTGGTCGTAGTCGCTCATGTCCATGAACACGAAGCTGTCGCCGTCGTTGTACAGGTAGGTGAAGTCACGGCGGTCAACGTTCTCGATGTCGATCTTCGTGCCCGCGTTGTAGGTCTTGTCGACGACCTTGCCTGTGAGCACGTTCTTGAGCTTCGTGCGGACGAATGCTCCGCCCTTGCCCGGCTTGACGTGCTGGAACTCGACGACGCTCCAGAGCTGACCGTCGATCTTGAGGACGACGCCGTTCTTGATGTCTGCGGTGGTTGCCATGAGCGTGGAGATTCCGTTCGGTGAGGGATTCGGTGGCCGGGATGGCACGGCGATCGCGCGACGGCCGACAGTCGATTCTAAAGGAAGCGCCGGGCGTTCACGCCCGCGGGGCAGTCCAGACGCGTCCCGCGAGGCGCCTCATGCGCCGTCGACGCTTTCGATCGCGTCGATGAGCTCGCTCGTCGCGCGGGCGTAGCCGGTGACGCCCTCGCCGATGACGTGCACGCGTGCGGCATCGCGCACGTAGGAATGATGACGGAACTTCTCGCGTGCGTAGACGTCGGAGATGTGCACCTCCGCCACGGGCAGTCCGACGCCGCTGAGGGCGTCTCGCAGCACGACCGACGTGTGGGTCAGCCCGCCGGGATTGATGACGATCCCTGAGCAGTCCTCGCGAGCCGCGTGGATCGAGTCGATCAGCACACCCTCGTGGTTGCTCTGCACGGCGCGCACGTCGTAGCCGCGCTCGGCCGCCACCCGGGTGACCAGCGCCTCGACGTCGGCGAGGGTCTCGCGCCCGTAGATGTCGGGCTCGCGCGTACCCAGCAGGTTCAGGTTGGGACCGTTGACGAGCAGGATTCGGCGAGGCGTGGTCACGTCAGAACCCTATCGGCTCGAGCCTTCCGGCCGTCGACGCCCGCCAGCGTCCCTCAGCCCGCGACCTCCTGGTAAGCCGCGAACAGCAGCGACTCGTCCGGAGCCTGCAGCACCGTCGGCTTGGCGATGTCGTCGAGCACGATGAAACGCAACATCGAGCCGCGCGCCTTCTTGTCGCGCTGCATCGTGGCCAGCAGCTGGCTCCACGCGCCCGCACGGTAGGTGGTGGGCAGCCCCAGCAGTTCCAAGATGTCACGATGACGCTGCGCCGCGGCATCCGAGAGCCGTCCGGCCAGTCGAGACAGCTCAGCGGCGAACAGCATGCCCACCGAGATCGCCGCCCCATGACGCCACCGGTAGCGCTCCGCATGCTCGATCGCGTGCCCCAGCGTGTGTCCGTAGTTGAGCACCTCGCGCAGTCCGGCCTCGCGCAGGTCTTCGCCCACGACGCGTGCCTTCATATCGATGGCCAGCTCGATGCACCGACGGAACGCATCGCTGTGCGGCTCGACGACGGCCTTGGGGTCGGCCTCGATGAGGTCGAGGATCTCCGGATGCCAGATGAAGCCCGCCTTCACGACCTCGGCGAACCCCGCGACTCGCTCATGCTCGGAGAGCGTGTCGAGCAGGTCGAGGTCGCAGATCACGGCGCGGGGCGGCCAGAACGCGCCGACGAGGTTCTTGCCCTCCGACGTGTTGATCCCGGTCTTCCCGCCCACGGCGGCATCGACCATCCCCAGGACCGTCGTGGGGACGTGGACTACCGCGACTCCGCGCAGCCACGTCGCGGCGACAAAGCCCGCCAGATCCGTGACCGCGCCGCCGCCGAAGCCGACCACGGCGTCCGTGCGCGTGAAGTCCGCCTGTCCCATGACCTGCCAGCAGAACGCGGCGACCTCCACGCGCTTGCCCTGCTCCGCATCGGGGATCTCTGCCAGGAGCACCTGCCGGTCATCGCCGAGCGATACGCGGAGCTCCTCTGCCTGGGCGGCCAGTGTCGGCGGGTGCACGATGAGCACCTTGCGTGCTCCCGCGGGAAGCACGTCACGCAGCAGCGGCAGGATGCCGTGGCCCACGGTGATGTCGTAGGGCTGCTCCCCCGCGACGGTGATCACGGTCGTGTCGGTCACGATGCTTCTCCTCTCGCCCAGGCGGCGATGTCGTCGACGATGTCCTGCAGGGGGCCGTGTGACGTGTCGAACGTCACATCGGCGAGCCGCGCGTAGATCTCGCGCCGCTGCTCGTAGAGCTCGGTCCACCGACGCACGGCGTCGCCGCCCTGCAGAAGCGGACGCTTCGTGCTCCGCACACGGGACGCGACGATGCGCGGCTCGACGGTCAGCAGCACGACGCGGTGGTCGGCCAGCAGGCGCTGGGTGTCAGGGTCGACCACGGCGCCACCGCCGAGCGCGACCACTCCCCCGCGCTCCAGACACGATGCGACCGCGTCGCGCTCGAGGGCGCGGAAATGCTCCTCGCCTTTCTCGGCGAAGAGCGACTCGATCGGGCCGTGCTCACGCACGACGACCGCGTCGCTGTCGGAGAACGGCACGCCCAGTGCACGCGCGACGCGCTTTCCGATGCTCGTCTTGCCGGCGCCCATCGGGCCGATCAGCACGATCGCGGAGGTCATCCGAGCAGAGCGTCGCTGCCGGCGGTGGTCGCCAGGCTCTCCGGGATCGCCGCGAGGTATCCCTCGAGGTTGCGACGCGTCTCCGCGACGCTGTCCCCGCCGAACTTCTCGAGGACGACGTCGCCCAGCACGATCGCGACCATGGCCTCCGCGACGACACCCGCAGCCGGCACGGCGCAGACGTCGGAGCGCTGATGATGCGCGGTCGCCGCCTCCCCCGTGGACACATCGATCGTGCGCAGCGCGTGGGGAACGGTGGCGATGGGCTTCATCCCCGCCCGCACGCGCAGGACGGTGCCCGTCGACATGCCGCCTTCGGTGCCGCCCGCCTTGTCGGTGGCGCGGGCGATGCCCCGCTCGGTCGCGAACAGCTCGTCGTGAGCGGCCGACCCGCGGCGGCGAGTCGTCTCGAAGCCGTCGCCGACCTCGACGCCCTTGATCGCCTGGATGCTCATGAGGGCCTGTGCGAGCTTCGCGTCGAGTCTGCGATCCCATTGCACGTGCGAGCCGAGGCCCGGCGGAAGGCCGAAGGCGAGCACCTCGACGATGCCACCCAGCGTGTCGCCGTCTTTGCGAGCGGCGTCCACCTCAGCGACCATCGCGGCGCTCGTCGCCGCGTCGAAGCAGCGCAGCGGGTCGGCGTCGAGCGCGTCGACGTCGTCCGGCGTCGGCACAGGCGACCCGGCCGGCACCTGCACCGGACCGATGGACAGCGTGTGCGAGACGAGGCGGATGCCCAGTTCGCCCAGGAAAGAGCGGGCGATCGCGCCGAGAGCCACGCGGGCGGCCGTCTCGCGAGCGCTGGCGCGCTCCAGGATCGGGCGCGCCTCGGCGAAGCCGTACTTCTGCATGCCCACGAGGTCGGCGTGTCCCGGGCGGGGGCGCGTGAGCGGAGCGCCGCGCCCGCGGGACTTCTCGGTGAGCTCGACCGGTTCGGGGCTCATCACCTCGACCCACTTCGGCCACTCCGTATTGCCGACGCGCAGCGCGATCGGGCTGCCAAGACTGAGGCCGTGACGGACGCCGGCCGAGATCGTCAGCTCGTCTTCCTCGAATTTCATGCGCGACCCGCGACCGTAGCCGAGCTTCCGGCGGGCCAGGTCTGCCTGGATGGCGGCATGAGAGACAGGGACGCCGGCGGGGAGTCCCTCCATGAGGGCGACGAGTTCGGGGCCGTGCGATTCGCCGGCCGTGAGCACGCGGAGCATTCGACTATCCTCCCACGAGCGCACGGCGCATGACGGCCACCACCGCCGCCTCGTCAGGCAGCGGGTCGGTCGTGGAGCCGGTCGCGAACACGCGGATCTGAAGCACGGCCTGGTGCAGGAGCATCCCCTCGCCGCTCACGGCGGGAAGCCCTGCCGCCTGCCAGGCGACGGCCAGCGGAGTGGGCCGATGTCCGTAGACCACATCGAAGAGGAGGCCTCCGGCATCCGCCAGCGAGGCAGCGACACCGCGGTCGAGTGTGGCACCCCCCGGCAGCGTCGACAGGGTCACGCCGCGCGGCGCGTGACCTCCCGTCGTCAGCGGAACGGCCGTGACGATCACGCCGAGGCCCTCCCCCAGCTCGACCAGCGGGGCGACCGCCTCCGGCCTCCGGGCGACGACGTCCACCCGGACGGCGCCGAGCTCCGACAGCGCGACGAGAGCGGAGGTCGCGGTGGCCCCCGCCCCGACGATGCGCGCGTCGTCGAGCTGCACGATGCCGGCGTCGGCGAGGGCGCGCACGATGCCGCCGACATCCGTGTTGAAGCCTCGCCTGCGGCCGTCGGTCAGCAGAAGCGTGTTGACAGCGCGAGTCGCCTCGGCACGTGCGTCGCGTTCCTCCGAGGCGGCGAAGGCCACCCCCTTGAGCGGCATCGTGCACGAGAGGCCACGATGCTCCCGGCCGAGACGTGCCAGCTCAGCGGCGAATCCTGCTTCGTCGACGCGGCGTCGGCCGTACTCCCAGTCGAGGCCGAGCAGTGCGTAAGCCGCGCGGTGCAGCTGAGGCGAAAGGCTGTGCTCGATGGGGTCGCCCCACACCTCGAGGATGCGAGCCGACATCGCTCAGCAGCCGGAGTCGGGGTTGTCGGCACACCACGCGCGCCACTGCTCGACCGCGCGCAGATGCTCGCTGTATGTGTTCGTGAACACGGTCTCGCCGCTGTCGAGGTCGACGGTCACGAAGTACAGCCACGGCCCGTCCGCGGGATCCATCGCGGCCGCGATGGCGCGGTCGCCCGGGTTCGCGATAGGGCCCTTCGGCAGACCTGCATGCACGTACGTGTTCCACGGGTTGTCGTCTTCCAGCGCCTCGGCCGAAGAGCTGACCCTGCCGTCATGCATCTCGCCGTAGCCGTACTGGGCGGTCGAGTCCATCTGCAGGAGGCCATGCGTCTCCTGGTTGGCGGGGTCGAGCCGGTTCTGGATGACGCGCGAGACCTTGAAGAAGTCGTCTTCGAAGCGTGCCTCGCGCTCGATGATCGACGCGATCGTCAGGATCTCATGACGCCTCTCCTCCGGAACTCCCGCGGAGTCGAGAGACTCGACAGTGCGGTTCACGAGGCGCTGGATCACGGACTCGGCGGAGACACCGGGATCGAACGTGTAGGTCGCCGGGAACAGCCATCCCTCGAGGCGGTCAGAGTCGACCCCGTACGCGGCCGGGTCGGCCGTGGCCTTCTCGAAGTCCTTGAGCGGGATGCCCGTCGCTTCCGCGAGCAACGGCAGCGTCTGGTCGACCGTGAGTCCCTCCCGCAGCTGCGCCGTGTTCTCGAGCTTGCTGGCGGGATCCTCGAGAGCGGCCAGTGCGGCCTCGGACGTCATCTGCAGCTGGAGCTGGTAGGCGCCCGGGTGGAATGTGGGATTCAGCCCGTTGTCGATGAGGTAGGCATAGAACGCGTCGGCCGTCTTCGTGACCCCTGCCTCGAAGAGGGTGTCGGAGATCGTGGATCCCGTGTCGCCGTCGACGATCGTGACCACCGCCTCTCCGTGTGCAAGACCTTCCTCGTAGTCCTTCGGCTCCTCCCAGCCCATGAACGCCCGGATCTTGTCCTCGTAAGTAGCCCAGGCGTACGCGCCGCCCGCGACGAGGCCGCCGATAAGGGCCACCACGACGCCGAACACCACCCAGCCGGCGATGCGGCTCTTGCGGCGGTCGCGCTCATGGCTCTTCTCCCGCGCCCGCTCGTCGGCCGACGCGGGGTCGTCGCTGAACAGCGCGTCGATCGTCGCTGGAGTGCGTCGGGGGCCAGGTTCGCCTGACTCCTCCGTCGCAAGGGAGCGCGGCTCGCGCCCTGGGGCGGCGGCCGTGGAGGGAACGGACTCCGTGTCGTCGCCCGCCGCAGCCTCCGGCCCCGCCACCGGCGTCGAATCGGTCGCCGCAGAGCCGCGAGCGGCCGCTTCACGCGCGGCACGCCGGCTGAGCGGCGGCGACGCCGGGACGTCATCGGGCCGCGTGGCGCCGTTGGCAGTGGAAGGCGAGGAGGCGCCCCGCTGCGGCGGCGATGGGAGTCGGCCGAACAGGTCGGCGAACTGATCGTCGTGCGACGGGGTGTCGGGCATCAGGGGCGCTCCGGAGGGTCTGTGAGGGCGCCGGGCGGGTTGCCGGTGCTCTTCTCGACGTCGATCGCCTGCTGAAGGAGGACGACAGCGGCGACCTGATCGACAAGCTTACGAGACGATCGCTGGGATCTGCCGGAACTTCTGAGCGCCGCATGCGCCGAGACGGTGCTCAGCCGCTCATCGACGAGACGCACCGGCAGGCGGGTCGCCGTCGCGATCTCAGCCGCCACGTCACGCGCATCGGCGGTTGAGGAGGTGTCGTTCCCCCCGAGGCTGATGGGGAGACCCACAAGCACTTCGAAGGCGTCGTGTTCCGTGGCGAGCTCGGCGATGCGTTGCACCGTGCGCTCATCGCGGGTCACCGTCTCCACCGGAACGGCCAGCATGCCGTCGGGATCGCAGCGCGCCACACCGACACGCGCCTTGCCGACGTCGATGCCGAGACGCACGCCGCGCCGGAAACCGCTCACGCGGCCGCCGATTCGAGCTGGGTGACGACGCTCGACAGCGCGGCGGGCAGCGCAGACGCATCGGCGCCACCGCCCTGCGCGACGTCGTCGCGCCCGCCGCCGCCTCCACCGAGCACCGCGGCCGCCGCCTTCGCGAGGGCGCCGGCCTTCGCGCCTGCGGCGCGAGCAGCCTCATTGGTGGCGACGATCACGACAGGGCGGTCGCCCACCTTCGCGCCGAGCGCCACGACAGCCGCGTCGGAACCGAGACGGTCACGCACCTGGAGCGCGAGCGAGCGCACGTCATCGGCGGAGGCCGCCGTGCCCAGAGACTGCGCGACGACACGGTGGGTGCCCGCGCTCTGCGCCGACTGGACCAGCGCGGGCAGGCGGTCGCCGAGGGCCTTCGCCTCGAACTGCGCGATCTTCTTCTCCGCGGCCTTCAGGCTCGCCTGCAACTCCGCGATGCGCGAGGTGAGCTGCTCGCGCGGCGCCTTGAGGTTCGACGTGAGCTGCGAGACGATCGCGCGCTCCATCGCCAGTTCACGGAAGGCGTCGAGTCCCACGAGCGCTTCCACGCGACGATTCGACGCGCCGACCGACGACTCGCCGACGAGACTGATGAGACCGATCTCGGCGCTGCGACTCACGTGGGTGCCGGCGCAGAGTTCACGTGACCACGGTCCGCCGATATCGACCATCCGCACGGTGTCGCCGTACTTCTCGCCGAACAGCGCCATGGCGCCGAGCGCTTTCGCCTCGTCGAGCGGCAGCACGCGCGTCGTGACCTCGAGGTTGTCGTGGACGGCGTTGTTGGCGATCTCCTCGATCTCGCTCTTCGTGGCGTCGGAGAGCGCCTGGCCCCATGAGAAGTCGAAACGCAGGTATCCGGCGCGGTTGAGCGAGCCCGCCTGCGTGGCGCTCTTGCCGAGCGTGTCGCGGAGAGCGGCGTGCACGAGGTGCGTCGCCGAGTGCGCCTGCTGCGCCGCGCGGCGGTTGACGGCATCCACCACAGTCGTCGCGACCTGGCCGACACCGACCTCGCCGCTCGTGACCTCGACCGTGTGGCTGATGAGGCCGGCCACGGGTCTCTGCACGTCGAGCACCTCGAGTTCGTACCCCGGCCCGACGATGACGCCCTTGTCGGCGACCTGGCCGCCCGACTCGGCGTAGAGCGCGGTCTCGGCGAGGATCACCTCGGCGATCTGGCCCTGTGTCGCACGCTGCGCCGGCAGGCCGTCGACGAGAAGTCCGAGGACGGTCGTCTCGGTCTCGAGGTCGCTGTAGCCGGTGAAGACGGTCTCGCCCTTCGCGCGGAAGTCGCGGTAGACGCTGGTGTCGGCGAGCTGACGCTTGCGCGAGCGGGCATCGGCCTTCGCACGGGCGCGCTGCTCCTGCATGAGCGAGTCGAACGCGTCACGGTCGACGGCGAGGCCCGCCTCCTCGACGATCTCCATCGTGAGATCGATCGGGAAGCCATAGGTGTCGTGCAGCAGGAAGGCCTCGCTGCCGCTGATCTGCGAGCCGCCGCTGCGACGCGTCTGGTCGATCGACTCATCGAGCAGCTCGGAACCGGCCGCCAGCGTGCGGAGGAACGTCGATTCCTCGGCCAGCGCGTACTGCACCAGGCGGTCATACTCGGCCTCGACGACGGGGTACGCCTCCTTCATGGCATCGCGCGATGCTGCGAACAGCTGGTCGAACGTGGGTCCGTCGACGCCGAGGAGTCGCATGGCGCGGATGGCGCGGCGCATGAGACGACGCAGGATATATCCGCGTCCCTCGTTCGACGGCGTGACGCCGTCGGACAGCAGCATGAGCGACGAACGGACGTGGTCCGCAACGACGCGGAAGCGCACGTCGTCGTCATGGTTCGCTCCGTACTGCTTGCCGGACAGGGCGACGGCCCGGTCGAGCACAGGGCGCACCTGATCGGTCTCGTACATGTTGTCGACGCCCTGCTTGATGAAGGCGACGCGTTCCAGCCCCATG
>Ga0182736_1000290_pt1 | contig 88311 bp, 74 predicted proteins | sample eDN5th30CKraftBY_FD_128882 | JGI IMG/M metagenome (GOLD analysis project Ga0182736, IMG submission 128882) | Enriched backyard soil microbial communities from Emeryville, California, USA - eDNA 5th pass 30_C Kraft BY (version 2) (version 2) | ecosystem: Environmental > Terrestrial > Soil >... | reverse complement strand
ACGTTCTTGGCGATATCCAGACCGATTGTGGCAACCTGTGACACGGACGCCTCCTTCAGTGGTGTTTCAACACCTCCACTTTGGCACATAGATGCCGTCGGGGGGCGTCCACCCCATCAGGTTGGCCATCGAAGCGCTTGCAACCATGCGCCATGCCGCGCAACAAGGCTGCGATTCGCTATGGGAGGACTGGCTTGGCGGGATGGCAGATGCCGGCGCTGGTGATCGTGATCGGTTATTGTCTGGGGTCGATCCCGTTCGGCCTGCTGCTGACCCGGCTGGGCGGCGCGGGCGACCTGCGCGCGATCGGTTCAGGTAATATCGGTGCGACCAATGTCTTGCGGACCGGCCGCAAGAGTCTTGCGGCGGGGACGGTGCTGCTCGACGGGCTGAAGGGCGCGGTCGCGGTCTGGGTCGGCGTGTGGCTGATTCCGGATGGCGGGGCGGGCCTGAATGGTGCGGGGCTTGGCGGCGTGATGGCGCTGATCGGTCATTGCTTCCCGATCTGGCTGGGTTTCCGGGGCGGCAAGGGGGTCGCCACCATGCTCGGGGTGGTGCTGGCGCTGGCCTGGCCGGCGGGGCTGGTGTTCGCCATCGTCTGGCTCGGCGGGCTGGCCCTCTCGCGTATTTCATCGGTGGGCGGCATGGCGGCGGCAATCAGCGCACCGCTCGCGGCATGGGCGTTGGGGCTGACCGGGCTGCTGACGACCTTTGCGGTGATGACAGTGCTGGTTCTCTGGCGACACCGGTCCAATATCGCCCGGCTGCTGCGCGGGCGGGAGCCGCGCATCGGGTCATCGCGCCAGTGATGATCCGTCCGTGACGGGCGCGCTCGCAGCAGAGCAGGCCGACAAGCTGCGGCTCATCCGTACGCCGCATGTCGGCCCCGTTGCCTATCGCCAACTGCTGTTGCGCTTCGGCACGGCGCGGGCGGCGCTGGAAGCGCTGCCGGATCTGGCCTCTCGCGGGGGGGCGCGGCGTTTTCAGCCGGCCGATCCGCGCCTGGTCGCGCAGGAAGCCGCGCGCGTGGCGGCGCTGGGCGCGCGCTATTGCTTTGTGGGGGATGCGGACTATCCGCCGCTGCTCGCCCGCGCGGACAGCGCGCCGCCGGTGCTGATCCTGCGCGGCGACGTGGACCTGGCCGCGCGTCGCTGCGTGGCCATTGTGGGCGCGCGCAATGCCTCGGCGGCGGCGTGTCGCTTTGCGCGTGAACTGGCCCATGATCTCGCCCGCACGGATATCGTCATTGTCTCCGGCCTTGCGCGCGGGATCGATACAGCCGCGCATATGGGGGCGGGGCCCGGGGCCACTGCCGCGGTGATCGGCTGCGGCATTGATGTGGTTTTCCCTCCCGAGAATGCGCAGCTGCAGGAACAGATCGCCAATGAAGCGCTGTTGATGACCGAGTTGCCGCCCGGCGCCGAGCCGCTGGCCCGGCATTTCCCCGCGCGCAACCGCATCATCGCCTGGATGACGCTGGGCACCGTGGTGGTCGAGGCCGCGCCGCGCTCCGGCTCGCTGCTCACGGCGCGGCTGGCCGGCGAGGAGGGGCGCGAGGTGATGGCGGTGCCCGGCTTTCCGATCGATCCGCGTGCGCATGGCTGCAATGGCCTGATTCGCGACGGGGCGACACTGGTGCAGAGCGCACAGGACGTGTTGGAGGCGATCGGCTCGATCGATGCGCGGGTCGTGCGGTCTCCGGGGATTCGGTATGCCGGTGAACCACCTGCCGATCTTGCGCCCGGCGAGCGTGAACAGGTGCTGGCCCTGCTGAGCATGAGCGCGGTTGCGGTGGATGAACTGGTTCGTCAGTCCGGCCTTGCGCCGGCGCTTGTCCAGACCGTGCTGCTTGAGCTGGAGATTGCGGGGCGGTTGCAACGCCATGCTGGCGGTCGGGTCAGCCTGAGCTGACGGCAGATGCCCTATTGGAAGGCTTGACGAGAGGCGGGTTCGCTTTCCACTCTCGCGCGTACACGAGAAAGAGGTTAGCGCCACGTCATGCAGCTTGTCATTGTCGAATCACCGGCCAAGGCCAAAACCATCGAAAAATATCTGGGCGGCGATTATCGCGTGCTGGCCTCCTACGGGCACGTCCGCGACTTGCCGGCCAAGGACGGCTCGGTCGACCCCGATGATGATTTCGCGATGGCCTGGGAGAATTACGGCGACAAGGCCAAGCAGCTCAAGGCGATCACCGATCTTGCCAAGACCGCTGACCGTCTGATCCTCGCGACTGACCCTGATCGCGAGGGCGAGGCGATCAGCTGGCATGTGCGCGAAGTGCTGCGGGCGCGCAAGGCGCTGCCCAAGGAGGTCGAACGGGTGACCTTCAACGCGATCACCAAGGCGACGGTGACCGACGCGATGAAGAAGCCGCGCGAGCTGGATACTGACCTGATCGACGCTTATCGGGCGCGCCGCGCGCTGGACTATCTGGTGGGCTTCACGCTGTCGCCGGTGCTGTGGCGCAAGCTGCCGGGCGCCAAATCGGCCGGGCGGGTGCAGTCTGTCGCGCTGCGGCTCGTGGTCGAGCGCGAGCGCGAGATCGAGACCTTTGTGTCGCAGGAATATTGGTCCGTCACGGCCGATCTGGAGCAAGGCGGGCAGGGCTTTGGCGCGCGGCTGGTGCGCTGGCGCGGCGAGAAGATCGAGCGGCTGACCATCGGCAAGGAAGGCGATGCGCTCGCGGCCAAGGCCGATGTCGAGGCCGGGCGCTTCACCGTCTCCTCGGTCGAGACCAAGCCGGCGACGCGCAATCCGCCACCGCCCTTCACCACCTCGACCCTCCAGCAGGAGGCCTCGCGCAAGCTTGGCCTCTCGGCCAGCGAGACGATGCGGGTCGCCCAGCAGCTCTATGAGGATGGCGCGATCACCTATATGCGGACCGACGGCGTGCAGATGGACGCAAGCGCCATCTCCGAGGCGCGCTCGGCGATCGCCAACCGCTATGATGCGGGCTATCTGCCGGACAAGCCGCGCCACTATCAGACCAAGGCGAAGAATGCGCAGGAAGCGCATGAGGCGATCCGTCCCACCGATTTCTCGCGGGCGAGCGTCGGCTCGGGCGTGCATGCCAAGCTGTATGAGCTGGTCTTCAAGCGCGCGCTGGCGAGCCAGATGGCGTCCGCGCGGATGGAGCGCACGGCGGTGGAGCTGACCGACGGGACCGGCCAGCATACCCTGCGCGCGACCGGGCAGGTGGTGCTCTTCCCCGGTTTCCTCGCGCTCTATGAGGAAGGCCGCGATGATGCGGTGGACGAGGACAGCAAGCTGTTGCCCGCGCTCAAGGCCGGGGATTCGCCTGCCAAGCAGGGCGTGCGCGCCGAGCAGCATTTCACCCAGCCGCCGCCGCGCTACAGCGAGGCGAGCCTAGTGAAGCGGCTGGAGGAGCTGGGCATCGGCCGTCCGTCCACCTATGCCTCGACGCTCCAGACGCTCAAGGACCGCGACTATGTCCGCATCGAGAAGAACCGCTTCTTCGCCGAGGAGAGCGGGCGGCTGGTGACGGCGTTCCTCGAACGCTTCTTCGAGCGTTATGTCGCCTATGAGTTCACCGCCGGGCTTGAGGATGAGCTGGACGAGATTTCCGGCGGGCGCGCGCAGTGGCAGGAAGTGCTCGCGGCGTTCTGGCGCGATTTCAAGCCCAAGACCGCCGAGATCATGGAGCTGAAACCGTCTGAAGTGACGGCGCAGCTGGACGCGTTTCTCGCGCCCATGCTGTTCCCGGACAAGGAGGATGGCAGCGATCCGCGCGCTTGTCCGCTGTGCGCGGAGGGGCGATTGTCGCTGCGGGGAGGACGCTATGGCGCGTTCATCGCCTGCTCCAATTATCCGGAGTGCAAATTCACCCGCAAGTTCGGCCAGCCCGGTGCGGCCGGCGCCGATACCGGGCCGGAGGAGCTGGGCAAACATCCCGAGACGGGCGAGCCGATCCTGCGCAAGTCCGGGCGCTTTGGGCCCTATATCGAGACGACCATCGCCGGTGAGGCCAAGCGCGCCTCCATCCCCAAGGACTTGCCGGACGGCGAGTTGACGCTCGACTGGGCGGTCAAATTGCTCTCGCTGCCGCGCACGATCGGCGACCATCCCGAAACCGGCAAGCCGATCACCGCGAGCATCGGCCGCTATGGCCCCTATCTGGCGCATGAGGGCAAATATGGCCGGCTCGCCTCGACCGCCGAGGTGTTCGAAACGGGCATGAATGCCGCGGTGGTCAAGCTGGCTGAGGCGGCGAACCGCACCGGCGGCGCGCGCAAGGGCGCCGAGCCGTTGAAGGTGCTGGGCGCTCATCCGCGCACCGAGGCCGAGATCAAGCTGATGGCCGGTCGCTATGGTCCCTATGTGACGGACGGCACCACCAATGCGACGCTGCCCAAGTCGATCACGCCCGAAGAACTGACGCTGGAGGAAGCCGCCCAGCTCATCGACGATCGCGCGGCGGCTGGCCCGGCGAAGGGCCGCAAGACGAAGGCCAAGGCGGCGCCCAAGGCGAAGGCCAAGACCGCGACCAAGGCGAAGACGGCCCCGAAAACCAAGGCCGCGCCAAAGGCGAAAGCTGCGCCAAAGGCGAAGACCGCGACCAAGACGAAGGCGCCCGCCAAGAAGGCAGAGCCAGCGTCGTCCTGACCCTGCCGTAAACCCGTGGCCCTCATCCGGCCACGGGGGGCGTGATCTGCGGCACCAGCGGGCCGCCGTCGCGGTTGGCGGGAGCATTTCTGCGACGGTAGGAAAACGCCCATTTTCCGTGCTTTCAAGGCCCGGACGTGGGCACGGCCGGGCCTGACAGGCGACCCGCCCTAAAGCGCTGATAGGGGCGGTTGGTAGCAAAAGCCGCGTGCCAAAGCGGTCCGAACGGACTAGCCGGATGCTCTATTCATGCAGCAATATTGGCCGCGCCGGCCCTCAGGACGATGGAATGACATACAGCCTTACCCACCTCGAACGTCTGGAAGCCGAAAGCATCCACATCATGCGGGAGGTGATGGCGGAGGCGGAAAAGCCGGTCATGCTCTATTCGGTGGGCAAGGATTCGGCGGTGATGCTGCATCTGGCGCGCAAGGCCTTCTATCCCTCGCCGCCGCCTTTCCCGCTGCTCCATGTCGATACGACGTGGAAGTTCAAGGCGATGTACGAGCTGCGCGACCGCATGGCGAAGGAGAGCGGCATGGAGCTGCTCGTCTATCAGAATGCCGAGGCGAAGGAGCGGGGCATCAACCCGTTCGACCATGGCGCGCTGCACACCGATATGTGGAAGACCGAAGGGCTCAAGCAGGCGCTCAATCTGCATGGCTTCGACGTAGCCTTTGGCGGCGCGCGGCGTGACGAGGAGAAGAGCCGCGCCAAGGAGCGCATCTTCTCCTTCCGCACCGCCAGCCATGGCTGGGACCCCAAGAACCAGCGGCCCGAGCTGTGGAACCTCTATAATGCGCGCAAAAGCAAGGGCGAGAGCATCCGCGTCTTCCCGATCAGCAACTGGACCGAGCTGGACATCTGGCAATATATCCACCTGAACGACATCCCCATCGTGCCGCTCTATTTCTCCGCGCCGCGCCCGACCGTGGAGCGCGACGGCATGATCCTGATGGTCGATGACGAGCGCTTTCCGCTGGCGCCCGGCGAGGAGCCGGTGATGCGCTCGATCCGCTTCCGCACGCTGGGCTGCTACCCGCTGACCGGCGCGGTGGAGAGCGAGGCGGCGACGCTGCCGGACGTGATCCAGGAAATGCTGCTGACCACCACCAGCGAACGGCAGGGCCGCGCCATCGACAAGGATGCGGGCGGCGCCGGCATGGAGAAGAAGAAGCAGGAGGGCTATTTCTGATGCGCCCGGCTTCTCGCGGACTGACCTCAATTCGATATGACGGAGCATTGTGATGGATGATCTGGCCGAGCCGATTTACCGGACCGATGCCCTTATCGCCGAGGATATCGACACCTATCTGGACCTTCATCAGCACAAGTCGATGCTGCGCTTCATCACCTGCGGTAGCGTGGATGATGGCAAGTCGACGCTGATCGGCCGCCTGCTCTACGACAGCAAGATGATCTTCGAGGATCAGCTGGCCGCGCTGGAGGCGGACAGCAAGCGCGTCGGCACGCAGGGACAGGAGATCGACTTCGCGCTGCTCGTCGACGGTCTGGCCGCCGAGCGCGAGCAGGGCATCACGATTGACGTCGCCTACCGCTTTTTCACGACGGAGAAGCGCAAGTTCATCGTCGCGGATACGCCGGGGCATGAGCAATATACGCGCAACATGGTGACGGGCGCCTCGACGGCGGATCTGGCCATCATCCTGATCGATGCGCGCAAAGGCATGCTCACCCAGACGCGGCGGCACAGCTATCTGGCCAAGCTCGTCGGCATCCGCCACATCGTGCTGGCGGTGAACAAGATGGACCTGGTCGATTATGATCAGGCCGTGTTCGACGATATCGTCAAGGATTACACTGCCTTTGCACAGAGCATCGGCATCGAGCGGTTCGTGCCGATCCCGATCTCCGGCTTCAAGGGCGACAATATCACCGCGCTCTCCGCCAACACGCCCTGGTATCAGGGCCCGGCGCTGATCAAGCATCTCGAAACGGTGGAGGTGGACAATAGCGCCGATCAGGCGCGCGCCTTCCGCATGCCGGTGCAATGGGTCAATCGCCCCAATCTGGATTTCCGGGGTTTTTCCGGCCTGATCGCGAGCGGCACCGTCAAGCCGGGCGACGCCATTCGCGTGCTGCCCTCCGGCAAGACCAGCACGGTCAGCCGCATCGTCACGCTCGATGGCGATCTGGACGAGGCGGTGGCCGGCCAGTCGGTCACCTTGTGCTTTGCCGACGAGATTGACTGCTCGCGCGGTGACGTCATCGCCGTGGCGGGCGATCCGCCGCAGGTGGCCGATCAGTTCGAGGCATCGTTGGTGTGGATGGCGGATGAGGCGCTCAAGCCCGGCCGCGGCTATTGGCTGAAGATCGGCACGCAGATGGTCTCGGCGACCGTCCAGCCGCCGAAATATGAGGTCAATATCAACACGCTGGAGCATCTGGCGGCCAAGACGCTGGAGCTGAACGCGATCGGCGTCGCGGAAATCGCGACCGACCGGCCGGTGGTGTTCGAGGCCTATGCGGAGAATCGCACGCTCGGCGGGTTCATCCTGATCGACAAGATCACCAATGCGACAGTGGCGGCCGGGATGCTGCACTTCTCGCTGCGGCGCGCGCAGAATGTGCATTGGCAGGCGGTCGATATCGGCCGGGAAGCACATGCCGCGCAGAAGAACCAGCAGCCCGCTCTGCTGTGGTTCACCGGCTTGTCCGGATCGGGTAAATCGACCATCGCCAATATCGTGGAGAAGAAGCTCCATGCGCTCGGCCGGCACAGCTTCCTGCTCGATGGCGACAATGTCCGCCATGGGCTGAACAAGGATCTCGGCTTCACCGAGGCGGACCGGATCGAGAATATCCGCCGGGTGGGCGAGGTCGCCAAGCTGATGACCGATGCCGGGCTGATCGTCATCACCGCCTTCATTTCGCCCTTCCGCGCCGAGCGCGAGATGGTGCGCGCGATGCTGCCGGAGGGAGAATTTCTCGAAATCTTCGTCGATACGCCGCTGGCCGACGCCGAGAAGCGCGATGTGAAGGGGCTCTACAGGAAGGCGCGAGCCGGGGAACTGAAGAACTTCACCGGCATCGACAGCCCCTATGAGGCGCCGGAGACGCCGGAAATCCGCATCGACACGACGCGGATGACGGCGGAGGATGCGGCCGACCTCATCATTGAGCGCCTGATCGGCGTCTGGAGCCCGGACCTTTGAGCGACGCAGAGCTGGCCGCCGCGCTGGCCGAGGAAGCCGGCCGGCTGCTGCTGACGCTGCGGGCGTCAGGCCAGTTTGAGGGCAAGGCGCTCGGCAATGAGGGCGACGCCGCCGCGAACCGCCTGCTGGTCGCGGCGCTGCGCGAACAGCGCCCGGATGACGGCCTGCTCTCCGAGGAATGCCGGGACGATGGCACGCGGCGCGATCATGCGCGCGTGTGGATCATCGATCCGGTCGACGGCACCCGCGAATATGCCGAGGGCCGCGCCGACTGGGCAGTGCATGTCGCGCTGGCGATCGACGGCGTGGCTGCGATCGGCGCGGTGGCGCTTCCGGGGCTGGACCTCGTGCTAAGGTCGGATAAGCCCATGCCGCTCCCGCCGACCGGGACGCCGCCGCGCATGGTGGTGAGCCGCACGCGGCCGGCGGCGCAGGCGCTTGCTGTGGCGCAGGCGCTGGGGGCCACGCTGTTACCAATGGGGTCGGCCGGGGCGAAGGCGATGGCGGTGGTGCACGGCGAGGCGGATATCTACCTGCATTCCGGTGGCCAATATGAGTGGGACAGTTGCGCGCCCGTTGCCGTCGCGCGCGCTTATGGCCTGCATTGCTCGCGGATCGACGGCACGCCGCTCGTCTATAATCGCGCGGATGTTTATCTGCCCGATCTGCTGATCTGCCGGCCGGAGCTGGCTGCCCGGGTGCTGTCGCTGATCGCAGTGCCCGCCGGCTGAGAAGCGCGGCGAGGGTCAGGCTGAGCATCGGGGTGAAGTGAACGCGGCTGCGGGCGGCGAGGAGAAGCATGCCGCGCATGATCAGCAGAAACTGGCTATAGAGCGTTGAGACAAGGCGTCGCTCATCGTGCCGATGGTGAGCTAAAGTGACGAGCACGCGGTGACCAGGATGCGGAGGCCAGTCGTGCCGGGCCGATCTCAGCTCAAGATGATGAGATGGCAACAATGCGATAGAGCAAATCGCTCGCCAGACGATGGTAACCTATTGAAAGGATGGTGACCCCTGCGGGAATCGAACCCGCGTTTCAGCCGTGAGAGGGCCGCGTCCTAACCGCTAGACGAAGGGGCCACAGGCGCCGGCTTGTGCCGCTGTCGCGTGGTTCGCCGGCCTTTAAGGGGCTGTTGAGACAGGGTCAAGGGGGCGATCGCCTGCTTTCGTGATTTTGTCAGATGGGCGCGATATCCTCGATGTGGAGTTCGGCGGCGGGCTGAGGCCCCCAATCGTCGATCTTGGCGCGGCCGGCGAGCCAGAAACGCCGCGAGCGGTCGCTGGCCAGCAGCATCTGCCCCAGTTCGGTCTGCGCCTGACGGAAGGCCATGGCCTTGAGCGAGCGTCCATCTTCGCCGCTGACGATCGCCCGGACATGATCGGTGCCGACTATATCGGCCCGCACGACACGCACCGGGCCGAGCGCGATGCGCGGGGCCGGCCAGCCATTGCCGTAGGGGCCAGCGCCATCCATCCGGCTGATCAGATCCGGCGTGAGGCCAGCAGGCGCCACCACAAGGTCGAGCAGCAATGCACGCGTGGCGCTGGAACGACGGACATCTTCGCGCAGACGTTCTTCGAGAAATTCGCTGAACGCGGCAAGCTGGCTCTGCTCGATGGTAAGGCCGGCTGCCATGGCGTGACCACCGCCGGCGACGAGCAACCCGTGATCCTTGGCGGCGAGGATGGCAGCGCCGAGGTCAACGCCGCTGATCGAGCGGCCCGAGCCCTTGCCCATGCCATCCTCATCGATCGCGATGACGATGGCGGGCGCTCCGGTTTTCTCCTTGAGGCGGCCGGCAACGATGCCGATCACGCCGGGGTGCCAGCCGGCCTGGGCGACGACGGCGACGGCGCGGCCGGGCTGCTCGGCGAGCAGGCGCTCGGCTTCCTCCTGCACCCCGGCCTCGATCGCGCGACGCTCGGCGTTCAACTGGTCGAGTTCCGCTGCGAGTCCGGCGGCCTCGTCCTTGTCCTGCGTGATGAGCAGGCGAACACCCAGATCCGAGCGGCCGACGCGTCCGCCGGCATTGATCCGGGGCCCAAGCGCGAAACCGAGGTCCGAACATTGCGGCGCGCGTTCGAGGCGGCTGGCGGCAAGCAGCGCGTTAAGGCCGATATTGCCGCGCCGTGCCATCGTCTTGAGACCCTGCGCCACGAACGCGCGGTTGAGGCCCCGAATTGCGGCGACGTCGGCCACGGTGCCGAGCGCCACCAGATCGAGCAGGTCGATCAGGCGCGGCTCGGCACGCTCGGTGAACCAGTCGCGCGCGCGCAGGACGCGCAGCAGCGCGGCGCCGAGCAGGAAGGCGACTCCGACGGCGGCAAGATGGCCATGCGCCGCGCCTTCGTCGCTCTCGTCCAGCCGGTTGGGGTTGACCAGCGCGAGGGCCGGGGGGAGGGCGGCAGCGCATTTGTGATGATCGACCACGATGACGTCGAGGCCGATCTCCCGCGCGGCTTCCAGCGCGGTGAAGGCCTGCGCGCCGCAATCGACCGTGACGACGAGGTGGGCACCTTGCCGGGCCAGCGCAACCAGCGCCTCGCCGGACGGGCCGTAGCCCTCCATCAGCCGGTCGGGGATGTAGGCGCCGGCTTCCAGCCCGAGATCGGCCAGCAGCCGGATGAGCAAAGCCGCGCTGGTGGCGCCGTCGACATCATAATCGCCGAAGATGGTGACCGATTCGCGCGCGACCACGGCGTCGGCGAGCCGCTCGGCCGCGCGGTCCATATCCTGAAACAGCGATGGATCGGGCATGAAGGCGCGGATGGTCGGCGTGCGCTCGCGCTCCAGCATGTCATGGGTGCAGCCGCGCGCGCGCAGCAGATCGTCGATGAGGTCGCCGGCGGCCCCCGCCGGCTCGGCTCCGCGCCAGCGCCAGGGGCGGCCGGTGAGCGATTGTTCGATATGAAGCGCAAAAGTCATTCCCCGCTCCTAGAACATCGCCGACGGGGAGGGGTAGGGCTTAATCCGGCGGACGGCGAGGATGGAGCGAAACGACGCGTGCCCTTGCAATTGACGCACAAACATTTAGCTCCTGCGCATGACCTCAATCCTGTCCGTGCGTGCGCTCTCCAAACAATATGCCAGCGGACACAAGGCGCTGGGCAGCATCGACCTCGATGTGCGTGAAGGCGAGATTTTTGCGCTGCTCGGCCCCAATGGGGCTGGCAAGACGACGCTCATCTCGATCATCTGCGGCATTGTGAACGCGAGCAGCGGCAGCGTGACCGTTGCGGGGCATGATATCGTCAGCGGTTATCGGGCGGCGCGCGCAACCACTGGCCTTGTGCCGCAGGAACTGCATACGGATGCGTTCGAGCGGGTGATCGACACCGTGCGCTTCAGCCGGGGCCTGTTCGGCAAGCCGCGCAACGATGCACTGATCGAGAAGATTCTACGCGACCTCAGCCTGTGGGACAAACGCAGCGCGCGGATTCAGGAACTATCCGGCGGGATGAAGCGGCGCGTGATGATCGCCAAGGCGCTCAGCCATGAACCCCGCCTGCTGTTCCTCGATGAACCGACGGCCGGCGTCGACGTGGAATTGCGCCGCGACATGTGGGACGTGGTGCGCGGGCTGCGGGACAGTGGCGTGACCATCATTCTCACCACCCATTATATCGAGGAAGCCGAGGAAATGGCCGACCGGGTAGGGGTGATTCGCAATGGTGACCTTATCCTTGTCGAGGAGAAAACGGCGCTGATGCGCAAGCTGGGACGCAAGACGCTGCGAATCGCGCTCAGCGAGCCGCTTGCCGCTGTGCCGGCCGAGCTGGCGCCCTGGGTGGTGACACTCATCGATGAGGGGCATGGGCTGGAGTATATTTTCGACACCCATTCCGAAGAGACCGGCATTTCCCAATTGCTGGGACGGCTGGCCGCGCTCGGCATCGGCTACAAGGATCTCAACACGCAGGAAAGTTCGCTAGAGGATATTTTCGTCAGCCTTGTCCATGCGCCTCGGGGAGAGGCGGCATGAGCGCGTTCAACCTTCACGCGATCGGTGCGATCTACAAGTTCGAACTGCACCGCTTTGCGCGCACGCTGCTCACCGGGCTGTTTGTGCCGGCGATCACGACATCGCTCTATTTCATCGTGTTCGGCAGTGCGATCGGTTCGCGCATGACGGAAGTGAACGGCGTGCCTTATGGCGCGTTCATCGTGCCCGGGCTCATCATGCTCTCGATGTTCACCGAGAGCATCTTCAACGCCAGCTTTGGCATCTATATGCCAAAGTGGAGCGGCACCATCTATGAGTTGCTCTCCGCGCCCGTCTCGCCGCTGGAGACAGTGATTGGCTATGTCGGTGCGGCAGCGACCAAGTCTATGATCATCGGGCTGGTGATCTTCGCCACCGCGCATCTCTTCGTCGCGGTGCCGATCGCGCATCCCGTCGCGATGATCGGTTTCATGGCGCTGATTGCGGTCAGCTTCTGCCTGTTCGGGTTTATCCTGGGCATCTGGGCGAAGAGTTTCGAGCAGCTCCAGGTCATCCCGATGCTGGTGATCATGCCGATGACGTTTCTGGGCGGCGCTTTCTACTCGATCGACATGCTGCCGCCGGCCTGGCGGACGGTGACGCTGTTCAATCCGATCGTCTATCTGATCAGCGGCTTTCGCTGGACCTTCTTTGGCCATGGTGACGTATCGATTGCTGTCTCCATGGCCTGCGTGGCGGGGATGCTGATCCTGTGCCTGGGCGTGATCTTCTGGATGTTCCGCACCGGCTACCGGCTGAAGAGCTGACCGGGGCTCAGGCCCGCAGGCGATGCTCGCCCCGGACCCAGCGCACGGTGCCGGAGGAGGCGCGCATCACCACGCTTTCGGTGGTCATCCGCCCATCGCGTCGGGTCTTCACGCCGGCGAGCAGCGAGCCGTCGGTGACGCCGGTGGCCGCGAAGATGCAGTCGCCTTTCGCCAGATCGTCCAGATCATAGATGCGGTCGAGATCCGCGATGCCCCATTTGCGGGCGCGGGCGCGCTCGTCATCATTGCGGAACAGCAGCCGGCCCTTGAACTGACCGCCTACGCAGCGCAGCGCGGCGCAAGCCAGCACGCCCTCCGGCGCGCCGCCCGAGCCCATATACATATCGATGCCGGTATCCGGATTGGTGGTGGCGATCACGCCGGCCACATCGCCATCGGGGATGAGCATGATGCCGCAACCAAGGCCACGCAGCTGCGCAATCAGCGCCTCGTGGCGGGGGCGATCGAGCACGCAGACGGAGATGTCACGCGGCGCGACACCTTTGGCCGCCGCCACTGCCTCGACATTTTCGCGCGGGCTTTTCGCGAGATCGATGATGCCGGCGGGGTAGCCGGGGCCGATGGCGAGCTTGTCCATATAGACGTCCGGCGCGTTGAGCAGGCCGCCGGCCTCAGCCGCGGCAAGCACTGCCAGCGCGTTGGGGCCGGCCTTGGCAGTGATGGTGGTGCCTTCCAGCGGATCGAGCGCGATGTCGATCTTCGGCCCGGTGCCGGGCGCGCCGCCGACCCTCTCGCCAATATAGAGCATGGGCGCCTCGTCGCGCTCGCCTTCGCCGATCACCACCGTGCCGTCGATGCACAGATCGTTGAAGGCGGCGCGCATCGCTTCCACGGCGGCGGCGTCGGCGGCCTTCTCGTCGCCCCGGCCGATCAGCTTCGATGCCGCGATGGCCGCCGCCTCGGTGACCCGGACCATTTCCAGCACGAGCACGCGATCCAGCACGGAGCTGGCCCGCACGGCACTGGTCTGGCTGTTCGACTTCCCCATCCGACGCCTTCCTTTTTTGATTGAGGTCACGCACATTGTCGCTGGCCTTTGGATAGGCAAGGATCGTGGCAATGTCGATAAGGGCGCATGGGTCGATAAGGAGGCTGATGCCGGGTCTGTCGCTGGTCGCGCTGCTCGCCGCCGGGGCGGCGCGCGGGCAGGACGGATCAACCGACGCCGGGCGCGATGCGGACAGCGCGATGGCCCGTTATCAGGCGCGCACCCGTGTCATCCGCCCCTGTCCGCGCGGTGCGCCGGGCGAGGTTGTCGTCTGCGCCCGGCCGGACGAGAAGGGCAAACGCTACCGGCTGCCTTTGCCCGAAGAGCGCGAGCATGCCGATGGCGCGCCCGTTCGCGGCGAAAGCCCCCGCGCGTCTGCCGCGCCGGTGCGCGCGGGTGGCTGCGGGGTGATCGGCGGCCAGCCCTATGGCTGCACCGGTGGCCTGCCCGTGATCGGCGCGGTGATGATGGTCGGCAAGATCATCCTGGGACTGGCCGACCCGGACCGCGACCATGACCCCCCGCCGCCCATGCCCGCGCGCGTTGTGGGCGCGGGCGATCCTTGAGCGGCGGCTGGGCGCGCGTCAGTCGAGAATGTGCATCACCACCGGCTCGCCGATCAGGCTGTCCGATCCGGCAAGACGGCGCAGCGTATCGTCGATGCAGGACTGGGCGCCCGAGTGGGTAACGATGGTCACCATCACGCCGCCATCGGCCGCTTCGGCACGCTGGATGACGCTCTCGATGGAGACGCCCGCATCGCGCGTGGCGGCGGTGATCTCGGCCAGCACACCGGGACGATCCTGCACGAGGAAGCGCAGATAGACCCGGCCGATCCGCTGGCCCGCATCGGCCTTTTGCTGTCGCTCGAGCCATTTGGCGGGCATGGCGAAGGCCGGGCCGGTCTCTTCCCGCGCAATATCGATGACATCGGCAACGACGGCGGACGCCGTGGGACCTTCACCCGCGCCGGCGCCCTGGAAGAAGAGGCGGCCGACGAAATTGCCTTCCGCCACGACGGCGTTGAGCGCGCCATCGACATGAGCGAGCGGGTGAGACATCGGCACCAGCATCGGGTGGACGCGCTGGAACAGACCGAGATTATCGTCATCCTCCGCGCATTCGGCCATGCCGATCAGGCGGATCCGGCAGCCGAGCGCTGCCGCCTCGCGAATATCGGCCGCCAGCACATGGCGGATGCCGGTGATGTCGACCGCGGGGAAATCGATCTGCGTGCCGAATGACAGGCTGGCAAGAATGGCAAGCTTGTGCGCAGCGTCGATCCCGTCAATGTCGAAGGTCGGGTCCGCCTCGGCGAAGCCCTTGAGCTGCGCTTCCTCCAGCACGTCAAAAAAGGCGCGGCCTTCCTGCTCCATGGTGGAGAGGATATAATTGCAGGTGCCGTTGAGAATGCCATAGACGCGGCTGATGCGGTTGGCTGCGGCACCATCGCGCAGCCCCTTGATGACCGGCACCCCGCCGGCGACCGCGGCCTCATATTTCAAGGCGCCGCCGGTGCGCTCGGCTTCGCGCGCCAGTTCCAGGCCATGGTGGGCGAGCATGGCCTTGTTCGCGGTGACGAAGGCCTTGCCCCGGCCGAGGCACTGGCGCGCAAGGGTGAGGGCGGGGCCGTCCGATCCGCCGATCAGTTCGATCACCGCGTCGATATCATCGCGCGCGGCGAGTGCGGCCATATCGTCCACCCATTCATAGGATGACAGATCGACGCCACGATCCTTGCTGCGGTCCCGCGCGGAAATCGCCACGACCTCGATCGGGCGGCCGGCGCGACGCGCCACCAGTTCGCGATTGACGTCCAGCAGCTTGATGACGCCGGCGCCCACCGTGCCGAGACCGGCAATGGCGAGGCGAAGCGGGGCGGAATCGGTCATGTCATATCCTTGTCAGTGGCGCGGAGCGTGATGGCGCCGCTCATAGAGCTATTCGTCACGATGTGGAAACAGGCGGTCGCGCTTTGGCGTCTGGGGTGATCAGGATGCCTTCTGGCGCAAGCATGGCCTGCAGGGCAATGCTGTGCGGGACAGGGGCGACGGGAATAGAGCCGAACCATAGGCGGTTCGGCCCTGTCCAAGATGCTTGCTCAGAGGACGGGATGGCCAGCCCGTGCGCACGGCGCGAGCGCCTGTTGGAAAGCGTGATAGTCCCGCTGCGCCCGATCCGCATCGACGGGTTCCAGGCCACGGAGCGCGCGCGCGGGCAGGGCATCGGGCAGACCGCAGGCGAGGCGATACCAGAGCGGTGTGTCCGGTGCAGGCAGGGACGCGGCATTATCGACGATCTCGCCCAGGGAGGCGCTGAACTGCGGCTGTTCATCCGGCCTGCGGATGATCGACAGCGAGATGGGGGTGCCGTTGGAGGTGTCGAGAAAGATCTGCGACTCGCCCTCGCCGAGAATGGCACCGGGAACATGGAAGGCCGAACTGATGCCGGTAATGACGGGCGGCGCATCGGGTGCCAGAATTTCACTTATCACTTTGCGCACTAGCGCCTCATTGGCTGCCGACCAGTCGACCAAGGCGGTGCTGGACGCGAGCTGGAACTGATCGACCTGCGGGCCAACCTTGCCAAAAATCAGGAACGTGCGTTTGCGCAGTCTTGTGCGGCTGGTTTTATCGTCGGGCCCATCCAGCAGGAAGCCAATTCGTTTGGCCACGACATCATTTCCGCGAATCAGCCCTGTCGTATCGGCCTCCACGAAAAATCTGGCACGGCCGGGGGGAAGGTCCGGGGCGCGATCAGGGCGCAACTGCGTCGCCGTTCTGACCTCCACCGTGGCCACGGCGGGGCTTCCGATGACTAAGTCTGCCGCTCGTGCATAGGTGAGCGTGGCTCGGACATCCTGTTCGGCCGGCGCCGCGAGCGCCGCAGAAGACAGGATTAATCCGTTGATTAACACGAGAAGTGTCGTTGAGAGACGCGCTGTCCAGCGCTCTCGCAAAGAGGTGTCATTGTTGTGATTATCTGACATGGCTGCCGTTCTCCGGGGGTAAGGCATGGCTGTGACTGGTATGAATGTAGCCATAGAGTGGGTTGCTAACAAAGCGTTTGCCTCATGCGAATTGCCGCGATAGGACAAAGCAGAAAACAAAGCCCGAGCGACCGATATCGCGCGGCAGGCGGGGTGTTGTATGCACCGCGCCTTGTCGCCTATTTTGGAGCACAGTGCTGCACTGAGCTAAGGAGTGTTATTGCTGAATGGCCTATGCTGACCACTCGCAATCGTCCGGTAGGACGATTTCAATCATTGTTGTGGCGCTCATTCACGCGGTCCTAGGCTATGCGTTCGTGACGGGGCTTGGCATCGAGTATGTCAAGAAGGCTGCAGAGCAGCTGAACGTCATCGACGTAGCAGAGGAACCGCCGCCACCTGAGGAGGAGCCGCCGCCACCGCCGCCGCCGCCGCCAGAGATGCCGCCGCCACCGCCGCCGCCGCCTACCGCGCCGCCGCCGATGATCTCGCTGCCGTCGACTGCGCCGGTGCTTGCACCGCCACCGCCGCCGACGCCGCCACCACCTGCGCCGCCAGCACCGCCGCCGCCGCCACCACCACCGGTGGTCAGCAAGGCTGCAGCTGCGCGTGGCAACCCCGGGAGCTGGTTCCAGAATGATACCGACTACCCCTCTGACGCACGGCGGAACGAGGAGCAGGGCACGGTGAGCATTGCCTTTGATATCAGTGAGGCAGGCCGCGTCGAAAATTGCCGCGTGACGCATTCCAGCGGAAGCCGGAGTCTCGACGAGCAGACATGCAACCTGGCTGTGCGTCGTGGACGCTATGCCGCGGCGCAGAATGCTGAAGGTAAGCCGATGCGGTCGAACTCGTCGCTGAGGATTACCTGGAAACTCGAGCGTTAATCGTATGTTGGCCGCTCCGGACCGGGGCGAGGAGCGGCCACTTCAACCTGACTGGTTTTGAGAGGAATTAATCAATGTTCACCCAACTTTCCGCTGCCGCAGCGCCGGCCGCCAATCCATACGGCCTGATGGAGGCCCTCGAGCAGGGCGGTGTGATCGCCTGGTCGGTGTTCATCGTTCTGGTCGGCATGTCGGTTTTCTCGTTCTTCATTCTGTTCTCGAAGATGATCGAGCAGCAGAAGGTCATCAACCAGGGCAAGAAGGTTCGTGCGACCTTCTGGCGCAGCGCGACGATCAAGGAAGGCGCGGCCAAGCTTGAAAAGAACAGTGCCTACAAGCAGCTGGTCGACGATGCCATCATGGCCGACGAGCAGCATGACAAGCTGAACGACGCTGTCGAGGCCCATGACTGGGTGCAGGCTGCGCTGTATCGTTCGGAAGCTGCGATTTCCTCGAAGCTCAATGGCGGCCTGCCGTTCCTGGCGACCGTGGGCGCGACCTCGCCGTTCATCGGTCTGTTCGGTACGGTGATCGGCATCTATCGCGCGCTCATCAAGATCGGTGCGTCCGGTCAGGCGTCGATCGACGCGGTGGCCGGTCCGGTCGGTGAAGCGCTTATCATGACCGCTCTGGGTCTTGTCGTCGCTGTGCCGGCGGTGCTTGCCTATAACTGGCTGCAGCGTCGTAACAAGTCGATCCAGGAACTGATGGACAGCTTCTCCGCTGACCTGCTCGGTTACATCGTGTCGAACGGTGCCGTTCGTCCGGCCGCTCCGGCTGGTGGCACGGCTGCTGCGACCGCACCGAAGCCGGCCGCTGCCAAGGTCTGACTTTGAGGTCGGGCGAGGGCGTTCCGCTTCCTCTCGGAGGCTAGGCGTCCCGCCCGGCTTGAAGATATTACGTTGGCCTCGGCCAAGAGTTAGGATTTGATCGATGGCAGTAAATGTACGAGACAGTGACGATACTCCGCTGTCGGACATCAATGTCGTCCCGCTCACGGACGTCATGTTGGTGCTTCTCATCATCTTCCTGATCGCAGTTCCGGTCGTTATCCAGACAGTGGACGTCAACCTGCCGAAGGTCGCCTTCGAGCCTACGACCACCAAGCCGGAAAATGTGTCGCTGACCGTTCGCGCGGAAAACGGCCAGTGCGAAGTTTTCTGGAATATGACGAAGGTTGATGCGAGCGGGCTTCTTGACCGTGCGGTCGCGAAACTGAAGAAGGATATCGAGGCTGCAGGCGGCGTCGAGAGGATGAACCCCGACGATCTGCCCGAAGCGCATATCCGCGCGGACATCAATACGCCCTATCGGTGCATTGGCGGGACGATCTTCACCATGCAGCGCGCGGGTTATCCCAAGGTCGGGTTCATTTCTGAGCCTGAGCCGGGTTCGATTTCCGTCCGTCGCCTGTGACGTATAGTTTTAGGAGACCAATGCTATGGCAATGAGTGGCGGCCGCGATGATGGCGAACCGATGATCGAGATGAACGTGACGCCGTTGATCGACGTCATGCTCGTGCTCCTCATCATGTTCATCATCACCATTCCGATCCAGACCCATGCGGTGAAGATCGATCTGCCGCAAAATGCGGAAACGCCGCAGAATGCGGTCGATCCGGTCAAGAACCGCCTGACGATCGATGCAGCGGGCACCATCTACTGGAACGGCTCGCCGATCGATCGGCTGGTGCTGCGCCAGTATCTTGACCAGACGACGCAGATGACGCCTGAGCCCGAGCTGCAGTTCGAGCCGGATCAGTCGACGCGTTATGTGGTGGTTGATGAGGTTCTGGCGGTGATCAAGCGCGCCAAGGTGACCAAGCTCGGCTTTGTCGGGAATGAGCGCTACGGTGGCGCATTCTAGGGCATCCACATGGATTACCCTCGAAAGACCATTCAGGATATCGTTGTGAAAAAGGGGGCTTAGGCTCCCTTTTTCTTTGGTGAGATAAATAGACGAATGGTGCAGCGACATTGGCGCACAGGGCATCGACAACAGATGAAATCATCAAGGACGCGGCTGATCTGCCGGTGTCGCGCTCCTGAGGGGCGGTTATGGCCAGGCGGCAGCGCAATCGGATAGCCAGGGCGATAGCGGCCTGATGGCAGCCGTCCGAAACCCGGGGCGTCGGGCAGGTTCGCTGGTCTTGTTCCGGGTCAGGACGCGATCCGCATCCCGGGGGCTGATGGCCGGGCTGCGGGAACTTGGGTGCTCGCTGCCTGATGCGGCAAGCTGACCATTAGGGCGTTGGTAATCTCATCAGCGTTATGCAGTGGGCATAACCGGGCAAGGGCAGGATGGGCGCGCTACCGCATAATATCGACCAACGCCGACCCCAACCGCATGAGCGGCGGATGGTGCTCATCGGCGTGCGGGTGCGGCGCAAGGGTGAGAGCTGGTTCAAGAGCCGCGTCACGGGCATGTCGCTGGACGGCTTTCGCTTGCTGAGCTTCGTCAAGTTACAGGTCGGCATGGAGCTTTGGGTGATGTTCCCCGGCTTCGAGGGGCGCAGGGCCCGGGTGCTCTGGGTGGCCGATCATGAGGCGGGCTGTGTGTTTGAAAACCCCCTCCATCCCGCGATTTTCGACCATATCATCCGGACATCGGCTTCGCCCATATATGGCTAGCATTGCCGGCCCCCGAGCGGACGGCTCACCGCGCATGGCGATATTGCGTTGATGGCGGGAGCCGGTGGCGGGGGTGTCCCTCATCGGACTGGGGTTCAGGGATGTTGCGGAGGGGGCGCCCGATGCGGCGCTGGTGCGACGGGCGAGAGGGTGGCTTTTGCCGGGCAAGGTCCGTTGGCGGATGGGCGGGGAGCAGCGCCGGTGATGGCGCGATTTGGTCGTGGCCATCTTGTCATATTTCGCTGCCGTCATAGTGCGCCGCTCGATGTCGGGGCAGGCGGCGGGGGATGGAAGGCAGCGATCCGGACGGTATCGGCCTATTGAATCGACGAATGCCGGTGTGGACGAAGCTGTAGACAGTCTAACCTATCACTGATAGTTGGGCGCTGTCCGGGCGTAAGACTCGGAGCGGATCAGGAGAGGTGATATGGAAGCGGATGCTGGTTTTCCGGCTCGAACGGGCGCGCCTTGCGCACATATGTCTGTCCTGTGCCCGTCGCTGTCCCGGCCGTTCCGCGAGGCGGCGGCACTCCAGCAAACATCTGACGCGTCGGCGACGGCGCGGTTCTTGATCCCGGACCTGACGCGCGATGCCGCGCCGCCTCGGCCTGGCAACGGACGCGCGGTAGCGCGCGCCGGACGCCTTGCCCGCGATCTGGCGCGTGCGGCCGTGGCGGTGAGCGCGCTCCTTTGCGCGGCGACGGCGACGGCCGGCAACCCGACGGTGCTGGCGACGCCGGTCGATTGCGACCGTGCCTGCCTGACCGGCGTGGTCAGCGCTGTGCTCGATGCGATGGTCAGCAAGGATATTTCCAGCCTGCCGCTGGCCAATCATGTGCGCACGACGCAAAACGGCGTGGCGCTGCCCCTTTATGACGGGATCTGGCAGAGCGTCAGCGGCCTTGGGCAATATCGGCTCGACGCGATCGACCCGGACAGCGGGCAGGCCGGCACCTATGCGACGGTGATCGAAGGCGGCAGGCCCGTCTATATCGCCCTGCGTGTGCGGGTGCATGCCCAGAAGATCGACGAGATTGAAGTGCTCGCGGCGCGCGGTGGCGGCTTTGCTGGCGGCACGGCGGGCGAGAAGATGGAGGCGCGCGGCCAGCCCCGCCCGCAAATGCTGCGCACGGTGCCGGACGCAAAACGCATGAGCCGGGAGACGCTGGTTGCGGTGGCGGATGCCTATTTCGCCCATTTGCAGGCGAGCACAGGCAAAAGTTCCGCGCCATTCGCCAAGAGCTGCGAGCGGCTCGAAAACGGCACCCAGACCACCAATCTGAAGACGCCCCGCGCCGGCCGCGAAGCATTTGATGTGCTCATGCTCAATTGCGAAGAGCAGCAACTGAGCGGTTTCTATCCGTTTGTGACGACCATTCGCGACCGGCGGTTCCCCATTGTGGATCGCGAGCGCGGCCTCGTCATGGGCTTTGGCTATTTCGACCATAGCGGGACAGTCGGCGACATGCTGCTGACCAATGGCAAGACTGTGCCTTCACCGATCAAGGCACCCTTGAGCTTCATGATTTCGGAGCTGTTTCAAATTGATGACGGCAAGATCGACCAGGTCGAAGCCGTGATCGATACGGTCCCTTACAAGATGCGTTCAGACATCTGGGACCGCCCGGAATAACTGCAAGCACCAATGGCGGACGCCGGCGGGACACCTCGCCGTCGTCCGATCAAATAATGATCGGTTTTCAAAACCAGTCACTCAGGGAGAGACATAAAAATGACGGTTAATCATGTGAAATCAGACCGGGCGGCGTTGCGCCTGGGGACGGCCATCGCCGCGCTGGCCGCGATGCTGGGCACGCCGATGGCGGCGCTGGCACAGGGCGGGCAGGATGATGGCGCGGGGGAAGAGCGCGCCATCGTCGTCACCGGCTCGCGCGTGATCCGGGACGGCTTCTCGGCGCCCACGCCGGTGACCGTCATTTCGGGTGAGCAACTGCTGACCTCGACCCCGACGACGATCGGCGAGGGCCTCAACAAACTGCCGCAGTTCGCCAACTCGATCCGTCCGAGCAGCGCTCAATTCGCCCCGGAAAGCGGCGCGGCGACGCAGCTGAACCTGCGCTCGCTGGGCGCCCAGCGCGGCCTGATCCTGCTCAACGGCCGTCGCTTGAACCCGTCAACCGCGACGGGCGTTGTCGACATCGCCATTCTGCCGGAAGAACTCGTGCAGCGTGTCGACATCGTGACGGGCGGTGCTTCGGCGGCCTATGGTTCGGATGCCGTCGCAGGCGTCGTGAACTTCATTCTCGACGAGAAGTTCACGGGCCTCAAGGGCACCGTCCAGGCCGGCGTGACCGAGCGCGGGGACAATCTGAACGAGAAGGCCGCGCTGACCTTCGGCACGCCGCTTGGCGACCGCGCGCACCTGCTCGTCAGCGGCACCTTCTACAATGCGGACGGCGTGCTCAATTATCGCAAGCGCGACTGGTTCAACAGCTGCGCGCCGCTCAATAATCCGGTGACGGGCGCCGGCCAGCCGGCTCGTGTCCAGAAGTGCGGCGCGGCCACGCCGATGATGGCGGCGGGCGGCCTGATCGTCTCGGGGCCGCTGGCCGGCACCCAGTTTGTGGGAAGCGGCGAACCGACCAATTTCCAATATGGCGACTTCCGCACCGCCACGATGATGGTGGGCGGCACCGGCGAAGACCAGGGCCTCGACTTCCAGCCGCTGCCCGAACTGCGCCGCACCACCGGTTACGCCCGCCTCAGCTACGACGTCACCGAAGGGCTGACGCTCTCCGCCGACGCGCTGCTCGCGCAGAGCAAGTCCCGCTTCAACGGCACGCTGATGCAGTTTTACGGCCAGACCGCGCTCACCATCTACCGTGATAACGCGTTCCTGCCGGCGGCGATTGGCCAGCGCATGGACGATCTCAATCTGACCAGCTTCTCCCTCGGCACCTCCATGCCGTCGGTCGGCCTGCTGGACAACCACGGCACCAGTGACACGGCGCGCTTCACCGTTGGCCTGCAAGGCGATATTGGCGGTGGCTGGTCGATCGACAGCTATTACGCCTATGGCACCAACCAGCAGACCATCCGGGCTGTCGGCAACGTCACGATCGCTCATGTGTTCGACGCGGTCGATGCTGTCACCAACCCGGCCAATGGCCAGATCGTCTGCCGCACCACGCTGGCTGACCCGACGCATGGCTGCGCGCCGTTCAACGTCTTCGGCCCCAATTCGGCATCGCAGGAGGCGATTGACTATGTGCGCCACGGGCCCGGTGGCGAAGGTTCGACGACCTGGGAGCGGACCCGGCAGCATGTCTTCGAGGCATCGCTGAACGGTCAGCCGTTCGACACCTGGGCCGGGCCGGTCGCGCTCGCGCTGGGTGGCGGCTATCGCAAGGAGAGTGTGGATCGCCGGGTCGATCCGGGTTCCAATGGTTTCAAGATCTCGTGCCTTCAGGTGGATCCCAATTGCGCCAACCCCTTCCCGATCCCGCGCGGCGTGCCGTCGAGCTATCTCTCGCGGGCATATGGGGCCTATTTCTTCAGCAATCAGCAGCCGATCAAGGGCGGCTATGATCTGTGGGAAACCTTCGGCGAAGTGCTGGTGCCGCTCGCCAAGGACACGGCGTTCGCCCAGTCGCTCGATCTCAACGGCGCGGTGCGTTACACGCATTACAGCCTGAGCGGCGGCGTCACCACGTGGAAGCTGGGCCTGAACTGGCAGCCGGTTTCGGACATCCGCTTCCGGGCCACCCGCTCGCGCGATATCCGGGCGCCCAACCTGTCCGAGCTTTATTCGACCTCGTCCGCGGGCGCGGGCGCGGTGACGGAGACCCTGCCGGATGGCAGCCTGCGCACCTCGACCGTGGTCAGCCTTGCCTCGGGCAGCACCACGCTGACGCCGGAAAAGGCCGATACGCTGACTGTCGGCGGCGTCTTCACGCCGAGCTTCGCGCCTGGCTTCCAGATCTCGGTCGATTATTATAACATCGCCATCCACGATGCGATCGGCAATCTGGGCATCCAGAACATCGTCGACCAGTGCCAGGGGGGCGCGACGGCGCTATGTGCCAATATCGAGCGTGATACGGACGGCGTCATCTTCCGGGTGAACAACGCTTTCCTCAATATCGCCGAGATGAAGACGAGCGGCCTCGACATCGAGGCAAGCTATCGCACGCAGCTGGGATCGGGCACGCTCGGCTTCCGGGCGATCGCCTCGCATGTGTTCGAGCTGTCCACCTATAATCCGGGCGCTGACCCGGTCGATCGGGCCGGTCAGGTCGGCACCTCGGGCGGTGTGCCGAGCTGGAACTTCAACTTCGATCTCAACTATCGCAATGGCCCCCTTGGCGTGAGCATCAATGAGCGCATCATCGGCAAGGGCACCTATAACTCGACCTACCAGGCCGGCCGTGACATCGACAATAATTCGATCCCGGCCATCGCCTACACCGATCTGACGGCGAGCTATCGCTTCCAGGTCGGTGCGAAGGACTGGGAGCTGTTCGGCGCGGTCAACAATCTGCTGGATCAGGCACCGCCGGGCGCCAGCGGCAGCTTCTTCGTGTTCGGCACCATCCCGACCAATACCTATCTATATGATACGATTGGCCGGGCCTATACGCTGGGTCTGCGCGTCAAGCTCTGATCCGGAACGAACCCGCCGCCGCCTTGCATGGGGGCGGCGGGTTTGCCTCTTCCTCCGCTTCAAATAGCTATGGATTGCCACTCGTGCCGGGATTACATAGATCGCCGCCGGAGGAGAAAGTCGTTTGGCGCTCAATAAATGGATGATTGCGGAAGGCGGGCTGGAACTGCTCGCCAAGGGCGGACTGGAAAATCTTTCCATCCGCAAGCTCGCGGATCATTTCGGCATCAAGAGCGCCAGCCTCTATTATCATTTCCGCAACAAGCAGCAGCTCCTCGACCATGTCGCCGACGTGATGGTGCGACCGGCCTGGCGCGAGGTCAGGGATGATGAGTCATGGGACGAGTGGCTGCCCGATGTGGCCTTTCGGCTGCGCCGGCAGATCCTCGCTTTTCCCGATGGCGCACTGCTTTATGCCGGCGCGTCGCCGCCCGCGGACCTGCTGGATGAGCGGCTCGCGCTGCTCTACGCACCATTCCTCAAGGCGGGGATGTCCCGCGAGGTCGTTCGGCGTGTCATCCTGACGTTCATCCGCTTCACCATTGGCTGGGCGACGGACGAACAGGTGGCCGATGATCGCGGCGTCGGTCGCGAGGCGGGGGTGAGCGACATCGACTTCGAGTTCGGGCTGCGGACCATCGTGCTCGGGGTGAAGGCGCTGTTGGACCAGTCGCGACCATCCTCCTGACGTGATTGAGTGACCGGCGGGGGCTCGCGGGCCGCCGTCAGTCCGGCCCCCATCGTGATGGTGAATGACCGGCAGCGCTCAGGCGCTTGCGGGGCGCTGCGGCCATGGATGGCGGCCGGGAGGATCATCACCGTTTTTCCGGTTGAAAGCGGCGGCTTGCCACTCGACGTCGCAACCTATCACTGATAGGTTGCGACGTGACCGCCCAGCAGCAGACAATATTGCGCGACGGGTCGGCCAGAAAAGGAGAGGACAAGATGGGGACCCCCTATCCTGACGTGCCACTATATCGTTATCCATATACGAAGCTTACCGAACAGCAGATCCTTGCCCGGCTGACGCCGAAGGCGAAGGCCGGGCCGGAGAGCCAGTCCGCCCGTTATGACGGGCTGGTGGGGCAGTCGCTGCGGATCGTGACGGACGGGGGACCAACCCTGTCCTACCGGTTTCGCAGTCCGACCCAGTTGGCCGTCAGCGAAGGGGAGGGGCGTCCGATCGAGGCGGGCTATGGCGCGCTGCTGCAGGACCATGTGCTGCTCATCACGCACCTGATCCCCGGCACCCAGCGCGGCTATGTCGTGACGATCGACCAGAAGACCCGGCTCGTGACCGTGTTCGACCTGTGGTTCAGCGGGTATCAGGACAAGCGCGAGGCGATGCGCGCCATTTTCTTCGGCTATGTCGACCAGCCGGGCAGCAAGCCGCCCGCGGCGCGGCAGGCGACGACAAACCGCATGGAAGGCAAGGCCTTCCACTGGACGCAGGACACCGGCGCCGAGACGCTCGAATTCTATGCCTCCGCTGCCTATTCGCATTTCGTCGAACTGACCCGACTGGACGGCAAGCAGGGTTATTGCGGCCCTTCCGACTATGTGCGGATCAGCGAGGAACTCTACATCGTCACGCGGACGGAATGTGAGTTTTCCGGCATTTTTACGGCCTATATCGTGGACCTGCACCGGCAGGAGCAGGCCGGCATGCGGCTCGGCTTCAACGGCGCCGACGAGCTGGAATATTATCTCTTCCGCGGCAAGGGCGAATGGCTCGGGCAGATCGCGCAGTTCGAGCCGTTTGGTGATGTCAGCGGCTCCCCGGTGGCGCGCCCGGACGACAGCAAGGGCGCGCGCCGCGTCTATCGGCCGATCCACACGATGAGCAAGCTGACGAAGGAGGAAACCGCCCGCGCCGCGCAGAAACTCAAGATCTTCGAGGCGCGCACCAGCATGGCCGGCAACGGCTCGGACCCGACGGACCAGCTCGCCGGCAAGAGCATGGTCGTGCGCTATGATGGCGGCCCGGCCATGGCCTATCAGTTCGTCAGTGGCGACACGCTGCGCTGGCGCGCCAATGATCGCGGCGACTGGACCGAGGCGCGCTATCAGGCATGGACATCGATGCCGGGCACCATTTTGTTCGGCCATGTCCTGCAGAATACGCCGGATCATGAATCGCATATGGTCGTTGTCGACTTCGACAACGGTCTGGCGACCTGCTTCAACGGCTTCCTCAACAATCCCTATATCGCCAACGAGGCCGGCGCGCGCACGCTGTTCGGCTATATCGAGATGGACGGCGTGCACACGGCCAAGGACCAGCGGCACGCCCGCACGGACGAACTGCTCGGCCATGCGATTTCCTGGAATTATTCGCCGGGGCTGACCTCCATGCACCTCTACTCGACGCCACAGACCGTCTCGTGGATCATCTTCAACGATAATGGCGCTGGCGGCATGCAATGGAGCGGCAGTGGCGATTTCGTGAAGATCCGGGAGAATCTTTACTTCGTCTATTGGCTGGAGGAGGCCTGCAACGGCTCCCTCGGCACGATCCTCATCGACATGCGAACCATGCACGATGTGGGCATCAGCTATCATTGCGACGAGAACGGGCTGCGTCTCAGTCAGGTCGGCGCCCATGCACGGCATGCCGGCAAGTTCGATATCGCGCGCTTCGCCAGAACAGCATGAGGGAGAGCGAAAGATGACAAAAGATCTGAAGACCAGCCGCCGCTCCTTTCTGAAAAGTGGCGCGATGATCGCAGCGCCGCTGGTGGTTGCCATGCCCGCCGCCGCCATTGCAGGTGGCACGCGGGAGGGGGCTGGGGCCGACGAGCAGGCGATCGCCCGGTTGCGGGAGCGCTGGCTTGATCACGTCAACAGCGGTGCGCATGCCGAGGCGCAGGCGATGCTGACCGGCCGCTCGGCCTGCCGGATCGACGAAAATATCTGCGGGATTGCGGCGGATTATCGGGCCGAGGCGGGCACGCTGACGATCGCCGGGGATGGCCGCAGTGCCCTGCAACGGGTGCATTGCACCGTGGATATGGAGACGGCGATCGAAAAGGACTGCACGCTCGCCCTGATGGCCCATGCGCAGGGCACCGGACAGGTCCGGCATCAGGAAACCCGACTGCTCATACTGGCATTCGCCAGAGCTGACGCAGGATGGGTGATCGAGGATGCGCGCCTGACCGCCGTTTAAGGCGGCTGTGTCATGTCGTGGACGAAGGTCGGCACTGGCTGTGAGGCTCAAGGCCGACCTTCGGACGCGACAGAAGGTGGCGGCGAGCTGCTTCCGGCGGCGCAGGGCAAGCGCTATGTTGCGAGCCTGCGCCGATGGAGCGCGCCGCCCGATCGCCATGCCTCTGCAATGCGTGGCGGTCCGCTGTTTTCAGATGAGCCGCTGGCCCCGTCGGCTGCGGGGGCGGCAGAAAAACGGGAGGACGCGCCGTGGCATGGCCTCCCGCCGATCGTGCGGCCTCTAGCCGAAGCTGTGCTTGACGGAGAGATAGAGCAGGAGGTGCGGATTGCGCTCACGATATTCCTGCTCGAAAGGATTGGAGGCGGTGCGATCGGGACCGTAAAAGGTCCGCCAGCGCTTCGAGACGGAATTGGTGAGATTGTCGACGCCGAAGGTCGCCGTGGTGCGGCTGTTCGGACGATATTCGACAAATGCGGAGACGCGCGGTGAAATGGCGCGGATATTGTCCGTTTCCCTGATGCGGAAAAAGGTTGATCCGGTATTTCCGCGCATTTCCAGCCCCCATGCAAATGCGGCAAGATCCTGCCGGAACGTGGCGGTGTAGGTGAAGAGCGACGCGCCGGTGAAGTGCCGGTCGAGCAACGTATACGGATCGCGCACCGAGGTATCGAGATAGGCGCCGGACAGGCTCAGGCGGCCACCCTTGACGCCGATCTGCCGCAGCGGAAAATCGACATTCGTCCGGGCGATCAGCTCCCGCCCGCTGCCCAGATTGCCCGGCGCATCGAGGCCGGTGTTGATGAGGTCGCCGGTGACCGGGTCAATCTCCGTGAGCGGGATACGGTCCTGAACGCTGCTCACCGCATTATAGCCCAGATCCGCCTTGAAGCGGCCATCGCCCAGAATCTTGCGGTCGACGGTCAGCAGAAACTCCCATTTGCGCTGGGGCTCAAGCTCGACATTGCCGCCATCGACCTGATTGGTGTTGAAGGTCGCGCCGCTGACGAAATCCTCGAACTTGAGCTGGGCGACGGTCCGCGTGGCGTTGACCTGCACGTGCCAGCCATCGACGGTCCAGTCGAGCGCGGCCTTGGGCTTGATGAAGTTCAACGTGCGGCGGGCGCTCACATCGCCGATCACCTTGAGCCGCGATACTTCATAATTGAGCCCGAAATCGACGCGCAAACTGGAGGCGATCGCCCGCCCGGCATTCACGAATGCCTCGCCGCGATACTCCGAGACGGTCGCATCATCGAGGGGAAGATGGACGCGGCTCCGCACGCCGTCGCCATCGACATTGAAGATGTTGAGATCGGTCCGAAGCTGGTTGAAGGCGCCTTCCGCGCCGATTTCCAGCGTCCAGCCGGACGGGCTCGCGCGGGACCAGGCCAGACGGCCGACGCGCTCATCCCGGAAATCATCGAACTTCTGATAGAAGCCGCCGAAGGAGGTCGCGCCATCCACGGCCTCAAAAGCGTCATCGTTGCGGCGATGACGGTGGGTGACCAGCGCATTGAACTTGATGGCGCCGCCGGCCAGCGGCCGCGAGATATCGCCGCTCAGTTCCCAGGTCCGCCACAGATGGTCCTCGGTATAAAGGTCGCTCTGGACGTGGGCGCCGGACCGGAACGTGTCCCCGTCCTCGCGCAAGGTCCATTTATCGAAGGAGACCTTGCCGTTGAGGTGGATGCTCTTGTCCGCGCCCTGCTCATGCGACCAGCCGAGCGCGGCAACGGTAAAGGGCTCGGTGTTGCGGCTCTTCTTGTTGCGAAACTCGATTTCCGAGCCGGACGGAATGGCGGTCAGCCGGTCGAAGCCCTTCTCGGAGAGGGTGTTGAAAAGCTGATAGTTCAGGGAGGCGTTGAAGGATGAATCGCCCCGCCGATAGACCAATGCGGCGCTGCCCCGTGGCAGGATGCGCCCGGTATATTCACGCGAGACGCGCCCTTCGACCGTGCCGGCCAGCCCGGCATCCTCGGTCAGGATCAGGTTCACGACCTGGGGCTTGCTGACATAGTCAGCGCCAAGCTCGTTGCCCGCGACCAGTTCGATGCGCTTGACGCGATTGGCGGGAATCCGGGCGAGAATGACATCCAGGCTGTCGCTCTTGGCGCTGGGGCGCTGGCCGTTGATGACGACGTTGCCGGCGGCCTGCGCGAAGCCGCGCACTTCCGAGCTGACATTCTCGACCGTGAAGCCGGGCACGCGCTGGACCATCTGCAAGGCATTGGAGGGCGAGAATTGCGCGAAAAAGGCCGCTTCATAGACCAGTCGGCCGCTGCCATCCTCGCTCACATCAGGCTGCGCCCATGCCTGTCCGGGCAAATAAACCAGACCGAGCGCCGCCAACAGTGCGTGAGCACCTTTCATTCTTCCCCCTCCATTGAACATCTCCGGCAGATTGACCGCCAAAGCTACGCTAGGGCGTGTAGTGGAAAGGGTCGACGATGTTAATCCGTATTTAATGCCGCAAGACTGCAACAATATCACGATTTTGGGTCGGCTTGTTGAACCGGCGAACGGGCGGGCGAAAATGGCAGGAATAATGAGAGAATTTTATTTTCAATCCCGTATTTTTTAGGGTGTCTCCCGAAGAGTCGCCAGCATCGGCCAAGATCAAATGAAGCGATGAGGGCGGAAGGGGCATCGATTTAGGGGACCCGGAAGAATAGTGTGGGACATCGTCCGGTCTCGATGCATGGGCGGGATGAAACGGAGGCGGTGGCCCGGCATGAGGATGGCGGCCGGCCGGGTCTGGCTTGACCGCAGCGGCGCTTTCACCTAATCGCGGTCCGTCACTTGGGGAGTAGCCAGCCGCCGACCCCGGCGGACCGCAGCGTCAACATACTCGGTCGAGAGGCCGTGGCGTGCGGGGACGGGAGACCGTTCAGGCGAGACCAATGGCATGGCGCTTTCGTCCCGGCCGGGCGAGAGGCGCTGTGCCGTCGGTTCATCGTCTCGCCCGGCCCAAGGATGTTTCATGGAAGCCCTGTTGACGTCGACCGCTGTCGTCGCGCTTGCCGAGATTGGCGACAAGACCCAGCTCCTCGCCATTCTGCTCGCAACCCGGTTCCGCAAGCCGGTGCCGATCATTCTCGGCATTCTGGTGGCGACACTGGCGAACCATGCCCTGGCCGCGCTGCTGGGGGCCACGGTCGCCTCGATTTTCGAGAGTGGCTGGTTCCGCATCGTGGTGGCGCTCTCGTTCCTCGCCATGGCGGCCTGGACGCTGATCCCGGACAAGATCGACGATCTGGAGGACAAGCCGGCGCGGTTCGGCGCGTTCATCACCACGACGATCGCCTTCTTCATCGTCGAGATGGGCGACAAGACGCAGATCGCCACCGTGGCGCTGGGCGCGCGCTATCAGCTGGTCGGCTGGGTGACGCTGGGCACCACGCTGGGCATGATGCTCGCCAATGTTCCCGCCGTTTATCTGGGGCATGAACTTATCCGGCGCGTGCCGCTGAAGGTGGTGCGCATCGTTGCCGCCACGCTGTTCGCGGTGATCGGCCTCTGGCTGCTGGGGCTAGGGCGATGACCAGGCCGGCGCGGGAAAAAATATATTCCGCGCCGGCGGCCCGCTGAGTCTTTGGGGTTACACCACTAGATGTTGAGTCTCGCCCGAATCGGGTGGGGCTACCCCTCGTGGGGACTCGTTTCGTTCCGCCGAATTGCGCGAGTCGCACGGCGCGCCGCTGCCCGCTGCCAAGCTTGACTGGCGAGTCGCGGCGATTCACAGACCGGAGGCAACAACGGGGGACTGAACGGAATGACTGTGATCGAACGCGTCGGGGTGCGGCCTGTCAAGGCACGGATCGCGCCGCCAGCGCTGCCCGTCAGCCTGCCGCTCGATACGCTGCTGCAGGGCGATTGCATCGCGATCATGCGCACGCTGCCGACGGCGAGCGTGGACATGATCTTTGCCGATCCGCCCTATAATCTCCAGCTCGGCGGCGACCTGTTCCGGCCCGAGGGCGGCCGCGTGGACGCGGTGGACGATGCCTGGGACCAGTTTGACAGCTATGGCGCCTATGACGCCTTCTGCCGCGAATGGCTGGCCGAGGCGCGGCGCATCCTGAAGCCCGATGGCACGATCTGGGTGATCGGCAGCTATCACAATATCTTCCGCGTCGGCGCGCTGATGCAGGATCAGGGCTTCTGGATCCTCAACGATATCGTGTGGCGCAAGGCCAATCCGATGCCCAACTTCAAGGGCACCCGCTTCACCAATGCGCATGAGACGCTGATCTGGGCGAGCCAGGGCGAGAAGGCGAAATATACCTTCAACTATCGCGCGATGAAAACGCTCAATGACGAGCTGCAGATGCGCTCGGACTGGGTGCTGCCGATCTGCGCCGGGCAGGAGCGCCTGAAGCGCAACGGCCACAAGGCGCATCCGACGCAGAAGCCGGAAGCCTTGCTCTATCGGCTGATGCTCGCCTGCACCAAGCCGGGCGATGTCGTGCTCGATCCCTTCTTCGGCACCGGCACCACCGGGGCGGTGGCGCGCCGGTTGGGGCGCAAGTGGATCGGCATCGAGCGCGAGAGCGACTATTGCGAAGTGGCGCGCGAGCGGATCGCGCTGGCGCTGCCGCTCGACGAGAGCGCGCTCACCATCATGCAATCGCCGCGCAGTCAGCCACGCGTTGCCTTCGGCACGCTGGTCGAGACGGGGATGATCACGCCCGGCACGCAGTTGCACGATGCGAAGGGGCGCTGGAAGGTGACGGTGCGCGCGGATGGCTCGCTTGAACTGGGCGAGCAGACCGGCTCGATCCACAAGCTGGGCGCCGCCCTGCAAGGCGCGCCAAGCTGCAATGGCTGGACTTTCTGGCATATCGAGCATGAGGGGCAGGTGAAGCCGATCGACGCGCTGCGGCAGCGTTATCTGCTCGCGACCGAGCCATGATCATCCCCGGACGAATAGCCGGACCCGCGCCGGCCTGACGTTCAAAGGGTAACAAAAAAACGCCGTATAGCAAGGAGCTATGCGGCGTTTTTCATTATGAAGCGCAAGGCGGGAAGCGCGGCGACGGGGCCGCGCTTCCGCTTGATCAACCGCCGAAGCGGACGCGGGCGCCGACCTTGAAGGCGCGACCGATCGGATCGAACAGCACCTGATTGGTGCCCAGATTGCCGCTCGGCATGGCCGGCGGGTCCTTGTCGAGCAGATTGTTGATCGAGGCGAACAGCTCGATCTCCTGACCGTTCATGGCGTAGACCTTCATCGAGCCGGACAGATCGAGATAGAAGCGGCCCGGAATGCGATTATTGTTCACGCTGGTCGGCAGGGTGACCGCATAGCGCGGATCATCCGGGCCAATGAAGGCGACATTATAGCCGCCAGCCGGGATGTAGCGGCCATGGAAGGTCAGGCGGCCGGGCCCACGGCTGTAGCTGAGCGTGCCGTCCAGCGTATAGTCAGGCACGCCGAGCAGCGCGCCGGCGCGCGAGCCGGTCTGGCCCGCCCGGTCGGTTGCGCCCGCGCTGTCGATGGTGATGAGATCCTGCACGATCGTCGCCAGCAGGCGGAAATCGAGCGCGCCCGCATCCCCCAGTGGCTGCCGATAGGCGAACTCGACGTCGAAGCCCTTGGTCTGGAGCTGGTTGGCGTTGAGCAGCACGTCATTGACCTGCACGACGGAGTCGGTCGCATCGCGCGTGATGAGCGGGCAATATTCCGTCGCGCCATCCTCGCACCGCTGCACCAGGGTCTGGGCGCCGAGCTGGCCGATCGCCTCCTTCACCTGGATGTTATAATAGTCGACCGACAGGCGCATGCGCGAGAGAAACTCACCTTCCGGCGCAATGATGATGCCGGCGGTGAAGCTGTCCGCCTTTTCCGGGCGAAGCGCCGCGTTGGAGCCGCGGATGACGACCGGGTTGGCCTGCAGGCCCGTTTTGGGATCGGTGAGGCCAATGGTCGACTTCTGCTGGGGACCGCGCAGCTCGGTGAGGTTGGGCGCCCGGATATCGCGCGACTGGGTGACGCGGAAACGCAGCGCCTTGACCGGCTCGAAAATGCCGCCGATCTTCCATGTCTGCACATTGCCGCTGTCGCTATAATCGGTGAAGCGGAACGCACCGTTCAGCTCCAGATTCCGCACGAAGGGCAGATCGGCCAGCAATGGCGCGACGATTTCGCCATAGCCTTCCTTCACCGACTGCTTGCCCGAGACGGCCTGACCGTTCAGCACCCAGAAGCCGAGATTGGCCGAGACCGGGTCCGTATCGCCATTCAGCGTCATGCGGCGATATTCACCGCCGACCGAGATGGAGACCGGCCGCGAGGTGATGTTGAACAGATCACCGCTGATATTGGCAGCGGCGACCTGCTGCTTGGTCACCAGCGTCTGGAAGCCGGTGCCCAGCACATAGTTGCGCGCGGCCTGACCGAACTGGTTCTCGCCGAACAGGTTGATCGGCACGCAGGCGGCGTCATCATTGGTCGGATCGCTATCCGCATTCACGCGGCAGACGATGTCCCCATTCGTGTTGCGCACGGCGTCGACGGCCTTGAGCATATTGCCGTTGATCGGGTCGTTCGACATGTCCTGACGGAAGTTGGTCTGGCCATATTGATAATAGACCTCCCACTTCCAGCCGGAACCGAACGAGCCATCCAGGCCGGCCACGGCGCGGAAGGTGCCGGTGCGCGACACGCCCTTGGGGCTGCCCAGATCGAACCAGGAGCGGCCGACCTGGAGCTGGGCGATATTGTTGGCGACCATCACATCGTGAATTTCGGTCGGGATATAGGGGTTGTCGGCCTTGATGTTGCCGATGAGCGAGCCGTTATAATCGCGGTAGGTCGACGAATAGGTCGTGCCTTTCACATGGCCGTAGGACACGTCCAGAAAGGCGTTGACGTTATCGGTCAGCTCATAGCCCAGGCTGCTGTAGAAACTGTAGCGCTCGACGGGCACCTTGAGGAGCAGGCTGGAGAGGTAGGGATTGCGCTCATGCCCCTCGCCGCCGATCATGAACAGCGGGCCGGCAAAATCGCCATATTCAAACGGGCGCGGCGTGCCATCCGGCGTGAAGGTGATGCCGCGCAGCGGATCATTGGCGACATTGGCGTAGAGCGCCTTGCCATCGGCGCCGAGCGAGCGGTTGATGAGGCCGGTTGGCGACATGGTCGAGACGTGGACGTTCGACGTGATGATGCTGGAGGGCAGGCCATCCGTGCCGGCGGGCGTGTTGCCGACGATCGATCGCTCCTGCGCGCACCATGAGCGGGCCGAATAGCAATCGGCCAGACCGTCATTATTCTCATATTCGCCGGAGATGACGAACCGGCCGCGACCATCCGCGAAGGACGTGCCGGCGGTGATGCTGGCGAACTGGTTGAAATCATCGCCGCGCTCGGAAAGGCCGGTCTGGAATTCCGCCTTGAGGCCGGTGAACTTGTGATCGAGAATGAAGTTGACGACGCCGGCAACGGCATCCGAGCCATAAACGGCCGACGCGCCGCCGGTCACGACTTCCGTGCGCTGGACGAGGCCCGACGGGATGAGGTTGATGTCGACCGTGCCTTCGCTCGTGCTGGGCACGAAGCGCCGGCCATCGACCAGCACGAGCGTGCGCGGCGCGCCGAGCGCGCGCAGATCGAGCACGCGGGCACCGATATTGCCGCCGAATGACTGGACGTTCGCGGGCGAGCCGGAAGCGCGGAAGCTGGGCAGCTGGTTCAGCGCATCGGCCACGTTGGTGATGTTGAGTTCCTGGACGCGCTCATTGCCCATCACGGTGACGGGGGTCGGCGTATCGAAACCGGAGCGGGCGATGCGTGAGCCCGTGACGACGATGGCCTCTTCGGATGCATCGGGCGCCGTGGCGGCATCATCTTGCGCGAGCGCGGCCGTCGGGACCGCCAGGCAGGCGGCGAGGGCAAGCGCGCTCAATCCCCGCAGATAAATGTGGCTCGATGAGTGTTGGATCATTTAGAAACCCTCTCCCAGATACCGGATGGCTCCGGCTGCATGTTATCGTGCAAACTGATGGTGCATCGACGATTTTGCCGCCTGGCGGACGTCTCCCCTTTGAGACAGCGCCAGACTGCTTCGGGTGCTTACGATAACAAATCGAATGGTGCAAATTGCAGCGATAGGCGCGGGGCCGAACGCGCGGGCAGTGAGGCTTGTGGGTGACAGGTGCGGCTTTGGCCTGCCGGGCGCGTCCGGGTTTCCTTCCGCCCGGAAGATGCGGTAGGAGAGCGGCGATGATAAGCTCGATCCCTGTGCCACCGGCCGACGTCCGCCTCTATCTGCGTCCCATCTGGTTTGCCGACACGCCTGTCGGGCTGGCCGAGGCGGAGGTGCGCAGACTGGCGGGCGGCCTCCTCTGGTTCCAGGGGGTCGAGGCGAGCTGGATCGATCGCGCGGGCATGGCCGGGAAGGCGCAGCTGCCGGTGGCGGCGCTGGCGGACTGGCAGGCGCGCCTGCCGGATGCGCTCGGCGCGCGGGTGGCAGCGCTGATGGCCGGCTTTGCCGCGCCGCGCCCGCCGCTGACGATCGGCGAGCGGGTGATCCGCTTCGACATGCCGCATGTGATGGGCATCCTCAATATGACGCCGGACAGTTTCTCGGACGGCGGGCGACATGTCAGCGAGCCCGAGAAGGCCGCCGATGCGGGCTTTGCCATGCAGGTGGCCGGCGCGTCGATCATCGATGTCGGCGGCGAGTCAACCCGGCCGGGCGCGGACGCCGTGTGGGAAGGGGATGAGATCGCCCGCACGGTGCCGGTCATCGAGCGGCTGGTGAAGGGCGGCGTGCCGGTCTCGATCGATACCCGCAAGGCGAGCGTGATGGAGGCGGCGCTGGCGGCCGGCGCGGGCATCGTCAATGATGTGACCGCGCTGACCCATGATCCGCGTGGGCTGGAGGTGGTGGCGCGCGCCGGCTGCCCGGTGGTGCTGATGCACACGCCCTCGGCCGGGGACGATCCACATGGCGGCGCGGTCAGATATAAGGCCGGGGCGGTGGGCGGGGCCTCCATCGACGGCGATGTGTTCGACTGGCTGGAAGCGCGGATCGCGGTGTGCGTGGCGGCGGGGATCGACCGCGCGAACATCATCATCGATCCGGGCATCGGCTTCGGCAAGGCGTTGCAGGATGATACGCGGATCATCAATCGCCTCGCCATGTTCCACGGGCTGGGCCTGCCGCTGCTGTTCGGGGCCAGCCGCAAGCGCATGGTGGGCGCGCTCACCAATGGCGCGCCGGTGAGCGAGCGGCTGGGCGGATCGGTTGCGCTGGCATTCCGGGCGATCGATGCAGGCGCGCAGATCGTGCGGGTGCATGACGTGCCCGAAAGCGTGCAGGCGGCGCGGGTGTGGCGCGGTTTGCGCGATGCGGCGCTCGTCGCCGGGTGAGAATATGCGTCATGCCGTCATATAGTTAATCATTTTCAGCATGTTATAAACCATCCTTTACACTGCGCAAACGCTGCCCCACACTCGCTGCGGGGGAGGGACGTGAAGCGTGGGCAGGCGCAAGGTCATGATTGTGTTCGGCACGCGGCCCGAGGCGATCAAGATGGCGCCCGTGGCACATGCCCTGCGCGAGCTGGCGGCGATCGAGACGCGCATCTGCGTGACGGCGCAACATCGCGCGCTGCTGGATCGGGTGCTGGACGGGGCGGGCCTGACGCCGGATATCGACCTGGACCTGATGCAGCCGAAGCAGACGCTGGACGACCTGACAGCGCGCCTCATCCTTGCGTTGGGCGCCGTGCTCGATGTGGAAAGGCCGGACCGGGTGCTGGTCCATGGCGATACGCTGACGGCGATGGTGGCGAGCCTGGCCGCGCATTATCGCAAGATCCCGGTCGGGCATGTCGAGGCTGGCTTGCGCAGCGGCGATATCTACCAGCCATGGCCGGAGGAAGCGAACCGCCGCATGATCGCCTGCATCGCGGACCTCCACTTCGCGCCCACGCACGGCGCGGCGGCGGCCTTGCGCGCGGAAGGCCGCGCCGGGGCGACCATTCACATGACCGGCAATACGGTGGTGGATGCGCTGCTGGCAATGCGGGCGCGCCTGCGCGACGGCGTGGCGAGCGCGGGCGCGATCGGGCCGGTGATCGCGGGTTTTGCGGGCCGGCGGATCCTTGCCGTGACCTGCCACCGGCGCGAGAATATGGCCGGCGGGATGGCCCGGATCGCCGGCGCGCTGCGCGATCTCGCCGCGCGGCCGGATGTGGCGCTGATCCTGCCGCTTCACCCCAATCCGCAGGTGCGCATGGTGATGGAGGCGGGGCTGGCGGGGTTGCCCAATGTGGCGCTGGTCGAACCGCTGGATTATCCCGATTTCGTGGCGCTGCTCGATGCCTGCCATCTGGTGCTGACGGATAGCGGCGGGGTGCAGGAGGAGGCGCCCTCGCTCGGCAAGCCCGTGCTGGTGCTGCGCGAGACGACCGAGCGGCCGGAGGGCATTGCGGCGGGCACGGCCCGGCTGGTGGGCACGGACCGGGCGCGGATCGTGGCGGAAACCGCCGCCTTGCTGGATGACCGCGCCGCCTATGAGGCGATGGCGCGGGCGCATAGTCCGTTTGGCGATGGCCAGGCGGCCGGTCGGATCGCGGGGATTATCGCAGGCGAAGCGCCCGCAAGCGCCGCCTTGCGTGCCACGGTCCGCTAACGCCCGTGTCAGCTATGCCGGTTCGCGTCGGCTCTGGCGAGGTGGCGGCCGACGATGAGCGTCTGCATGACGAACAAGGCGACGAAGATGGCGCCAATGATCCCGACGAAAATATCGAAACCGGAGATGGCGGGCAGTGGCGTGGGATCGGCGCCGCGCACCATCATCGCGATGGTGAGGCCGATGAGCACGAAGCGCAGCTCTGTCGGCCCGGCAATGCCGTAGGAGAGCTTGAACTCCCCCATGACCCGCGCGGCCAGATAGGCATGGATGGAGAGCAGCAGATAGCCGGTGACGGTGAACATCGCGACATCCACCCGCACGAACGGACTGAACCCCATGCCGGCAAGAATGAGCAGGGTGACGATGCCGTCGCAGCTATGATCGATGAAATAGCCGTAGGATGGCCGCTCGATATGACGCCAGCGCGCAAGGCTGCCATCGAGCGAATCGCCAAACCACTGCACGACATAACCGACGATGGCGAGCCACAGCCAGCCGATGCCTAGGCCGCTCAGCGCATAACCCGCAAAGGTCATGAGAGCGCCCGCAATCCCCGCAAGCGTCAGCAAATCGGGCGTAACCCAGCGCGGCAGGATAGCGCACAGCCAGTTGAGCAGCCTGCGCTCGGGCCTTGCGAGAATGTTTTTCTGGACGCGAAGGACGGTTTTAAGCGCGGGGGGGCTGGCTTCAGACATGGGGGCTTATCGGCTGTCACATATCCGCAATCAATAACCTTCCGTCATGCCGGACGATTCAGGCGTCAAAAAATATCTGATCGCGGCACCCGAAAAGGCGCTTCGCGCGGGCGCAGGCGGATGAATGCCATTGACGGTTGCCGCCGCCACGCATAGCGCCCGGGCCATGTCAGCCGAACGAGCGCCATCCCGGGAAGTGGCGCGCCTGCGCGTCTATATCCTCAGCATCCTGATCGATATCGCGGTGCTCGGGCTGGCGTTTGCGCTTGCCAATCTGCTGGTGCTGCACTCGCTGTGGGGCGAGCCGGGCAAGCCGCATGGCCTGGTGATGTTCGCGATGATCGCGCCGGTCTACGCACTGATCGCCATCAATGGCGGCGTTTACGGTATTCGCATGATCAGCAATGGCCGGGCGAGCGCGGTCCGGGCGGTCTGGAGCCTTGCGCAAGCCGCGATGCTGATGCTGCTCATCGTCTATCTGGGCAAGATTGCCGAGCAGCTCTCGCGCCTGACCTTCATGGCCGGGCTTGGCCTCTCGGCTGCCGGGCTGGTGCTGGCACGGCGGCTGATCGGGCGGATCGCCCTCGCGCTGGTGGGCCCGGTGCCGCATCTCACGCTGTTGCTGGTCGACGGGGTGGACATGGCGACGCCGCGTGCGGCAGGCCGGATTGATGCCGCTGCCCATGGTCTCGATCCCGATGCTGGCGATGCGGCGATGGCGGCGCGGCTGGCGCAGGCGGTCGGCGGGGCCGAGCGAGTGGTCGTTGCCTGCCCGTCCGACCGGATCGAGGCGTGGCGCATGGCGCTGGCGGCGCTCTCGGCCCGGGGAGAGGTTCTCGTGCCGGAGCTGCGCCGTTTTGTGCCGGCCCGCGTTGGCGTGTTCGAGGGCTATCCCACCGTCGTCGTATCCGGCGGGCCGCTGCTGTTCCGCGACCGGATCTTCAAGCGCCTGCTGGACGTGGCGGTGAGCCTTGGCGCGATCATCGCGCTCTCGCCGGTCCTGCTGGGCGCGGCTGTGGCAGTGAGGCTCTCCGGCCCCGGCCCGGTCTTCTTCCGCCAGCACCGGATCGGCAAGGACGGGCGGCCGTTCCTCATTCTGAAATATCGCACCATGCACGCAGCGCAGACCGATCAGGGCGCCGAGAAGCTGACCGAGCGGGACGATCCCCGCGTGACCCGCATCGGGGCTTTTCTGCGCCGCAGCAGCATCGATGAATTGCCGCAACTTTTCAATGTATTGAAGGGCGACATGAGCATCGTTGGTCCGCGCCCGCATGCGCCGGCCGCAAAGGCGGCGGACGCGCTCTATTGGGAAGTGGATGCGCGCTATTGGGCGCGCCATTGCATCAAGCCGGGCATGACCGGGCTGGCGCAGGTGCGTGGCCATCGCGGCCCGACGGATCGGCGGGAGGATCTCGTCAACCGGCTGCAATCGGATCTGGAATATGTCACCAACTGGTCGATCTGGCGGGATTTGCGGATCATCGTCGCGACGCTCGGGGTGCTGACCCATGACAATGCGGTTTGACGGCTGATGCCGCTGCCCGATCTCGTCCTGTGGCTCGTGCTCGGCCTCTGCCTGTTGCTGCTGGTCTGGCCGTTCATCGGCTATCCGCTGGTGTTGCGTCTGTTGCCGACGCGGGTGATCCGGCGCGGGGCGGGGGAGGCCGCGCCGTCGGTGTCCCTGCTGTTCTGCGCCTATAATGAGGCGGCGGCACTGCCTGGCAAGATTGCCAATCTGCGATTGCTCAAGGCGCGTTATCCGGCGCTGGAGATCCTCGCCTTCGATGATGGATCGAGCGATGGCACAGGCGATCTGCTGGCGGCCACCGGCGACCTGCTGACCCTCGTGCGCGGCCCGGGTCGCAGCGGCAAGGCCCATGGGATGAAGCAGCTCGCGGCGCTGGCGCGGGGCGATGTGCTGGTGTTCACCGATGCCAATGTGCTGCTCGATGCCGATGCGATCGATGCCCTGCTGCCCTATTATGCCGATGCGGCGGTGGGCGGCGTGCTCGGTTCGCTGCGCTATGACGGGGCGGGGAGCAGCGCGTCGGCCGCGGTCGGCGCGCTCTACTGGCGGCTGGAGGAACGGCTGAAGGATCTGGAATCGCGCACCGGCAATGTGATGGGCGCGGATGGTTCGATCTTCTCGATCCGCCGGGCGCTTTATCCGGATTTTCCGGATAGCGTGCTGGATGATCTCACCGTCTCCATGGCGGTGGTCTTCGCCGGCCGGCGGCTCGTCAAGGCGCGCGACGTCATCGCGCGCGAGACGATGGTGGCCAGGCGCGAGGATGAATATCGCCGCAAGGTGCGGATTGCGGCGCGCAGCTGGCATACCCACGGCCATTTGCGGCCGCAGCTGGCGCGGATGAGCCGGCTGGACCGGTTCAAGTATGCCTCGCGCAAGCTGGTGCGCTGGTTTGGCGGGGCGTGGATCGGCATCGGCGCGGCGGCGGCCTTTGCGCTGGCCTGGCTGATCGCGCCCGTCGCGGCGGTTGCGCTGGGCGCGGGTTGCATCCTGTTCGTCATGGCTGGATTGCAGGCGCGGCGCGGACCGCTGGCGGCGATCATCGACCTGCTGCTGGCCTATCTGGCGACGCTCAAGGGCATCCTGCTGGCGATGCGCGGGCGGACCTTCACGGTCTGGACGCCGGCCAAATCGCGTGACTGAATTTACGTCCGATCACTGTCAATTTCATGTCCCCCCTGTATAGGCTGATGCGATGATCACGACGCGACGGGTTCTCAAGGCGGCCGGTAAATATGCCTCCCGCACCGCGCTGGCCGCGCGCACCATGCTTGGTGCGCGGCGGGACCGGCATTGCCCGGCATGCGGGCAGGATGTCGTGGGCTTTTTCCGCTATGGCGCCGAGCCTGCATGGGGCTGCCCGGCGTGCGGCGCCTCCCCGCGCGAACGGCTGATGCACGCGCTGCTCGATGCCGGGCGGATCACCTTGCCCGCCGGCGGGGCCGTCCTCCATTGCGCGCCCAATGAGGCGAGCCTGGTGGCGCGTTTCCGCGCCGGGGCGGGGGACTATGTGCCGGCCGATCTCGACCCCGCGCGCTACCGCGTGCCGGGCATGCAGCGGCTCGACCTGATGGCGATGGCCGATGACGCGCGCTTTGACCGCATCTACGCCAGCCATGTGATGGAGCATGTGCCCGATGATGGCGCGGTGCTGCGCAACATCGCCCGCGCGCTCAAGCCGGGCGGCGAGGCGTGGCTGCTGGTGCCGCTCTGGGACAGGCCGAGCGAGGATGGCGCGCCGGACCTCTCCGGACGGGAGCGCGAGCGCCGGTTCGGCCAGTGGGACCATGTCCGCCAATATGGCCGCGATCTGGCCGAGCGGATCGGCGCGGCCGGCCTGACCGTCGAGCTGATCGATACCGCGGATATGCCGCCGGCGGATACGGCGCGCATGGCGCTGGCCGATACGCTGTTTCGCGCGCGCCGGCCGCTGTGAACAGGCGGGGCGGATGATCCCCCGGCTCGTCGCGCTGGCCGGGCGGCTGGAAACGCGCCCGGGCCTGCTCGGCGGTGCCAAGCTCGCCAATGTGGCGCTGGCGATGGTCTGGGGCTTCGTCGTCACCTTCGTCTTCGTGCGGCTGCTGCCGATCGGGGAGTTCCGCACCTTTCTGCTGCTCATCGCCTTCGCCAACTTCACCGTATCGGCGGAACTGGGGCTGAGCGCGATCGTCTATAGCCGCCTGCGCCGCGACCAGGTGACCGGCGAGGGCCGTTTTCGCGTCGAGGAAATGAGCGCGCTGTTCTGGCTGATGACCGGCATCATCGCGACGGGCGGGGCGATGATCGGTCTTGCGATCGCGCTGGGGGGAATCCCGACCCGTTATCCGCTGCTGTTCATCGCTTTCTATGGCGTTTCGGCGATCAACCTCCTGACCGTGCTGGCGCGCCGCGCGCTCGCCGCGCTGGACCATAATCTATGGTGGGAGGCGCTGGACTTCCTGCGTCGAGCAAGCGGGATCGTCCTGCTGCTGGCCTCGCTCATTGGCCTGCCGATCCTCGACGCGGTGCTGGCCCAGCTCGCCATCGCGCTGCTCATCCTGTGGCTGGGCATGGCGACGATCCAGCGCAGCCTGGGCATGGCCGCGCGCCAATGGCTGGCGGTGCGAGCGGGCGCGGGGCATGTCCGGGCGCATTATCTGGCGGATTTCGGACGCACCGGCGCGCTGACCCTGTTCGATGTCGCGGCCTATAATGCGCCCTATTTCACCATCGCTGCCGCCACGCAGGACCCCCGGCCGCTGCTGCTGTTCGATTTCGTCTTCAAGATGTCGCGCGCGCTGTCGGCGGTCATCCGGGCGCTGGTCGAAACGGCGCTGCCGGCATTGACGCGGGCCTGGTTCGGGGACGAAACGGAGCGGCTCCGCAGCGGGCTTGTCCGGCTCACCGGTGGCGCGCTGCTGGTGAGCCTTGCGGCCGCGCTGGCGCTGCTGTTGGTCGGCGGGCCCCTTGCCGCCATCATATTTGATGGCAAGATCAGGCTGGAACAGGCGGAAACAGGGATGATCATGCTTCTTCTGCTGGCACTTGGCGTGATGTGCGTCTCGGTCTATCTCCAGACGGGGCTCGGGCGCTTTGGCGCGCTGGTCGGGCCGTCCTTCCTGTTTCTGGTCGGCAGCCTGATCAGCGTGCCGGTGGCGCTCGCCTTGCAGGGGGCGGCGGGCTGGTCGCTCTCGCAGGCCTTCATGCTGAGCTATATGCTGGTGCATCTGGCGCTCGCGCTGGTGCACGGGCGGCTGCTTGGCCAAGTGGGGAAAGGGGCGCGGGCATGAAGGCGGTGATGGTCGATCCCTCGCTGTTCACCGGGCGCTATGATGACTGCCTGTGCGCGGCGCTGGGCGCGCGCGGGCATGAGGTCACGCTGCTCGGCCGACCGCTACGCGAGACCGATGCGATCGAGCCGGCCGGTTATGACTATGCGCCCCGCTTCTTCCGCATTGGCGAGCGGTTGCGCGGATCGCTGGGGGAGCGGCGGTTCGCGCGGGCGGTCAAGGCGTTCGATTATGCGCTGGATTGCCGGATGGGCTCGCTGGCCGCGCTGAAGGGAGATGTCGCGCATTTCCAGTGGCTGCCCTTTGCCATGGCCGATCGCTGGCTGCTCGGGCGGCTGGGGCGGCACACCGCGCTCGTCCACACCGTGCATAATGCGCGGCCCTATCATGGCGACCGGGCAGCGACCGCCCAGGCGCGGGGATATCTTGAGCTGCTCTCCCGCTTCGATGCGCTGATCGCCCATGGCGAGCGCACGGCGGAGGCGCTGCTCGCGCAGGGGATCGACGCCGCGCAGATCCACATCGTGCCGCATCCCCCGATGCAACTGGCCGCCGCGACCCCGGCGGACATGGCCGCGCTGCCACCCGCCGCGGTGCCACGCATCCTCTTCTTCGGGACGATCCGGCCCTATAAGGGGCTGGACCTGCTCCTGCAGGCCTGCCTCACGCTCTGGCGCGAGGGGCTGGACTTCGAGCTGGCGATTGTCGGCAAGCCGTTCATGCCGATCGAACCGTTTCTGGGCGCGATCCATGGCGGCGGTTTCGGGCACCGGCTGATCGCGGACCTGTCCTTCGTCACGGAGCAGCGGCTCGATGCGCATCTGCGGGCGGCGGATATTTGCGCCTTCCCCTATCGCGCGATCGATTCGAGCGGTGCCTTCCTTTCGGCGCTGCGCTATGGGGCGGCCATGGTAACCAGCGACGCAGGCATGTTTGGCGAGCTTCCGGGCGATGTGGCGGCGCGCTTCCCGGTCGGCCGCGCCGATGTGCTGACGGCGACCCTGCGCCCGCTCATCCGCAATGCCCGGCTGCGGCGCAAGGCCGGGCAGGCGGCGCTCAACTATGGCGCCGTCCATAGCGGCTGGGACGAGGCGGCGGCGCTGACCGAACAGGCCTATCTCGCCGCGCAGGAGCGCTTCCGGGGGCGGCGGGCATGAGCGCGATGACGCGCTATCGCCGCGAGCTGCGCGATCGCTGGTTGGCGGTGCGCCTTGGCCTGGCCGGGCGACAACATCAATATGGCGAGATTGTCGCGCTGCGGCGCTTTATCGCGCATTTCGGCGTGGATTGCGTCATCGATATCGGCGCCAATGCCGGCCAATATGCCACCATGCTGCGCCGCGATGTCGGCTTTGCCGGTGCGATCGTCTCCTTCGAGCCCAATCCGCAGGTCCATGCCCGGCTCGCGCAGGCGGCACGGCATGACAGGCGCTGGTTCACCCACAATCTCGCGCTGACCGATATGGATGGCGAGGCGCAATTCAACATCATGGCGGCGGACCAGTTCAGCTCGCTCAACAAGCCGGGTGAGGGGCTGGAGCCGATCTTCGCCGGGCGCAACAAGGTGGAGCGCAGCGTGACCGTGACCTGCCGCCGCCTCGACGGGCTGCTGCCCACGCTGGCGGGCGCGAAGGATGCCCGCACGATCCTGCTCAAGATGGATACGCAGGGCCATGACGCGGCTGTCTGCCGTGGCGCGGCCGGAGTGCTGGCGCGGATGGCCGGCATTCAGACCGAGCTGGCGGTGCGCGCGCTTTACGATGATGCGACGGATTACCGCGCGATGATCGGCCTGCTGGATGAGGCTGGGTTCGCACCGAACGCCATGTTTGCCAATAATAAAGGGCATTTTCCGCTGCTCGTCGAGCTGGACGGGCTGTTTGTGCGGCGCGATCTGGCGCAAGGCGGCAATGTCCCCATCGTCTGAAGAGCGCAGGCGGGCGCTGGCCATCGCGCTCGCGCTGGGCGGCGCACTGGCGGTGGCGCTCTCGCTGGCCGCATGGTGGTGGCATATTGCGGGCCGCCAGACGCGCGGGCTGGCCGAATATTTCTTCGCCCGGCAGGATATGTGGGTGCTCGATGCGCAGGCACTCGCGCTGGGCGGCCTCGCGCTGTGGGTATGGACGCTGCGCCGCCGGACGGAGACCCCGGTCGGCCAGGCATCAGCGCGGCATTGGGCGATCCCGCTTGCGATCCTGCTGGTCGTGCTGGTCAGCTGGTGGGGCCGGGCCTTTGTCTTTCACGGCTACAGTCCTTCGCGCGACGAGGTGATGGTGGAGCTGGCCGGCGCCTATCTGGCGCAGGGCCATCTCGGCTGGCCGATCCCGCCGGAATGGGCGCCGTTCCAGCGGGCGATGATGCCGGAATTCTATAGCCCCTATGGCGCCGACACGCACTGGACGGCGATCTACCTGCCGGTCCATGCCGCCATCCGCGCGCTGTTCGTGCGGCTGGGGGACGCCAGCCTGGCCGCGCCGGTGACGCTCGGCATCGGCCTGCTCCTGCTCTGGCATATCGCGCGCAAGCTGATGCCCGGCCGCCCGGACGCGGTGCTGGTGACGATGGTGATGGCGCTCAGCTCCACCCAGCTCATCGCCACCGCGATGACGCCCTTTGCGATGACGAGCCATTTCACCTTCAATCTGGCATGGCTTGCGCTGGTGTTGCGGGGCGACCGATTGGGCCATGGGCTGGCGGCGATCATTGCCTTGCTGGCGGCCGGGCTCCATCAATGGCATTTCCCGCTGCTGTTCATCGGGCCGTTCATCCTGTGGATGGCGGCCAATCGCCGCTGGGGCGCGGCGCTGTTTCATGCCGTCGTCTGTCTCACGATGATGGTGGTGTGGGCGCGGCTCTGGCCGATGCTGCTGACCGATCTCATCGGCCCGCCGCCGCCGGCCGATCTCAGCCGCACCAACGGCATCGTCGACAAGCTGGTCAGCCTGATCGGCCGGCTCGATAGCTGGCAGCCGCTGCTCAACAATGCGCGGCTGGTCGGGTGGAACAATCTGTTGCTGCTGCCGCTCGCCGGCCTCGCCATCCTCGGCGTGCGCTGGCGCGGGCTGCTGCGTGACGTGCCGATAACCGTGCCGCTGCTGCTTGGCGTGCTGGCGGGCATGGGGCTGGCGCTGTTCCAGGGCTATGGCTGGGGCTTCCGCTACATGCATGGCCAGCTGGGCGCGCTGTGCCTGCTGGCCGGCCTTGGCTGGTGCGCGGCGGGGCAAAGGCCGATGCTGACGCGGCTGGTGGCGGGCTCCGCGCTGTTTGCGCTGCTATCGGGCGGGTGGCTGCTGGCGGACACCGAGCGCTATCTGCGCGGCTATGCCCGCAGCATGGCGGCGATCCGCGCGGCCGATGCCGATGTCGTCCTCGTCGATATTCGCGGGGGCTATTATATGAGCGATCTGGTGCGTTTCGATGACGGGCGGCTGGTTCGTCCGGCGGTGATGGCGCTGCACAAGCTGAGCCTGCCGCAGCTCGATCGGCTGTGCGCCACCCAGAGCGTGGCGATCATGGGACGGGAGCAGTTCTGGCCACTGGGCGTCCATCGGCTGAGCCCGGTCTATTCGGGCAGCGACCAGCTCCAGCAGCGCCGCGATCATCTCGCGGCGATCGGCTGCGGGCGGCCGGTGGTGGTTCCCCCGGCCGCGCCGCCCGCCTGACGCGCCTTACTTGACGAAGGCGGCGACGATTTCCAGCTTCACTTCATCGCTGACCATCGGGATGAAGGTGTTCACGCCGAACTCGCTGCGCTTGATCGCACCGGTCGCAACGAAGCCGATATTTTCCTTGCCGCCCATCGGCGACTTGCCCGCACCGTAGAATTTCGCCGCCAGCGTGACGGGCTTGGTGACGCCGTTAAACGTCAGATTGCCGGTGATGCTGGCATTCTGGCCGTTCACCGCGACATTGGTGGAGACGAATTTGGCGTCGGCCGGGTTGGCGCCGAAGAAATCGGCCGGCTTGTCGCCCTCGGCGGGCTTGAGCAGGTGGCTGGTCAGGCCGGCGCTCGCCGTCGTCACCTTGGAGACGGGAATGGTCACCTCCACCTTGGCGGCGGCCGGGTTCTTGGGATCGAACTGGAGCGTGCCGGTGACGCTGCCGAAGAGACCGAAATAGGGCGTGAAGCCGAAATGATCGACTTGCCACTTGACCAGCGTGTGGTCGGAATCAGCCGTATAGGCGCCACCGCTGATGGCGGCCGGGTCGGGCTTGCCGGGCTGGGCGACCAGCGCACCGGCAAAACCGGTGAGCAAAAGGACGGGGAGAGCGGCATGAAGAAGGCGCATTATCATTATCTCCTATTCGACTTGGCCCATGTTCCGGGGCTCGGGAGCGAACATAGCGTGCCGGGCGACGCTGTCATCCGACATTATTCTGTTGATCAGCCTGACACGAGACGATCAAGCAAATCAAGATAGGCGCGCGCCGCGACACTTTCTTGCACGGGCGCGAGGGCGGGCGCAACGTCGTTTGGATGAGGGCCGGCAAGGGCTGCCTGTGCATCGATGGCGCCGGCCAGGGCCGCGGGAGAGCGGCTGGCGACGAGGCGGCCGAAGGACGGGGAGACCATGAGATCCCGCAAGAACAGGGAGCAGTCCGTGCTGACCAGCGGAACGCCATGGGCGAGCCCCTCGACGGCGACGGCCGGACCGCCTTCATAGCGCGAGGTGATCAACAGCAGGTCGGCCGCGCGAAACTCCTCGTCCAGCCCGTTGGAAAAGCCGACCAGCGTAACGCTGTCCCGCAGTCCCAGTGCGTCCACCCGGCGCTCCAGACGCGCGCGCATCGGTCCTTCGCCGCAGATGCGCAGATGCACGGGGCGAAACTTGCGCAGATGCGCGACCGTTTCCAGCGCAAGGCCGAAATCCTTCTGCGGTTCGAGCCGGCCGATGGCGAGCAGGCGCAGCGGCGCTCCGGGCCGGGCGGCCGGGCGCTGCATGAAGTCGATGCGTGCCCCGTCGGCGATATTGGGATCGTAAAGCGTGGACACGCGCCCATGCCCGAGCTGGGCCTTGGCCTCGATGGTGAGCCCGCGCGACATGGCCGCAAGCCGATCGACGCCGGACGTCAGGGCACGCAGCGCCGGCCTGGCCAGCCAGGACAGCGCGGCCCGATCGATCGCGGGTGGGAGCAGCGGATTGCTGATCTTGGCGAGGATGGCCGCCTGTGGCAGCGCGCGGCGCAGGGCGCGGGCAAGGATGAAGTGAAAATTGCCGGGGATGAAGATGGCATCGGGCGCGAGGTCGTGCGCGACTGGCGCCATGTGGTTGCCGAGAAACAGGCGCGAGGTGGCGGCGCGTGGCCGCTGCGGGGCGAGGATGTGAATGGGCGCGCCCTCCGGCACGCGGGACCGCAAGGGGCCATCGGCCGCGCCGGCGAGGATCGAGACCTGCCGCCCGGCGCCAAGCCAGTGGCGCGCCAGACGGAACGCGATCAGCTCCGTGCCGCCGGCCGAGAAATCATGGATGGGGATGAGGATGTGGCGAGCGGGCACGCCAATCACGTGCCCGCTGCCCGCTGTGCCGTCAATCCGGCCTGGCGCATTTTCAAGCCCGATGAGATCATCGGACGACTCGGAAGATGCGGCAAGCCAATATGGCTTAGTTCTTTTCCTGATCCACCAGCTTGTTGGCGCTGATCCAGGGCATCATCGCGCGCAGCTGCGCACCGGTCTTCTCGATCGGGTGGGCCTGCGCGGCCTTGCGGCTCGCCTTCAGCTCGGGCTGGCCGGCGCGGTTGTCGAGCACGAAGTTCTTGACGAAGCGGCCGGACTGGATGTCCGCCAGCACGCGCTTCATCTCGGCCTTGGTCTCATCGGTGATGATGCGCGGGCCGGTGACGATATCGCCATATTCCGCGGTGTTGGAGATCGAGTAGCGCATGTTGGCGATGCCGCCCTCATAGAGCAGGTCGACGATCAGCTTGGTCTCGTGGAGGCACTCGAAATAGGCCATTTCCGGCGCATAGCCAGCCTCGACCAGCGTCTCGAAACCGGCCTGGATGAGGTGGGTGATGCCGCCGCACAGCACGGCCTGCTCGCCGAACAGGTCGGTCTCGCACTCTTCCTTGAAGTTGGTCTCGATGATGCCCGAGCGGCCGCCGCCGACGCCCGAGGCATAGGAGAGCGCAATGTCATGCGCATTGCCGGTCGCGTCCTGATGGACGGCGATGAGGCAGGGCACGCCGCCGCCCTTCACATATTCGCTGCGCACCGTGTGGCCGGGGCCCTTGGGCGCGATCATGATGATGTCGATGTCCGCCGGCGCTTCGATCAGGCCGAAATGCACGTTGAGGCCATGGGCGAAGGCGAGCGCGGCACCAGGGCGCAGATTGCCCTTGATATCATTCTCCCAGATCGCGGCCTGATGCTCGTCGGGCGCGAGGATCATGAGCACGTCGGCCCACTTGGCCGCATCGGCATTCGCCATCACCTTGAAGCCGGCGCCTTCGGCCTTCCTGGCGCTGGGCGAACCGGGGCGCAGCGCAATCGCGACTTCGGCAACGCCCGAGTCGCGCAGATTCTGGGCGTGGGCATGGCCCTGGCTGCCATAGCCGAGGATGGCGACCTTCTTGCCCTTGATGAGGCCGATGTCGGCATCGCGATCATAATAAACACGCATTCCCAAATCCTTCTCTTTTCAGTTCGTTATGCTGGTCATCGCCAGCATCAATGTGCAATCTCATGGCCGGATATGCCCGGCGAAATAGTCCAGACCGCATGGCGCGCGCAATGCCCGCCACATGGTCTTGCGGTCATGGCAGGTCAGGCGTCGGCGCCGCGCGCCATGCCGACTACGCCGGTGCGGCACAGGTCGACAAGGCCAAGCTGGCGCATCAGGCCGACAAATGTGTCGATCTTGCTCGTGGGGCCGGTGATTTCGAAGATGAAACTCTCCAGCGTCGTATCGACCACCTTGGCGCGGAACACATCGGCCAGCCGCAGCGCCTCGCTGCGCACCTCACCGCTGCCGGCGACCTTGACCAGCGCCAGTTCGCGTTCGACGAACGGCCCGGCCTCGGTGAGATCGGTCACCTGATGCACCGGCACCAGCCGCTCGAGCTGGGCGATGATCTGGTCGATCACGCGCGGCGGGCCGTGCGTGACGATGGTGATGCGGCTGACGGCATGGTCCTCGCTCACATCCGCCACGGTGAGGCTCTCGATATTATAGCCGCGCGCCGAGACCATGCCCGTGATGCGCGCAAGAATGCCGGCCTCATTGTCCACGGTGACGGAGAGCACGTGGCGCTCGCTGTCTTCCTGGCGGATGTGCATCAAAATCTCGTCCCTATCTGCTCGGGTTGTCAAATCCGGTCTTTTTGACCGGGGCTTTCATCATCGTCGTTGGCCAGCGGGGCCAGTGAGAGCATGCCCGTCATCGCGAAGCGCCAGCCATCGGGCACCCGGTGGGCGATGCGCACCGGAAAGCCCAGCAAGCTGTCGAACACCCGCGCAAGCGGCTCGCCGACATAGCGCGGCGCCACCAGCACGACGTCATGATCCTCGTCGTCCAGATGGAACCAGCTCTCCAGCGCGACCGTCCACTCCGTCGCATCCGCGTCCGCGCTGTCCGGCGTCGTGCCGAACAGATCGGCCGCCCCGCCATTGGCCCGCTCGAAACCGAACGGCTCGGTGACATGGATGCGGAAGCGGAGGGGCGGCGTCATCTCAGACCAGCGCCCGGGCCTCATCGTCCATGATGCCCGAGACCTGGCTGGGGTCGAGCAACATGTCCGTATGCGCCGCGCCCGACGGGATCATCGGGAAGCAGTTGGAGAGGCGCGCGACATGGCAATCGACCACCACCGGGCCGGGATGCGCGATCATGTCCGCAATGCCCGCTTCCAGCTGGTCGATCGTCTCGATGCGGATGCCCCGGGCGCCATAGGCCTCGGCCAGCTTCACGAAATCGGGCAGGCTGTCCGAATAGCTGTGCGAATAGCGGCTCTCATAGGTCAGTTCCTGCCACTGGCGGACCATGCCCATATATTCATTGTTGAGGATGAAGATCTTCACCGGCAGGCCATATTGGATGACCGTGCCCAGCTCCTGAATGTTCATCTGGATGGAGGCATCGCCGGCAATGTCGATCACCAGCGCATCGGGATTGCCCATCTGCGCGCCGATCGCGGCGGGGAAGCCATAGCCCATCGTGCCGAGGCCGCCGGAGGTCAGCCACTTGTTCGGCGCATCGAAGTGGAAATGCTGCGCCGCCCACATCTGATGCTGGCCGACTTCGGTGGTGATGATCGTGTCGCGGCCCTGCGTCGCCTTGAACAGCTCTTCAATGGCGCGCTGCGGCATGATCTCGCTGCCGGTCTCGATATAATCGAGGCTCTTGCGCTCGCGCCAGCCATCGATCTGCGCCCACCAGTCGCGGCGGTCCGGCTGCTTGTAGCCCCGCGCCTTGAGCGCGGCGATCATCGCCTCGATCGCGCGGCCGCAATCGGCGACCACGGGGACGTCGACCGGGATGATCTTGTTGATCGAGCTGCGGTCGATATCGACATGGATCTTCTTGCTGTTCGGCGCGAAGGCGTCGAGCTTGCCGGTCACCCGATCGTCGAAACGGGCGCCCAGGCACAGGATCAGGTCCGCCTGATTCATCGCCCAGTTCGCTTCATAGGTGCCGTGCATGCCCAGCATGCCGAGCCATGATGGCGAGGAAGCCGGGAAGGCGCCAAGCCCCATCAGCGTGGAGGTGACGGGCGCGCCGGTCAGCTCGGCCAGCGCGCGCAGGGCGGCGGCCGCTTCCGGGCCGGAATTGATGATGCCGCCGCCGGAATAGATGACCGGCCGCTCGGACGCGGCGATGAGATCGACCGCGCGGGCAATGGCGTCCGCATCGGGATCGACCTGCGGGCGGTAGCTGGGATGGGCATTGAGCGTGGGCCGCTCGTAAGCCGCGGTCGCGACCTGCACGTCCTTTGGAATATCGATGACGACCGGGCCGGGACGGCCGGACGTGGCGATATAGAAAGCCTCATGAACGATGCGCGCCAGATCGGCGGGGTCTTTCACCAGATAATTATGCTTGGTGCAGTGGCGCGTGAGGCCAACCGTATCGGCTTCCTGGAAGGCGTCCGAGCCGATCAGATAGGTCGGCACCTGTCCGGTGATGACGATGATCGGGATCGAGTCCATCAGCGCATCGGTGATGCCGGTGATCGCATTGGTGGCGCCGGGGCCGGAGGTGACGAGAACGACACCGGGCTTGCCGGTCGAGCGGGCATAACCCTCCGCTGCATGCGCGGCGGCCTGCTCGTGGCGCACGAGGACGTGCTTGATCGTGGGGTGATCATAGATGGTGTCGTAAATGGGCAGCACCGCGCCGCCCGGATAGCCGAACACCGTATCGACCCCGAGGTCGATCAGGCTTTGAACCAGAATGTCGGCGCCGCTTTTCTCGGCCACGTGAGGCTCCTGCAATAAGGTCTGCAATATCTGCGCCGCGCCATGGGCCAAAACGCCATGGGGTGGCAAGACTGGAGCCACTAACGATTATAAAATGACGTGTCAATAATATTGTTTGTAATATAATTGCGTTCAACTACACTTATCTATCATATCCTGTGGCGATATGTGCGGTGCAGCACGACGATTCGCGGAGAAAGGCGGCGCAAGAGCTGGCGATTTCTGCCGTGGTCGGGCGTAATTTAGTTGCGCTGCATGGCAATCGGTTGTGAGCCTTTCGTGGCTTCCGGTGGCTGACGGCGCTTTTATCAGCGCGCCGGCCGGGGCGGGACCGGCAGGCGCGCGAGATCGTCGAGCGTCCGGATCTTGTCCGGGGCATGCTTGGGCCAGTCGCGCTGGCGATTGCGTGCCCATGTGGTCTGGCGCTTCTGATAGGCGGTGGTCGCCATGAGGATCGCGGCCTGCGCCTGAGCCGGCGGGAGGTGCCCGGCCAGCATCTCGCCAATCTCCCGCACGCCGAGGGCGCGCAGCACCGGGCGGTCTGGCGGGAGATGGCGGGCGAGTAGGGCCTCGACCTCCGCGATCGCGCCGCTGGCCAGCATCTGGTCGAGCCGGTGGGCGGCGCGGCGGGCGAGCTCGTCTCGTGGCAGCATCACCACGACTGCGTGGACCGACATCCGGGTCGCAATGCCGCCGGTTTGACGGGCCTGCCAATGATGGAGCGGGTGGCCGGTGGATCGCACCACCTCCAGCGCGCGGGCGACGCGGGCGGTGTCGGCAGGGTGCAGGCGAGCGGCAGCGGCGGGGTCTTCGCCGGCCAGGGCTACGTGCGCTTGCGCCACCGGCAGCGCGCGCACGGCGGCGCGGATGGCCGGGTCGATATCCGGGATCGGTGCGATGCCGTGGAGCAGGGTGTCGAGATAGAGTCCGGTGCCGCCGACGAGGATGGGCAGGCGGCCCTGCGCATGGGCCTGGTCGATCTCGGCGCGCGCCTCGCTTGCCCAGTGCGCGGCGGAACAGGCCTGCGCTCCGTCGATATGGCCGAACAGCCGGTGCGGCGCCTGCCTCGTGTCCTCGATCGGCGGGCGAGCGGTGAGGATAGCGAGATCCGCATAGACCTGGCTCGCATCGGCATTGATGATGATGCCATCATGCCTCTGGGCGAGGCGCAGGGCCACTGCGCTCTTGCCGCTGGCCGTCGGTCCGGCAATAAGCGCGACCGGCGGCCGCTCCGGGTCGCGTGGATCAGGCAGGGAAACGGAATCAGGCATGGCTGGCGGCGGGAACATGGACATGATCGCGACCTTAGTCGCCCAGGACGGACTTGGGCAGGGGGACGTGAACGCGGCGCGCGATGCACTGGCGCAGGCGGGCCTGGTTGTCGGCGCACCGGCATGGATTGACGCGGGCGAAGCGGTGGACCTGCCCTTTGCCGGCGATCGCGATGCCGCACGGGCGGCGATCGAGGCGCTGGGGCTGGCGGCGGACATTATCGTGCTGGCGCGGGCCAATCGCGACTGCCGGCTGTTCATCGCCGACATGGATTCGACGATGATCACCGTCGAATGCATCGACGAGCTGGCCGATTATGCCGGGCTCAAGGCGCAGATTGCCGAGGTGACCGAGCGGGCGATGCGCGGCGAGCTGGATTTCGCCGAGGCGCTGGCCGGGCGGGTGGCGCTGCTTGCGGGGCTGGCCGAAAGCGCGATCGAGCAATGCCGGCTGGAGCGGGTGCGGATCATGGGCGGCGCGCGGCCGCTGGTGCGCACGCTCAAGGCTCGCGGGGCGCGGACGATCCTCGTCTCCGGCGGGTTCATTCCCTTTGCCGAGCCGGTCGGTCAGGAAATCGGCTTCGATGTGCAGATCGCCAACCTCCTGCACATTGCCGATGGCAAGCTGGCCGGCACGGTGGGGCAGCCGATTGTCGATGCCGCGCGCAAGCGGAGCGAGCTGCTGGGGGCGATCGCCGCGCTGGGCATCGCACCGGCGCAATCGATCGCGATCGGCGACGGCGCCAATGACATCCCGATGATCGAGGCGGCGGGGCTGGGCGTGGCCTATCATGCCAAGCCGAAGACCCGCGCGGCTGCCGATGCCGCCATCGAGCGCGGCGACCTTGGGGTGCTGCTCCATGCGCTGGGCATCGCGCGGGCCGACTGGGTGATCGACTGAAGGCGAGGCCGGCTGCCCGTCCGGTCTGCGCCGGGTCGGGCATCCGGACAGGTGACCGGGCGGGGAAGCGCATCCGCAACAGCGGCGACAGCATCGTCATCGACGCGCAACATCCCGCCCTGCCTGGCGGTGACCGGCGCGGATAACTCCGGTTTGACGGCTAGAATGCTCCGATGTGGCACTTAACGGAATCTTAGGCGCGTCATGGGATTTTTTCCCGGTTGAAGCATCGACCGGGGGAATTGCGTGCGTATCTTGGCACTGGCATCACAGAAGGGCGGGTCCGGCAAGACCACCCTGTCCGGGCATCTGGCGGTTCAGGCACAGCGCGCCGGCGCCGGGCCGGTCGTGCTCATCGATATCGACCCGCAGGGATCGCTCGCCGACTGGTGGAACGAGCGGACCGAAGACCTGCCCGCCTTCGCGCAGACGACGGTCGCGCGGTTGGCGCAGGATCTGGAGGTGCTGCGCACGCAGGGCTTCAAGCTGGCGGTGATCGATACGCCGCCGGCCATCACCATGGCGATCCAGAGCGTGATCCACGTGGCCGAACTCATCGTCATCCCGACCCGGCCGAGCCCGCATGACCTGCGCGCCGTGGGCGCCACGGTCGACCTGTGCGAGCGGGCGGGCAAGCCGCTGCTGTTCGTGGTGAACGCCGCCACGCCCAAGGCGCGGATCACGGCGGAGGCGGCGATCGCGCTCTCCCAGCATGGCACGGTCGCGCCGGTGACGGTGCATCATCGCACGGATTTCGCGGTCTCGATGATCGATGGCCGCACGGTCATGGATTTCGGCACCAAGAGCAAATCGAGCCAGGAGATCGAGGCGCTGTGGAGCTATATCGCCGATCGGCTTGAGCGCAATTTCCGCCGCACGGTCTTTTCGCCCGCGCACCCCACCATGGTCGCGCGGCAGAGCCATGGCGGCTTCGGCAGAAGGGTGGCCAACTGATGAAGGGCGCCGGCAATCCCGAGCCCCGCCCCGCCGCATCGCTCACCGGAAGCCTGCTCGCGCGGCGTGGCGGCGCCCGGCCGGCCATGCGGCGGCAGCCGGTCATCAGCCTCCACGCCACGGGCCATGCCCATGAGGACCTCGGCTGGAACGACATGGGCGAGGACAGCGGCGCGGCAGAGGCCGCTGCTTCCATGATCCTGGCCGAGCCGGACGTGGCGCAGGTGGAGACGGAGGCGCGGGCGGCGGGCGACGAAGCGCACGCGTCACCCATCGCACGACAGATCGACCTGCTCGCGGCGCGCATGGCGACGTCGACCCGCAAGCCGCCCTCGCGCACGGGCCTGCCTGCCTCGCTCGCCGACACGGGCCGCAAGGTGGCCTTCACGCTGCGCATCGACGCGGAGCGCCACTTGCGGCTGCGCTTGCTGAGCGCGCTGACCAATCGCTCGGCGCAACATTTGCTGACCGAGGCGCTCGATAGCATGATTGCGCAGCATGAGGCGCTCGCCGCGCTGGTCGATCAGGTGGAGCACAAGCCGGCGGCCACGGCCGGCAAGGGGCGCGGATTATGAGCGGGCGGACGCGGGCTTTTTCCCTGATGCTCACATCGGCGGTCATTCTGGGATCGTCGCTTGTGGGGTGCAGCGGCGCCGGGGGGCAACAGCGGCCCTCTGCATCCATCGTGCGGCCGCCCGTGCCTGCGCCACGGATCGAAAAGGCGCTGGCCGACAAAAAATACGACCGCGCCCTGACGCAGGCGGAAGAGCTCGTCGCCGCCACACCGCAAGATGCGAGCTATCGATCGATACTTGGCCGGGCCTATCTGGCCAATGGCCGTTATGTGTCGGCGCGCGCCGCGTTCCGGGATGCCATCATGCTGGGCCATCGCGAGATACGCACCATCGTGAGCCTGTCGCTGGCCGAAACGGCGCTGGGCGATGCACAGGCGGCGCAGGCGGTGCTAGTCGCGCATATCAGTGATCTGCCGGCGGCCGATTATGGCCTGGCCATGGCCATGGCCGGCAATGTGGAGGAAGGCGTGCGGGCGCTGGTCGAGGCGACGAGGCAGCCGGACGCAACGGCGCAAACCCGCCAGAACCTTGCCTATGCGCTGGCGCTTGGCGGGGCGTGGGGGCAGGCGCGCCTGATCGCGGGACAAGATCTGCCGGCGCGGGCCGCCGAACAGCGCATGGGCGAATGGTCGCGCGGGGGGACGGGGCAGGAGCGTGTGATCGCCATGCTCGGCGTGGCGCCGCACGGGGACGATGCCGGCCTGCCGGCGCGGCTGGCGCTGCGCAGCGGGGCGGATGATCCATCAGCGATTGCGCAGGGCGCGGCCGGGGGCGATCTGGTGACGCAGGCGCGGGCTGATGCCGCAGCGGCAGCTGCAGCTGCAGCCGCAGAGGTCGTGGTGGCCTCTGCGGCCGTGGAGCCGAAGGCGGCGGCCATGGCCGTTACGCCGGACAGGATCGCAGCGCCGGCTGTGCCATCGGCGCAGACCATGCCCGTGGACCGTGTCGCGGCCCCGGTTCTGGCGGAACCGGCGGCTCTGGCGGTAGCGCCGGACGCTGCGACTCTCGCCGCCATCTTCGCGCATGATGAGGGCACGCCCGCGCTGGCGGATCGCGCGGCGAGCGATCCGATGCGTGAGGCGGCGCACGCCGCATTCCAGCGCAAGGCCGGGCCTGCGCCGATGGCGACCAAGCCCGCGGCGGCGCGCGCCGTTGCGAAAGCGGCCGCCGGTGACGTGGCGGTGAGCGACTGGGTGGTCCAGCTCGGGGCATTCGACTCGGTCGCGATCGCGCGCGAGAAATGGCAGCAGATCAGCAAGCGACAGCCCCGTCTCGGCGGGTTCGGGGAAGTGCTCAGCGAGATTACCGTCAATGGCCGGGTCTTCCACCGTCTCGCGATCCGCGGATTTGGCGATCGCAATATGGCGTCGGCGACATGCCGGTCGCTGACGGCGGCGGGACAGGCCTGTTTCGTGCGGCTCGACGACGGGGCAGGCAGCCGCATGGCGCGCGGCGGAGCGCCAGGCAACGGCCAACGGATCGCCACGCGCTGATGTGAGGACCACGCCCGGCTGGCTGCGGTGGAGAGCGGTCCGCGAACGAGCGAAGCCGGGTTATCCGGGGGACGTGCTGCCCCTTACCGGATCACGCCGCCCTTCATGATCATCCGCGCGCGGCCCTGCACCGGCAGCTTGTCGAACGGCGTATTACCGGCGGCGGCGGCCATTTTGTCCGAATCGACGATCCACGGCACATCCGGCGCGATGAGGATGAGGTCGGCGGGCGCACCCGGTGCGAGCCGCCCGGCATCGAGGCCGAGCAGGCGGGCGGGATTGGCGGCGAGCAGCGCCATCATCCGCGTCTCGCTGATATGGCCCTCGCGCACCAGGTTGAGAGCGAGCGGCAGCAGGGTTTCCGCCCCGGCGATGCCCGGTGCGGCATCGGCGAAGGGCAGGCGCTTGTCTTCCGGGCCGCGCGGATCATGGGCCGAGCAGAGGATGTCGACCGTGCCGTCCGCCACGGCGGCGATGGCGGCAAGCCGGTCGCGTTCGTCGCGCAGCGGCGGGGAGAGGCGGGCGAAGGTGCGGAAATCACTCACCGCCTGATCGTTGAGGAACAGATAGGCCGGGCTCACGCCGCAGGTGACCGGCAGCCCCTCCGCCTTGGCGGCACGGATGAGATCGAACCCGGCGGCGGTGGTGACGAGGCGGACATGCAGCCGCGCGCCGCTCTCACGGGCCAGCGCGATATCGCGGGCGATGGCGATGGCCTCGGCGCAGGCCGGCGCGCTGGGGAGGCCGAGGCGGGTCGCGGTCTCGCCATCGGTGGCGACGGCATGGGCGGTGAGGCCGCTATCCTCGCCATGGGTGACGACGGTGAGATCCAGCGCGGCAGCATAGCGCAGCACGTGCAGCATCACGCCGGCATCAGCAATCCAGTGCCGCCCGGTGGCGATGGCGCGAGCGCCGGCGGCCTTCATCATCGCCATTTCGGCCAGTTCGGTGCCTTGCAAGCCGCGCGTGGCCGCGCCGAGCGGGTGCACCCAGAAATCCGGCTTGCCGGCGCGGGCCGCGTGCTGGACGAGGCCGGGGTGATCGAGCACCGGGGCCTGATCGGGCATCAGTGCCGCGCGGGTGATGCCGGAGAAATGGAAGGCCGGCTTGTCCGTCTTGAACACGCCCAGATCGATGATGCCGGGCGCCAGGATCATGCCGCGCGCGTCGATCCGCTCGGCCTCGGCGGGAATGTCCACGACGCCGAGCGCGGCGATGGTTTCGCCCTCGACCAGCAGCGCGCCGTCCGCAAGGGCGGAGGCCGCCGGATCGCACAGCCGCGCGTTGACGATCGCGATCATGCCCATCCCTCAACTCCCCGCTGGCTGCGCGTCAATATGTCGAGGCAGGCCATGCGCACGGCGACCCCCATTTCCACCTGCTCGGTGATGGCCGAGCGCGTGGGGTGATCCGCGACGCTGCTCAGGATCTCGACGCCGCGGTTCATCGGGCCGGGGTGCATCACGGTGGCATCCGGCTTGGCGCGGGCCAGCCGCTCGGGCGTGAGGCCGTAAGCCATGTGGAATTCGCGCGCGGAGGGGAGGAAACCGCCGTCCATCCGCTCATTCTGGATGCGCAGCATCATCACCACGTCAGCCCCCTCCAGCGCGGCATCGAAATCCGTGAAGGGGGTCACGCGGTAGCGCTCGATGGCCGATGGCATCAGCGTGGGCGGCGCGCAGACGCGCACCTGACAGCCCAGCGCGGTGAGGCAGAGCATGTTGGAGCGGGCGACGCGGCTGTGCAGGATATCGCCGCAGATGGTGACGATCAGCCCCTCGAACCCGCCCTTGCGGCGGCGGATGGTGAGCGCATCCAGCAGGCCCTGCGTGGGGTGCTCGTGCCAGCCATCGCCAGCGTTGAGCACCGGGCAATCGACCTGATCCGCGATCAGTTGCACCGCCCCGGAGCTCATATGGCGGATGACGATCACGTCGGCGCGCATCGAGTTCAGGGTGACCGCCGTGTCGATCAGCGTCTCGCCCTTTTTCACGCTCGATTGGGCGGCGTGCATGTTCACCACGTCCGCGCCCAGGCGCTTGCCGGCAATCTCGAAGGAGAGCAGCGTGCGGGTGGAATTCTCGAAAAAGGCGTTGATCTGGGTGAGCCCGGCGAGCCGCCCGTCATGCTTGCCGCCATCGGCCCGGTTGAGGGCGACCCAGCGCTCGGCTTCGTCGAGCAGGAAGCGGATCTCGTGCGGGGCCAGATTGGCGATGCCGAGGAGATGCCGATGCGGGAAATTGGCCCGGCCGATCAGGCCGGTCTCGGGGGAGGCTGTGCGTGTCATCAAAAGCTGCGGATAGAGGAGCCGGCGGGCGGACTCAAGGGCGCGTGACGATCAGCGCGAGAATTGCGATCTGGGCGAGGGTGATGAGGGCGAGCGCCGTAGAAAAACCGGCCTTGCGCGTCTTGTGCCGGAAGTGGCGGCGGCCAAGCCATGCGCCGCCGCTGCCGCCCACGAGCGCGAGCAGCAGCAGCGTGCGCTCGCGCACACGCGGGCCGCCCTGGCGGGCGCGTTGCTTGTCGAGGCCGAAGCTGGTGAAGGCGGCGAGATTGATGGCCAGCAGGGCGAGGCCGAGGGTCAGCCAGAGGGATGTGCTCATGCGCAATTGATGATCCACGGGACGCCGAATCGGTCGCTGAGCTGCGCGAAACCTCTGGTCCAGACGGTTTCCTGCAACGGCCTGCCCACCGTGCCGCCATCCGCCAGCGCCGCGAAGACGCGGCGGGCTTCGTCCGGTGTTGCGACCTCCAGCGTCACGCCGAAACCTGTAGCGGCTGGAAACGGCCCGGCACCATGTCCATGCCGGGCAGGGCCTGATCGCCAATGGTAATGGCCAGCGTCGCGTGGAAAATCCTGTCGTGCCATTCGGGGCCGACCAGATCTTCGCCGGGACGGCCGTCATAGGGCATCATGGTCATGATTTCGCCGCCGGTGATCGCGTGGTCATAGTCGAAGGCCTCGCGGCAGCACGCGTCAAACCGGAGAGGGGGACGGAGTTTCATGGCCGGCTTTCTCACAGGCCCATGGTGAGCCCGTCGATCGCGCCTTGCAGGATCAGCGCGGCGGCGTGGGCGTCGATCCGCTCGGCCCGTTTGGCGCGGCTCATATCCTGCGCGATCATGGCGCGCTCGGCGGCCATGGTGGACCAGCGCTCGTCCCACAGCAGCACGGGCAGGCCGATCGCGGCGATGTTGCGGGCAAAAGCGCGGGCGGACTGGCTGCGCGGACTTTCGCTGCCATCCATGTTGAGCGGCAGGCCGACGACGAGCCCCTTCACCGATTGCGCGGTGACGAACTGCGCCAGCACCGCCTTGTCCTGCGTGAATTTGGTGCGCTTGTGGGTGTGGGCCGGGCTGGCGATGCTCCAGCCGGCGTCGCACAGCGCCAGGCCGATGGTCTGGGTGCCGACATCCATGCCCATCAGGCGCCCGCCACCGGGCAGGGCCGCGCGGAAGGCCCCCTTGTCCAGCGTGATCAGCGTGTCTGCCATGTCACCAGCCTTCGCACCGCATCGGCCCGGATATTCGCCCAGAACAGCGGATAATCATAGACGTGATAATTATTGCCCGGCAGCACGAAGGTGCCGAGATGCGGCGCATTGTCGAGCATCAGATAGCCACGGTCATCGCAACGCGCGCCGATGTTGCCGGGCGTGACAAGTTGCGTGGAGAGCGGCTCGCCATCGCCCATCAGCACGCCGAGATTGGTGCTGGCGGACGCCATGGCCGCGCTGCCGCCGGTGAGCGGATTGGTGCAGACCATGGCCGAGCCCTTGCGGGACTGGCCGTCAAGGCCGGGCTCGCGCGCGTAAGTGGCGTCGATCGCCGAGGTGTCGGCGGGCTCGGCAAAGCTCTGCCAGCTCAACAGGCAGCCAGCCTGATTGGCGGCGGTGCAGGCGGGCAAGCCGAGCGCGGGCAGGTCATGCATGGCCGAGATCGGCCAGCCGACGGCATAGACCGCGACGATCCGGGCGCGCAGGGCCGCGTCCGCGGCATGGTCGTGAAGCAGGTGCAGGAGATGGCGGCTGCCCTGACTATGCCCGGCGAGGATGAGCGGCCCGGCAGGATTCGCGGCGAGGAAGGCGGCGAAGGCGGCCTTCACATCCGCATAGGCGCGATCGAGCGCGAGCGTGGCGTCCGCCTTGTCCGTGAGGAAGGCGCCGAACACCGCCTGCCGGTAGCGCGGCGCCCAGACATGGCCGGCGGGCGCGAAGGCGCTGGCCTGCATCCGCACGAACCGCCGGGCCTGCGCCGCCGCGATCGGGTCGCCCGGCACGGCGTTCCAGTGCAGCGTGTCGAAGGCGCTGGTCGGGTGGATGAAGAAGATGGCGGCCTTCTGCGCGCCCTCCGGCAGCGGCAGGGGCGACGCGCCGGCCGGTTGCCATCGGGCGGGATCGCCGCGACGGCCATCGGGACGGCTGATCCAGCCTTCCGGGCGCGCGTAGAGATCGGCCGGCAGGGCTTGCGGCTCGGAAAAGCCGACATGGGGCACGAGCGCGCGCTGCATCAGGCCCGGGCCGAAAAAGGAAAAAGCGATCATCCCGGCAATGGCCAGGGCGGTGAGGAATGCGACGGCATAAAGGAACTTGCGAACCAAACGGGCGCGACTCCATCATTGATCTTGGCCGGCTCATGCCTGCTTGGCCGGGTCAGGGCAAGCACGAGGGCAGGCGCGAGCAGGCGGCCGGCGTGGATTGAGGGAAGGAGGCTGGCGTGACGGGAGGAGGCTGGCGTGATAAGCCGGTCGCCGGTGAGCGGAAATCGTCCGGCATGGGCCATGCCCCGGTCGCGGACGCATGACGGGAGCAAGCGCGATGGGGACCGAGCCGGAAACAGCCGAAACCAACTGGCCGGTGCGGGCGTGGGTGCTGGTGGTGCTCGGGGCGCTCATCGCCCTTGCCATCCAGCAACTGGCCGATCTGCCCGAGCAGGGCTGGGACTGGGGGCGGCGGCTGGTCTCGGCGGCGATCCTTGGCCTCGGCATTGGCGGGCTGTCCTTCGGCCTGGCGTGGGAGAAGGGGCGATTGCTGCCGGCGGCGATCATCGCGCTGCTGTGCGGCCTGGTCGCGAGCGGGAGTTTCATCTGGAATGGCGTGCCAGATGAGGCCTTTAGCGCTGATGGTTGGCATCTTGTCTGCGGTGTACTGGCCGCGGCTTTCCTCCTCACGCTGTTTCAGGCGGGGCAGGCGCGCGGGGCCGGGTGGCCGGCGCGCTGGTCGATTGCGGGCCTGCGAGACTGGCGGCGCGAGGCGATCCATTATCCTGCCGTCCATGGCCATTTATGGACCAATGCGCTGCTGCTCGGGCTCAGCGGGCTGTTCATGCTGCTCGTGCTGGGCATCGCGCATCTGCTGGCGGAGATGTTCTGGCTGGTGAAGCTGGACGTCCTGCGCGTGGCGCTGCGCCAGGACTGGTTCGTGGCGTTGCTGCTCGGCGGCGGGTTCGGCGCGGCGCTGGGGCTGTTGCGCGATCGCGGGGCGATCATCGCGGCGTTGCAGCGGGTCGCGATGCTGGTGCTGCGCGTGCTGGCGCCGGTGGTGGCCATCGCGATCCTCATTTTCCTGGCCGCGCTGCCGTTCACCGGGCTGGCGCCGCTGTGGGAGACGGGAGGCACGACGCCGATCATGCTGGCGGGTGCGCTGCTGGCGCTGTTTCTCGCCAATGCCGTGGTGGGCGACCAGATCGTCGACGAGTCGCGATCGCGCGTGCTGGCGGGCAGCGCGGCGGTGCTCGGGCTGGTGCTGCTGCCGATGGTGGGCATCGCCGCTTTCTCCACCGGCCTGCGCATCCGGCAATATGGCCTCAGCCCGGACCGGCTGTGGGCGGCGACCTTCATCCTGGTGGCCGGGATCACCGCCATCGCCTATGCGATCGCGATCCTCGGCCGGCATGGCTGGTTCGCGCGGTTGCGGCGGAGCAATCTGGCGCTGGTCTTCATGCTGGCGGGCGTGACGCTGCTGCTGTCCACGCCGTTGTTCGGCTTCGAGCGGATCGCCACGGCGCAGCAACTGGCCCGGCTGCACAGTGGCCGCGTTTCCGCCGAGGCGTTTGATTACAAGGCGTTGCAGTTCGACTATGGTCCGCCGGGGCGCGCTGCGATCAAGCGACTGGCGGCCAATTCGTCCAATGCCAGCGTGCGCGCCTATGCCAGCAAGGCGAGCCGGCTGCAAAATCGCTGGGCGGATGCGCCCAACGCGGCCGGGCTGGAGACCGGCACGCCGCTGATGGATCGCCTGACGATCCTGCCTGCGCCCGTCCCGCTCGATGACGCGCTGCGTACGCGTCTGCTGCGCTACGATGCCTGCGGCGATGGCGCCAGCAGGTGCGTTTTGCGCTATGGGCCGGGGCAGGATTATGCGGTGGTCATCCGTGCGCCGGCCGAGCGCTGCGATCCCTGCCGGGAGACGGTGGTGCTGTTGCGACGGACGGCGGACGGCTGGAGCAATGATGCGACCTATCTGGCCACGGGCGATGACACCGCCGCTACGGCCGCGGCGATCCGCGCCGGGCGGGTGGAGATGCGCCCCGTGCAGCAGCGCCAGCTGTTCATCGACGGCAAGCCGGTGGGTGAACCAATTGCGCTGGAGAATGTTGCCGAGCCTTGATGGCGCCGCGCGCCAATGCTAGCGCGCGGCCATGAGCGTAGACCTGACAACCGTGAAGAAGATCGCCGGCCTGGCGCGGATTGCCGTGACCGAGGCTGAGGCGGAGGCAATGGTGCCGGAACTCAATGGGATTCTCCAGTGGGTGGAGCAATTGGGCGAGGTGGATGTCACCGGCATTGAGCCGATGACCGCTGTCATCCCCAACAAGCTGCGCCTGCGCGACGATATCGTGAATGACGGCGATATGCGCGACCGGGTGCTGGCCAACGCCCCACAGGCCGAGCATGGCTTCTTCACTGTCCCCAAGGTGATCGAATAATGACAGCTCTCACCGATTTGACCGTCGCGCAGATCCGCGACGGGTTTCGCGCCGGCGACTTTTCCGCCCGGGATGTGGCGCAGGCGTTCAATGCCAATGTGGCCGCCGCCGGGGCGCTCAACGCCTTCATCGTCGAGACGCCGGAGCTGGCGCTGGCGGCAGCCGATCAGGCGGACAAGGACCGCGCGGCCGGCACGCTCAAGCCGCTCTCCGGCGTGCCGCTCGGCATGAAGGACCTGTTCTGCACGCAGGGCGTCCAGACCAGCGCGGCCAGCCATATGCTGGAAGGGTTCAAGCCGACCTATGAGAGCTTCGTCTCGCAGAAATTGTGGGATGCCGGCGCGGGCATGCTCGGCAAGCTGAACCTCGACGAGTTCGCGATGGGCTCCTCCAACGAGACGAGCTATTTCGGCACCGTGGTCTCGCCATGGCGGCGAGCGGGCGGCGACAATGCGCCGCTGGCCGCTGGCGGCTCCTCCGGGGGCAGCGCGGCGGCGATTTCGGCGCGGCTCTGCCCGGCGGCAACCGGCACCGATACCGGCGGATCGATCCGCCAGCCGGCGGCCTTCACCGGCATCACCGGCATCAAGCCGACCTATGGGCGGTGCTCGCGCTGGGGCATCATTGCCTTCGCCAGCTCGCTCGATCAGGCCGGCGCCATGGCGCATGATGTGCGCGACTGCGCGATCATGCTGGAGAATATGGCCGGGTTCGATCCGCGCGATGCGACATCTCTGGAGCAGCCCGTGCCGCAGTGGGAGGCTGGATTGTCCAGCAATCTCAAGGGCAAGAAGGTCGGCGTTCCTGTCGATTATCGGGTCGATGGCCTCGACGCGGATGTAGCGCGCGTGTGGGATGCGGGCATCGCCTGGCTGGAGGATGCCGGCGCCGAGGTTGTCGAGATCACGCTGCCGCACAGCAAATATGCGTTGCCGGCCTATTATATCATCGCGCCGGCGGAGGCCTCCTCCAACCTCGCGCGCTATGATGGCGTGCGCTACGGCCTGCGTGATCTGCCGGACGGCGCGAATTTGCAGGAAATGTATGCCGCGACCCGTGCGGCCGGCTTCGGCCCGGAGGTCAAGCGCCGCATCATCATCGGCACCTATGTGCTCTCGGCCGGTTTCTACGATGCCTATTATACGCAGGCGCAGAAGGTCCGCACGCTGATCGCGCAGGATTTTGCGCGGGCGTTCGAGCAGTGCGACGTCATCCTCGCGCCGACCACGCCGAGCGCGACCTTCGCGCTGGGCGAGAATAGCAGCGATCCGCTGGCCATGTATCTGAACGATGTGTTCGCCGTGCCGGCCTCGCTGGCGGGCTTGCCGGCGATGTCCGTGCCCGGTGGCATCAGCAAGGACGGCCTGCCGCTCGGTCTGCAGATCATCGGCCCGGCCTTTGACGAGCAGACGGTGCTGAATGCGGGCCTCGCAATCGAGGAACGGGCAGGATTCACGGCGCGGCCGGGACAATGGTGGTAATATGACAGACTATCGCATTCAGGGCGCAACCGGGGATTGGGAGGTCGTGATCGGCCTTGAGGTCCATGCGCAGATCGTCAGTCAGGCCAAGCTCTTCTCGGGCGCGGCGACGGCCTTTGGCGCGGAGCCCAATACGCAGGTCAGCCTGGTCGACGCGGCCATGCCGGGCATGTTGCCGGTGCCGAATATGGAATGCGTGCGGCAGGCCGTGCGCACCGGCGTGGCGATCAACGCGCAGATCAACAAGTGGAGCCGGTTCGACCGCAAGAATTATTTCTATGCGGACCTGCCGCAGGGCTATCAGATCAGCCAGCTCTACCACCCGATTGTGGGGGAGGGCGTGCTGACCATCGAGGCCGATGAGAAGGCGGGCATTCCGCAGGACAAGGATATCGGCATCGAGCGCATCCATATCGAGCAGGATGCCGGCAAGCTGATGCATGACCAGCACCCGACCCGCTCCTATGTGGACCTCAACCGCTCGGGCGTGGCGCTGATGGAGATCGTCAGCCGGCCGGATATGCGGTCTCCCGCTGAAACAGGGGCTTATCTCCGGAAGTTGCGCACGATTCTGCGCTATGTCGGCTCGTGTGACGGCAATATGGAGGAAGGCTCCATGCGCGCGGACGTCAATGTCTCCGTGCGCAAGCCGGGCGAGCCATTCGGCACGCGCACCGAGACGAAGAATGTGAACAGCGTCCGTTTCGTCATGCAGACGATCGAATATGAGGCGCAGCGCCAGGTCGATGTGCTGGAGAGCGGCGGCCGGATCGTGCAGGAAACGCGCCTGTTCAATCCGGACACCGGCACGACCCATTCGATGCGCTCCAAGGAAGATGCGCATGATTATCGCTACTTCCCGGACCCGGACCTGCTGCCGCTGGAGCTGGACGATGCGTTTGTCGAGGCCTGTCGCGCATCGCTGCCCGAACTGCCGGACGCCAAGCGCCGCCGTTATGAGGCGGTGCTCGGCCTCTCGGCCTATAATGCGCAGGTGCTGACGGCGGAGGCCGAGACGGCGCGCTGGTTCGAGGCGCTGCTGGCCGAGAGCGCCCGCGTCCAGAAGAAGAGCGAGGCCGATGTCGCCAAGGCGAGCGCCAACTGGCTGCTTTCCGAACTCTATGGCGCGCTCAATCGCCTCGGCAAATCGCTGGAGGACAGCCCGGTCGGCCCGCAGCGCGGCGCCGAATTGCTCGGATTGGTCGCCGACGGCACGATTTCCGGCACGATCGCCAAGCAGGTGTTCGAGATCATGCTGGAGACCGGCGAGGCGCCTGCCGATATCGTCGAGGCGCGGGGGCTCAAGCAGACCAGCGACACCGGCGCGATCGAGGCTGTGGTGGCGAAGATCCTGGCCGATAATGGCGACAAGGTGGCGCAGTATAAGGCGGGCAAGGAAGCGCTGTTCGGCTTCTTCGTCGGTCAGACGATGAAGGCGATGCAGGGCAAGGCCAATCCCCAGATGGTCAATGAGCTGCTGAAGAAGGCGCTGGGCTGAGCCCGGCGCCCGTGGCGCGGCGCGGGGTCATGAGCCCGCGACGTTTGCGGAGCCGGACGTTTCGCTTGGGATGACCGCCCAGCCGGCGGTCCGCTGAACGCGATCTGATCGCGCGCCTGTGCGCATGCACCGGATGATGATTTCAATTCTGGTCCGGGTCGTCCGGCGGCAATTCGTCCGGGCCTTTTCCCGGCTCGTCCACGTCGGGCGGCTGCGGCATGATCTCCGGCGGCTCCTGATAGGGATATTCGGGCGACGGGGTCGGCGGCGGGCTTTCCGGCGGGGATTGCGGGGTGATTCTGTCCGGCGGCGGGATTTCGGGTTGGGTGGCCATCGATTGTCCTTTCCTGTCGATCGGAAAACGGGCCGGCGGGCCGAATGTTCCGTGCAATAGGGGCGGCTTCCGGGATTGCCCTTTTCGAGCCATTGCCCTATGCCGCGCCGACCGGCGACCGATGCGGGCGTGGCGAAACTGGTAGACGCGCCAGATTTAGGTTCTGGTATCGCAAGATGTGGGGGTTCGAGTCCCTTCGCCCGCACCAGTAGCGATGCCGCGCCCCGGTGGTTCCACGAGATTTTGCAGAGCTTGGAAGGCTTGAGTAGAAATATGCAGATTGTCGAGACATTGAACGACGGCCTGAAGCGCGCTTACACGCTGACCGTCACCGCCAAGGATATTGACGCGCGCGTCGAGGAGGAAGTGAAGGCCATTGCGCCGCAGGTGCGCATGCCCGGCTTCCGCCCCGGCAAGGTTCCAGCCAATCTCGTGCGCAAGATGCACGGGCCCGCGCTGCAGCGCGAGGCGCTCGACAAGTCGATCCGCGAGGGTGTCGACAAGCTGCTGGCAGACAACAAGCTGCGCCCCGCGATGCAGCCCACCATCGAGCTGGCCGAGGGCTATGAGGATGGCAAGGACGCCGAGATCAAGGTCGCGCTCGAAGTGCTGCCGGTGGTGCCGACGCCGAATATCGAAGGCATCACGCTGGAGCGCCTGATCGTCGATGTGACCGAGGAGCAGATCGACGAATCGGTCAATCGTCTCGCCGAGCAGAGCCAGCAGTTCGAGGACGCGCCGGCCAAGGCCAAGGCGAAGACCGGCGATCAGGTCGTCATGGATTTCGTTGGCAAGGTCGACGGCGTGGCGTTTGACGGCGGCACCGGCACGGACATGGCCGTGGTCATCGGCTCGGGCAATCTGATCCCCGGCTTCGAGGACCAGATTGTCGGCGTGAAGGTCGGTGACGAGAAGACCATCAACGTCACCTTCCCCGCCGAATATCAGGCCGCCAACCTGGCCGGCAAGGACGCGACGTTCGACCTGAGCATCACCGCCGTGAAGGTGGCGAGCGACAAGGCGCCGGACGATGAATTCGCCAAGCAGTTCGGGCTGGAGAGCCTGGAGAAGCTGCGCGAGCTGCTCAAGTCGCAGATCGAGCAGGAGCATGGCAACCTGACGCGCACCTTCATGAAGCGCCGGCTGCTGGACCAGCTCGCCGCTGGTCATGATTTCGAGGTGCCGCCGGGCATGGTCGAGGCCGAGTTCAACCAGATCTGGGCGCAGCTCGAGCATGAAGCCGGCCATGAGGAAGATCCCGAGGCCGCTCGCGCCGAGATGGAAGCCGAGAAGGACGATTATCGCGCCATCGCCGAGCGTCGCGTCCGTCTGGGCCTGCTGCTCTCCGAGATCGGCCAGGCCAATGGCGTGGAGATCACCCAGGCCGAGATGAACCGCCTCGTCGCGCAGGCCGCGCAGCAATATGCGCCGCAGGATCGCGAGCGTTTCGTGGAATATGTGCGCAACGAGCCGATGGCCGCCGCACAGCTGCGCGCGCCGCTCTATGAGGACAAGGTCGTCGACTATCTGTTCGAGCAGGCGACGGTGACCGAGCGCAGCGTGGCGCGGGCCGATCTTGAGGCGGCGATCGAGAGCGAGGACGGCGATCTGCACGTCCACGGTCCGGATTGCGGGCACGACCATGGCGCCAAGCCGGCGGCCAAGAAGCCGGCCGCCAAGAAGGCCGCTGCTGAAAAGGCTGAGGACGAGCCCGCCGCAGCGGACAAGGCGCCGGCCAAGAAGGCGGCTGCCAAGAAGGCACCGGCCAAGGCTGAGGCGGACGCCGTCGCCAAGCCGGCCGCCAAGAAGCCTGCTGCCAAGAAGAAGCCTGCCGCCGAGTGAATCGGGTCGGTCATGCAAATGTCGGGAGAGGGGGCGTAGCGCCCCCTTTCTTGTTTCCGGCGCCCCGCGATAATGGGGCGCCCGGAGTCGACGGATGAATATATGACGCCCGCTGCCATCTTCGTTGTTCCGTCCGGGCGGAATTCCATCTAGGCCCGCATCATGACGAGCGAGGCCCATTTTCCGCGCATCGCCGTGCTGCTGCCTTGCTATAATGAGGTGGCCGCAATCGGCGAGACAGTCGCGCAGTTCGCCCGGGCGCTGCCGGGGGCGGTGATCTATGTGTTCGACAATAACAGCTCGGACGGCAGCGACACCGTTGCCGAAGTGGCCGGGGCAACCGTCCGCCGGGTGCGCCAGCAGGGCAAGGGCCATGTCGTGCGGCGGATGTTCGCGGATGTCGAGGCCGATATCTACGTGATGGCCGATGGCGATGCGACCTATGACGCAGCGGCCGCGCCGGCGCTGATCGCGGCGATGCTGGCGGACAATCTCGATATGGTGGTCGGCGCCCGCAAATCGCAGGTGGACGGCGCGTATCGGCTCGGACACCGGCTTGGCAACCGGGTGCTCACCGGATTGCTGCAACAGCTGTTCGGGCGCAGTTTTACGGATATCCTTTCCGGCTATCGCGTGTTTTCCCGGCGGTTCGTCAAGAGCTTCCCGGTGCTCTCGGCCGGTTTCGAGATCGAGACCGAGATGTCGGTCCACGCGCTGGAACTGCGTATGCCGGTGGGTGAGATCGTCACCGCCTATGTGGCGCGGCCGGAGGGCTCGCTCTCCAAGCTCAGCACGTTCCGCGATGGCTGGCGCATCCTGCGCACGATGATCCAGCTCTACCGTGTCGAGCGGCCGCTGGGCTTCTTTGGCGTGGTCGCTGCCGCGCTGGGGCTGCTGGGGATCATTCTCGGGGTGCCGGTGGTCAATACCTATCTGGAAACCGGGCTGGTGCCGCGCTTTCCCACGGTGATCGCCATTGTGGGGCTGGTGATTCTCGCCGCGCTCAATTTCATGACCGGGCTCATTCTCGATACGGTGACGCGGGGCCGCCAGGAAATGAAGCGACTCGCATACCTCGCTTATCCGGCGCCGGGCCGCTGAGGTCCGCCCCGCATCGTCATGACCGGCCGTGTGTGCGCTAGCCGAGGCTGCGGGGCGAGCAGATGCCCCGAAACCGGCGGGGACAGCGCGATCGGATACTGCTGCCGGGACGTCAGCAGCACCTTGAAGTCTCCCGCCAAACGTCCGATGTAGTCACCCGTAACGGCCATCAACGAAAGACCATCATGACCGACACCCCCTTCGATCCGCTCGGCGCGCTCGTTCCCATCGTTATCGAGCAGTCGAACCGCGGCGAACGCAGTTTCGACATTTACTCGCGCCTCCTGCGGGAGCGGATCATCTTCGTGACCGGTCAGGTCGAGGACCATATGGCCTCGCTTATCGTGGCGCAGTTGCTGTTCCTGGAATCCGAGAATCCCAAGAAGGATATCTGGATGTATATCAACTCGCCGGGCGGCGTGGTGACCAGCGGCATGGCGATCCACGATACCATGCAGTATATCCGGCCCAAGGTGGGCACGGTCTGCATCGGCCAGGCCGCCTCGATGGGCAGCTTCCTGCTCGCGGCGGGTGAGCCGGGCATGCGGTTTGCGCTCAGCAACGCGCGGATCATGGTCCATCAGCCCTCCGGCGGCGCGCAGGGCATGGCCTCTGACATCGAGATCCAGGCCAAGGAAATTCTGCGCATCCGCCGGCGCCTGAACGATCTCTACACCAAATATACCGGCAAGACGCTGGCCGAGATCGAGGCGGCGATGGATCGCGATACGTTCCTGGAGGCGGAGGAAGCCAAGGCGTTCGGCCTGGTCGATCAGGTCTATGACAAGCGGCCGGGGGCGATCGAGGAACCGGGTGCCTGATCCGGACATTGTCCGGCATGACGCTGGGTCTGACGGCCGGCCGGCGCTTCCCTCAACCGGAAGCGCACGGCGACCGTTGCAATTCGGTCATCGCTTCCCATGTCGTTTTTTCAACGCGGGGTGATCTGTGAGCAACGGCAAATTTACGCCGATGAACCATATTATCGCTACTTGTGGTGCGGCAGCGCCCCGGTCTAGGATGGACCCGGGCCAAATCGTTCGGAACAACGGCGCGGCGCGCTGGCCGAACCAAGGAAGGCATTGAATGACGAAGCTTACCGGATCGGATTCCAAAAGCACGCTCTACTGCTCGTTCTGCGGCAAGTCGCAGCATGAGGTGCGCAAGCTCATCGCGGGTCCGACAGTGTTCATCTGCGACGAATGTGTCGAGCTGTGCAACGACATCATTCGCGAGGAAGCCAAGGGTGGCCTCGTCGGCCGCAAGGACGGCGGGACGCCGACTCCGCAGGCGATCTGCGATGTGCTCAGCGATTATGTGATCGGGCAGGAGCGGGCCAAGCGCGTGCTCTCCGTGGCCGTGCATAATCACTACAAGCGGCTCGACCATGGCGGCAAGGCGGGCGACGTCGAGCTGGCAAAGTCCAACATCCTGCTGATCGGCCCGACGGGCTGCGGCAAGACTTTGCTCGCGCAGACGCTGGCCAAGACGTTCGACGTGCCCTTCACCATGGCCGATGCGACGACGCTGACCGAGGCGGGCTATGTCGGCGAGGATGTCGAGAACATCATCCTCAAGCTGCTGCAGGCCAGCGACTATAATGTCGAGAAGGCGCAGCGCGGCATCGTCTATATCGACGAGATCGACAAGATCAGCCGCAAGGCGGAGAATCCCTCGATCACGCGCGATGTATCGGGCGAGGGCGTGCAGCAGGCGCTGCTCAAGCTGATGGAGGGCACCACGGCCTCCGTGCCGCCGCAGGGCGGGCGCAAGCATCCCCAGCAGGAGTTCCTGCAGGTCGACACGACGAACATTCTGTTCATCTGCGGCGGCGCGTTTGCGGGGCTGGAGAAGATCATCGGTGATCGGCTCGAGGGCAAGTCCATCGGCTTTGGCGCGCATGTCGCCGCGCCGGAGGAGCGCCGGACCGGCGAGCTTCTGCGCAAGAGCGAGCCGGAAGATCTGCTGAAGTTCGGCCTCATCCCCGAATTTGTCGGCCGCCTGCCCGTCATCGCGACGCTCGAGGACCTCGATATCGCGGCGCTGGTGCAGATCCTGACCGAGCCCCGGAACGCGCTGGTCAAGCAATATGGCAAGCTGTTCGAGCTGGAGCAGGTCGAGCTGACCTTCACCGAGGAAGCGCTCACCGCCATTGCCCAGCGCGCGATCGAGCGGAAGACCGGCGCGCGTGGCCTGCGCTCGATCATCGAGTCGATCCTGCTCGACACGATGTTCGACCTGCCCGCGATGGAAGGCGTCAGCGAAGTGGTGGTCGACAAGGATGTGGTGGAGGGCCGCAAGGACCCGGTCCGCGTCTTTGCCGAGAAGCAGCAGCGCAAGGCCGGCGACGCTGCCTGACGAAACACCTGCCCGGCGCTGGCAGCTGAGCCTCCCAGCGCCGGGCGGACATATCCGCAGATCGCCGGCGGGCGCGGGCCGCAGCGGAAGCCGGCGGGCGATATGCGGCCCCCGTGCCGGTTGGCCTGGGACGGAAGCATCGACAGAAGCGTGGCTTTCGCGACGCGCCGATACGATGCCCGTCATCGATTGAGCGCTCTTTTGCCGACGTCGCCATGCCCCCGTGCGCACCAGCGGTCAGTCGTGCGTCAACGCGACTGGACGGGTTCCGGCCGTAATTGGTCCCGCATGCGCGCCTGCGCCGGCTCATCCATGGGGGCGCCAATTGTCGCCAGCAGCATCTGGGCTGATTTGCGCCGGTCATGGCGGCTCGCCACGCGGCGGCGGCCTTCTGCGCCCATGGCGGCGCGGGCCTCGGGCGTGGCGCGCATGATGCCGCGCAGGGCCTCGGCAATGGCGTGTTCGTCGCCGGGCTCGAATATCCAGCCACAGGCCTCATCGACCAGTTCGGGAATGCCGGCGATCCGGGTGGTGAGCACCGGCCGGCCGATCGCCAGCGCTTCCATGATGCCGATCGGCAGGCCCTCGGCATAGCTGGGCAGCAGCATGGCGCGGCCGTTCTCCAACTGCGCGCGGACATAGGCATTGCTGCCCCAGCCATGCAGCACCACCTGGCGCTCGACACCGTGGCGGGCGATCGCTGCCCGGATTTGGGGCTCATCCTCGCCGCCGCCGATCAGTTCGACGACCAGATCGGGGAATTCGCCCGCCACCGCTGCGACGGCGGGCGGGATATGGACCTGCCCCTTATTGGCGCACAGGCGGCCAATACAGATGATGCGAGCACTTGGCGGCGGCGTGGGATCGAAGGGAAAGGCGTCGATATCGATGCCGCAGGGAATGATGCGGATCTTGTCCGCGCTGTCCGGGGCTTCCTGCGCGATGCGGTCGCGACAATAGCCGGTGATGGCGACGATGAACGCGGCATCCCGCGCTTTCTCACGGATCGAGAGGGCGGCGGGCTCGCCGGGCACCAGTTCATCGGGGCCATGGACGGTGAAGCTGTAGGGGGCGCCGCCCATTTTCCGGGCGAACATCGCCACGGTCGTCGCATTGGTCGAGAAATGCGTGTGGACATGGTCGATGCCGAGCGCGGTCGTGCGCCGATAGAAGGCAAGCGCCTCGAGAAGATAGGCGACATGCGGGACGAACGCGCGCCTGGCGTTCCGCCAGACCCGCCACCAGAGCGGCAGCAGCGCGAGAAAACGCAGCGGGTGACGCAATATAGTGAGGATCACATCGCCGGCCAGCGCGGCCTTGCTGCCGGTGAGAATATAATGGGTGCGGCCCTGATCGGCGATATCATCCGGGTCGACCAGATCGCCACGCCAGCGGCGCAGCGCAAAGCGGTCGACCGGCTGCCCCAGCGCCTCGATCGCCTCGATTTCGCGGCGGATGAAGGTGGTGCTGATCAGCGGATAGATGTTGAGCAGATAGGCCAGTTTCATGACATGCGGCATCCATGGCGGCGAAAGGCTGATCCATGGGCGGCGCGCGCGATGCCTGTCAACATGTCGCGTCCCGTCCGGCAACCGGTGGTCGCGGGACGGATGGGCGCACCGCCATCACCGATCCCTGCCGATCGCCGATGCGCGGCTATGAACAGGACCGGGCTTGGCGCTCATTCGATACCGGCCGGGCGACGTCGATCGCGATAGTCCGGCGTTCAGGTCTCGGCGATCCGCAAGCGGGTCGGCAGCAGGGCGCCATGTTTCTTGAGGATCGGATAAGCCGAGGCCTCGATGAGATGACTGCTCACACGCTTGAGATCACGCAGCGCATCGAGATGCAGCGCGCTGGTCTCGACCGTCTCGACATTGCCGGAGCGCAACCGGTCGAAATGCGCGGCTGTCGCTGCGTCCTCCAGTTGCCGGAAGATGTCTTTTTCACCAGCGAGCGCGCGTGCCGCCGCGATATCCCCGCTGAGGAACACCGCCGTTGAGTTGCGCAGCGTGTCCCGGAGCCGATCGACCTGCGCGACAAGATCGGCCATGCCCGCCTTCGAGAAAGCGACGCCGCGCTTGATGCGGCGACTGGCGATACCGAGAAGGCCGCGATCGATCAGATCGCCGGCCTGTTCGAGATTGATGGAAAAGGTCAGGATGCGCGCAAGCGTTTCGTTGGTCGGCTCGTCGAGCCGGGCGATGTCGATGGCGAGCAGATTCTCCTTGATGGCCCGGTTGAGCCGGTCGAGCCGATCATCCAGCGCGCGGGTCAGCTCGATCTGCCGGCGATCGGGATTGGCCAGCGCCGCGCGCAGCCCGGCAAGCATCTCGTCCAGCAGGTCCGAAAGGCGCAGGGCCTCGCGCGTCGCGCCGCCAAGCGCCACGGCGACGGGCGTGCCCGCTGCAACGGGCTGGAGATAGCGGGGCGCATCCGGGCGATCTTCTGCCGGGGTGGCGGGCAACAGCCGTTCGAGCAGGCGGGCATAGGGCGTCAGCAGCGGAAACAGTAGCAGGGCCAGCAGCAGATTGAAGCCAAGATGGAAATTGGCGATGGCGCGGGCAGGCGCGCTCTCGATGCTGGTGATGGCCGGCGCGACCCATGGATAGAGCGCAAGCAGGACGAGCGCGCCGCCGATCCGGCTGAACAGATTGCCAAGCGGCAGGCGCTGGCTGGCGCCGTCCTGCCCGCCGCCTTCGAGCACCGCATTGATCGCCGTGCCGACATTCGCGCCCAGCGCAAGCGCGATCCCCCCAGCGATGGTGAGCACGCCATTGCCGGCGAGCGACATGGCGAGCAGCACGATCGCGACGCTGGAATGGGCGGCCCAGGCGAGGGCGATGCCGATCAGCATGATGAACACGATATGCGTGGACAGCGCCTCGAAAAATGCGTGCGTGAATGGATTGGCGGTGACGGGGTCGAGCAGGGTCAGAAACTGGTGTAGCGCGAACAGGATCAGCCCGAGGCCGATGAAGATCCGCCCGGAATCGCGCGCGCCGGCCCGCGCACGCCGGAACAGCAGATAACCGGCCAGAATGAGGACGGGCGCGACCAGCGAAACGTCGAAGGACAGCAGCTGGACGATGAGCGTCGTGCCGACATTCGCGCCCAGCATGATGGCCAGGCCCTGCGTCAGTGACACCAGCCCTTCCGCGCCGAAGCCGGTGACCATCAGGCCCGTCGCCGTGCTGCTCTGGAGCAGGGCGGTGACGCCCAGCCCGGCCAGGAACGCGCTCATGCGACTGCGCAGATTATGAGCCAGGAAGGAGCGGAGACGCGCACCCAGCGCTCGCTGCACACCGGTCTGGACCATGTGAACGCCCCACAGCAGCAGGGCGATGGTGCCGGCAAGGTCGAGAAGGGTCAGGGTGATATTCGTCGGTCGATCCTTTTTCTGACGCTGTGCTGTCCCGGCTCCTCGTGCAGGGGGAGGGTAAAACCTTCTACCGCGCCCGGTCAAATCCCCTTTGGGCTGGTTGATCGCGGCGCGGGGACGGAGCCTGGCCGGATCGTCATTGCAATTTGTGATGGCTGTAATCTCGGGTTGATGTATTCCAATTGCCCGGAGCCTGCGGCAGTTTAAATGCACGAAATAACGAAACCGCCTGAGCGGTTTCCAAATAAGTATGGCGCATCCGGGGATTTTGATCAGGCGTCAATTGGCGCTGTTCTTCAATTATTCGGGCACGAAAAAATAAGATCATGGCCTCGTCATGACGTGAGGATGCATTGCGTCGGTCATGCCCGGTCCATGTGCGCCATTCATAACAAGGGGGATGTGAGAGGATGCGGGGCAACCTGAAACAATCATCGGGGATATTCTTCGCACTGGTCGCGGTGCTCGGTTTGCAGAGCTGCGGATCAGGGGCCGAGCAGACGCCGGCTCAATCATCCGCTGCGGCGGATGCCGATGGCAAGGCGATCATGGCATTCGCTCAGGATGGCTCCAGCTGGCCCGCCATTGGCGGCGATTATTCGGAACAGCGCTTTTCGCCCCTGACCCAGATCAGCAAGGAGAATGTCGGTACGCTGGGCCTCGCCTGGGAGGGGGACGTCGAGTCCGAGCGCGGGCTGGAGGCCACGCCGATCATGGTCGATGGCGTGATCTATGTCACCGGCACCTGGAGCCGGGTCTTCGCCTTTGATGCGGCGAGCGGCAAGAAGCTGTGGAGCTATGATCCCGAGGTGCCGCGCGGCCTTGGCCGGATGCTCTGTTGCGACGTCGTCAATCGCGGCGTCGCGGTATCGCAGGGCAAGGTCTATGTCGGCACCTTGGATGGCCGGCTGATCTCGCTGGATGCCAAGAGCGGCGATGTCGTCTGGGCGATCAACACGGTCGCGGATCCGAGCCGGCCCTACACATTGACCGGCGCGCCTCGGGTGATCAACGGGCGGGTGATCATCGGCAATAGCGGCGCGGATCGCGGCGTGCGTGGCTATGTCACGGCCTATGACGCGCAGAACGGCAAGGAGGCCTGGCGCTTCTGGGTCGTGCCGGAAGGACCGGACGCCAAACCCGAGAATGACGACGTTGCCCTCGCGGCCGGCACATGGCCGAAAACACCCGACTGGGAGGGGCAGGGCGGCGGCACCGCCTGGGATGCGATGGCCTTCGATCCGGCGCTGAACCTGCTCTATATCGGCACCGGCAATGGCGGTTCGTGGCGCCGCCGGCATCAGGATGACACCAGCGACAATCTCTACGTCTCGTCGATCGTCGCGGTGAATGCCGATACCGGCAAGCGTGTGTGGCACTATCAGGTCACGCCCGGCGACAAATGGGATTATACCGCCACAAATTCCATCATACTGGCCGACATGACGTTTGAAGGAAAGCCGCGCAAGCTGCTGTTTCAGGCGCCGAAAAACGGTTTCTTCTATGTGCTCGACCGTGAGACGGGCGAATTGCTGGGCGCGGACAAATATGGCGCGGCGAACTGGGCCAGCCATGTCGATATGAAGACCGGCAAACCGGTGCTGACGGCGACCTCCAACTTTTCCAAGCAGGACCAGCTCATCTACCCCAATCCCAACGGGGCGCATGACTGGCAGTCCATGTCGTTCAATCCGCAAACCGGCCTGGCCTATATTCCGGCGCTGGACGTGCCGTGGGTGAACAGCATGACGCCCGGCTTCCGCTATTTCTATGATCTCGGCGTGCCGAAGGATGAGCTCGCGCGGATGACGGCGGGGCAGGCACCGGTGCGCAAGGGCGGGTTCCTGCGGGCATGGGACGTGGCCAATCGCAAGATGAAATGGGAAGTGGAGCTGCCCGGCACATGGAATGGCGGCACGCTGAGCACAGCGGCCGGCCTCGTCTTTCAGGCGGCGGGCGATGGGCATTTCAATGCCTATGACGCGGCCGACGGCAAGCGCCTGATGCACATCTTCACCGGCACCAGCGCCATGGCCGCGCCGATCACCTATTCGATCGACGGCGTGCAATATGTCGCGTTGCTCGCGGGCTATGGCGGCGCGGGCATGCTGACCATCGCCGATACCGCGGCGGTGAAGCAATATGAGAATAAGGGCCGGCTGCTGGTCTTCAAGCTGAATGGCGCTCCGGTGCCGCTGCCGCCCAAGCGCGCGCAGCCGCTCGGCCCCAGGGCCATGGACAACAGCAAGCTGCCGCCGCTCAGCGCGGTCCAGATGGAAGCCGGCAAGACGCTCTATCTGAATTGTGCCGGATGCCATGGCGCCAATGGATCGACCGCGATGCTGCCCAACCTCAACCGGGTGCGCGAGATCGGCAAGGACGGGCTGCGCGCCATCCTGCTCGACGGTGCGCTGGAGCAGAACGGCATGCCGCGGTTCGACGACAAGCTGAAACCGGCCGATGTGGATGCGCTCTACGAATATATCTCACGCGGATATCACAATCAGCCTGACAAGAATAAATGGTATTAAATCAGCCTATTAAACTCAACTATTGATATAATATAGAGGAGGGGGATAACGAATATGGCTAACGTCACCCACATAGCAGGGCGCGATCGCGCCAATCCTGCCAGGCGCTACCGGATCGGGCTGCTGGCCGCCACCGCGATCGCCACCCTGGCGACGCCGGGGCTGGCCCAGCAGACCGCCCAGTCCAGCGAGCAGGCAGCGGAGCAGGTTGGCGACATTGTCGTCACGGCGCAGTTTCGCGAGCAAAGCCTGCAAAACACGCCGCTCGCCATTACCGCCGTGACCGGCGAGCAACTGGCGGAAAAAGGCATCGTCAACATGCAGGATCTGAGCAAGGTGGCCCCGTCGGTCAGCTTGCATCATACCGGATCGGCTGGCGGCAAGACGCTGGCGGCGTTCATTCGCGGCGTGGGCGCCAGTGACTATAATTTCAACGTCGAACCGGGCGTCGCCTTCTATATTGACGATGTCTACCTTGGCCCGTCCTACGGCACGCTGCTGGAATTTATCGATCTTGAGCGCGTCGAGGTGCTGCGCGGCCCGCAGGGCACATTGTCCGGCAAGAACGCCATTGGCGGGGCTATCCGCCTCGTGTCCGCCAAGCCGAAGGGGGACAATAGCGGCTATGTCGAGATCGAAACCGGCTCGCGCAGGCTTTTGCGCATGCGCGGCGCGTTCGATATCGGCTTGTCCGAGACGCTGGCGGCGCGCCTGTCGGGCTATTCGGCAAGCCAGAAGGGGCTGGTCAGGCTGCTGGACTTCGGCTGCGTCAATCCAACGCTGGTGGGCGATACATCAGCGCCCTATTCGATCAAGGACACAGCCCCGCCGCAGAATTGCCAGCGCGGCACGCTGGGCAATACCGATGTGCGCGCGGCCAGATTGCAGTTCCGCTGGACGCCGACGCCTGAACTCGAGGTCAACCTCTCGGGCGCGATTGTCGATGATAATGCCGATGGCGCGGCCGATGTGCTGCTCGCTGTCGATCCGGCCGGTTTCGCATCTTATGTGAAGCCGGGCGAAACGGCGCCTTTCTTCCTGTCCAAATATGGCGTGCCTTATGATGAGCGCTTCCTGCCGCCGGATAACCGCTCCAGCTATGCGACGTTCAAGGACCCGGTCTATGGGCTCAATCTGCCCTCCGACAACTCGCTGTTGACCAAGGATCTGACGCTCAACATCGGCTGGACGCCGACGGACAATCTCAGCGTGACGTCGATCACCGCCTATCGTGACCTTGTGGGAAGCTGGTCCTATGACTCGGACAGCTCGCCGCTGCAGACCGATGGCGTCTACAACACCCAGAAGCACCGCCAGTTCAGCCAGGAGCTGCGCCTCAGCGGCATGAACTTCGACAACCGGTTCAACTGGACCGTCGGCGGCTTCTATTATGATGCCAAGCAGGGAGATATCGGGACGATCGAGGCGGCGATCTTCAATCTCTACATTGGCGTCAACAGCGTCCCGAAATATGAAAATTATGCCGGCTTTGCCCATGGTGAATTCGATATTGTGGACAATGTGAAGCTGATCGGCGGCATTCGCCAGTCGCATGAGAGCAAGGTCTATCGCTTCATCGAATTCGATCTGCCAGGAACGCCGAGCAATGTGTTCCCCGGCGGCCTCGATGTGCCGGCAAGAACGGAATATAATCGCTTTGACTGGCGTGTCGGCCTGCAGGTGCAGGCGGCGCCGGATCACATGGTCTATGCCAATGTCGCGACGGGTTTCCGCGGCGGCGGCTTCAATCCGCGCCCGTCGAACCTGCAGAGCGTGGTGCCGTTCGGGCCGGAATCCCAGATCAGTTATGAACTGGGCCAGCGCAGCATGTTCTTCGACCGCCGGGTGCGGTGGAACAACACGGTCTATTATGGCGACTATAAGGATATCCAGCTCAGCGGGCGCATCACATCGATCACCCCGGGCGGCAGCTTCCCGGTCACCGTGCTGACCAACGCCGCAAAAGCGCGAATCTGGGGCCTTGAGTCCGAGCTTCAGGCCGAGATCAGCGATCGCTTCTCGATCAACGCGGCAGGCAGCTATACCAATTTCAAATATCTTGACCTTGGTGTCGCATCCGAACTGGCCGCGACGAGCGGACCCACGCTCCAGTCGATGCAGCGCTATACGCCGAAATGGAAACTGAACGCCGGCTTCCTCGCCACGCTGCCGGTGCTGGAGGATCTTGGCTCGCTCACCCTCGCGGGTGACTACAGCTACCAGACCAAGCAATATCCCGATGCCCGCAACCTGCCGGAACTCCTGATCCCGGCCTATGGCGTCCTCAATGCGCGGTTGACGTTCAAGACCATCGACAATGGCTGGCAGATCTCGCTGACCGGCACCAACATTCTCGACAAGTCCTATTTCTACAACAAGAATTACATCTCCGGCAATTTCCAGCTGAAGGGCAACCCGGCACCCGGTGCCGAATGGGCGCTGTCCCTCCGGAAGATGTTCTGATCGCCTGCCGGGCCGGGGTGTTCCTTGCCTCGGCCTGGCGCCTTTCCCGACCCGAATGATCGCAGGGTCATGATGGCAGCCAATATGCACCGCGACGCCATGGCCAAGAGGCAGGAGCCCCGGCGTCGTGAGGAGGATGAGATGCAGTCAATTTCTGAACAGGCCGACGAGCTCGAGGCACGGATGAGCGAAGAACTGGAAAGGCAGGTCGCCGCGATCCGATCGCCAATCTATCTCTCCGCCCATGTGCAGGACCCGGCCGATCACCGCCATGACATGAACGATGCCCTGGCGGCCGGGCGGCAGGTGTTGATGGGCCCCGATCCGCGCATTTCCGCCATGCCGGACAAGCCGCACCTCATTGATTTTTTCCGCCAGCGCCTGGGCAATACGCAGCATATCATGCAGTCGGCCCGCCTGGCGCTCAAGAACGGCCATGGCGAAAAGGTCGCGATCGCCTGCCTGCTGCACGATATCAGCGTGACCGGCTTCATTTGCGGCGACCATGGCTATTGGGGCGCGCAGCTTGTCGAGCCCTATGTGGACGAGGAAGTGAGCTGGGCGATCCGGGCGCACCAGATCGTCCGTTTCTTCCCCGATCCCTCGGTCGGTTATGAATATCCGGAAGCCTATATCAAATATTTCGGCGCCGATTTCGTGCCTGAACCTTATGTTCGCGAGGCATATGAGCGCTTCAAGGATCATGAATATTACATGACCGCGCGGCTCATCACGCTGAACGATATTTATGCCTTCGATCCGACGGTGACGGTCGATATCGAGGATTTCACCGATCTGATCGGCCGGCATTTCCGCCAGCCTGTCGAGGGCCTCGGCCTGGATCATAGTCCAAGTGCTCATATGTGGCGCACCATCATGTGGCCGACACGAGCGCTTTGATCGCTGTTCCCAGATGAGTTGGCCGGCATGTGCAGGCCTTTCCGACCCGTAGAAGGCGGCATTCGGTGAGGCGCTGTGATGCGCAATTTATGCAACCCATGATCTGCAACCGGGGTGCCGATCCAGCCTCGATCGGTTCGGAGTCTATATGAACACATCCAAGGCGCCGGACCGCCGAATTTCGCTTGCGATGTTCATGCCGGATTACTTCACCCTCGCGCTGGTCGGGACGGTTGTCCTTGCCTCGCTGCTGCCCGCCCGCGGCGCATTCGTGCCAATGGTCGACCTGATCGGGCACGGTTCCATCATCCTGCTGTTTTTCCTGCATGGCGCCAATCTGCCCCGCGAGGCGGTGATGCGCAGTTTCGGGGAATGGAAGCTGCACAGCACGGTGCTCTCCAGCACGTTCATCCTGTTTCCGTTGATCGGCATTGCGCTGGCGCCGCTGTCCGGACGGGTGATCGACCCGTCGCTTTACGTCGGCATCCTGTTTTTATGCTGCCTGCCTTCCACCGTGCAGTCCTCGATCGCCTTCACCTCGATCGCGCATGGCAACGTGCCGGCCGCGATCTGCGCGGCCTCGGCATCCAACCTGCTCGGCATCGTCGTGACGCCGCTGCTGACGGGGTTGCTGCTGGCCAGCCAGAGCGCGATCTCGCTCGAAGCGATCTGGTCGATCGTCGGCACGATCCTGCTGCCGTTCGCGGCCGGCCAGATGCTGCACGGACGCCTGAGCAACTGGCTGGCAAGACGAAAACCGGTGCTGAAATTCGTCGATCGCGGGTCCGTGCTGATCATGGTCTATGCCGCGTTCGGCAATGCCGTGACCCATGGCATATGGCAGACGATATCGGTGGGTGAACTTGGGCTGCTCATCCTGCTCTCCCTGGCTATTCTGGGGCTGGTGATCCTGATCCTGCGCAGTGTCTCGCGCCGGCTCGGCTTTTCGGCAGCGGACGAGGCGGCGGTCATTTTCTGCGGATCAAAAAAATCCTTGATAACCGGCGTGCCAATGGCGAGCATTCTCTTTCCGGCTTCCGCGGTTGGGGCGATCATCCTGCCATTGATGACGTTTCACCAGATACAGCTCATCGTTTGTGCCTTCATTGCACGATCTTATGAGCGCCGCGCCGAGGAAACCGCCGGGCATATCGAGGTTGCACACTTGGGGGGGTGAGTGCTTTGCAGGGAATGACGTCCAAAGGCTATGATCCGACCCTGCTGCGATCCTATCTGTCTGTGGCGGAACTCCGCAGCTTTACCGCGGCTGCCCGGAAGCTGGGGCTGCAGCAGTCCACGATCAGCCAGCATGTCAAACGGCTGGAGGAGATTATCGGCCGCCGTCTGCTCATCCGTGACACGCATAGCGTGACGATCACCACGGATGGCGCCGCGATGGTCGAGTTTGCGAGCCGGATCGTCGAGATCGAGCGGCGGGCGCAACTCTATTTCGCGACATCGGCGCTGCGGGGGCGTATTCGCCTCGGCGTGTCGGAGGATTTTGTGCTGTCACGGCTATCGGCGGTGCTCAAACATTATACCCGGCTCAATCCATCGGTGGATCTGGAGCTGTCGGTGGGGCTGGCCGAGATCCTTTATGACAAGCTCGAAACCGGCGGGCTCGACCTGCTCTTCTCCAAACGGCGCGCGGGCGACGACAGGGGCGAGACGGTCTGGCGAGAGCGACTGGTGTGGATGGCGGCCGCCGATTTCGAGTTTGCGAGCGACCGGCCGGTGCCGCTGGTGACGTTTCCACCGCCCAGCATCACACGCACCACCGCGATCGAGGCACTGGAGAATGCCGGCCAGAACTGGCGGGTGACCTGCACGAGCGGAAGCCTCAGCGGAATCTGGGCGGCGGTGGAAGCTGGCCTGGGCATTTCCGCCCAATCGCTTCACCTCTCGCCGCAATCGCTCAGGGTCCTGCCGTTTTCCTCGCGGCTGCCCGAGCTTGGGGAAGTCGAGTTCGTCGTCGTCGGAGCGAGCCGCGCCATGCCGCCACAGGTTGCGGCGCTGGCGCGGCTGATTACCGAGCGGGGCTATGCCATCCAGGAACGCGTCGACAGCCATGGGGCGATCGTTCCAGCCGCAGAAATGCGCGCGCAGTGACAGGGCGCGCCGCGATCATGGTGTCGGCGAGCGCTGATTCAGCTCGATAATCTGCCCATCGGGATCGATCACATAGATCGAGCCGCCGCGCGCCGAGCCCAGTTTCTCCGAGACGAACCGGATGCCGGCCTTCTTCATCTTCGCGAGCAGCCCGTCGAGATCATCGACCATATAGGCATTATAGCCCTTGCCCCGCATATAGGCGGTGGGGTTCTTGTTCAGCGTCTCGTCGATCGGGACGCCGCGGACCTCCCAGAATTCGATCTGCGGGACATGCGTGCCATAGGAGGGACCGCCCGGCAGGGTCACGATGGCATGGCGGAAGGTGGCGCCCTTGAAGCCGAGCAGCACGTTCATCCGCTCGTTTATCGGCGGGTCCTTGCCAATGTCCTGAATGGCCATGACCTGGTCAAAGCCCATGATATCCACATAGAAATGCAAGGATTTCTCAAGATCCTTGACGATCGCATGCGTATGCTCAAGCCCATAGACCCCCGCCTTGTTGGGGCGGATCGGGGTCGGCTCGACCTTGGGCAGCTCCATCCAGGCCTGGCCGGTCGGCTCTCCATAAACAAGCGGTGTTTCCTGTGCATCGGCGGTGCCGCACGTGAAGAGCGCAGCGCCGGCGAGGGCGCCCATCAATGAACGACGATGCATAAACTCTGCCTCTCTCTCATGGGGCGACCCGGCCTTTTGGTCGTGGCGCTTCGCATGGCCCCGGTGTGGACAGCCTATCGATCCCGATCATGATTGGAAGATGCGGAATGGCAATAACAGTGATCGCATACAATCATTGAAGGGCAGGCTAGAGTTGCGGTGAACAGGGGAGGGCGCACTTCATGGCAATGACGGGTCTTATCGCGCGAATACTGGTCGCGGCCGCCGGAGCGCTGGCGGTTCCGGCCATCGTCAGCGCTGCGCCGAAAGTCGCCGCCGCGCCCGGTTGCGATCGGCATTGCCTGCTGCAGTTCCTGACCGACTATACCGAGGCGATCACGGATAATGATCTCTCCCGCCTCAAGGTCGCCCCGACCCTGCGCGCCACGACCAATGGCGTGCCGACGGCGCTGGGCAAGGGCGAAGTCTGGGGCAAGGTCAGCCGCATCGTCTATCGTCAGGCCTTTGTCGATCCGGTCACCGGCGCGGCGGTGTTCTACGGCACGATGACCAACAGCCCGACGCGCGATCAGGAGACATGGTGGTTCTATGTCGTGCGGCTGAAGATCGTCGACCGGCAGGTCACCGAAGTCGAGGAAATCTCCTATGACGGCACATTGGGCGGCACGCCGGCGACGACTCTCGAACTGCCCGATCGCATCTGGGACACCGTGTTGCCGGAGAGTGAGCGGGTCAGCCGCGAGCAGTTGTTCAAGCTGGCCGACATGTATTTCAGCGCCGTGGGGCATGAAGTGGATTATCATGACGTGCCCTGGCACCCGGAATGCCAGCGCCGCGAGCTGTTCGCCTTCACCGTCAATTCCCGGATGCAGGGCGGCAGTTGTGGCGGCGAGTTCAAGAACCCGGCGATGAAATGGCCGGTGACGGAGCGCCGCTTCTATATTGCCGATGAGGTGCGCGGTGTCGTGCTGGCGCTGGGCAATTTCACGGCGCCGCCGGATTACCCGAACAATAATCCGTCGACGGTGATGGAAGTGTTCAAGGTCCAGGATGGCATGCTGCGCCATATCGAGGCCTTCTTCCGGGGAAATGGGCAACGGATTGGGTCCGGCTGGGAGAAACAGCCCTGATCCGGCGCCGGTGAGGGCGCCGGGCGCAGCACCGGTTCCCTGATTTTACTTCGGCCTGACTGTTATCACGCTCTGCAGGATATTGTGGGAGTGGGGAGCAGTGTAAGGTCTTCAGCAGTCCAATGAGAGACCATGGGAGAGGATCATCATGCATTTGCCACACGCGCCCCGAATCCGTCCGAGCCGGCTCCGCCATGCGGCCGGGCTGTCCATCGCCGCCCTCATTCTTGGCATGCCGGCGGCCGCGCTGGCCCAGCCGCCGGTGAAGCGCAATCTGCCCAAGGTCGAGCACCCGGCGCCGATCGTGCCCAATTCCGTCGGTATTTTCGGGCTCGAACACACCCATATCATCACGGCCGATATCGACAGGTGTATCGAGTTCTACACCAAGATTCTCGGCTTCACGCTGGTCGCCCCGGTGCGCGACATGCCTGACAACAAGCTGATGCAGGAGATGCTGGGCGTTCCCAATGCCCATTTCCGGCAGGCCATGCTGAATATTCCGGGTGGCCCATCATATGGGACACATGTGCCCATGATCGAGATCTGGGAAATCACCAACTCGACACCGCTCGACAAGACATTGGTCAACAATCCCGCAGCGAACCTGCAGGGCAAGGGCTATAATGCCTATCGCGTGACCGACCTCAACGCCCTGGTGGCGCGCCTGACGGCCGCTGGCGTCAAATTCGTCTCCAAGACGATCTGGAACGGCACCCAAGGCGGCATCTATGCCATCGATCCCGATGGCCAGATTGTCGAGCTGGACCAGTATGAAGACTGAGCAGGGTTGAAGCATGGGCGCCGGGCCGCGGAGAAGGCGGCCCGGACCGGGGCCCGAGACGATGCGGTTGAGGAGCCCGCGCGGTGGCAAGGCCATCGAGGCGGAACGGGCCGCGTCGCCATGCCCAAGGAGCAGGATGATGAACAAGATGAGCAATGTGAAGCTTGAGCAATTTCCGTATTCGGATGCGGCGAAGAAGGCGCTGGCGCGTCAGCCGGCGCTGTTCATCGATGGCGCGT